>JAABUM010001896.1_pt1 | contig 29699 bp, 23 predicted proteins | sample 5559161 | NCBI WGS metagenome assembly JAABUM01 (sample SAMN10711868, study PRJNA513369) | rock metagenome | isolation source: Antarctica rocks | place: Antarctica: Victoria Land, Siegfried Peak nord
CACCCCGGCCCTCTCCCGGAGGGAGAGGGAGCAGGGCAGAGCAGAAAGGAACAAAGGATGCTGTATTGCGTGGAGATGGACGTGCAGGTGCCGTGTGACCTGGACCCGGCGGTGTTCGACCGGCTCAAGGCCGAGGAAAAAGCCCGCGCCGCGGACCTGCAGCGCGCCGGCACCTGGCGCCACCTGTGGCGCGTCGCCGGGCGCTACGCCAACATCAGCATCTTCGACGTGGCCAGCCACGACGAGCTGCACGCCATCCTGTCCACCCTGCCGCTGTTCCCGTTCATGCAGATGAAGGTGACGCCCCTGGCGCGGCATCCCTCCGCCATCGCCCAAGAATGACGGCAGGCAGGGGATGACGCCCGCCGCCGCGATGCCGCTGCTGTTCGTCGGCATCTGGGCGACCGGGTTCCTGGTAGCCCGGCTGGTGGCGCCGCACGCGGACCCGCTGACGTTCCTGTCCATGCGCTTCGTGCTGAGCGCGGCGGCGTTCGCGGGCATCGCCGCGGCGGTGGGCGCGCGGTGGCCGCGGGGCGTGCGGGCGTGGCGGGACGCACTGGTGTCCGGGGTGCTGATGCAGGGCATCTACCTTGGCGGGGTGTTCTGGTCGGTGCGGCACGGGCTGCCGGCGGGCATCTCCGCATTGGTGACGGGCCTGCAGCCGCTGCTGACCGCGGTGCTGGCCTTCCCCTTGCTCGGCGAGCGCGTGGGGCCGCGCCGCTGGGCCGGGATCGCGCTCGGCTTCGGCGGGGCGCTGCTGGTGCTGCAGCCCGGCCTGCGGGCGGATGCGGTGCTGGTGGTGCCGCTGCTGGCGTCCGGCGCGGGGATGGTGGCGATGACGCTGGGCACCATCTGGCAGAAGCGCACGGCCGGCGCCGCGGACCTGCGGACCAACGCCGCGGTGCAGTTCATCGGCGCCGCCGTCGTGACGGCGCCGGTGGCGCTGCTGACGGAGGCCGGGCGGTTCGATGGCGCCTGGCAGGCTTGGGCCGGGCTGGGCTGGGCGGTGTGCGGGCTGTCGCTCGGCGCGATCTCGCTGCTGCTGGTGCTGATAAAGCGCGGGGCGGTGGCGGGGGTGGCCTCGCTGTTCTATCTGGTGCCGCCGGTGGTGGCGGTGCTGGCCTTCGTGCTGTTCAGGGAGGCGCTGACGGGCGTGCAGGTGGCAGGGATGGCGGTGGCGGCCGTGGGGGTCGCGGTGGCGAGCCGGGGATAGGGCGCATCCAGCGCAATGCTGGCCACTCCCCCCTGCGGCGTTGTGCTACAGAGGTTTGGAACATGCACACAACGGGAGTGCCGATATGAGCAAGCAAGCTGGCGCGGACACGACCGGCCCCGCCCGGCCGCTCGCGCTTGCCGCGCTCGACGACGCTGCAAGGGCCGGGTTGCTGGACGATGCGACGGAGCACGTCAGCTTCCGCATTCCGCGTGCCTTGCTGGACGCGGCGCGGCGCGGAACCGGGATCGCCTCGACGACCCAGCTTGGCCTGGCGGCGCTCGCCATGCTGGCCGGTCCGGACCCGGTGTCGGCGGCGATGCAGCGAACGCGCGGCGCGTTGGGCAAGGCGCATGAGCTTGAGTATTGACCTCGATGCCCTGATCCGGCGCTGGAGGCCGGACAAGCATACGCGCCCCCTGGTGCCTCGCAACCTGGACAAGCTGGTTTCGGCTGCGGACATCCCGGCGTCCCGCCGCATGTTCCTGGTGCCGGATACGACGGTTTACATCCACAACGCCGCGGGAACGCTGCCCGGCGCCGTCGCAGCCTTGCTGGATGCAGCGCTGCAATGGCACTGCGCGGTCTGCCTTGCCGAGATCACGACCGGGATTGCGAACCTCGACCCCGCAGCCATTGGATGGGTGGCCATCGAGGACACCTATGCCGCTGTTTTGGACTCCATACCGGGCAGCCGGATACTGGTGCCGGACGGTGCAACCTGGCTCGCAGCCGGATTCGTCACGGGCACGCTTGCGCGGACGCAGCGGTTGCAGCGCCAGCAACGGAAGGAGCTGCTGAACGACGCCTTGATCTACCTTACGGCGGCCAAGGCCGGGCTGCCCGTTCTGACCGCGAACCGGGGCGAGTTCGATCTGTTGCAGCAGGTCGCCGGCACCGGCTCGTTCATCCACTATGCTGCGATCTGACGCCAACCGCGTCCCGCTCCGGCCTTTGTGCAAGCGCGCCGTCGTCGCAAGCTGTCCTTGCAGCGTGGCGATACAGGGGCCGGGAACACGGTCCTTGCTGCGTCGCTGCACTCCCCGCGGTGACGGAAGCCGTCAGAGCAGAGGACAGTCGGCATGACCCGGGTGCCTCGACAGCGGCATCTGCCTATGAGCTTCCAAGATTTGCCGCAGCGCAGCGACCTCCGCCTGAAAATTCATCAACCCCTGCTGATCGAAGGGCTGGATCAGCGCTCGGTCCGCCTCGGGCAAGTGCTCGCCCCAGAAAAAGCGCAACAAGGTGGACGGAGTGTCCGCTGCCAGCCAATCGCCGGGATGGCCCTCCTGCAAGGCCAGCAGGCATCCCGCGACGGCCTCCCGCCCCGGCACGGACAGGCCGGCCATCCGCTCATCGAAGCCGAAGCATTCGCGGTCCGAGCCAGGGACCAGGCGCCAGGGCGTCAACAGGCTGACGAGCGAGCTTACCGACACGTCCGCCGCCACGTAGTCCTCCAGCGCCAGCAGCATATAGGCCGGCACGAAATGCCGGAATGCGGGCGGCGCCATGAAGATCAGGCAGGCCGAGGCATCGCCGGGGTAGTCGTCCCACAGCGCCGCCGCCGTGACGTCCGGCCACTGCCGGACGGCGAAGAAGCGCTCGATGGCCTGGGCCTCCAGGTCATGCTCGAACGGGACGACCGGGCCGCGTGCCGCGATGACGGCGCCGGGATGCGGCGTGCCGGCAAAGGCCCGGCGGACCGCCCCGGCGGCGGCAAGGGTGCGCGGCGGAAGGTCCGTCACCCCGGCACGCCCAGCCCGTCCACGAAACCCAGCGCCCGGTCCATGTGCTCCCTCCACCCCGGCGCCTGCCATCCCGCCAGCCGCGCCACCTGCGCCGCCCGCCGCGGGCTGTCCGGCGCCGCGTAGTCCTCGACCGCCCGCGTCCACGCCGGGCCGTCCAGCGGGTCCAGGTACTCCGCCACGCCTCCGCCGACCTCGCGCAACGCCGGCAGGTCGCTGCACAGGGCGGGGGTGCCCACCGCCAGCGCCTCCGCCAGCGGCAGGCCGTAGCCCTCGGCGAACGACGGCAGCAGCAGCGCGCGGGCGCCGCGCAACAGGGCGCCGGTCTGGGCGTCGGACAGGTCGGTGCGCTCCTCCACCACACCGTGCAGGGCAGCGCAGCGTTCGATCATGTCCACGACCTGCTCGTTCTCCCAGCCGCGGCGGCCGACCAGGACCAGGCGGGGGGCCGCGGGACCAAGCCGCTCGACCAGCCGGCGCCAGATGTGCAGCGGCAGCAGGTGGTTCTTGCGCGGCTCGATGGTGCCCAGGAACACGAAATAGGGGTGCGCCGCCGGGCCGGGCGCCGGGGCAGGGGAGGGTGGATCTATGCCCAGGGGCGCGACCAGGACGGGGGTGCCGCGGCCGGCGCGGTCCAGCCAGGGCCGCAGCGACTCCGCGGTGGCGGCGCTGTTAACCAGCACGCCGTCGGCCAGGTCCGCCACGGTGCGTATGCGCCGTTCGTGCCGGGCCGGCTCGGCGGGGCGGGCGTATTCCGGGAACTCCATCGGGATCAGGTCGTGGACCATGCACACGAACCGCGCGCCGAAGCGCCGGACCACGTCGGCGATCACCGCCGGGCGGTCGAGATGGTGATGCGACATCAGCAGATAGGTGCTGCGCCCCGCCTTGCGGGCCGTGGTGGGCAACTGGCCCCGCAGGAACGCCGTACCCAGCAGCGCGCGTGCGGCGCGGGTCACGGTGGCCACCCCCACGTCGCCGCCGCGCCAGCGCCGGGCTGCCACGTCCAGGAAGTGCCGCACCTCCGGCGTCGGCAGCCGTCCGAAGCGGCCCAGCGGATGCAGGGCGGCGAACACCAGCCGGTCCGGGCAGCGGGCGAGCAGCCCCTCGGCATAGGCCAACTCTACCCGGTCTATTCCCGTGGGAACGGCATGGGAGGCGCGGGACAACAGGCGGGACACGTCCAGGATTAGGCGGTGCGTCACGGGGGGCCTTCTTTGGCGCCGGAGCATGACAGGCGTATCTGCCTGCACCTGTCATGCTCCGGCCTTTGTTTTTGCAAGCATGTCCGTCGGCCAGGCCATCCAGCCTGATGCGGTCATGCTCCAAGCATGGCTCCGGCCAGGATGCCCCCAAGCGCGTCGGCGCTGCAATCCAGACGCGGCCCGGGCGGCCGACCGACACCCCATACCAGGTAGTCGGTGCGCTGGTCCGCGACGCCCAGCGCGGCCAGGGCGCGGGGCAGGCCGGGCTGGTGGTCGCCATAGACCGCCAGCCACCCGGCGCCGGCATCCCGCAGCGCGCCGGCCAGCACCGGCAGCATGGCGTCCGTGCCCTGCATCGCCCGCAGCCAGCCCGCCAGCGGCCCGGCCTCCGCCACGCCGGCCAGTGCGGGCGGCAGCGCGGCGCCGTCGCCCGTCCAGGGGCCGTGCCCGGCCATGGTGACGACGAACACGAACACCCGCGGCCCCATCTCCCGCACCAGCCGCGACGCGACCTCCGCCACCTCGGCGTCCCCCGGATACCGGCCGGGCGGCGACGGGCGGAACGCCTCCGGCCCCACGAAGCGGTCGAAGCCCAGGCCGGGCATCACCCGGCGGCGGTCGTAAAAGCTGGGGTCGAAGGGATGGACGCAGACCGTGCGGTAGCCGGCGGCGCGGGCCGATGCGGCGATGCTGGGCAGGCCGCCGCGGGCGAACGCCTCATAGGGGTTGAAGCGGTCTAGGCCCAGCGCCGCCTCCGCCACGCCGGTCAGCACCGCGAACTCGGACCGGACGGTGTTGGCGCCCCAGCATGGCACGTCCAGCGCGCCGTGGCGGACGGATTGGGCGCGCAGGGCGGCCCAGTGGGGCAGGGCGCCGGCCAGGGCGGGATGCAGGCGGGCCGGGTCCATGAAGGACTCCGCCTGCACCAGGATGACCGGCTCATCCGCAGGCAGGACAGGCGCCGGCCGGGCGCGCACGGCGGCGACGCGGGCCGGGCGCTCCGCCGCCGCAAGCGTCGCGTGGACGACCAGCGTGGCAAGGGGACCGAGGCGCGCGGCGTCCTGCCCAGGGTCCCTGGTGGGACGCAGGCGGGCATAGAGCGGCGCCAGCCGGCGCAGCGCCGGCAGCAGCGCCGGCAGCACGAAGCCAAGCCGTGCCGCCGCTATGGCCAGCGGCAATGCCGCGGCGGCGCCGAGCCAGGAGCGTTGCCACAGCGGCGGCTCGGCCCAGGCCAGGGTGGCGGCCAGGCCGGCGCAGGCGCCTGCGCCGGCCAACACCAGGCCGGTGCCGGCAAACGGCAGGTAGAGCTGCGGATGGCGCACGACCTCCGGCAGCTCCGCCCGGTCGGCGAAGTTGACGGGTTCGTGCAGCACGTCGCGCTTCACCATGTCGGCCAGGCGCAGGCCCAGCGCGGTCGCGCCCAGCGCCACGCCGGACAGCAGCGGGCGCGCGGTGCCGGCCAGCATCAGCCCGAACCCGGCCGCCATCGGCAGTGCGTCCAGCAGGGTGGCAGGCAGCGGCGCCCGCCACAGGCTGGCGCCCGCGCCCGCGCGCAGGACGAGCCAGGCGGCCACGCACAGGGCGATGCCGCAGGCGAGCAGAGAGGGCGGCATCAAAGAGGTGGAAGGCAGGAGACGGCAATGCCTGATAGCGCAGCGCGCCCGAGACGCGAACGATGCTGGGGTAAAAGTCCCCTTCCTGCTCCCTCTCCCTCCGGGAGAGGGTTGGGGTGAGGGGGTCTTGAGGCGCAGACGTTAAACCCGGCAAGACCGCTGCCGCTTGCCGCAGGCAACGGCCGTGCTTGCGGACAGACCCCCTCACCCCGGCCCTCTCCCGCAGGGAGAGGGAGCAGGAGCAGCGCGGCGCCCATCCTACCGTCCCGCCTCGATGTGGAACCGCACGCCGCGCAGGATGCGGTCGCCGGCCCAGGCGGGGATCAGGTCGGCCAGCACCAGCTCCACCGCCAGCATACGCGGCACCACGATCCGCGCCTGCCGCCGGTCCAGCCCGCGGCGCACGGCGGCCACCATGCGGGCGAGGCTCATCAGCCCCGGCTTCGGCCCCTTGAAGCGGTCCGTCATCGGCGTGTCGAAGAACCCCGGCACCACCACGCTCACCGCGACGCCGCGCGGCGCCAGCAACGCCCGCAGCCCCTCGCCATAGGCGCGCACCCCCGCCTTGCTCGCGCTGTAGGCCGGGCTGTACGGCAGCCCCCGCAGTCCTGCGACGGAGGACACCACCGCCACGTGCCCGGCGCCCCGCGCCAGCAAGCGCGGCAGCAGCGGCTCGACGGTGTGCATCGCGCCAAGCAGGTTGGTGCTTACCTGCATCGCTGCCAGCCCCACCCCCTCCGGCGCCCCATCTGGGTGCGTGCCCGCGGACACCCCGGCGCAGGCCAGCACCAGACCCACCGGCGCCCGGTCGTCCGCCCGCAGCAGCCACGCCGCCACGCCGTCCGCGTCCGTCACGTCAACCTGGTCTGCATGAACCTCGGCGCCCGCCGCCCGGCACCGCTCCGCCACCGCCTGCAGCCGCGGCCCGTCGCGCCCTGCCAGCCACAGCGTCGTGCCCGGCGCGGCATAGCTCGACGCCAACCCGGCACCCAATCCGCTCGACGCGCCGGTGACGGCGATGCTGCGGGCAGCGGGCGGACGCGCCGCGCCGGTCATCCCTTCGCGGCGGCCAGCATCGGCGGGTCGTCACGGACCGGGCGCGCGGCGCCAACCGGGGCAGGACGCAGGCCCCGCCGCCCCGCGGCCTCCAGCCGCACCACCGCGCCATCCACCAGCATCCGCACGCCCTCATCCGAGAAGAAGCCGCCGCGTATCATGCAGCGATGCACCAGCACGCGGCGCAGTGCGTCGAACACCTCCGAATCGGGCGGCGTCGGGTCGGCCCAAAAGGCGTCCAGCCCGCCCTGGTGCGTCACGCCGGGGATGTCATAGACGGCCTGGCCCAGGCTGATCGTCGGGATGCCGCGCGCCGCCGACAGGGTGCCGGTGGTGCTGTTGACCGTGACGACGCCGCGCGCCGCGCGCACCAGCAGGTCTATGTTGCCGTCCTCCAGGAACAGCACGCGGTCCCGCAGGCCCAGCTCCCCGGCGATGTCCAGCGTCACCGCGCGCCAGTCGCGCAGCCCGTTGTCCAGCGGATGGCCCTTCACGATCAGGTCCAGCCCGGCAGGGGCATGGCGGGCGAACGAGGCCAATACCTCGGTGATCGCCGCCTCCATGCCGGGGTAGGGCGAGTGCATCCGTATCTGGTAGTCGCAGTCGAGCTGCAACGGGAACACCATAAACGGCCGCCCCGTGCGCTCCAGCCGCCCGCGCACGGCGTTGCTGCGGCGCACAGCGGCCTTCTTGCCAGACAGCCGGCGCAGCCAGCCGGCATACTCCACCAGCGGATGCCAGGGCCGGTGGCTCTCATAGCCCGGGAAGAACGGGCGCAGCGCCATCGCCGTCAGGTTGTAGGCCAAGTCCTCCCGCGCCCGCCGGGCGAAGCTGGCCGGGACGCCGCCGCCATCCGGGGCAACGAGCGGCGGCAGCGAGCGCGCGGCGTCGAGGTAGTATTGCGGGTCCCGCGGCAGGCTGGACAGGCCGTTGACGCCGCCGACCTCCAGCGTCACCCAGTCCGGGCGCATGTAGCCCTCCTCGAACACATGCACCTGCACATGCCGTCGGGCGGCGATGGCCCGGGCGGCGCCGTGCAACGGCCGGCAGTCGCCGAACAGCACGATGTCCGTGACGCCGCGCCGGTGCAGCAGCCCTTCCAGGTACTCCGGCCAGCCGGCCAGCCCGCCGCGGTAGTTGACGGCGCCGACCCGGCGCCAGAACAGCCAGTCGCCGCCGTGGAAGTTCACGCGATGCACGCCATGCCCGCGCGCCGCCAGGGCGTCGCCCAAGTGTCGGAAGAAGGGGCCGGCCAATCCCTGCAGGAACAGGAACTGCCGCGGGGCGGCTTGGGTCATGGCTTGGTCCTTCCGGCCGCGGTCCTGGCGGCAGCGATCCTCGTCATCCAGCGCGCGGCGGCGCCCAGGGCCTGTCCTTGCGCCCGCCGCAGCCGCACCAGCGGGCCGGCCCGCCATAGCGCAGGGTCGGCCAGGCGGTCCAGCAGCACTTCCGCCGGGCAGGGCAGCCCGGTCAACGGATCGAGGTAGCGCGGATACAGCAGCAGCACGCCCGCCGCCAGTTCCGGCAGCGACAGCTTGCGCGTGCGGCGCGGCACGGGTGCCATGTCCTGCGTCAGGCCCCAGCCCGCATAGAACGGCTGGCCCCAGCAGGTGACGCGCCGCCCGCGCAGCAGCGCCTCGAACCCGGCGAGGGAGGTCAGGGTATGCACCTCCTGCACCGCCCCGATCAGCGCGGCCATCGGCACGCCGCGGACGATTTGATCGGCGATTTCAAGTGTCTGGACGTCCGGGATGGCGCCCTGGCGGTGGCCGGCGTCCACGTCGGGATGCGGCTTGTACAAGATGTGCGCGTCCGGCGCCGCGGCGCGCACGGCCTGCAGCAGCGCAAGGTTGGACTGGATGGCGGCGGCGCCCAGCCGCACCGAAAGGTCGTCCGCCACCTGGCCCGGCACCAGCACCACGCGCTGCCCCGCCGGCAGCGCCGGCAACGGCGCGGCGCCCGTGTTATATTTTGTAACACCTGCGTTAACGAGCCGCTCAACCAGCGCGGCGGCACGGTCCAGCAAAGCCGGGTCGAAGCCGGTCTCGGCCAGGATGGCTTCGAGGTCGCTGGGCCGGCTGGGGTCGTAGTAGATGCCGGTGCCGTCCACGATGATGCTGCACGGCGGCAGGAAGTCGCTGCCCAGGCCGACGGAGCGCAGAAAGCCGTCCTCCACCCGCAGCACCGGGATGCCGGCCTCCCGCAGCCCGTCCGGCATCCGGGACGCCCATGCGGCGATGGCGCCGCCGGTGGCCCGTGCCGCGGCCAGGGCGGCGTCGCCCTGCGGCGGCGGGCGGGTGCCAGTGTGCAGGAAGGCGCCGATGCGCCGCCGCTTCCAGAACTGCATCCCGACGCAGCCGGCGATGCCGCGGTTCGCGTCGCACAGGCGCCGCCACTCCGCGGCGATGTCCAGCGCAGCCTCGAAGGTCGTGGCTTCGCCTGTGAAAGGGTCGCGGTAGGAGGCACCGCCGAGCAGCCCCGCCGCGGCAATCTGCGCCGGGCTGCGGGTGCCGGCGCGGGGCGGCACGTCCGGCCCGTCCTCCGTGGCGCCCCAGCCGGCGAACCAGGCCGGCGCGTGGGCATGGACGGCGCACCCTGCCAGCAGGCCGAGCAGCCCGAGGTCGCCGCTATCCGCCACATGCACCTCGTCCGCCAGCTCCACCAGCGGCCAGGGGTCGAAGGCGGCGGGAGGCAGCACGCGGCAGCCGGCTGCCGCAGCTTGAGCGGCAACGGCCGGGGCGGCATCCGCAACGACGATGCGGGCGGCGTCGTGCCGCGCCAGCACCGCCGCCAGCATCGCCAGGTCCCGCCCGGCGTTGCCCGTGCCTTGCAGGACCACCAGGCCCAGGCCCGGCCGGGCCAGCACGGCAGCGTCCGGCGGATCGGCCCAGGCAGCGCCGCCGACTCGGTGGCGCACCATCGCCGCGGCCCCGTCCGCGGCGCGGCGCAGCGTCGCCGGGTCGTCCTGCCCGGCCAGCAGCGCCCGCTCGGCCGAACCCGGCAGCATGGGATGCGGCGCATCGGCGCGAGCAGAGTCGGCGTGAACAGCCTCGACGCGAGCGGACCGACCCCCACCAAGGACGGCGCTGAGCCAGGGCGGATCGGCCACAAACCGCGGCGTCTGCAACGGGCCGGGCTGCATGTGCAGCAGGGAGCGGGGACCGCGCAGCCGGCGCGGCACGGCGCCGGACGCCAGCAGGAAGCGCGCGTCCCCCAGGGTGGGCGACGGCGCCAGGCCGAGGCCCGGCAGCAGCGCCGCCCAACCCGGCGGCGGCCGTCCCACCATCCAGACCGGGATGCCCGCCAGCCCGCCCGGCCCGGCGCCAGCCCCTGTCATACCAGGGGGCACCGCAGGAGGCCGATCTGGTTTGGATGGCGCTTGCGGCAAGCTTCGAGGTTCCCGTCGTGGTTCCGGCACAAGGTCAGGTTGTATGGCGCGCAGGCGTGCTGCAATGCAACAGCAGTGACATAAGCGCGACTTGTGCCCCGTCCTGTGTTGCTCCCGTGCCGCGGCGGCGGCTATAGCGGCAGGCTCGACCGCTTGCTTGCCCCTGCCTGGCCCCTTGCTCGTCCGATGGAACTTGCTCCGGTCCGGCGTCCCGGACCGGCCCGTTTGCCCGGCAGGGCCAATCGCCGTAGAGCGTCTGGACTTCCTCCGACCGATCCCGGCGCCTGCCGGACCCGAGGTGTTACATTGGACGGCAGCGTTAAAGCGAACACGGACTACCTGGCGGGCCAGCAGCCCATCGCCATCGTCGGCGCGGCCTGCCGCCTGCCGGGCGCCCCGGACCTGCGCGCCTTCGCGGACCTGCTCGCCGCCGGGCGCGACGCCGTGACCGAGATACCGGACGACCGCTGGACCAAGGCGGCGTTCTTCCATCCCGCGCGGGACCAGCGCGGCAAGTCCTACACCTTCGCGGCCGGCGTGCTGGGTGCCGTGAGCGGGTTCGACGCCGGGTTCTTCGGCATCTCGCCGCGGGAGGCCGCGCAGATGGACCCGCAGCAGCGCCTGCTGCTGGAGCTGGCGCACGAGGCGCTGGAGGACGCCGGCTTCGACGCCGGCAAGCTGGCCGGGTCGGCCGTGGGCGTCTATGTCGGCGGCTCCGCCTGGGACTACACGACGCTGCACGCCGGCGACCATGCGGTGATGGACGCATACTCGATGACCGGGGCGACGCTGTGCTCGCTGTCCAACCGGGTCAGCTACGCCTTCGACCTGCGGGGTCCGTCGTTCACGGTGGACACCGCCTGCTCGTCATCGCTGGTGGCGCTGCACCAGGCTTGCGAGGCGATCCGGGCCGGGCAGGTGCCGATGGCGCTGGTGGGCGGCGTGAACCTGCTGCTCGCGCCGCAGAGCTACGTGGGGTTCTGCGCCGCCTCCATGCTGTCGCCGCGCGGGCGCTGCCACGCCTTCGACGCGCGGGCGGACGGCTACGTGCGGGCCGAGGGCGGCGGGATGCTGGTGCTGAAGCCCTTGCGGGCGGCGGTGGCGGACGGGGACACGATACATGCCGTGGTGCGCGGCACCGGCGTCAACTCGGACGGACGGACTAACGGCTTCTCGCTGCCCAACCCTGCGGCGCAGGCGGCGCTGTTGCGGGCGGTCTATGGGCGGTTCGGCATTGACCCGGACGACCTGGACTACGTGGAGGCGCACGGCACCGGCACCCCCGCGGGCGACCCCATCGAGGCCGCGGCGCTGGGTGAGGTGCTGGGCCGGCGCCGGTCGCAGCCGCTGACCATCGGATCGGTCAAGGCCAACATCGGCCACCTGGAGGCGGCGTCCGGCATGGCCGGGCTGTTGAAGGCCGTGCTGGCGTTCCGCGCCGGCCGGGTGCCGCGGTCCCTGCACTGCGAGACGCCGAACCCGGCCATCCCCTTCGCGGACCTGAACCTGGAACTGAACCCGGCCGGCCTGGACCTGGCGCCCGCTGATGCGTCCGGGGGCCGCCCGGCGATGATCGGCGTCAACAGCTTCGGCTTCGGCGGCACCAACGCCCATGCCGTGCTGGAAGCGCCGCCGGCCGATGCCCTGGCCGTATCCCGTGAGGACTGCGCGCCGTTCCAGGACGCGCCTGGCCTGCCGCCGCTGCTGCTGTCTGCCCGGAGCGACGGCGCGTTGCGCGCCCTGGCGACCGCGTGGCGCGACCTGCTTGCGGACGGGGAGGCCGACGCCGCGCTGGTCCGCGGCGCCGCGCTCGGGCGGGACCAGTACAAGATGCGCCTGGCCGTCACCGGCGCCACGGCGGCGGAGCTGGGCGCCGGGCTGCGCGCCTACCTCGCCGGCCAGGCGGCACATGCCGTGGCGGCCGATACCGCCGTCAGCGGGCGCGTGGCCTTCGTATTCTCCGGCAACGGCAGCCAGTGGGCCGGAATGGCGGCGGACGCCACCGAGCGCAGCCCGGCGTTCCGCGCCGCGCTGGCCGCCGCCGATGCCGCGCTGCTGAAGCCGCTGGGCTGGTCCGTGGCCGCGCGGCTGCGGGACGCGGACGCCGCGGCGATGCGCGACACTTCCGTCGCGCAGCCGCTGCTGTTCGCCATCCAGGTTGCGGCGGTTATGGCGCTCCGCACCGCGGGCGTGCAGCCCGATGCCTGCATGGGCCACAGCGTCGGCGAGGTCGCAGCGGCCTGGGCGTCCGGCGCGCTGACGCTCGACCAGGCCAGCCGGGTGATCGCGGTGCGGAGCCGCCTGCAGGCGCGCACGGCGGGCGACGGGCGCATGGCGGTGCTGGGCCTGGGCGCCGCGGCTGCCGCGGCGGCGCTGGACGGCACGGACATCGAGGTCGCGGCGCACAACAGCGGCGGTGCCACTACCGTCGCCGGGCCGGAGGCGGCGCTGCTGGACCTAGCGGAGCGGGCGCGCGAGGCCGGCTGGGCGTTCACGCTGCTGGACCTGGACTATGCGTTCCACAGCCGGGCGATGGACCCCATCGAGGCCGCGCTGGCGCAGGAGCTGGCCGGTTTGGCGTCCGGCCCGGCGACCCTGCCCTTCGTGTCCACCGTCGCGGGCGGGCCGGTGGACGGCACCATGCTGGGCGCGGATTACTGGTGGCGGAACGTCCGCGCGCCGGTGCGCTTCGCGGAGGCGGCGGCGCACCTGGTCGCCAGCGGCGTGCGCGTGTTCATCGAGGTCGGGCCGCAGCCGGTGTTGCAAGCCTACCTGCACGACGCGCTGACCCAGGCCGACGCGGCGGGCCGTGTGCTGCCGACCCTGTCGCGCCGGGCGGCGTCCGCCGATCCGATCCTGCTGACCGCCGGCCGCGCCCATGCCGCCGGCTGCGACGTGCGGCGCGCGCCGGCCTTCGCCGGACCGCGGCGCACGGACGGCCTGCCGGCCTACCCGTGGCAGCGGGAGGCCCACTGGCTCGGGCGCACGACGGAGGCCATGGCGGTCGCCGAGGCGCCGGAGGAGCATCCGCTGCTGGGCTTCCGGCGCGGGGCGGAGCCGGTGGACTGGTCTGCGCATTTGGGCACCGCGCTGCATCCGTGGCTGGCCGATCATGTCGTGGGCGGCGCCACTGTCGCCCCCGCCGCCGCGCTGGCCGAGATGGCTCTGGCCGCAGCCCGCGCCCGCCACCCCGGCGCCGCGGCGCTGGAGGTCACCGACCTGGAGATCAACCGGCCCCTGGTGTTCGAGCATGGCGTGCTGCGCGAGGTGCGGCTGCGCCTGGGCGGCGGCACGGCGGGCGGCGCCGGCGGCGGCTTCGAGATCATGTCCCGCGCCCGCCTGTCCGACGAGCCTTGGACCGTCCACGCCACCGGCCGCCTGGGCGCAGGGGAGGCGGCGACGCCGGCCCGCGATGCGCCGCCCGCGGAGTCCAGCCCGCGCATTCTGGACGGCGCGGCGCTGTATGCGCTGGCGTCCGGCCTAGGCCTGGCCTACGGCCCGGCGTTCCAGGTAGTGCGGCAGGTCGAGATCGGGCGCGACACGGCGATGGTGCGCTTCGTGCCCGGCTTCGTGCCGGGCGCGCACGACCCCGCCTTCCTGGTGCCGCCGCCGCTGATGGACGGCGCGCTGCAAGGATTGCTGGCGCTGGCTGCCGGGCTGCTGGGCGACGGCGACGGCGTGCTGCCCTGGCGGTTCGGCCGGGTGCGGCTGCTGGCGCCGGGCGGCACGGTGCCTGCGGCGGCGCGGCTGCATGTCACGCGGGTCGGCCCGCGCTCGGTGCGGGCGGACATCACCCTGCTGGACGCGGCCGGAGCGCCGGTCGTGGAGCTGCTGGACTGCTGGTTCGTGCGCGTCGCGCTGAGCCGCGCCGCCGCGCCGGAGGACCGGCTGTTCCACACCGCGCTGGTGCCGGGTGCGACCGACGCTGCGCCTGCCATACCTGCCGATGTGCTTGGTTCCGACGCCGGCGAGCCTGGGGAGGCCGGCATTCTGGCCGACGCCTTCGCGGCCCTCGCCGCCGCCGCCGCGCTGCGCCAACTGCTGCCGGACCCGGCGGCGCCGTTCACGGCCGGGCAGCTCGTGCAGGACGGCCTGGTGGCGCCCGCCGCGCGGGAACGGCTGGACGAGGCGCTGGGCTGGCTGGCCGCCGATGGCCTGGCGGACGTGCAGGACGGCACCTGGACCTTGCTGGACGACGACCTGGCCGCCGACGACGTGCTGCGGACCCTGGTGTTCGACCAGCCCCGCGCCATAGCCGACGCCGCGCTGCTGTCCGCGGCGGCGGAGCGGCTGGCAATGGAACTCGGTGGCGCCCCGGCCCTGGCAGTGCCCGCGGCACTGCTGGATGGTATGCTGCTTGGCTCCCCGGCGGGCATGGCGGCGGCGGATGCGCTGCTGGATGCGGTGCTGCGCGTGGCCGTGGGCTGGCCGGCTGGGCAGCCGTTGCGCGTGCTGGAAATCGGTGCGCGGCGCGGCGCCTTTACGCGCATGATGCTGCGGCGGCTGGGCGGATTGCCGGTACAGGTGCGGTTGGACGCCGCGACCGGGACGGATGACCTGGCGGCGTTGTCCGATGCCCTGGCCGGCGTGCCGGGCGCCGCGGCCCGGACATGGGACGCCGCCGCGGGCCGTGCGCCCTACGACCTGATCGTGGGCCTGCATCCCTTGGCGATGGGCGCGTTGGAGGCGGACGCGCTGCACCAGTTGGCTCCCCTGGCGCCCGGCGGGCTGTTGCTGCTGGCGGAGCCGGGGCCGGGCCGGGTCTGGAGCCTGGTGCGCCCGGACGGCCCGCGCCTGCGCGATGGGCGCGGCTGGATGCGGGCGCTGGCTGCCGCCGGGCTGGCGGGGGCGGTGTCCCGCCCCGTCGCGGCAAGCTGGCCGGCGACCCTGATGCTGGCCCGCGTGCCCGCCGCCCGGGCGTTGCCGAAGGCCGCCCCGGACGGCACTGCGACGGCAGCGCTGCTGGCGCCCGCGTCGCCGCTGGCCGATGCCATCGCAGCGGGGCTGGAATCCGGGGGGATGCGCGTTGCCCGGCACGCCTTGGATGCCGTGCCGCTCGCGGCCTGGACGCGCAAGCCCGGCACGGTCCCATCCCATGTCGTGCTGCTGGCGGATGGCGACTCCGCCGCCATGCTGGACCTGATGGCGCAGGCTGCACAGGCGATGCCTGCCGGGGTCCTTACGGTCCTGGCGGCCGGCGATGACGCCCTGGCCGGTGCGCTGGCCGGTGCGCGCCGGGTCATGGCGAACGAGATGCCGGACGTGCGCTGCCGCCTGGTGCGCCTGGCGCCTGACCTGCCGAACCCCGCTGCCACCGCCGTTGCGGAAGTGCTGCGCCCGGATGCGGAGGACGAGGCCGCCTGGTCCGCCGCCGGCCGCCTGGCGCCGCGCCTGCGCCGCGGCGTGCCGCCTGCCGCGGCCGATGCGCCGTCGCTGCGCCTGTCTGTGCAACGTCCGGGCCTGCTGGACAGCCTCCGCTGGACCCCGGCCCTGCCGGCGCTGCCCGGCCCGGGCGAGGTGTCCATCCAGGTCCGCGCCGCCGGGCTGAACTTCCGCGACGTGATGTGGGCGATGGGCCTGCTGCCGGACGAGGCGCTGCTGGACGGCTTCGCCGGCCCGACCATCGGCCTGGAATGCGCCGGGGAGGTGACGGCGGTGGGGGAGGGCGTGACCGCCTTCGCGCCCGGCGACCGCGTGATGGCGTTCGCGCCCGCCAGCATGAGCACGCAGGCCGTGACCGCCGCCCATGCCGTCATGCCGATGCCGGAGGGCATGGACTTCGCAGCCGGCGCCACCGTGCCGGTCGCCTTCCTGACGGTCGCCTATGCGCTGGGCCACCTGGCCCGGCTTGGCCGCGGCGAGCGCGTGCTGATCCACGGCGGCGCCGGGGGCGTCGGGCTGGCGGCGATCCAGTATGCGCGGGCGCGCGGCGCGGTCGTTTACGCGACGGCCGGATCGGACGCCAAGCGGGCATTGCTGCGCCGCTTGGGCGTGGACGCCGTGCTGGACAGCCGCAGCCTGCTGTTCGCCGATGAGGTGATGCGGCTGACCGGCGGCGAGGGGGTAGATGTCGTGCTGAACTCCCTGAGCGGGCAGGCGATGGAGCGCAGCCTGGGGCTGCTGCGTCCCTTTGGCCGGTTCCTTGAATTGGGCAAGCGGGACTTCTACGAGAACTCCGCCGTGGGCCTGCGCCCGTTCCGGCACAACGTGTCCTACTTCGGCATAGACGCCGACCAATTGCCGCTGCGCCGGCCCGCGCTGGCGGCGGAGCTGTTCGCGGAGATCGGGGCAGGGCTGCGCGACGGCAGCCTGCGTCCGCTGCCGCATCGGGTGTTCGACTATGCCGATGCCGTCGAGGCGTTCCGGCTGATGCAGTCGGCCGGGCACATCGGCAAGGTGGTGCTGGCGCCCGGCGCGGCGCTGCCCGTTGCGGCCATGGCTCCCGCACCGTTCAGGCCGCGTCCGGACCGGACCTACCTGGTCACGGGCGGCATGGGCGGTTTCGGGCTGGAAACGGCGCGTTGGCTGGCGGCGCAGGGAGCGCAGCACCTGGCGCTGGTCAGCCGGCGCGGCCCGGCCGATCCGGATGCCGCCGCCGTGCTGGCCTCCCTGCCCGGCGCCACGGCGTTCGCCTGCGACGTGGCGGACGAGGCCGCGCTGTCCGGCGTGCTGGACGCGATCCGGGCGGGGATGCCGCCGCTGGGCGGGGTGGTCCATGCCGCCGTCGCGATGGACGACGCGCTGCTGCCGGACCTGACGCGGGAACGCTTCGCCCGCGCGCTGCGGCCCAAGCTGGGCGGCGCGGACCTGCTGGACCGGCTGACGCGGGACGATCCGGTGGAGCTGTTCGTGCTGTACTCCTCGGTCACGACGCCGCTGGGCAACCCCGGCCAGGCCAACTACGTCGCTGCCAACACGGCGATGGAGTCGGTGGCGCTGCGCCGTGCGGCTGCCGGGCTGCCGGCGCTGGCGGTGCAGTGGGGGCCAGTGGGCGACGCAGGATACCTGGCGCGTCAGGCCGGGGTGGGCGCAATGCTGGCCAAGCGGCTGGGCAGCGCGAACCTGACGGCGGCCGAGGCCCTGTCGGCGCTGCCGATGCTGCTGCGGGCCGGGCTGCCGGTGGTGGGCTATGCCGACCTGCGCTGGGGCGCGCTGGGCGGCAGCCTGCCGTGGCTGCGCTCCCCGATGTTCGAGGAGGTGCAGGGCGGCGCCGGGGCGCCCGCTGCGGAGGTGGACCTGCGAGAGCTGCTGGCAACCTGCACGCCGGACGCGGCGCGCGAGAAGGTCGTGGCGCTGCTGACGGAGGAGGTGGCACGCATCACCAAGCTTGCCGCCAGCCGGATCGAGGCCGGGCGGCCCTTGGTGGAGCTGGGCATGGACAGCCTGATGGCGGTCGAGCTGCGCCTGGCGGTGGAGCAGCGCTTCGGCCTGTCACTGCCGGTACTGGCGCTGTCGGAGGGCGCGACCCTGCAGGCCCTGGCCGGGCGCGTCATCAAGATGCTGGGCGGCGGCGCGGAGCCGGCGCCGGTGGACGGCGTGGCGGCGATGACGGAACGCCTGGCCCGGTTCGAGGACGCGCCGATGCTGGAGGACGCACTTTCCTCCCCCTCTCCCTCCGGGAGAGGGCCGGGGTGAGGGAAGCCGCAAGTGCGAAGCTTGGCCCATTCCGCACTGCACGCGCCCTCCCCGGCGACGGCTGGCGCGTGCGGCCTCCCTCACCCCGACCCTCTCCCGAAGGGAGAGGGAGCAGCCATCTGAGGCGATGACATGAACCCTTTCGGACTCTCCGCCGACGCCAAGGCGCGGCTGGTCACGCGCTTCGCCACCCGCCGCGCCGCCCCTGCGCCGCGGGAGGCCGCAGCGCCCGCAGCCCCGCCGCTCGGCGACCAGGAGGCGATGGCCGACCTCCGCATGGTCCAGCGGGCCGGCGAGGCGCTGGGGATCGAGAACCCCTACTTCCGCCCCCATGCCGGCATCGCAGGCGCCACCACCGTGATCGGCAACGGCGAGTATGACAACTTCGTCTCCTACAACTACCTCGGCCTGAACGGCGACAAGCGGATCAGCGACGCCGCCAAGGCCGCCATAGACCGCTATGGCACCAGCGTCTCCGCCAGCCGCGTCGTGTCTGGCGAGCGCCCGGTGCATCGCGAGCTGGAAGAGGCCCTGGCCGCCGCCTACGGCACCGAGGACGCGCTGGTGCTGGTCAGCGGCCACGCCACCAACGTCACCGTCATCGGCCACCTGGTCACGCGCGACGACGCCGTGTTCCATGACGGGCTGAGCCACAACAGCATCGTCCAGGGCGCCATCCTGTCCGGCGCCCGCCGCGTGCCGTTCGCGCACAACGACCTGGGCGAGCTGGACCGCCTGCTGTCCGAGGTCCGCCCCGGCGTGAAGCGGGCGCTGGTCGTCGTCGAGGGCCATTACAGCATGGACGGCGACGTGCCGGACCTGCCCGCGCTCGTCGCCATCGTCCGCCGCCACCGCGCCAGCCTGATGGTGGACGAGGCGCACAGCCTGGGCGTGCTGGGCGCCAACGGCCTGGGCATCGCCGAGCGCACCGGCGTGGACCCGGCCGAGGTGGACGTGTGGATGGGCACGCTCAGCAAGACGCTGTCGTCCTGCGGCGGCTATATCTGCGCGTCGCGGGCGATGATCGAGCACCTAAAATATTCGGCGCCGGGCTTCGTGTATTCCGTGGGGATGCCGCCGCCGGTGGCCGCGGCGGCGCTGGCGGCGTTGCAGGCCATGCGGGCGGAGCCTGGGCGGGTCGCGCAGTTGCAGGGCAACGCCGCCTACTTCATGGCGCAGGCCAAGGCCGCCGGACTGGATACGGGTCCGTCAGTCGGCGCCGCCATCGTGCCGGTGATGACCGGCAGCAGCATACGCGCGGCACGGGCGGCGGACTGGCTGTTCAAGCACGGCGTCAACGTGCAGCCGATCATCTATCCGGCGGTGCCGGAGCGCGCGGCCCGGCTGCGCTTCTTCATCAGCAGCCTGCACAGCCGCCCGCAACTGGCGCGCGCGGCGCTGCTGACGGCGGAGGCGCTGGCAGCGGCGGGCAGCGAGAAGGTGAGCCTGGTGGACCTGGCGCGGAAGCTGGCAGGGTAACGGCCGGATGCTACTCGTGCAGCTTGGTCAGCAGGTCGGTGAAGCTGGACGCTACCGGCACGGGGCCGGTGTCCACGCTCCAGAACTCGACGGTCGGGTTGCCGGGGTCCTTGCGGTAGTTGAAGCATAGCACGTTGCCGCCAAGCGCCTCGGCGAAGGGGATCACGCCCTTCAGCAGCACGTCCCGCAACGGGAAGATGCGCGCGGCGATGTTGCTGAACAAGTCGTCCTCGAAGTGCAGCAGGTACGCGATCCCCTCGCCGGACCCATCCGGCAGCTTGAAGCTGGCCGGTTTGGGCCGCGCGCCCTGATGCATGGCGGCCACGGCCAGGTAGTCTGCCGGGAACCGCACCCGGAGTTCCCGTTTCGCCCGCCGCACCGCATCCGGCGTGGCCGGCTTGGGGTTCGTGATTGCGCCGTCCCGCCATGTCACCATCAGCCTGCCTTCTCAGAGGTCCAACCAAGCGAAGCCAGCGCATGAAGCACGACTCCGGCATTGATTGGTATTTCGACTTTGTCTCCCCCTTCGCCTACCTGGCCCTGCCAGCGGTCGAGCGGCTGGCCGCACGCCATCCCGTGCGCTTCCGCCCCGTCGTGTTCGGCGCCATCTTGCAGCACTGGGGCGGCCTCGGCCCCGCGGAGGTGCCGCCCAAGCGCCGCCACACCTACCGCCTGTGCCAATTCCTGGCGGATCAGGCCGGGGTACCGTTCCGTTTTCCTGCGGCGCACCCGTTCCGCAGCCTGGACGCACTGTGCGCCCTAGCCGCAACAGACGAACCGGCCCCTGCGGACGTCCGCGCCGCCTTCGATCACATCTGGGCGCACGGCGGCGACCCGGCAGCGCTGCCCGGCAGCACGGACCCCGCCGCCAAGGGCCGCCTGCACGCCTGGACGGCTGAGGCCATTGCCGCCGGGGTGTTCGGCGTGCCCAGCTTGGTGGTCGCCGGCGAGGTGTTCTGGGGCTTGGACGCCATGCCGATGGCAACGGCGTTCCTGGACGACCCGGCGTTGTTCCAGACGGAGCCTATGGCCCGCCTCGACGCCCTGCCCGTGGGAGTCCAGCGCGGCCAGGGGTAGCCAGGGCAGGGCCGGCATCCCGGCTGGGACTCAGGCCGCGTCTCGTTTCACCCAGGCAACGCGAGCATCCGCTTGGCCGCTAGTCGCCTGGGACCGGCTCGTCCGGGTCCACCTGCCGCCGGAACGCCGCTGCGGCGTCCGCCAGGCTGGCGGCGAGCAGGCTGGCCGCAGCCACGGCGGGCTGCGCCAGCGATGGATCGAACATCCCGTAGCTGCGCATCGCCACATGGCGGAAGCGCCGGGTCTCGTTTGCCGCGTCGGCCACCGCTTGCGCCAGGATGGCCGGCCGTCCTGCCAAGGGGCGTGCGGCGCGGCGGATCAGGTCGGCGTGCCAGTCCCGCCCGGACGGCGCCTCCTCGCCCAGCAGGTCCAGGATGCGCAGCAGCGCGGCCTCCAACGAGGTGTGGCCGGACTGCATCGCGTGCATGAACGCCATCCGTGCCCGGTAGGCGTCCAGCTTTTCACCCGCGAAGCCGCCGGCCGCGAACAGCTCCACGGATCGCGCAAGGTGCCCGGCGGCGGCGGCCATGTCCTCGTCCACCTCGGTCCAGCGCGCGTCGCTCATTCCAGCGGCACCGCGCCGGGCAGCACATGCTGCAGGAACCGGGCGCCGCACCAGCGCAGCGGGCGTATGTCGCAGTCCAGGTCCAGCCCGGCGCAGGCTTGCTCGGCGGCGTCCCAGGCCGCCTTGGTCGCAGCGTCGCCGGGAAAGTCGAGCAGCAAGTCTATGTCGCTGCTATGGCGCAATTCGCCGCGGGCTGCGGACCCATAGAGCAGGAAGCGCCCGCCCAGCCGCCGCGCATGGTCCCGCAAGGCCGGACGCAGTTGGTCCAGCGCGGCGACCTTTGCAGCCACGGCAGCGGCTTTGCGATCCGCGAGGGTCCGCAGCACGGGCGTATCCTGCGTCATCGGGCCTCACTGGGGCATTATGGATGCATCTGCCCGCACCTATCATGCCTCAGGCGTCCCCGAACACGAAGCGGTCCACCGCCTTCGCGAACCCCTCGTCCTCATAGCTGTCGGTGACGTGCGTGGCGGCGTCCCGCACCTCCGGCGCGGCCTGGCCCATCGCGATGGACATGCCGCTCGGCCGAAACATCAGCACGTCGTTCGGCATGTCGCCGATGGTGGCGATCTCCCGCGGGCTAATGCCGTAACGCTCCGCCAGATAGGCGACGACGGCGCCCTTGTTGGCCTGCGGATGCGTCACGTCGAGGTAGTAGGGCTGCGACCGGGCGGCGGACACCATGGCGCCCAGGGCGGCCTGCACGTCGGCCTCGCACCGCTGCACCAAGTCCAGGTCGTCGCTGCAGCCGACGATCTTCACCGCGCGGCCCAGGCCCTCGGCCGGGTCGGGCACCACCTTGGGGCCGAACTGGACCGTGCGGGCCTCGCGCTCCACGTGCGGGGCGGCGGGGTCGCGGATCATCCAGTCCTCCGCGGTATAGACCCAGGCGTCCAGGCCGTGGTCGCATATCGCGTCATACGCCCGGCGGGCGGCGGCGGGGTCCAGGGTGCGGGACAGCACGACGGTCTGGTCCGGGTTCACGAACGCGCCGCCGTTGAACCCGGCGATGACGCCCTGCAGCCGCAGCGGCCCCACCAGCATCGCCATGCCCCGCGGCGGCCGGCCCGACGTTATGGCAAAGCGTATGCCGGCGTCCTCCATCCGGCGTACGGCGGCGACCGCGCGGTCCGTCAGCACCTTCTCCTTGGTGACCAGCGTGCCGTCCACGTCGGCCAGGAACAGCTTGATGTCGGGCATAAGGGCGCGCTCCGGTTTGCGGTGCTGCGCCCCGGCGCGGGCGCGGGTTTCTATTTGCCGCTGGCCATCACCACGTCGCCCAGCTTGTCCACGCTGCCGGGCCGTGCGGCGCTGTCCACCACGATCAAGGTGTTGCCGGCCAGCGTGCTGGGCGTGCGGCTTGCCAGCAGCAGGGCGCGGAAGCGGATGTCCGTCGTCGCTTGGCGCTCGTATTCTGCGTCCAACACGCCGTGGCGGTCCAGGAAGCGGTTCATGGCGGCCGGGATGCGTATGCAGCCCTGGGAGGCCGGCTGGCCGATCCGCTGCTCCAGCTTGTCCGGGTCGGTCGCGTGCATCTCCAGCCGGATGGGCGTGCTGTCGGGCTTACCGACCGCCTCGGCCCAGCCCTTGCGGGCGCGCTGCCAGCCGAAGTCCCAGACGCGCATCCCCTTGGCGCCCAAGCCGCGTATGCCGTTCCCGTTCAGCGTGCCCTCCGCCCGGTAGCCCAGGATGGCTTCGCTTACGTGGAACACGCCGCGCGGCGTGACGTAGTGGTCGTAGCGCCCCATGGAGCCGGTGCTGACGCGGGTGGCGCCGACCACCTTCCAGTCGCCGGCCGGCACCGCCATGACGACGGCCAGGCCCTGGACGCGCGGGTTGCGGTCCACGACGACCAGGAGCTGCGGCCGGTCCGGCACGAAGCCGGCCGTCGCGGCCTCGGCCCGCGCCAGCGCGATCCACCCGGCGTCGCCTGCGGCGGTGCGGAGGACCAGGTTCGGCACCTCGCGCCGCAGCGACTCGCGCAGGCGCAGCACCTCGACCTCGCGGGCGACCTCGTCCAGCGGCGGCAGCGGCGGCAAGGCAGCGGGCGGGGCGGCGAGGGGCGCAGCCAGGACCGCAGCCGGCGCAGCCGCGACGGGCGGGGCAGCGCCGGCCGGTCCGGCGGTGGCCAGGGCGAGCAGCAGGGCGGGAATCAGGGAAGGCTGACGCATGACAGCATCATAGCAGGCCATCAAGGGCAGGGGCAGCGGGATCATTGCTTGCAGGGCTTGCTGCTGGCCCTGGCGGGCGGGCGCGGGGGCTGCCCGGGGACTGGGGGGGACCGCGGCTGGTTTCCCATGAGGACGTCCGGCGTCGCTGCGGTGCGGCATTTCGGCGCTGCCGCTTGCGGGCCGGATACGCCCCCGGCAATGCTGAAACCAGGTCACGGGCGGGTGCGGCTGATCCCCTTGGTCCGGCGCGTGGCGGCGACGGTCAAGGCCGGCCGGCCTGGCGCGGAAAGGCTGCTGGCGGCGGCGGACACTGCCTGTCTGCAACCTCGGCGAACCCCGCGCATTAGAGCCGCAACCCCAACAGGAGCCGACACCATGAGCACGGACGACAAGACCCCCGCCGCAGAAGCCGCTGACCTGCGCAGCCAGCTCGACGGCCTGCGCGCCACCGATCCGGCGCCGCACGTCGCCGCCCTCAAGCAGCAGGTGTCCGACACCGCCTCCGACGTGGCAGAGGGCGTCAGCCAGACCGCCGCCAACGTGCGCGACACCGTGGCCAGCGCCACCGCCCGCGTCGCCGATGCCGTCGTGCCGCCGCTCCGCCAGGGCGCCGACGCCGTACGCGGCGCCGTCGCCAGCGTCCGCAGCACTGCGAAGCAGGCGGGCGACGGGGCGGATGCCCTGTCCGAGCGGGTGCGCGACCAGCCGTTCCTGGCGCTGGGCTTGGGACTGCTGACGGGCTACGTGATCGGCCGGGCCGTCCGCTAGGGCGTCCTCATGGCTCAGGGCGGCGGGGACATCATGTTGGATGCGGTGGCGGAACAGGCAGGAAGCGCCAGGCAATCCGAGGCTCGGCCGCAGGTGCGGCTGCAACGCGTGATCCTCGACCGCCCGACCAGCCTGCGGGACCTCTACTGGCGCCGCAGCCGCGAGGACGGTCACATGCCGGGTGCGGTCGGTCCGGACACGGACGGGACCCTGCTTATCGAGCCTGGTACCACCGTGGCCTTCGACACGTATTTCAATGCCCTGTTCGAGCACCATTGGCGTCTCCACACCCGCGCGGCCTCCTTCAGCCTCCATGTCGAGATCGAAGGATGCGCCAGGCTGCGCCTGTGGCGCGTCACGGAGCACGGCGGCCAGACGCTGCTGCACGAAGTGGAGGCGGGAGGTGCCGCCGTGATCGCGCTGCCGCAGGACACGGCGAACTTCCGTCAGGCCGGCATGGTCTGGTTCGAGCTGACCGCCGTGGGCAGCGCGGCCGTGCTGCGCCGGGCGGAGTGGTTCGCGACGGACGCCGCGCCCGAGCCGGTCGGGCTTGCCGTCGCGATCTGCACCTTCAACCGCGAGGCCGACCTGGCCGGCGTGCTGGCCGCCATCGCCGGCGACCCGGCGCTCGGCGATGGCGCGGGCGGCGTCGCCCGCGTGTTCGTAGTCAGCCAGGGCCGGCCCGGCCTGCTCGCGCACCCGGACATAGCGCCGCAGGCCGCGCGCCTCGGCGCTAGGCTGCGCGTGATCGAGCAGGGGAACTTCGGCGGCGCCGGCGGCTTCGGCCGCGCGTTGCTGGAGGCGCTGGACGACGATGCGGTCACGCACGTCGCCTTCCTCGACGACGACGTGCGGCTAGAGCCGGAGAGCCTGCTCCGCATGGCGGCCTTCTTCGCCCTGGCACGCGGCACGCAATGCCTGGGCGGGCACATGCTGGACGCCGTGCGCCCGACCAACCTCTACGAGGGCGGCGCCGTGCTGCGCGATAATTGGGCGCCGATTGCGCTCAGCCACCAACTCGACCTGCGCTCGCGCGAGGTGCTGGTCGGGCTGCTGGACGTGCAGGCGATGCACTACAGCGGCTGGTGGTTCTTCGGCTTCCCCAAGCGGCTGGCCGAGGAGCACGGCATGCCGCTGCCCTGCTTCATACGCGGGGACGACGTGGAGTGGGGGATGCGCCTCTACGGGCGCGGCGTGCCCACCGTGTCGCTGCCGGGCGTCGGCATCTGGCACGAGCCGTTCTACCTGAAAAGCGGCGGCTGGCAGCTCTACTACGAGACGCGCAACGCCCTCATCTGCGCGGCCCTGCATATGGACTTCTCGCCCCGGCACGCCGCGCGTCAACTGCTCACGTCGCTGATGGCCCACCTGCTGACCTACCGCTACTACAGCGCCGCGCTGATCGTGCGCGCGGCCGAGGATTTCCTGCGCGGCCCCGCCATCCTGGACGCGGACCCGCAGGCGCTGCACGCCTCACTGGCCACGCTGCGCGCCCTGCACCCCGAGGGCACCGTGGGCCGCGACGTGGTGCTGTGGGACGCGCCGGTGGCCGCCACGCCCCATACGAGGCTCCGCACCGGCGCGGCGCTCGGCGCGGTCCTGCTGCGGAACTGGCGGAAGCCGTCGTCCGCGACCGCCCGGCCGCGCCGGCTGCCCCTGCGCGACCTCGTCTGGTTCCGGATGGCGCAATCCGACGCCCTGGCCATCGAGACCCACTGGGAGCGGGAGCTGCCGCTGTTCCGGCGGGACCGGGCGCGGTTCCGCCTGTTGCTGCGGGCCGGGCTGCGGGTCGTGCGCGCGCTCTATGCGGCGGCGCCGAGGCTGCGCGCGGCGTGGGCGCAGGAGGCGCCGCGAATGACCTCGGTCTCTTACTGGCGGACTTACCTTGGATTGTCCCGGCGCGGCTGACCGGAACCTGCTCGCCCCCTGCGGGCGCGCAGTCGTCCCGCAAGGCACCCACGCTGCCGACAGGAACTTCCCCACTGGTTCTGCAATGAGCGTCCCGGGGAGCGGTTCGACCAATGCGATGCTAACCTGCCTGGCAGGATCACACTATCTCAGGAGAAGAGCTTGGACGTCTCCGTAATCTGCCCGGTGTTCGACACGCCCGCAGGCGTGCTGGCCGCGGCCGTGCAGTCGGTTCTCAGCCAAGCCGGCCCCCACGAGATCGAGCTTATCCTCGTCAACGACTGCTCGACCGACCCGGCGACGATTGCGGCACTGCGCGACGCGGCGGAGGGCGACAGCCGCGTGCGCGTGTTCAACCAGGAGAGGAACGCGGGTCCGGCAGAGGCGCGCTCCGTCGGCGTCGCCCATGCCAGGCATGATTGGGTCAGCTTTATCGACTCCGACGACCTCTGGCCCGAGGGCAAGCTCGACCAGGGGGCCACGGTCCTGGAAGAATGGCCGGATTCCTGCTGGATCGGCGGCAGCTTCTCCACCCTGCTTCCCGATGGAACCTTGCGGCCGAGCGTGTGGCTCACGGCGAACTGCCTACCGGCTGCACCCGGCCGCACCGCGCAACGCCTGCAAACGCCCGCATCCACCAGGGCCCTGGTCGGAGGCTAGCATCCGCTCGGCATCAGCTTGTTCCGCCGGCATCTCATTGCGGCAGCCGGCGGCTTCAACCCGCGCCTGACATACGGGGAGGACTGGCTGCATTCCCTCCGCATATCCCTGCTGACGCCGATGGACTACATCGAGGACTCGACATACGTGCTGAGACGGCAGGGCGCCAGCCTCATGCGCTCGCCGCGCCGCTTGTCGGCCGAGGCCATGCAAGGCGTTCTGGCAGCGCGGCGCGACCCGGCGCTCCGCTTTGCAAGCCGCCAATTGCGATGGCTGGTCTATGGCAGCTATAAAGAAGTCGCAATGAACAACGCCTTGAACGGGTCGAGGCTCAGGGGTTTGCGCTTTGCCCTGCTCGCCCTCTTGGTTGATCCACGCGAGATAGGGGAGCTGTTCATGTTCCTCCGCCTGCTGCGCAAGGCTGGCCCCGCTGTGGCAAGCGGCTTCCAACGCTACAGCACTTCAGAATAACTGAATTTCTCCGACATCAAAAGATTGGAGTAGGGTCGCGTCACGGGGGAAAAACTTGCCAGCGGAGTCAGGCCCGGACCAACAGGCCCGCCACCCCCGGACTCAAGCCGCATGGACCGGTTCCGGGACCAGATGCCTGGATAGCCAAGCGGTAACGTCTTGCGGCGCAGCGTTGACCGGCCCGTGCATAAATCCGTAGCGTGCTGCGGCGCAACACAGGACGCATGATGAATCCGCCCGCCCCGTCGCTGAAGCCGAACGAGCAGAAGCCCGTGCCGCGCGCCATCGTGCTCACGTCGCATCCGCGCAACGTCGTCGGCAGCCGGCCGCTGGCCTGGGGCGCAGGGGGCGCCAAGGCGCGCGGCCCGGTTGTGGCGACGCTGCACGCGGCGCCGGGCCGCAACGCCATCGGCACCCATGCCGGCGCCTACTCGCTGTATCGCGCGCTGGCGGTGGCGGCCGGGCAGCTCGACCCGGCGCACCGGCCGGACCTTACCAACACCGCGCCCGCCGTGCCCATCGGCCCGTTCCCGCAATGGGCCGGGGACGCCATCGTGTCGCTCGACCCCTGGGGGCACATGCCCGCCGAGGCGTTCGCCGACGAGATCGCGGCCGGGCAGGACGTGCGGCCCAGCATCGCCGTCACCCGCGCGCACATCAACATGCCCGAGATCGCCGAGGCCGTGCGCGCCGGGCGCCTGGTCCCGGACGGGGAGGTGCTGACCCCGGCCGGCGACGTGCGCGTGACCAAGATCGCCATCGAGCCGGTCTGGCACCTGCCCGGCGTCGCCCGGCGCTTCGGCGTCCCCCTGCCGGACCTGCGCCGCGCGCTGTTCGAGCACACCGGCGGCATGTTCCCCGAGCTGGTGACGCGGCCCGACCTCGACGTGTTCCTGCCGCCCATCGGCGGCACGACGGTCTATCTGTTGGGCGACCCGGCGCGGCTAGGCCGGCCGGCCACGCGCATCGCCTGCCGCATCCATGACGAGTGCAACGGGTCCGACGTGTTCGGCTCCGACATCTGCACCTGCCGCCCCTACCTGGCGCAGGGGATCGAGGCCGGCATCGCCATGGCGCAGTCGGGCGGTGTCGGCGTGGTGGTCTATAATCGCAAGGAGGGCCGCGCCCTGGGCGAGGTGACGAAGTTCCTGGTCTATAACGCCCGTAAGCGGCAGGAGGGCGGCGACCGCGCCGACGCCTACTTCGAGCGCACGGAATGCGTCGCGGGCGTCCAGGACATGCGGTGCCAGGAGCTGATGCCGGACGTGCTGCACTGGCTGGGCATCACCCGGATTGACCAGCTCGTGTCCATGAGCAACCTGAAGTATGCGCCCATCACCGCCAGCGGGATCGAGGTCGTGGAGCGCGTGCCGATTCCGGACTGGCTGATCCCTGCCGACGCCAGCGTCGAGATGGATGCGAAGAAGGCGGCGGGATACTTTACGGCCAGCGTGCCGGACGCGGCCGAGCTGCATGTAGCAAAGGGCCGGGTGCTGGATGCCTGACGCCGAACGGGCGGCGTGGCTGTGCAGCGCCGCCGCCGTTCGGGAGCGCTGCGACGACATGCTGGCCGTGGCACTGGACGGCGGGCTGCCGAACCTTGCCGTGGACGCTGGGCGGCTGCCGGCGTGCGCGGACTACACCGCCGCGGTGATCCGGCGCAACTACCCCACGCTCGACATCCCGCACCATGCCCGCTGGCGCCATTTCGCGGTGGGCAGGGTGGACCGCTGGGGCATGTTCAGGGCCACGCTCGGCGGCCTGGACGCGGCGGCGCTGGCCCGCGTCCGCGTGGACCTGTGCGTCGTCAGCGTGCTGCTGGACGCCGGTGCCGGGCCGGGCTGGCAGTATCGGGAACCCGGCACCGGGCTGGTCCTGGCCCGATCCGAGGGGCTTGCCGTCGCGAGCCTGGATGCGTTCCGGGCCGGGCTGTTCTCGGCGGACGGGTCGCCCCGGGCGGACGCCGCCGGCCTGGCCAGGGTGGACGCGGCGGCGCTCGGCCGGGCGTTCCAGGTGTCGGACGGCAACGCGTTGGCCGGGTTGGAGGGCCGGGCGGCGCTGATGCGAAGCCTGGGGCGTGCCCTGCCGCTCCGGCCGGACCTGTTCGCGCAGGGCCGCATCGGCGGCCTGTTCGACGCGCTGGCGGCGTCCGGCACGGTCGGGGCGGCGGCCATCCTGGGGATGCTGCTGGAGGGCCTTGGGCCGTCCTGGCCGTCCCGCATCGTGCTGGGCGGCCGGCCGCTGGGCGACGTTTGGCACCATCCGTCTGCACCCGGCGACGGCCTGGTGCCGTTCCACAAGCTTTCGCAATGGCTGGCCTATTCGCTGATAGAAGTGTTCGAGGACGCAGGCGTGCCGGTCACCGGCACGGCGGACCTGACCGGGCTGCCGGAGTACCGCAACGGCGGCCTGCTGCTGGACCTCGGCGTGCTGCGGCTGCGCGACCCGGCGCTGGCGGAGGACCCGTTGCCGCCGGGCCATCCGGCCGTCGTGGAGTGGCGTGCGCTGACGGTCGCGTTGCTGGACCGCCTTGCGCTGCTGATCCGCGAGCGCCTGGGACGGGACGAGGCGGCGCTGCCGCTGTCGCGCATCCTGGAGGGCGGCACCTGGGCGGCAGGCCGGGCCATCGCCGCCGAACGCCGGCCCGGCGGCGGGCCGCCGCTGCAAGTGGCCAGCGACGGCACCGTGTTCTGACCGGCGCTTCCTTCTGCTCCCTCTCCCTCCGGGAGAGGGTTGGGGTGAGGG
>JAABUM010001900.1_pt1 | contig 29676 bp, 32 predicted proteins | sample 5559161 | NCBI WGS metagenome assembly JAABUM01 (sample SAMN10711868, study PRJNA513369) | rock metagenome | isolation source: Antarctica rocks | place: Antarctica: Victoria Land, Siegfried Peak nord
CTGGCGCGCGGACCAGGCGGTGTCGATATGGCCGTCGCGCAGCCGGATCACGCGGTCGGCGCGCGCCGCCGCGTGGGGATCGTGCGTGACCATGACCAGGGCCGTGCCCTGCGCGCGCAGCAGGCCGACCATGGCGTCTAATACGTCGCGCGCGGTGGCGCTGTCGAGCGAGCCGGTGGGCTCGTCGGCCAGCGCCACGACGGGGGCGTTGGCGAGGGCGCGGGCCAGGGCCACGCGCTGGCGTTGGCCGCCGGAGAGATCGTCGGGCAGGTCGCCCGCGCGGTCGGCGAGGCCGACCATCGCCAGTAAGACGGCCGCGCGGGCGTCGCGCTCTTGGCGCGCCACACCGGCGAGGGCCAGCGGCAGCGCCACGTTCTCGACCACGGTCAGGCCGGGAAGCAGCGCATGGGCCTGGAAGAGCAGACCCATATGTGTGCGGCGGGCCGCGGCGCGGCCTTCCGCGTCAAGGGCGCCCAGGTCTGCGCCTTGCAGGAAGACGCGGCCGGCCGAGGGCGTGTCGATGCCGCAGAGCAGGTGCAACAGCGTGCTCTTGCCGCAGCCAGACGGTCCCATGATCGCGACCAGTTCGCCCGGCGCGACCGTGACGTCGACGCCGTCCAGGGCCACGACGTCGTCCCGCCCGCGCCGGTATGTTTTGCGCAGGTTCTCGCCGCGCAGGATAGCATGCGCGCCGGTTGTTGCTAGCGTCTCTCTCATAGGGGCTCCTCCAGCAGCGGCGTGAGCGCGCCGTCCTCGATCTTGAGCACGCGGTCCGCGCGCATAGCTACCTCGGGATTATGTGTTACCAGCAGCACGGCCGCGTGTGCGCGCCGTCCAAGTTCGATCACCAGCGCGACGAGGCGATCGGCCGTGGCCGAGTCGAGCTCGCCGGTGATCTCGTCGGCCAGGATGACGGCGGGGGCGCCGGCCAGGGCGCAGGCCACGCCGACGCGCTGGCGTTCGCCGCCGGAGAGTTGGTCGGGGCGATGGGAAGCGCGCGCGCGCAGGCCCACCTCATCGAGCAGGACATCGGCGCGGCCCGTCGCGTCCGGCGTGCTGGCCAGCGCGGCGGAGAGGGCTACGTTCTCGCGCGCCGTGAGATAGGGCAGCAGGTTGTTGTCCTGGAAGACGAAGCCGATGGCGCGCCGGCGCAGCGCCGCGCGCCCGGTCTCGTCGAGGCGACCCATGTCGCGCCCGTCGACCAGGACGCGTCCGGCGCTGGGCGTGTCCATGCCCCCGATCAGGTTGAGCAGGGTGCTCTTACCGGCGCCGGAGCGGCCCATCAGCGCGACGACCTCGCCGCGCTCCACGCGTAGATCGATCCCCCGCAAGGCCACGGTCTCGCCGTCCGTGTCGCCGTCGCGATAGATCTTGAAGACGTCGCGCAGGCCGAGCGCGACCGTGTCGACGCCCTGTGTCCCGGTAGTCATGCTTTGTACCTCTTTGATGAAGACCACTTTAGCGGAATCGGAAGCTGTGCGCGATGCGGCGAAAGCCGTCGGCGTTGTCCACGCCCAGCGGCGTGGCGAGGGTGATGACGGCCAGGGCGTGCCGACCTTGCACGTAGTAGCGGTCAACCTGCAAGGCGACCGTCTTGCCGGTCACGGCGTCGGGGGCCGACTGACCGCGATAGGTCAGGCGCAGCGCGTGATAGCCGCCGATGGAGTCGCGGGTCAGGCCCTCGCGCCGGAAACCAGGGGTATGAGCCAGGCGGGATAGGTCGATCCGCTGGACGTAGGCGGATAGGTCTCCGCCGAGGCGGGGGCGCAGGTCCACGCCCACGGAACTGTCTTTGTCGCTAAACGTGACGCCATGCGCGGCGGCTGTTTGCAGCCAGCCCTCGACGTACTCGACGCTGAAGCCGCCGCTGGTGTAGCGCAGGTACACGGCGCTGTCGGGGATGTCCCCGCCCGGCGCGCCCGCGGCGGGGCGGGCCAGTTGCGGTGTCGACGCGGCGTGTGCCGTGCCGGCGAGCGGCCACAGTAGGGCCGCTGTTAGGCCGAGCGGCGCCAGGATCGTGCCTACGGCGGTAGATATAGAGTGTTTCCCCTGCCATCGTCTCGTGTTGTTCATCATGTTCTCCCATCATTCCTGTCTGGCCGGCCAGACCCGGCGCCACGATCTCTCAACGAAGGCGCCCTCCTGTTTCGATAGGGGGTAGAGCGCCTCGCTGCTACTCACTATAGGCGCCCAGGTTAAAGGCACGATTAAGCGAGCGTTAGAATATTTTCATGCGCATCACTGAGAGGTGGCGCAGTCGTTGTCGCCGGAGACGGGGAGCGTCGTACAGGGAGGCGCCTCGCGCGCGGGGCGCGCCACGACGCGCGACGGGAGCAGGATCGTGTGGGCGCGCCAGTTCAAGGTTCCCGTGACCTCGACGAGTTGCCCCGGCTCGATGCTCTCGAGCGTCCGGCCTCCCGGCGCCGTCACAATCGTCTGGGGCGTGAGCAGCGCCAGCACGACATCGCGCCCACGCCGACTGGCTTGTCCCGGCCGTGCCCTGGCGCCCGCCCCGGTCGTCGTCTGGACGCGCAAGGACAGGAACTCCCGCGTCGCCTCGACCTGCAGGACCTGGCCGTCCACGACCGCGGCGTCGGCCGACTCGTCCTGGATGGTCGCCCCCTGGTGGAGCAGGATATCCCCGACGCGGAGCGCGCGTCGGTCTAGCGCGCGTCCCCCCCGGCCCAGCACCCGTGTCGATGGTGTGATGAGGTAGGTGTGGCGGCCGGACACGGCGCCCACGGTCACGGCCAGCACGGGACCGCGCGCGACGATCCGCACGATGATGGGCGCGCCCCCGACCGTGATGACGTTGTTCGCGCCGCCGCCGCCCTCGGCGCCGTTGATGTTGACGCCGGGGATGAGGGGACAGGGGTGGGGCGTGAGGACGAGGGGGGCGGTCGGCGGCGTGGACAGGTTGAAGCTGGCGCTCAGGTCACCCGCTCGCGCCTCGTTGGCGGTGAGGGGTGGCAGCGCGAAACGGCGCTCGACGAAGCGCGGCAGCGATGCGAAGTCATAGAGCGTGTGGTCGATGTAGCCGCGGCGCGCGTACGGAGAAATCACGAGCAGGGGCACGCGCGGCCCCAGGCCCCAGCGGTTTTGCCGTGGTGGGGCTACATGGTCATAGAAGCCGCCGAAGTCATCCCAGGTCACGACAATCGCCGTGCTCCTCCAGAGCGGACTCTTCATGATGGCGTTGATCTCGGAGACCGTCGTGTTCTCGCCCAGGCAGGTGCTTGCCGGTGGGTGCTCGCTCTGCGGCGTGTCGGTGACGAGCCACGTCACCGACGCCAGGCGGCTGCGGGCGACATCGCCCTGGAAAGCCGTCCACGGGCGCACATTAGTCCTCCATTGGGGGCTGTAGCGGATGTGCCGGATGGCGTCGAAGGTCGACCAGATGTAGCCCGCCTGTCCCTGCCCGGGCGCGTAGTAGCGCCAGGACACATGATGCGCGTTGAGGCGGTCGGCCAACGTCGCGACATCGAAGCACGGGAACGCGCCCCCGTAGCGGCCATTCTGGCTCAGGGTGGTGACGAAAGTTCCAGGGGGCGCGTCGCAGCCCCAGCGGTTGTGCGAACGCTGCGGGTTGGAGGTGACGCCGACGTTCTGGGCGGCGATGGTCACGAGGTGGTTGGGGAAGGTCGGCCCCATGACGCTGGAGAACAGGTGGTCGGCCAGGGTAAAGCGGCGCGCGTAGGCCCAGTAGTTGGGGATGTCGCGGGGACCCATCTGCGTGTAGGCGTGGTTGACACCGAGGACCACCGCGCCGGGGATGCGGTCGAAGCGGTCCATACGCCCCCGATTGGTCGCCAGGTAGGCGGCGTCGGCGCCGTGCCCGAGATCGGGGTAGACCTGATCGGGCGCGGGTTGCAGGGGAACTACCTGACCGGTCGACGTCCGTCCCACGGTCGCGCCGTCCGCGCCGGTGAAGCGCCCGAAATAGTGGTCGAACGAGCGGTTTTCTTTGATGATGAAGACGATGTGGTCGATTTTCCCGAGCACGGGCGGGGAAACGTGGGCCGGCGCTGTTGGGGTTGGCGAAGTCGGGGCCAGGATCGCGAACGCCAACATGATGGCGCCGCCGGTGACAAGGGCGCGTCGCATGGGGAACCTTCTTTCGTATAGGCGAATAGGCGAAGGCGGAGCGGCGCTACAGGTTGCTCCACCGAATTACTGTATGAGCGTGACTACCCGCTGGTGCGCCGCGGTCTTGGGATGGAAATCTCAGGGCTTTCGCGCGCCGTACGACGATGCGCGGGACGCTGGTCCCACGATTGGTTGAGCACTATACCAAGCGTAGGTGGGGAGGATTAAGCGGCCATGAAGTGGGTATGAGAAGTTTCTCATCATACGCTGGTGTGGCCGTGGCGGGCATGCCGCACCTGGACGGCGACGAAGACCAGCGCCCCGAGGGCTAGCGCGACGTTGAGCGGTGGCCACGGCGTCGGCAGCGGAGCCAGACGCGCGTGACTGATGGAATACTCATTTTCCAGCACCCCGGCCACGGTCAACGCTCCAACCAGCCACAACGCAGACAAATCGCGTCCGCGCAGCGCCAGGACAATGAGGAACGGCAGTGGCCAGAGGAGGTACTGCTCGTAGACGGTCGGGCTCAACGCGACGAACAGCGCGAAGCACGCCGCCGCCTTGGCGTAGAGCGGTAGGCACACGAGGGCTAGCTGGGTCGCGACGTAGAGGGCGCCGGCGGCGTGCGCCACGGCGAGGATGTGCGGCGCGGTCAGCCACGGCCGCAGGACGATATACCAGGAGAGCCAGCCCAGCGCCGTGTTGCGGGTGTGGTACAGCAGACTGTGGACGATGCCCACGGGGTCGCTGACGATGCCGGGGAGGGAGAACGCTAGGACGAGCGCGCCCGCCGCGGCGAGCCGGCGCGGAGATTAGCGGTCGCGACCGAGCGCGAGCAGCGGCAGCAGAAAGAGGGGAAAGATCTTGGCGGCGATAGCCAGGGCGTACGCGGGGGCGAATAGGCGCGTGCGGTACCTCTCCAGTGCGAGCAGCAGGAAGGCCAGGGGCACGGCGTCGAAGCGCCCGTAGAAGGCGCCGTTGTAGAGCACGAGCGGGTTGAACAGGTAGAGCGCCGCGCCGCCCAGGGCGACCCGCTCCGCGCGCCCATGCCGGCGCAGCGCCCGATAGAGGAGCGCGCCGATCGCGAGGTCAGCGGCCACGACGGGGAGCTTACCGAGCACCCGGAACGGCCAGCCAGTCTGTGCGCTGAGCCAGCCGAGCGCGGTGAGGACATGCAGGTAGAGCGGGAGATAGGCCCAGGGTTCCGTCGCGCGCCGCGCGTCGCTCAGGGCATAAACATCGCGCCCGTGCAGGGTGAGCCACGTCAAGCGGGTGAAGGCGCGAAAATCGTAGCCCTCCGTCAGCGGGAGCAGCGCCAGGCGGAGGGCTAGCGCGACCAGGAGCAGGAGGGAGAGAGCAACGATGCGATGAGAAGGACGGCGGAGACCGCGCCGTCGGGTCTGGGAAGAATGATACGGCGCCACAGGTGCTCTGTTATACATCTCGTCTTGACATGATCGTCTCCCCATCTTCATCCCGTTTGTGGGTCTCTATCGACTGTACCGGGGTGAGATTAAGTGGCTGTGAAGCGGAGATGAAAACTTTCTCATGCGCGTCGCCATATGGAGGACTGGCGCGGGCGTGTCGCGGCAGAACGACAGGCGCTGTTGGTGAAACGGCGCCTCATAGAAGGCGGTTGCCTCTCAGAAGACGGTTCCAGGCTCTTGTTTTGTCCGCAGGTGCCGATAGACAGGTAGGGGATACATGCGTAGAGGAACAGGTGCTTCCTCATACGCGATCGTCAAAGGAGTGGCGAGTCTGTGTCAGTTCAATCAGTAGGCGCGCCCGTTGTGGGCGTATCACAGCCAGCGGTCAAGGGCGTTCCGGCTCCGGCGAAGAACGTGCCACCCACATCCGGGCGGGTCGCGGTGACTCAGGCAGCCGATACGGTCACGATTTCTGATGAGGCGAAGATCGCCGCCGCGGCGAACAGGCCAACGCCACATAGTGCGGCCGGCGCATCTCCGGCGCCAGGGCACGCGCCCGCGCCCGGCGATGCGTCGACAGCGGCACGGGCCGCGGTGGTCCGCGCCCCAACAGCCCGCGCCTCCGCGCCTCAAACAACGACGAACGGCTATGTCATGAAGGTCCGGGCGATGTTGGCGCGCGGCGGCGACCGCAACGTCAGCCAAGTCATGGCGGCGCTCGGCATTCCGCAAGCCGAACAGCAACAGGTTGCCGCGGCGCTGGGAGCCTCGCCCAAGAGCGCGTCGTGAGGGTGCGTTTCGCTCGTGTCACCTTTTCTTCCATGACATAAGTGCCGTGCGGACCGAGGCTCTCACGGGTAGTACCCGTGAGAGCCTCGGTCTTTAGGCTACCCTTCTCTTTTCGTCCGTCCGTACATCTTTCTTCCCCTCCGGACGCCTACAGAGGGCGGGTGGTATGGGCGCATTAAACACTTCTCATCCATACTTCATCGCGCCCTCATGCTGCGGCGCTACAGTTAAGATATGGCCGTGATGATCGCGGCCAGCAAGACGCTGGGTTATACGCGCATCGGCATCGGCGTCGAGGAGACAAAGCCATGACCATTACCGCTATCGTGTCTATCGTCGCGCAGGCGCTGACCCTCGCTATCATTGTGCGCGCGCTGCTGAGTTGGTTCCCCGGCGTCCGCGCGCTCGCGCCGGTGACGGGGCTGCTGGACCGGGCGACTGACCCACTCGTGGGGCCGATCCGGCGCCGCCTCCCCGCGATGAGCGGCATCGACCTCTCACCGCTCGTCGCGGTGCTGCTCATCGGCGTCATCGAGTTACTCGTGCTCGGCCTGTTGGCCGGCCACTAAAGCTGAATAAGTAATAAGTAGGAGGATATGACAATGCGCTGCTATCACTGCGATCAACCGCTCACCTCCGGTGACCATTTCTGTCCCCATTGCGGGGCTCTAACGGAGGCGCCACAGCAAGCCCAAGCTCAGCAGGCTCAACAGGCGGTCTGCCCGGCGTGCCGCGCGGCCGTGCCGCCTGGGTCCTCGTTCTGCCCTTTCTGCGGCGCGTCGCTGCGCGCGGGGGCGGTTCCCCCGCTGCCGGTCGGGCCGGCACCTCAGCCCACACAGGGCGGCGTGGGTGGCCTGAACGGGCTAGGTGGACTGGGCGGCGTGCCCAACTGGGGCAAGGTCGCGCTCGGCGGTGTGGGCGGTTTGATGCTCGGCTCGCTGTTGGGTGGCCACAACGGAGGACTGAGCTGGGGCGGCGACGACCGTGATGGTGGCTGGGGTGGCGACGACGGCGGCGGCTGGGGTGGGGACGGCGACGGGGGTGGGTTCGATGGTGGCGACTGAGTACGCCGCTCCCGCCGGAGCCCCTATACGGGAATAGGTAGTACGCCCTGCTGGCGTTCATGATGCGCCGGCCGGGGCAGGTGCTCACGCGCACGCAGATCGCCGAGCAGATCTGGGACCTCAATTTCGACAACGAATCCAACGTCATCGACGTGTACATCCGCTACCTGCGCAAAAAGATCGATGCGGGCCACGAGCGTCCGTTGATCCATACCGTGCGCGGCGTCGGATATACCCTCAAGGACTAGCCATGCGCCGATCATCATTGCCGTCGTTCCTACTGTCGCCGCTATCCTCGCTGCGGGGGCGCCTGGCGCTGTGGTACCTTTTGATGCTGGGGACGGTGCTGCTCTTCCTCGGCGCCGTCGTCTTCTGGGAGGTGCGCGGCTCCTTGTACCAGGGCGTCGAGGGTATGCTCGAGGCGCGCGCCGCCGCCATTAGCAGCCAGGTCGGCGTCGGGGCCGCCGGTCCGCACTACCAAGGCCGCGACGCGCCTCGGGAGGAGGCCGAAACGGCCGTCTACCTCTTTGGCGCGCACGGGCGGTTGCAGGATCAGATCGCGGGCGCGGCCGAACTACCGCCACGTTCGGGCATCCTGGCCGCCGCTTTGCGCGGTAACCAGGGCGGTGTGACCGTCAAGGAGTCGCGCTACTACATGATCCCGGTGCTCGATCACGGGGAGCGCGTCGCGGGGGCCATCCAGGTCGTCACCTCGCTGGACACTGTGAACGACCAGGTCAACAAGCTGTTGGCCCTCCTCTTGCTGGCCGCGCCGGCCTTGTTGGCGGTGGCGACGGCGGGCGGCGTCTTCCTGGCCGGCCGCGCGCTGGCCCCGATCGACCGTATCACGCGCACGGCGCGGGCGATCGAGGCCGGCAACCTCGCGGGACGGCTGGGTTTGGCCCCGCGCGATGACGAGGTGGGGCGGCTGGCGGCCACGTTCGACAGTATGCTGGGCCGCCTGGAGCGGGCCTTCATCCAGCAGGAGCGCGCCGGGGCGCAACAACGCCAGTTCGCGGCCGATGCCTCGCACGAACTGCGCACGCCGCTGACCATCATCAAGGGCGACCTCGACGTGCTGCTGCGCCGTCCCCGCTCCCCTGAGGAGTACGAGGAGGTCGTGCGTGACGTGGACGAGGAGGTCACGCGCCTGGGCGGGTTGGTCGAAGACTTGCTGACGTTGGCCAGGGCCGACAGCGGGCAGGCCGAATTGGCGCGCGAGTTCGTCTATCTCGACGCGTTGGTCGATGAGACCGCGGCGGGCGTGCGCCGCCTGGCCGAGGCCAAGGGGGTCGCCGTGGAGACGCACCTGGCGCCCGACATCGCCGTCGTCGGCGACCCCGTGCGGCTGCGCCAACTCGTGGTGAACGTGCTCGACAACGCCGTCAAGTACACACCGGCGGGTGGACGCGTGCGGGTGACGCTGGGCGCCGCCGCCGATCGGGCTCGCCTGGACGTGGCCGACAGCGGCATTGGCATCGCGCCGGAGGACCTGTCCCACGTCTTCGACCGCTTCTTCCGCGCCGACAAGGCGCGCGCGCGGGCCGAAGGTGGCACGGGGCTGGGGTTGGCGATCGTGCGGTGGTGCGCCGAGACCCACGGGGGCCATATCGACGTGCGCAGCCGCCCCGGTGAGGGCAGCGTCTTCACGGTGTGGCTGCCGCTGGCCCTCGCCGATGACGAGGGCGCGGACAACCCGTTCCACGATGTTGCGACTGCGGCGACTAGCCCTGATAGGGAGGATGCACTGTCGTGGGCGACGTGACGATGGGCGAGCGTATCCTGGTCGTCGACGACGACGAGCAAGTCGCGCGGATCGTGCGCGACGGCCTGACCTACGCTTACCCGGTGAGGCCCGCTACGCGCCACCATGTCATCGTAAGCCCGCGCCTCGCGACGACCGCGACGTATCAAGAAAGACGACGACGATGGACCCTCTCATAGATCTCAGACAAACCGAGGTGTATCGCCGCCGGTCCGCATCACCGCGTGGGGTACGTGTCCTGCATCGCGCCTGTATCGCCAATAGCGTGTATCTGATCACCCTCCTGGTCATCCTCGATGCCGTCTTGGTCCTGGCGCGGCGACCTGTCAGCCAGACACCGAGGTACCCCTTCATTCCCTGGAACCTGTTTCTCGCGGGGATACCCTACGGGGTAAGCCTGGGCGCTACACTGCTCCATCACTACGCTCCCCAGCGGCGGTGGTTGCTGCTTCCGTTGTCTGGGCTCTGGTTGTTGTTCTTACCGAACGCGCCCTACCTGTTGACCGACTTCAGCCATCTCCAGGACACGGCGACGCTCCAGATTTGGTTCGACACCACGCTGCTGACAACCTACGCCGTGACCGGCTATATGCTGGCCCTCGTGTCGCTGGATAGGATGCACCGGTTGGTACGCGACGTCCTGGGCTGGCACGTCGGTTGGCTCTTTGTGGCCGCCTCCCTTGTCCTCGCCGGCATTGGGGTGCGCCTCGGCCGCGTCCAACGCTACAATAGCTGGGACATCCTGATCCACCCGAAAACGCTCCTGGCGGACATCCTGACGCCCCTGTTTCATCCCTTCATGCACCCCCAGACAACGTTCAATGCGCTCTATTACGCGACCATCCTGCTGGTTGGTTACGTGGCCTTCCTCGCTCTACGGAGTACAGAAGCGCGCGCGATTATTTGGAGGGGCCAGGATGCGCGCCTGACGCCTGCGGACCGAAGGACTGGGCATGCTGTCTCAGGCGACGTGCCCGGCTCTCACCGCCCGGGACATGGGTAGCCCGCAGGATAGCGGCGATACATTCTTAGCGGGGCGTACCATCGCTCACTAAGGCGTCGCGTCGTGCGACCACGTCGTCCGATTATCGCGTCCCAGTCGATCTCTAACCAAACCCTAACCACCCTTTCATCGGGGCTTAACCCTGGCGTGCCATGCTACCTACGGGGCACGGCACGGCAGGGGGCCGGACAACGAGACCCCGACAAAACGCGACACGTCGATCCCCATAGTATCTGAAAGGGGTTTCATGGTGAGACGACGGCTCATCCCCACGGTCATTGCCATCCTCATCGTCATGGGTGGAGCGGCCTATGCCTATCATGCCGAGAGCGCTCAACGCCCCTCGGTGCACCGTAGCGGGGTCGCCCCAACGCGCCCAACAGGGACGCCATCCTCATCCCAGGACACGCCCGTCGCCGCTGTCCCCGTGACGAACAGAGCCGTCCCCCGCATCCGTGCGACGGATAGAGCCGTCCCAACAGCCACGACGCGGCCCCACCCCCTGCCCGCCGCGACCGTTGTCCCGCGAGGAACGCCCCCACCCCAGCCCACCGCCCCCCTGGCGACAGCGACCCGCAGGCCGACGTCAACGCCTATGGTGCGTCCGACGGAGACACGGATGGCGCGCCCGACACCACCGGCGACCATTCCGGTATCGACCGTCCCCTTGCAGCTAGTGGGTCACGCCGCAAATAGAACGGGTTTTGGCGACGGCCAGAAAGCGTCTTCGTAGCGAACCCGGGAGTGTGATGTCGCAGGTTGTTGAGGGCGACAGACACTCGCGGCAATTCCCGCTTTAAATGCGGCGTGACCCACTAGGCGCGGCCCAGTTCTCCCTTTTCACCATCAACCCACAGTTCACGCGTGAGCACATCTCGTTCACGCTCTCCACGCCCGCCCGTGTCCAGGTGCGGATCGCGCCGACCGGGCAGGTAACGCATGTGCGCACGCTGGACCTGGGCATGCGGCCAGCAGGGACGGGCGATGTCACCTGGGACGGGCGCGATAACGCGCGTCAGTTGGTTCCGGAAGGCGCGTACACGGTCGGCGTCACGGCGACCGATGGGCGCGGCCAGACGCAGTCGGAGAGCTACAACCTGCTGGGCATCACCTACAAACGCATGGTCGTCGATCTCCTCCACCAGCGACTCACCGCGTACGAGGGCAACCAGACGTTCCTGACAACGCTGGTGACGACCGGTAATCCGGCCCTACCCACGCCGCTTGGGGTCTATCCCATCCTGGGCAAGTATAGTCCCTTCACCTTCGTTAGCCCCTGGCCGTCCGGCTCCACGTTCTACTACGCGCCATCGCCAGTGACCTACGCGTTGCTCTTCGACGACCGGGGCTACTACGTTCACGATGCTCCCTGGCGGACGGCGTACGGTCCGGGGACGAATACGACGCTGGGGACGCCAGGACAGAACTACACCGGGTCCCACGGCTGCGTCAACGTGCCCTTCGCCGCCGCGCAACAGCTCTACAACTGGGCCACCATCGGCACCGTGGTGCAGGTGGTCCCGTAGCCCGTTAGCCCGGTACAGCAGCGCGACGGACCCGAGAGCGTGATAGGTCAGGAGAAGATAGTGTGTGATGGAAGGAGAGAGATATCATGACGGGCGACGCAGGCTATCAGTGGCACGGGACGGGCGCGCGCGCAAGGGGACGCAGGGTGCGCGAGAAAACGGTGCTCGTGATCGAAGATGACGCGGCCATCGCGGGCCTCTTCGCGGAGGTGCTGACGGAGGAGGGCTACGGCGTGGAGTGTGCGTTGTCACAACGCGACGCCCTCGCGCTGCTGCGGTCTACCCCCATTGCGCCCTGCCTTGTGCTCAGTCGCGCCTTTGTGACCGCGCACGGTGACCCGTATGTCTGGCTCGATCTGGTACGGGGCCACACCCGTGCGCCCGTCGTGATCTGTGCACGGTCATCCGCCCAACACTTTGCGGAGTATCGGGAGCGTGGCTACGCCGGTTTCCTCGCGGAACCGTTCGACCTGGAGGATCTGACGGCGCAGATCGTCTCCCTGTGTCCCTTGACGAACGAACGGGGCGAATACTGAGGACGACGCGCTGGCGGCGCGAAAGGGAACCCGTGCCAGTCGTTGATCTGTTCTCACCGTTGCCACGGGCGCTCCTGGTCCATCCCGCTGAACATTCGATGGGCGACGCGATGGCCCAGCGCACGCCGATACAGCCTGGGTTGTGGCGCCGGAGGGCACGATGACGTGTGTCCGTTGTTCGTCACCCTTCACGCGGCCTCGGCCTCGCCCTTCTCCTGCGCTAGACATCGGCGACATCCGCGCCCCGCCCACCGTTACTACATTGTGAGGACATACCAGCGCCCGTTGCATCGTTTCGCGCACCATCATCGCGTGTCCCCGAGCGGCCCGCCGCCGCAGCAGGGGCTGGCGGTAGGCGCCTGCGGACAGATAGCGCCCAGGGCCGTCCATCGTGAGACGGCAGTAGCACTACCGGCTGGTGATCCCATCCGCGAAGCCCTGGCGGCACGCGGCGATCGTGGCTGTGCGTGGTTGGGTACCGCGCACCCAGGGTGCGGTGGCGGCGTAAATCGTGGCGCAGTCGGCGGGGTTGAAGCCATCCAGGGCGGCGTAGATAGTGTCCGCCAGAATGGGGCGGGTGAGGGATCTGAGCATCACGATCCCCCCCCTTCTTCCGTCGTGACCATCATACGTCTGTTTCGAGTGAATGACGGCAGGGGCGACACACCGTACCGCGTAGTCGGCATATCAGCAAACCTTCCTTCGCTCATCGTGAGGAGGGTGTGGCGTCGGCCACACGGACCTGCTCTCTGGCGCGGGAGAGAGTCATGCGGACGTTCCTTGACGACAGGTGCAGGACGTACGCAATTTCGTCGATGGTGAGCCCGTCCCGTGCACGCAGTAGCAGGCAGGCGCGCTGGGGTGCCGGCAGCCGGGCGAGGGCGACGCGGACCGCGCCGCCCTCGCCGCATTGGGTCGGCCAGTCGGTGTCCGAGGTGGCCCCGTAATCCTCGTTGTCGGGTGTGACACGGGCCCAGGGTCGGCAGCGGCGCTGGCGCAGCGCGCCGAGGGCGGTGGTGGTCGCGATGCGATAGAGCCAGGCGCGCCGTATCGGGTCCGGGGGGTGCTGACGAACCTGGTATGCCGTGAGAAAGGTGGCATGCGTCAGACGCCGGGCCTGTGCGACGTTCCCCACCATATCCAGCAGGTAGCGGTAGATCTGGGCATGGTAACGGGCGACGATGTCGCCACAGGCGGCGCATGGCCCCTCCGTCGGATTCACGTCTTGACCGAGCACACACATCCCTGTTGGCCCCGGAGCGGCCGAATCCATCACAACAGACATGTGCCCTCCTCACCACGACGCATGCGACCACTGCACGGGCGTCGCGACGACGTCATAGCTCCTGAGCACTAGGTCGAACGGCCGAGATCGTGTGCTGCTCGTCGACGGCTCACCCTGTCACGCCGCGTCGAGACCGCGCTGAATCGTATCCCCCGAGCGCCTCTAGGTCACGCCCGAACCCGGCCGATCTAGTCGCATGGTGGAACTTCTCGTCACAGGGGTTGCTGTGCGGCCACCTTGATCGCTAGGGAAACGGCGGATGGGCCTGACGCTCACGCCACCACCCATCAATCGCCGCGCTGTCGCCGGCCACAGCCAGCTCTCCCCGCAGGCACACGACCGCGTGGAGACTCCGTCATTGACGTTTGCAGAACCCATTGGGTCTGCAAGTGGGACGTGTCAATGGAGTCGATGTAGGAGCCAGAAGGTTTGGCAAGCCCTACATAACGTGCTTGATTGGCTGGCGGCACACGGGTCTATGCAGCCGCAAACGTCAATGACGGAGTCTCGCCGCGTGGGGGTCAGGGCATACCCCGACCCCCACGCGGTGACAGGGAAACCAGTGGGCGGCCTCATCGGCCGGGGCGCCCGGCCCGTCGGCTATTTATTGGGAGGACTGGCCGCCGGACTGACCGCCCGATTGGACGTTCGCGCCGCCGGCCGGGTCGGCTGCGGTCGAGGCCGCCTCACCCTCGCCCGCGCTGGGGGCTTCGGCGGTGTCCACTCCGGTGCTGTCCTGCGCGCCCGATTGGACGTTCGCGCCGCCGGCCGGGTCAGCCGCGCCGGCGCCTGGCTCCACCGTGCCGTCGGCCTGCTCTGCCGCCGGGTGCGCTGCGGCGCGGACCACCGCCGGGCGGGCCACCGTGTGATTGCTGGCGTGCACGGCCGTCGCCGCCCCGCCCGTCAATGCTATCCCCAGTCCCAGAGCCAGCAGCGTGCGCTTCGTTGTCATGCTCATGTGATCCACTTCCTTCTGTCGTGTTCCAGCGGGGTGTCTTGGCCCGCACGGGGTATCGTAGCCCGGACTCATGCCGGGCCTGTCCCCACACTCATCATGGCACGCCAGGGTTAAACCCCGGTTAAAACATGGTTAGGAATCGGTTATAAAGTAACGCCTCGTCCGCATTTCTAACCGTTCTTTAACCATGTCCATCCCTCGATGCGCGATACTGAGAGGATGAAGGAGCGTGCCCATCGCGCGTGTGCGGGCTGGACGGCGGTGATCCAGGGCTCTCTCGATAGAGACGGTGATCGGTGCGCGATGGGTGGAGGGTGGCGTGATGGACGAACGTATCCTGGTCGTGGACGACGACGAGGGGCTGCTGGCTATCCTGCGCGACGGACTGATGCACGCCGGCTATGTCGTGGAGTGCGCCGCGGATGGACCCGCCGCGCTGGTGCCGTACGCGCCAGCCCGCCTGCCCTCGCCGTGCTCGACCTGATGCTGCCGGGGCTAGACGGGGTGGAGGTGTGCCGGCGGCTGCGCGCGCAGGGCGGTCCACCCGTGATCATGCTCACCGCGCACGACGCCGTCGCCGAGAAGATCGTGGGGTTGGAGAGCGGGGCCGACGACTACCTGACCAAGCCGTTCGTGTTGGAGGAACTGGTGGCGCGCGTGCGCGCCGTCCTGCGCCGCCACGCCCCTCAGCCCGACGCGCCCCTGCGCGTGGCTGACCTCACGCTCGACGCACGGGGCCGCCGCGTATGGCGCGGCGGCCGCCCGGTCGAGCTCACGGCGCGTGAGTTCGACCTGCTGGAGTACTTCATGCGGCACGCCGGGCAGGTGCTCACGCACAGCGCCCTGCTCGCGGAGGTGTGGGGCTACGACTTCGAGACCGAGTCCAACGCCGTCAAAGTCTACGTCACCTACCTGCGCCAGAAGCTCAATGCCGCCGGCGAGCCTGACCTGCTTCAGGCTGTGCGCGGAGTCGGCTACGTGCTGCGCGAGCCGCCGGTCATCGCCGATGCCGCCGACGCCGCCGATGCCCCGTAGCATCCGTGGCCGCCTGACCCTGTGGCTGGCGCTACTGATCGCGCTGTGCCTGGCGGCGTTCGCGCTCTCGCTCTACGTGGCCGTGCGCGGCGCGCTCATCGGCGACCTCGACCACACGCTGCGCGTACAGGTGCAACAGGTCGCCGCGACGTACGACTTCGGTGGTCAGGATTCCAACAACAACACCGGGCAGCACTACGACATCGGCGCGGTCGACCAGTTCACGACGGGCGGCGTCTACGTCGAGATCTTCGACGCGCATGGACATATCCTCGCCCGCTCCAGCAACCTGGGCACACGCTATGTGCCCCTCCTGGCACCGGCCGCGACGCTGCTGCGGGCGGCCCCGCATACGACGACGCTCACGGGGTCCTATGGCGCGCTGCGCGTGTACAGCGTGCTGGCGCGGTCGGGCGGACAGACCGTTGGGCTCGTGCTCGTCGGCGCCTCCCTCCACGAGGTCACGACGACGACGCGCACGCTGCTGGCGGCCCTGGCCGTCGCGGGGGTGGCCGCGGTGGTCGTGGCGGCGCTGGGCGTCGGCGCGCTGGTGCGGCGGGGGCTGCGTCCGCTCGACGCGATGGCGGTCGCCGTCGAGGGCATCGACGCGCATGATCTCGACCAACGGTTGGCGCTGCGCGCCCCGCCGGTCGAGGTGGCGCGGCTGGCGCGCGCGTTCGACGCCATGCTGGCGCGGCTGCACGCGTCCTTCGCGACGCAGCGCCGTTTCGTCGGCGACGCCGCGCACGAGTTGCGCACGCCCCTGGCGGCCATCAGAGGCCGGGGCGATGTGCTGCTGCTCGACCCGGCGCTGGACGGCGCGACGCGTGAGGGGGTCGCGCTGATGCGTGACGAGGCCGCGCGGATGGGCCGGCTGGTGGTCAACCTGCTGCTGCTGGCGCGCGGCGACGAGGCGCGCGCGATTGACCGGCGTGCGGTCGAGCTCGACGTGCTGCTGCTTGAGGTGGCGCGGCAGGCGCGCGCCCCGGCGGCGGCGCGCGGCGTGACCGTGGCGCTCGGCCACGAGGACCAGGCGATGGCGCTTGGTGACGCCGACCTGCTCAAGCAGTTGCTGCTCAATCTCGTCGACAACGCTGTCGCCTACACGCCGCCTGGCGGGCGCGTCGAATTGTCGCTTGATGTGGACGGCGCGTGGGCGCGGCTATCCGTGCGCGACACGGGGCCGGGCATCGCGGCCGCGGACCTGGAGCGCATCTTCGAGCGGTTCTACCGCCTGGACGAGGCGCGCACACGGCGGAGCGGCGGCGCGGGGTTGGGGCTGGCCATCGCGCGGTGGATCGCCGAGGCGCACGGCGGCCTCATCGCCGTGGAGAGCGCCGTGGGACGGGGCAGCGTGTTCACACTCGTGTTGCCGCGCGTGCGCTAACCCTATCCCGCGCCGTCCTCTCTGTTGTGTACTCATGGTCGTCCCGTTCTCCCGCGCGTCCCCACCCACGACCCCGGCCCATCCCATATCCTCCTATTTTCTAACCAATCTCTAACCGTTTTTCGGCCACGCGTGGCGGTGTGGCTGCGATGATAGAGTCATGCACACCATCCACCCCCTCAACGAAGAGATACCCGACGGCGCGTCCGACGCTCCGTCCCTGACACGACGAGAGAGTCCGTGCGCGTTGCCCGCTGCACAGATCGCGCGGCCTGGGACGCGTATGTGGCGCAGGCGGGCGGGAGCTTGCTGCAGAGTTGGCCGTGGGGCGCCTTCAAGCGCCAGCAGGGCTGGCCGCCGCTGCGCCTGGTTGCCCTGCGCGACGGGGAACCCTGCGCCGCGATGCAGGTGCTCACGCGGCGTGTGCCCGGCGTCGGCGCGTTCTTGTACGCGGCCGAAGGACCCGTGCTGCCCGCCGCGGACTGGGCGCGCGGCGGCGCGGCCCTGGGTCCCCTCCTCACCGCGGCGCGCCGCTACGGGCAGGACATCGGCGCGCTCGCCCTGCGCGTGGACCCGCTCACCCCGGCGGCGCCGGCGGCGGTGGCGCTGGCGGCCCAGGGGCTGCGGCGTGGTCCCGCCAACGTCCAGTCCGCCGTGACGGCCGTGCTCGACCTGTCCCCCCCGGAGGAGACGCTCCTCGCCGGATTCGATCGCGGCGCGCGCCGTCTGCTGCGTTATGCGCGCCGTGACGGCGTGACCGTGCGTGTCGGCACACCTGCCGATATCGCCCCCTTCGCGCGCTGGCTCGCTGAGACGGGCCGGCGCAAAGGCTTTGGCGTGCGCGACGAAGCGTACCTGCGCGACCTCGACGCGACCTTCGCCTCGTACAACAGCGGTGATTTCTTCGTGGCCGAACGCGCCGGCCGGCCGATCGCGGCGATGCTGGCCGCGCCCTTCGGCGCGCGCTACTTCGTCCTCTACTGCGCCAGCAGCGCCGCGGGACGCCGCGTCAGCGCGCAGTACCTGATCCAGTGGACCGCGATCGTGCACGCCAAGCGCCGGGGCTGCCGCCTGTATGATTTCCGCGGCATGGCCGCCACCGATGACCCGGCGGATCCCTGGGCGGCGTTGAGCTTCTTCAAGACGCGGCTGGGCGCGCCGCGAAGAAGCGCCGGGGGCCTGGGATGATGTCTACCGTCCGCTGGCCTATCACGGGATGACCTGGACGCAACGGACACGGCGCGCGTGGCGGGCGCGCCGGGCGACGGGAGACCCACCGACGGCTGGCGGCACGCATGCGCGCTAAACCGCGGAGTCCTGTCCCTTGTCTGGTCATCCCTGGCCGACGACATGCGGCCGGCCGTCTGTTTCCGCGCGCTACGCGCGGCGCCGGCATCAGCGCCCTGGTTCCCCAGCACAGCGACATGCAGCGTCGCGGCCGGCGCATCGCCATCCCCTATCCTGACGTCGCCCAGCGGGAGCAGGGCGGCTCCCGTGGCTCCCGCGCCACACGCGGCACAGACGATGCGTTAGCGGGCCGGGGAGCGGCCTCTGGTCGTGGCGCGGCCTATCCGACGTCTGACCAGCCCGCGCCGGACAGTTCGCGCCGGTCATCGTCGGGAGGAAACGTGAGAGACACACGCGTGACGGACGCCACACGCGCATCAACCGGCCCTCCACGGAGGACGCCCTCACCACGCCCGCCGTACGGTCCCGGCGGTCCGCGCGCGGCGTCCTCCGCGGGGGGCCGGCCGCACCTGTCCCAGAGCCAGGTGCGGCCCGCGGTGGGGGTCGACTATGCGCGTCAGGGGCGCCGCCGGTCGCCGCCACGTCCGATGGCGCGGCCCACCCACCCCGCTCGCACGAAGGGGCGGCCTGCCCGGCCACGGCGGCGACACCTGGCGGGTCTCGGCCTGGTGGCCGTGGCGGCTAGCGTGTGCGGTGCGCTGCTCGTGCAGGCCAACGGGACAGGTGGCGCTCTGGCGGCGGACCTGCTCCGCGTGGTCCTCGGGCCAGCCGCGACGGCGCGCGTCGAGGTCACCTACCTTGGCCTTTCCGACACGCTGCGCTACGCGGGCTACCATCTGGGCGCTCAACGCGTGCGCGCGCCCTGGACGGTCCCGGCCACAGTGGCCGCACTCTCACCGCGCCCGGCGTCGACGCCGCCGGCGGACGCCCCGCCCGCCCTCGGTCCCGCACGCGTCACAACCGTCATCTCGACCGTCGCGCCGCCGGCGGCGCCGACATCACGGTTGCGCGCCGCGCCCCCCGTGGGCGTGGCGGGGCGCACGCGCGTCACGTGGCCGCATGACGCGCGTGGACGGACCCGTGCCACCACCATGCCCCGGCGTCGTGTCGTGGCAGGGGCGCGGCGACAGGACGTCGCCGCCGCGCCTCCGGCGCGGCGGCTCCTGCCAATGCCGCTCCCTCCGCTATCTCCCCTCGTCACGCCCGCGCTCCCCGGTGAAGGCCTCTGGACCACTGCTGGGCTACCCGGCCCTGGACCCGGTGCGCTGCCCCCCGTCGCCAAAGCGTTCATCCGGCCGGACGCCGCGCGCCCCTACGCCCTTGTCACCCTCCTGCAGGTCGACCTGCGCGTCGCCCGGCTGCATGTGGTCGCCGGAACCGCCCAGCCGGGCGGCCCGCGTGGCCTGGCTGGCCCCGGCGTCATTCCCCCCGTCGATTGGCAGGGGCACCGTTTGCTCGCGGCCTTCAACGGCGGCTTCAAGTATGCCGACGGCGCCTATGGCCTGATGAGTGGCGGGACCGTGTACGTGCCGCCGGTCTGGGGCGCGGCGACGGTCGCCCTGACCAGCGCCGGCCACGTCATCATGGGCTCCTGGGGCCTGGACCGGCGGCTGACCGGGGCCAACGGCGGCTTGACGGCCTGGCGGCAGAACGGCCCCCTCCTGATTGACCATGGGCGCATCACGCCACGCACGCAGGACGGGGCGGCATGGGGACTCACCATTCTGAACCACGCCTACACCTGGCGCTCCGGCATCGGCTTGACGCGGCGCGGGACGTTGCTCTACGCCGGGGGCGACGCGCTCTCCGCCGCCACGCTGGCCCAAGCGCTCCGCGCCGCCGGGGCCGTGACGGCGATGCAACTCGACATCAACCCGTTCTGGGTGCGCGCCGTCACCTATGGGCGGAACGCCGCGGGCTACCTCGTCGCCACGCCGCTGAACCCAGGGATGGACGGGACCGGGCGTGCCTATGTGACCGGGGACGCGCGCGACTTCTTCTACATCACGCGCCCGTGACCGGGCGGCGCGATCGGGCGGCGACCGCGCGCTCCGTTGCCGTCCGGTCATGACGCGGGGACGGGGGCGCATGACACCACACCGACACCCCGTTGGTCGATGAGTACGTTGGACGGAGAAAGAAAGAGGGCCCTGTGCGACAGGTGGACGAGATGCGCGACGTGGATGCGGCGACCTGGGATCGCTTGCTGCGGCAGAGTCCGGGGGGCGGCCACGTCTTACAGACCCACGCCTGGGGCGCGTTCAAGGCCACGCGCGGGTGGATGCCGCTGCGCCTGGCGCTCACGGACGCGGGCCAGGTCCGTGGCGTCGGCCAGATCCTGGTCCGCCGCATGCCCGGTGCCGGTGTCTCCGTGGCGTACTGTCCCAAAGGCCCCTGGATCGATTGGTCGAACGCGGACGAGACGCGTGCGATGCTGCGGGGGATGGAGCGGGTCGCGCGGGAGCACGGCGCGTCTCTCCTCAAAATCGAGAGCGAGCTGACGTGTGGCCCGGGACAACCGACGACGATCCCGCCGAGCGTCGACGGCGTGCTGCGGCGGACGATCGCGACGGCCCGGACGATCCGGCATCCGCGCCTCCCCCGCCGGCCGGGTGCCATCGCGGAGGGGCGCGCGGGCGCGGTGGACGAGGACGGGCGTGTGGCCGAGGCGCGCGCGGCGCTCCTGGCGATGCGCGCGCGTCAGGCGCTGGACGGTCGGATGCCGGGCCGGCGCGTCTTTACGGAGCGCGGCTTCGTCAAGGCGCGCTGGGACCCGCAGTTTCGCACCACGCTGCTGGTTGATTTGGATCGCCCACCTGACGAGATGCTCGCGCGCATGAAGGGCAAGTGGCGCTACAATATCGCGCTGGCCCGGCGCAAGGGGGTGACGGTCGTCGCGGACAACAGCCCCGCCGCGCGGCGCACGCTGTACGACCTGTACACACAGACTGTTCAGCGCAATGGTCTCACGGGCGGGCGGCCCTGGGCCTACGCCGCGGACTCCTGGGGCGCCCTGATCGACGCGGGGCACGCCCACCTCTTCCTGGCGTATCAGGGGGGACGCCCACCTCTTCCTGGCGTATCAAGGGGGACGCCCGCTGGCTGGCGTGCTGGCGTCCACGTTCGGCGCCAAAGTGTGGTACCAGGTGGGCGCCTCGGCGACAGAGGGGCGCGCCGTGATGCCAGCCCACGCGCTGCAGTTCCACGTCATGCGGTGGGCCTGGGAGCGGAGCCTGCGCACCTACGATCTCGTTGCCATCCCTAATGTGGAAACCGTCGGGACGAGGGATCCGATGTGGGGCCTCTACGTCTTCAAGTCCGGGTTCGGGGGCTACCCGGTCGAGTGGGTGGGCTGCCTTGACAAAGCGCTGGACCCGCGCGGCCACGTCTGGGAAGCGCTCGAACCTGCCTATTACCGCCTGTACACGTGGCGCGCGGGGGATATCCTCTACTAACTGGCCCTGACTGAACGGCCACGGGACGTGCGATGCGCCCGTCCCATCGGGTGCGTGCGCATGGATGGGGACACGGATCATCACGCGGCGCGGCGTGCGCGTGGGGAACCAGGATGGGCCGTGTCCGGCGCGGCGTGTGTCCGCCTCGTCCGTGTCATAGGGTGAGGGCGCGTATTCTAACCACTTTCTAACCGTCTTTTAACCGTCGCTTAACCGCTAGGCGGGATACTGACGCATAGGGGGCACAGGCCGCATGAAGCGGGGGGAACTGCCCGCATCCGGTCATCGTGGCGCCCTACTACTGCATCCGGCCGTTGGCCACGGATAGCTGGCCGCCGCGCCACCGCCCCCGCGGCCTCGACGGCTCGACGATAGACAGTGGACGGGGGCATGACACGGGAGGACACAACCATGCGCCTGACCGACCTCTACCCTGCTCTCTCCGATGCCACGTTGATCGGCCCACGCGACGCCGCGATCACCGGTATCGCCGACGACTCGCGCGCCGTGCGGCCAGGCGACCTCTTCGTCGCTGTTCAGGGGGAGCGCGTCGACGGGCAGCGCTTCATCGACGCGGCCGTGACGCGCGGGGCGGCCGCTGTGCTGTGCCAGGTCGCCCCCAACGACACTCCGCCCGTGCTGCACATCGTCGTTCCCGACGCGCGCCGCGCTGGCCGACGTGGCGGCGGCCTTCTACGGCCACCCCTCGACGCGTCTACGTGTGGTCGGCGTGACCGGGACCGACGGCAAGACGACGACCTGTTTCCTGCTGCACGCTCTGTTGCAAGGCACAGGGCGGCCGGCGGGTCTCAGCAGCACCGTGGCCGTCCGCGTCGGCGCCCAGAGCCAGCCCCCCACGTCGGGGTACACCACACCCCCCGCGCACGAGGTCCAGCGCCTCCTGGCGGAGATGGTCGCGGCCGGGTGCGCCTATGCCGTGGTCGAGGTGTCCAGCCATGCCCTTATGCTCAATCGCCTGCGCGGCTGCCACGTCGACGCCGCGATCCTGACCAATATCACCTCCGACCACCTGGACTTCCACGGCACACTGGAGAACTACCGCGCGGCCAAGGCGCGCCTCTTCCGTGGCCTCGGCGCCTACCCGAAGCCGGGTCAGACGTCCGTCGCCATCCTGAACCGCGACGACACCAGCTATGACGCCCTGCGCGCGGTCAGCGCGGCGCCGACGCTCTCCTATGGCCTGAGCCCCGCCGCCGTGCGCGCGTCCGACGTGGCTGTATCGGCTGGGGGGATACGGTTCCGCGCCACAACCCCCCGCGGCGCCGTGGATGTGCGCAGCCCCCTGATCGGCCGCTTCAACGTGTCCAACCTGCTGGCCGCGCTGGCCTTCGCCGTCGCGGAGGGGATCGACCTGGACGCGGCGGCCGCGGCGCTGGGGGCCATGCCGGGCGTACCGGGCCGCATGCGGCGCGTTGAGGCGGGGCAGCCGTTCGCCGTCGTGGTCGATTATGCGCACACGCCGCACGCGCTCGCCACCGTGCTGGACACCCTGCGCGCGCTCACACCCGGCCGCCTTATCGTCGTCTTCGGTGCGCCAGGTGAGCGCGACCATACGAAGCGTCCCGCCATGGGGCGCGTCGCCGCCGCACGCTGCGACCTGGTTATTTTGACCGACGACGAGCCGCGCGGGGAGGAGCGCCTGTCCATCATCGCGCAGATCGCGGCGGGCGCGCGCCGCCGGGTTACGCGACGGCGACACGCTGCTGCTCCACCCCGATCGTCGTGCGGCCATCAACGCCGCGGTTCGCGCGGCGCGACCCGGCGATACCGTGCTGCTGGCCGGCAAGGGCCACGAACGCTCGATCACCACGGGAACCGCACACCTCCCGTGGGACGACGAGGTGGAGGCGCGCGCGGCCATTGCATCTCTAACCAACCCCTAACCGCGCCTTAATGGCGTCTTAATCCACGGGTGCGATGCTGACGTCAGAGGGTAGGGATAGCCCGAACCTCGACAAATACGAAGGAAAGGAGGTGAACACGATGAACGATACCACAGGTTTGGATACAGCCGTGGAGCCGGTGTCCAACGAGCCCGATACGGGAGCCGATGTGCAGCAAGACGGCGATTTCCAGGGCAACTACTAGCCCGACTGGGGGTGGCCGGCGGGACCCGGGTCCCGTCGGCCGCCCCTCTCAGGCCGCCTGCCGCGTGGGCGGGCGGCACACACGGACAACGATTGGACATACCGGAACGGACGATGAGCCGCTCGGCGTGCCTACAAGCGGCGTACCGGGCGTCTTCGTTATCGTGGGAGGGTACGGGCAACAATGGAGACACGCCGCCATCTGGCGCGCGGTTGGGCGCCCGTCCGGCCGCGGCGCCAAGAACAGAAACAGGAGCGGGAGCGGGAGCCCCACCCGAACGTCGCGTTGTATCGGCGCTTCCTGCCATTCTTGCGCCCCTACCGTGGGCGCCTGGTCGTGGCGCTGCTCGCCACGCTGGCGCGTCCCGCGCTCAACGCCGCCAAGGTGTGGCTGCTCAAGGTCGTCATCGACCACGTCGTGCGCGGCCACCAACTCGCACTGTTACCCTGGGTCTGTGCCGCCTACCTGGGCATCACCCTCGCCAAGGGCGCCGCGTCGTTCACCGACGATTACCTGGGCGGTTGGGTCGGCGCGCAGGTGACACGCGACCTGCGCATGGCGCTCTACGACCGCTTCCACGGCCTGTCCCTGTGCTACTACCACGATCAGCGCCTGGGCGACCTGCTCACGCGGCTCACCGGCGACATCGGCGCCATCGAGGATCTGCTCGTCTCCGGCGTGACCGATCTTATGGCCCACAGCCTCACCGTCCTCCTCTTCGCGGGCCTGCTCGTCTACCTTGACCCCGCGCTCGCGCTCGCGGCGCTGGCCCTTGTCCCCATCCTGGCGCTGGCAAGCGTGAGTTACGCCAGGCGCACGCGCTCCGCCCAGCAGGCCCTGCGGGAGCGGACCAGCGCGCTCACGTCGGTGGCCGAAGAAGGGCTCTCCGCCATCGCCCTCGTCAAAGCCTTCGCCCGCGAGCCGTTCGAGCGCGCGCGCTTCGGGCAGGCGGCGACCGGCAGTCTCGAGGCGCGGCTGCGGTCGATCCGGCTGCGCGCGCTCTTCACGCCCCTGATCGACCTCACCGCGACCGGCGGGACCGTGCTGGTCGTGTGGTTCGGCGTCGGGGCCGTGGCCTCAGGCCACCTCACGCTCGGTGGCTTGGTGGTGTTCTTGGGCTACTTGGGCGCGCTGTATGCGCCGATCCAGGGGCTCTCGCACCTGGGCGGGACGATGCAGCGGGCGCTGGTGGGGGCGGAACGCGTGGCCGCGGCGCTCGACGCCGGCCCAGCTCTGCGTGAGCGACGCGATGCGCGCGCCTTACCGCCCGTGCGTGGGTGGGTCGAGTTCCGCGACGTGACCTTCGGCTACGACCCCGCGCGCCCGGTGCTGCGCGGCTTCACCCTCACCCTGCGCCGGGGGGAGACGGTCGCGCTCGTCGGCGCGAGCGGTGCCGGCAAGACGACGGCGGTGAGCTTGCTGCTAGCCTACTACGATCCCGACGCGGGTGTGATCGCGATCGATGGCTATGCCCTGCGCCGCCATGATCCGCCCTCGATTCGCCGTCAGATCGCGGTCGTGCTGCAGGAGCCGATGCTCTTCCAGGCCAGCGTGCGCGAGAACCTGCGCTATGGCCGCCTGGACGCGACCGACGCCGCGATCGAGGATGCGGCGCGCGCCGCCCAGGCCGACGCCTTTATCCGCGCCCTGCCGCAGGGCTACGACACGCCGGTGGGGCCGCGCGGAGCACGCCTGTCCGGGGGGCAGCGGCAGCGGTTGGCGTTGGCCCGCGCGCTGCTCGCGGACGCTCCGCTCGTCATCCTCGACGAGGCCACCGGCGCGCTTGACGCCGCGACGGAGGCCGATGTGCTGGGCGCGCTGCGGACCGCCTTGGCCGACCGCACCGTGCTGGTCGTGGCCCACCGCTTCTCCACGATCCGGCAGGCGGACCGCATCGCCGTCCTGGACGAGGGGCGCGTGGCCGAACTGGGGACGCACGAGGAACTAATGGCGCTGGGAGGGCGCTATCGCGCCCTGTACGAGACCCAGAGGGGAGGAGACGACAGAGGAAAATAGGAAAAGTGGACGGGGTCCATGGGACCGCTTCAATGCCCGCTGTCGAGCATGCGCTCCCCGAACACGCCCAGCGCGAGGACGCGCTATGCGTTGGCCTCACATCAGGCGGTCTATGCCGCATCGCCTCTCGTCGCCCTGTCGACGACCTGTCATGTGCCGCCGCGGAACTGGGTTAGCTTGCCCATACGATCGCTCATTCTTATGGAGTCGAATGAGTCCGGTCGCCGACACCTGCCTCGCTAGGCCGGCTGGACCACTTAGCGCGCGTCGGCGCTGTGAGGGTCCTCCTCCACCACAGGGATCGGGGCCGAGGCACCGCGCAGGGGCGGGTGGTTGCCCCACAGGTCCGCCGGCGTGTAGCCACTGTTCGCCGCGTTGGCCGCGATGTAGGGATCGGTGACCAGGCGAAAGCGCACATACCCCGCGCACGCCGCCTCATCCGCCGCCGCCTCGTCGCGCAACCCGGCGTCCGTGAGGGCGCGCAGCAGCGCGCGATGCTCCTCCCGCAGCCGGTCCTCCATCCCCGCGGGCGGCGCGTGCACCTGGACATGGAGCGTGGAGCCGAGCAGACGCAGCACCGCGATCAGACTCTCCTCCAGCCCAATCACGCGCGGGTCGTGCACCACGGTGGGATACGCTGTACACGGCGACGTAGAATTGACCCATTTGCGCCGAGACTTCGTAATTGACGTTGGACCGTGCTACCTTGCGGGTGTCTCCGTCGGTGCTGTGACCACCCTGAAACCTTGCCCATCAACCTGTAGGACAAGTGGTCACCCTTGACGCGTTAGGCGGCGATCGCTATGGGGTGGGGTATTGGCCGGCGCCCACGAGAAGCGTGGGGCGCGCCTCGTCCCTCGTCGCCGCGCCGCTCCTCTGCATGGTGCAGCGCCTGGACGGTCAGCGTCGCGGCGGCCGCCTCGGCGGTCCGCAACTGGACGTGCGGCGCTTGCGTGTGCCGAAAGGCGCGGCCGGCCCGTTCGGCGCCGTTGTTGGTGGCTTCCCACGCCGCGTTGCCGAGATACACGCTTAGTCGCGCGAATTGGTCCGCATCGAGGCGCTCTTGGGCGCGGCGCAACGGGCCGTGGTGTACATACAGAGGGTTGGTTTGCCACCGCTGATAGCGATCACGCGCCTCGTCGGGCGGACGGCGTCCCCCCGCAGGGGTGCGCCAGATGGCGTACCAGTCCTCTGCGAACGCGCGTACCGACCGGAGGGCCTCACCGACCGGACTCGTGAGCAGGACGTGGAGTCGTGCGCGCTCCTCATCGGTGAGATGGTCGGGGCGACGGACAAATTAGAAGCGTTGCGTCCGCAACTCGTCACCGATCTGGCGGACCTGTGCCCAACTCTCCCATGGGGCCGGGGGCGGGGCGAGGCGCCCCGGCTGCGCCGGTCCGCCCGACTCTCCGGAGGTGCCTCCACAGTGATCGCTCGGATGGGGCCGCGCGACCGCGCCGGGGACGTCCGGCGGCGGGAAGGACGCGTCCATGTCCATGTCCTTCATAGGAGAGGTATCCCGCAACCATTTCCGGACCGTGTTGCGCGCGAAGCCCGTCTGGCGGACGATGCCATGGATCGACAGACCGCGCTGGCGCAATGCACGGACGTGCGCTGGACCGGCGGCGTCGTTCGGCTCGCCGTCCTCCGCGCCGGCCGGCACGGTGCCGGCCGGCCCTCGCCGTCGTCGACCAGGCCGCCGTCGCGGGGGGGTGGGCAAGGACGCCCGTATCTCCCGCACCGTCTGCAGGACAGCCTTCGTGACGTAGCGCGTCTGATGGAACAGGCACAGTTGGTGCGCTGCGGTCGGCCACACCGCCGCTAGCGTGGCGGGGTAGAGTGGGGAGCCGTCCGTGATGACCTGCTCCGGCGCGATGCCCGCCGCGCGCAGGCGCTCGAGGAAGTCGCGCATCGTCGCGACGGTGACCTCACCATGCACCAATTGATACCCGATCAGGCGATCGCCCTCCGGTGCGGCCGGATCGACGGCGAGCAGCACGGCAAGCGTATCCTTCTACACCTCGTCGACGCAGAGGATGCCGCTGAACTCCGCGACGACCCAGGCGGTGTCGTCGCCGTCGAGGGTGAGGCCGGCGGCGTAGTCCCGGCACCAGCGCCGGATCATCGCCTCGCTTGGGCGCACCCAGAAGTCGCGGGCCAGGCGCTGGGCCACGCGCGCCCGAGCCATCCCATCCTCATAAACAGAGCGAACCGCCTTCGACGACACGCGTGGTGTAGGTCGCGTCCGGGCGCAGGAAGGGCGGTCGCGCCCGGAAATAGTGGCGGCACGGGCGGCAGTGATGCACACTGACCGTGACCAGCAGCAGGACGGGGCGCTCCAGGTCAATGTCGAGGGCCGTACGGCGCGTCTCCCATACACGCGCCACCGATCATGTGCAGCGGCAGCGATCACAGGGGGCGACGGGGAGGCTCCACACGACATGCCGAACATGGCACGCCGTGTCGTTAAAATGGGGGGGCAAATCTTCCATGGGCTACATCCACAGGGGGAGGCTATCCAGTACTATTACTATAGATACAGTTTAACTCCCCCACCCTCGGCCCAACGTCAATTACGAAGTCTCGGCGTTAGTGGGTGTATTCGGCACTGTGAAACGGGCCGAACACAATGTGGGCCGAATATACCGTCGAGATAGCACCGCGACAACTACGGGTCAAAGTCGTATTGCAACCATGTGGTGCGGCATGCGCGTTGAGGTGAGACCGTTCACGATTGTCGCCGGCCACGATATTTGGGTCTCAGGCACTTCTGGTGATGCGGAAAAGGCTGAAAAAATAGGCTGCTCAAGCGTGTCCGGGCACCGCAGCGACCGACAATTCAAGGGCATGGCTATACGCGTAATGGAGTTGTCGGGAACGAGGCAGCTACGCTACCACATCTTGTATTGCAGATGGTGTCGTGTACTGCAAATAGTGATTGATGGTGCTGACTAGCTCTCACCAGAAGTGCCTGAGACCCAATTAACGTACCGACACACGATCGTGCCAGAATATCAATCGAGCAGATCCCGTGATCAGCGGCACCCCAATCGTGAAAGCGTTCGGCGCAACCCTTTCATCGCGATCTGTCGGGACAACCCGGAGCGAACGGGTTGAGGCGCGTTAACGCCACCGCCCGTACTGCGTGACAACTCCGCCCCGACAAGGAGACTGCCCGGCCTGGCAGAGATAGCTGGCCCACTGGCAGCGCGACGACAGGAGCGACACGTCCGACCACGGTTCTCGGCGTCTGGCCGTGACGTTCGTGAGGGTGGCCGAAGGCGACGCCGCGCTAGCAGAACGACGCAGGCGACGCACCGGCGAGGACGTGCACCCCCGCGATGACCCCGCCCACGGCTCCGGTCAGCGCGGGGGGAGCCTGCCCCTCGCTCAGGAAGGCGCGCGCGGCTACCAGGTGGACCAGCAGCGTCGTCTTGTCGACCGGAGTGACGCGTGTCTGCTCCATGGCCTTGGCGAATTGGCGCTCGGCCTGTGCCACGAGCCCCGAGGCGATGGTCTCCGTCGTCACAGCACGGCCAAGGGCAGCGGCAAGCGCGGCGATGGCCTCGGCGAGGTCGGCCGGGGTGCGGACAGGGAGACGGTCGCTGGCGTCGGGGGTGAACGAGAACATACGTCGAAGATCGTGGGACGTCATAGTAGCTTGCTCCAATAAGCGGGATCGTGGGTGTCCCAGACGAGCACCCCTGTCGTGGCGGTCACCTCGATCATAGGACACGAATGGGGGGAACACCTATAGCCCGAAAGTACCGACAATCGGCAACGAACGCGCGGGGCCGTGGGCCGACGAGTTGGCGTTGTCGGAACGTGTCCCGCTGGGGGGGCCTGATCATCAGGCCCCCCTCGCATCAAGCTAAGAAATGAGCAGGGGCGCTTCTTTGGCATCATAAGGGTGTAGAAGACCTTAGGAGCAAAGGAGCGTCCCTATGACCACGGTAGCAGATTTGACCCAGGCGCTGCAGGCCCTGT
>JAABUM010001901.1_pt1 | contig 29674 bp, 35 predicted proteins | sample 5559161 | NCBI WGS metagenome assembly JAABUM01 (sample SAMN10711868, study PRJNA513369) | rock metagenome | isolation source: Antarctica rocks | place: Antarctica: Victoria Land, Siegfried Peak nord
TCATCGACGGCCACCGGGCCGCCCACCTTCACGTGATGAGGAGGGACAGCGCCCGCTGGGACCAGCAGCTGGCGTTCCGCAACGCTCTTCGCTCGGACTCTGCTCTCGCCGAGCGTTACGCGAAACTGAAGAGGGACCTGGCTGCTCGATACGGCGACGACCGGGAGGCGTACACCGATGCCAAGCGGGCGTTCGTCCAGACCGTGATCAACAACAGGAAGGACGGCTTCGGGGTCGGCGAGTAGCCCCGCAAGAGGATCGTGCTGCGGGACGGTCCGGGTGGTTCGGCACGGGCAAGGTGGCGCTGATGTGGGGTCCGCCAGCCACGGTCGAGATGCCGAGACTCTCAGGTTCAACAACCAGGACGGGCGGCCCGAGCGCCCTGGCAACCGGTGATACAAAGCTGGCGCCCCCGAACTCGGCGGGTACGGTTTCAGCACCTGAGGTGGGAGATGAACGTGACTTGGTGGTCGGTCTTTGGATTCGCCCTGGCCGTCCTACCCATCTGCCTGACCCCTGGGGTGAGCTTCACGCTGGTGACCCAGCGAGTCATTGATCGCGGCGTGCGCAGCGGTTTTCTGGTAATCACCGGTACGGCTGGCGGAATTCTTTGTCACGCGGTGCTCGCCGGTGCGGGTCTGTCTGCGTTGGTCATGCGCTCTTCGGAGGCGTTCACTGCCGTCAAATTGGCCGGTGCTGTTTACCTCATCGGACTCGGGTTGCGGACGGTATGGCGGACACGGCCGTCCTCGTTACCCGCACAGCCTGGGCGGGGTGATCACGGGGGAAGCGGTTTCTCCCGTGGAGTGGACAAAGCGACCTCCTGCAAGGGTTCCTGGGGAATGTCCTCAACCCCAAGGCCGCAGCCGTGTACCTGACCATCGCTCCCCAGTTCCTACGCATCGGTCATCCTGTGCTTCCGCAGATGCTTGTGCTCGGGCTGGCTCACGTCGCAGTCGCGGCCGGATGGCTGATGATCTGGCTGCTCGTGGTCAATCTGTCGCGCCGAACAATTCGTTCGCTGGCGTTCCGGCGATCCATGGACCGCGTGTCGGGGACTGTTCTGGTCGGGCTGGGACTGCGGACCGCGCTATCAGCCCGTTAGCCGCCCGGAGGCGGCGTCGGCGTCGCCGGCCGGCGCAGCCCATTGCCCGACCACCACGCGGGCAAGAAGGCCTTGCTGGCGCAGAACCTCATCGACTCCCCAGCAAGCCAGCGTGGCCATCCCGGTAGCCGATCCTTCGCCGGGCTTGATGAGCGGTTGCCTTCGATCGGAGCTTTGACTCCGCATCGGCATCCGACAGTTGTCGGCGCCCGCGTCAGCAGCCCCGCCGGGTAGGTGCTGATACCGATGCGGCGACCGCTACCCGCTGATCAGCCCCCTCATCAGGGCCGAACTGCGTGATCTATCAGTCGTCGTGTTCGTCGTAGTGGTCATCGTGCTGTGCGTGCCGGTGTCCGTCATGGAGGTAGTCGAAGTGGTCGTCGTGCGACACCGGCTCATGACCACAATTCACGCCGTGCATGTGATTGGCGTGATCGTCGCTGTGCTGCCGGTGGGTTGTCGGCTCGGTACTGCTCATGTTCTTCTCCTTGTACAGGCTGATGCGACCAGTATCCCTCCACGGTTACCCCGGATGAGCGGGCAAGACTGACGCGAGGTAGTCAGACGCTCGCGCGGTGTGCGGGTCTGTTCCGAGGTCAGGCCGGGCCGTCAGGTACCGGTCGCCCTGTCCGGCACGGGATCCTCGACCGGTCATCCCGCCATCCGTCACCGGGCACTGCCCTGATGAGATCGTCGCTTGCACCCGGCCAGAACGACGACAGCTGCTCTGCTCAGGCGCGGTCCAGGTACCTCGCGGCCAGCTCACGGAGTCGGGTCTGATCGAAACTGCGGCCATGTCCAGGGTGGACGATGGACACCTTCAGGTCGGCCAGAACGGCCATGCTGCACCGGTAGGCCGACGTATAGGATTCGGGGAGATCGTCGACGAGGTACCCGTCGTAGATGACGTCGCCGGCGTACAGCACACCGGTGATCTCCTCGAGCAGGGCGATGGAGCCTGGCGTGTGCCCGGGCAGATGCAGGACGCTCAGAGTTCGGCCGCCCAGTTCGATCCGCTCCCTGTCCTGGAGCCGGCGGGTCACCGTGACCGGTTGCAGCCGGTAGGCCCGCGGGTCGTACCCGGGGTGCGGCAGCTCCTTGATCATGAGATCTGGGAATGGTGACCCGACATCGGCGGCGCCCAGCAGCTGTGCCAGTTCCGGGCCGTGAAGGCTGGCCGGGACGCCGCGGGCTAGGACGTCGACATCGGCGGTGTGCGCGCCGCGTTCGGTGAACTCGTGGGCCCCGCCGACGTGGTCCAGGTGCGCGTGGGTCAGCAGCACCAGTGGGTCCCGGTCGAACATCGAGGGGACGCCCTGACGCAACGGCACCACGCCAAGACCCGCGTCGATGACGATGTCGCGGTCGGTCCCGCGTAGCCACCACAGATTCGACCGCAAAATCTCATCGACGTGCGGCTCGGTGATCCGGACGATCCCCACACCGGACGCACGAGGTTCGAACCACTCAGTTGCGTCCACCCGAGCAAGATACCGATCCTGCGCTGCACCTGGCCGAACCCCCTCGCTCGCAGTTCATCGTCAACCGCGGACCATCTGGCCGTCCCCCGCGGTCCGGAACGGATCGGAGCCCCCGGTCGACGATCGGCGGTCATTACATTTGGCAGATGACTTCCGAAGGCAACGACGGGAAAGTTTGGGGGTCGACTGATGCCCTGTCGCTGCATGCCGGCCCCGACTCAAATGCGTACAGCCCGCGAGAGTCGTTGGCGCGGATGGAAGCGGGCGACGCCGCCATTAGGGCGTTCCTGCCTGAGGCTCAGCGCCGAACGCGGGTAGAGGCAGCGTGTGCGGCTGCCCCCGCTGGTCCGCTGCACGGTGTCCTCGTCGGTGTCAAAGACGTCATACGCGTGACCTGGCTCGACACGCGAGCTGGGTCTGCATTGCCTCCCGAAGCTCTGGCCGGTGACCAAGCGAGTGTCGTCGATCGGGTCCAGGCGGCCGGCGCGATCGTGGCGGGCAAAACTGTCACCGCAGAATTCGCGGTCGCAGCACCTGGGCCGACGAGAAACCCCCGCTGCCTGGACCGCACACCCGGAGGATCCAGCAGCGGGTCAGCGGCAGCGGTCGCCGCCGGCATGGTGCCCCTCGCGCTCGGAACACAGACGGTCGGCTCAGTGATCCGTCCAGCCGCCTACTGCGGCGTAGTGGGTTTCCGTCCTACTTGGGGAGTCATTCCGCTGGACGGTGTGCTCACCAATGCCCGCTCCCTCGACACGGTGGGGCTGTTCACCGTCGATGCGCGATCCGCCGAGATCGCCGCCGCCGCGCTCTGCCAGTGGACCCCCGCTGCACCCCCGGACAGGCTGCCGGTTCTCGGCGTCCCAGACGACGACTACCTCGACGCGGCAGATGATGACGCGCGCCTGCTCTTCCAGCAGCAGATCCACCGCCTGCAGAGTGCAGGTTACGAGCTTCGTGCAGCGACCCTCGTCCCGGACCTGAAGGCCCTCCACGAAAACCTCCGGCTGTTCCAACGGTTTGAACTCGCGCAGGCACATCAGGAGTGGTTCAAGACATATCGGCATCTTTACCGTCCCGCCACAGTCGCGGCGATCAAGGAAGGCCAGGACGTGACGCCCGCCGAGTACGAAGCGAGCACGCGGTGGCGAGAGCGGTTCAACGCCAGAAGCGATGCGATCATGAACGACACCGGCATCGACGTGTGGATCACTCCCGCCGCAACCGGTGCCCCACCGCTGGGTCTGGCATCGACCGGTAGTGCCGTGATGTCAGCCCCATTCAGCTTTGCGGGCATGCCCGCCATCGCTCTGCCGACCAACGACCACGACCTTCCCAATGGCGTTCAAGTAGCAGCCGCACGACACAACGACCGATACCTGCTTGCCGTCGCGACAAGACTCGAAACAGATCTCAGGCGCGCTCAATCGGCATGTCATTAGCCGATCCCTGACCGGTGATGGCGGAGCTGCGTTGGTGTCGATAGATCAAGAACGGACTCACCCAGACGTGAGTCTGCGGAGGCCCCCGGAGGTCGAGCTGAACCCGCATGCCTCGGTGTAAAAGGCGGTGAGGTGCGGCTCGTAGTCAACGTGGAGCCAATCACAGCCTGCCGCAGTCGTCTCATCGACCACTGCTCGCACCAACCGTGCCCCGACCCCACTGCGCTGCCGATCCGGATCAACGACCGTGTCCAGCAAGAAGGCGTGCGCGCCGCCATCCCAGCAGGCATGAACGAAACCGACGAGCTGCTCATCGATAAATGCGCCGACCCAGGTCAGGCTGTGACGCTCCAGCCGCTGAGCCCACGGTGTGACGCCCGTCAGCCGGGAACCGAACGCTCGGGCGTGTAGCGCGGAGAGCTCCTCGTCGACGACAGGGAACTTGACCTGGAGGTCGATTGTCGGACTCATCATCTGAGCATCCCCGGACAAAACTTCGTTTCGCAACCGCCAATGCTCGACTCCGGGGTGTCGACCCGCAACGGGATGGTTAATCAACCACGGTCGATGTGGGCGAGTGCGGCTTGCAAGCCCGCCACATCGGCGACGTCGACGAAGGCCGGAGTGACAAAGTTGGAGCCGAACACATCCAGGCCCGAGTTGGCCGGGAGGCGTCCTGCCCCGAACCCGCCTCCCCAGCCGTTCGATGAGGTCCCGAATGTCACCGTCATATGGCGACCGTCCCGGGATGGGCTCTGCTCGATCGGAGCGTGAGCCAGCGGCACATCCCGCACTCCGCCACGACTGTCGCAGATCACGGCGCGAGTACTGGTCAGCGCGTACTCCAGCCGTCGCTTCCGGTTCCGTTTTGACGAAAAATCGCCCAACGATGACGTACAGCCCGGCGAGCAGGAAAGGGATGCCCCACAACCGGAAGAAGACCGGTGCATGACCGCGCCACGCCATCACGTTCCAAAACACGGCGAAGCCGCCCCACAGCACCGTGAACGGCACCAGCAAGAGATCACCGCGCCCAAACAGGATGCCTGCATCCGGCCGACCCGCCCACAACATCGGCTCACGCCGGAGCTGGGTCAACATTCGGGCTGACGGGGCCTGTACAGGATTCACCGCGCAAACTTACTGGAGGTTCTGCCGGTGCGGTGGGGAGACCGGCGGCGACAGCTGGTCCAGCGGGTTTACGGGCAGTTGCTATCCACGGCCCAAGGACTGCCCGTTGACATGGAATGCGGGAGCGGCTGAGCTCGCCACCATGGTGGTCGGTCGAAAAATCTGCGCTTTGCCCATGCAGCCCGGATGGGGAAGGCCACCGGAACGCTGCTCGGTGAGGCGGAGACGCCCGCCGGTAGGGTCACCGGCCATGAACCTGATGGCTACCGAACCTCACGAGCATGTTGTCCCCCTCTCTGACCAGGCATGGGGTCTCGAGGACGGCAGGCGGGCTCAGACGCATCGCTTAATCCCCGACTGCGCCTGCGGGCCGTTTGCCTACCTTCGCCTCGTTGACGGGCGGCCCGCCGGTACAGAGTACCGGCACAACTCCTTCGCCGCCTTGCCTGTCGACGAGAAAGCGCTGGAGGCGGCCCAACGCCCCCACAGCGACCCACAGCAGTAGCAGACGAATCGCGCCAACCTGCAATGGCTTCCCGGCACGGGCGACGACCAAGCTGGGGATCGCGGCGTTCCGCGAGCCGAACCTTCACCGGCACCACCCAGCGGCCGGTCTGACCGGCCCGTCAACGGATCGTCGAAACGGTGGCAGCGTGACCTTGGTCGTCAAGAGCTAGAGGACCGTGAAACGTCACCGCATGACGTTCGTCAACCCCCGACACCCAGCGGTTCGGCGGGGGCGGGGTTGACCACGTCAGCTCAGCCGCAAACGGCACGTACAACCAGGATTGGAGACGCATCGGTCACTGGGCCGTGTTCCCAGTCGCCCGCTACCTCGACCTGAGGGAAACCCGCGGCGGTGAGCTGGTCGGTGAACTCTTGGCCAGTGCGGAAGTGCAGCTCGCTGGTAAAGGTCCGGACTGGTGACCTCTAGCCACTCCCGCAGATGGCCGAACGGCGTTTCTCGCTCACCCATTGTGGCCTGGGGCGTCCACCGTTCCCATTCGTGGAAGGACGGGTTGCGGCTCTCGAAGCTGACGATGCCGCCTGGGCGCAGCGCACCGGCGATGTGGGTGAGCGCGGTTGGAAGTTCCTCTGTGCTGATGTGCTGGATGGCGTTGCCGGCACACACCACCAGGTCGACGTCACCGTTATCGGGTAACGCTGTCGCATCGCCCATGATCCAGCGGACGCCACCTGCGCCGGGCTGGCGGCGAGCAAAATTGAGCATGGCGGCACTCGGATCTACGCCGACCACCGTGCGTTCCAGCGCAACAAAGGATCGTGTGAGCAAACCGGTACCGCAGCCCAGGTCGACGACTGTTGTGGCGCCGAGGTCATCGGCGAGAGCACGGTAAACGCTTGGTCGCGACCACCGGGATTGTCGCCGTCGTAGAGAGTCACGAGGTCGGCGTCGCCGTAAGGGTCGTGTGTCATGCGGTGAGGCTAACTACGGATGCTTGTCAATTGCCCACTCAAAACCTGCGACCTCGTGTCGCACTCCTGGTGAGCCCGGGGTGCAGATTGCAATCCCGTCGCGGGCGGAGCCTGGCATGGTGGGGTCGTGCACGACTGGGACTCCGATGTCGCCGATGTGCTGGGCATCGGCGGGATCTATCGCGATCCGTTGTGGCGGGTGATCGTCGAACTCACGGCGCTCGAGCGTGAGCTGCTGCGATGCTGGTGGGTGCGACGGCTGGCGTTCGTGGCGCACGCGGGGGCTGCGGCGATCACGACCGTGCAGACCTACAGCCGGCTCGAGCATTCATTGGGTGTGCTCGCGCTGGTGTCGCACTTCGATTCCGGTGATACCTGTACCCGTGCCGCGGCGCTGCTGCACGACATCGGGCATCTGCCGATGAGCCATACCTTCGAAGGCGTCGCCGGGTTGAAACACCACCAGCTCGGGGCCGCCAGGATCGCCGAGCTGGCTCCGCTGCTGGACCGGCATGGCGTCGACGCCGCTGATGTCATCGCCACTGTGGACGGTCGACGCGCGTCGGTGCTGGGTGGGCCAGCACCCGGAGTATTGAAGTTGGACCATCTTGACTCGTTCGTAAGGTCCGGCCGAACGCACGGGCGGACCCGACAACCGCCCGGGACAACCTTGCGGCGAGTGACGGTCATCCACGGGGCCGTGAGCACCGATGCCGATACGGCCGTCTATCTGGCGGAGCTGATCGGCGGTGAGGCCCGGCGTCACTGCTCCACAGCCAACGTTGTACCCAATGGCGTGGTGCGCTACCTGGCAACTGTGCTGCTGCAGAACGCGCCTGCAGCGCTCATCGATGCTGTCGCCGCGATGACCGACGACGAGTTCTGGACGCTGCTTCGCACCGATCCCCGTACCGCGGACGCCGCGACTGCGCTGCGCCGTGACCCTGCCGGCTGGACCATCAACACCAACGATGACCGGACCGGCATCGAGGTCGCTGTCATCCGGCTCTATCTCGACCTCCCCCTGGTCGACGGGCGAACTTTGATCCCGGAACGCAGCTTCTTCGACGAGCTGCCGAGTCTGCCATGGAGATGCACCCTCACGGGGCCCGCGAATGCGTCACCCGGATAGCGAATCATCAAGGCCAACCCCGTCATTGACGGGTGTTCCATATGGGGATGGCTTACCGGCAGCGGTAGCGCGGGCGTCATCGATGTTGACGCGGCGACTCGGCAACCGCTGCGGCTTACTGGTCAATGGTTAGCCGCGTTCGCGATCGCTGAAGCGAGGTCGGTGGGTCGGCTCCACATCGGCCAGTGCCCGGTCGGCAGATCGACGAGTTCCAGGTCGCGCAACGTGGCCACCTCGGCCATCATCGGGTGCCCATCGCGGGCCATCTGCATCATCACCTCAGAGGGGTAGGAGGAGGCAATGATCGTGGACGGGACGTCGCGGCGGGAGTCGTTGTTCAGGTGCACCGTTTCCCGGATGACCGATCCGGGCTCGGGTACCGCCCGTTCGCGGAACCGCTTCAGGTCATCGTCGCTGAGGCCCTCGAGGCTGGCGACCAGCTGCTCGAACGGGGGTAGCGGCACTTCTTCGGTGTCTGGCGGCACGGCCGCGCCGAAGGCTGAGCCGTCCGCGGACGGGCCACTGTCGACGTAGATGACGCGGGCGACCGCGGCGGGATCCCGGTCCAGAAGCACGGAGGTCGGAACCCCGGCGCCGCTGTGCGCGACGAGGACGACCGCGGAGCCGCGGGCAGCCGCAGCGTCGACGGCCGAGCGCAGGGCGTCGACCTGCCGCGTCACCGTCGCCGATCCCCGATCAAGGTCGTCGGGGTCCAGCCCGGGCAGGGTGAGGGCGGTCACGTGGTGACCGCGGCCGCGCAGGTCGGCCGCTACGGCGTCCCAGGCCCAGGCGCCGAGCCAGTGACCGGGGACGAGCACGATCGACGGTGCGGTGTGTGTGGTGGTGTCCATGCCCTCATGCTGCCTCGCCGAACGGACGACGGCATGTCACTATTTTGGTCACCGTTTCTGCGAGGATGTCGGGATGAACCGCACCGAGCGGCTGCATGCCCTCACCGAGTCGCTGCGCCGCGCCGGCGCCCGGGGTCGCACCGCCGAGCAGCTCGCCGACGAGTTCGAGGTGACAAGCCGCACGATCAAACGAGACCTCGCCGCTTTGGAGGCCAGCGGGCTGCCGGTCTGGGGACGGACGGGTCCGGGCGGCGGTTACGGGCTGGCGCAGGGCTCGTCACTGCCACCGGTGAACTTCACCGCCGCGCAGGCGCTGGAACTCAGCGCCGCGGTGGCGATCTCGACCCAGGCGCCGTTTTCCGATGCGGCGCGCACCGCGACCCGCAAAGTGCTCGACGTGCTCGACCCGCTCACCCGCCGCCAAGCCACAGATCTCGCTCACCGGGTGTGGGTCGACGTCGGGCCGAGCGCTCCTCGTCGGGTGATGTCCATGCTCGAGCAGGCCCTCGTCGAGCAGGTCACGGTCAACCTTGCCTACACCGACGCGCAGGGTCGCAGCACCCGTCGCGAGGTCGAGCCGATGATCTTTGCCCTCACCGGCGGCCGGTGGCTACTCGTTGGATGGTGCCGACTCCGTGATGACGTCCGCTGGTTCGACCTGTCCCGCATCCAAGCCGCGACCACAACCCGCAACCCCTGCACCGGCCATCACGTCACCGAAATCGGCACCCCACCCGAACAAGCACGACCGGTCAGCGCCTGACCGCCCGGAGACCGATGGCGAGCTCAGTCGGTCGTTACTTGCCATCCGCCTCATCGTCCTCAGAGCTCCCACCGCAATGGAGCTTTACCGCTTATGTCCGCGGCCGGCTCAGTATGGGCTGACACGAGAAGCTGGTGTGCTGCCAGCTCTCGATCGTGCCCGCGCCACCACGCAGACATCGCCAACCCGATAAATTCGACGGCCAGAGCCAGCACGAAATTGTGGGTCAAGAACCATGCGCTCGTAGCGACTACTACAACTGCGCCGAAAAGCCAGGACCACAGCACCAACCGGCGGGACGCTGGCCGCCGCCAGTTCGGGGGCCACCGTCGCCGCTCCGCTCGCAGGACAAGCAGCGTTGCCACACAGGAGAGCACGGTGAGAACCGCGAACACGATCAGAACGACGCCCAGCACGGCGAAGACGTGATGGTCGTGACGACGACCACTTCGCACCATTTCCGGTATTGCGGCCAGATAGAGGCCGACCAACGCCAAAGTTCCCCAGCCAGCGGAAGCCGGGCTGGAACCCGTCATCCACCACGAGGGCGCGGCGCGCGGCGGGATATTCACAGGGCGAACCGTACCCGCCCGCCAACGTCGGACGGGGCGGAAGCCAGCCTGCCTGCCTGCCGAGGGCGGCGCATCCACACTGCTGGATAGCTATCAACGCTCCCAAGATGGACCGCTGACCGGTGAGCGATCGGCGTGCGGCGCTGCGCGAGCAGCGTTCGCGGGCCGCTGCCAATCCACCGAATTGCGCTGCGTCGGAGGTGCTCGTGTAGTCCGGAGGTTCAGTGTGCCGAACTGTCGTATTCCATGATCGCAAGCGTCACGGCAGTGCTGGCAACACTTTCGTGCTGCTCGCCCGGTTCGAACAGCACTGCCTGTCCCGCAGAGAGTTCCAAGAGTTGACCGTCATCGCCGCTGATCTGCAACTTCCCGCTGATCACCATCAGCAGCTGGGGCCTCGTCGCCGGGTGCCGCCCGATCTTCCCGCCTGGCTCCAGCAGAGATCAACTTCAGCCGACCAAGATCAACATCCCGGCCGGTCCACGGATCGAGGTTAAGGCTGTTGCTGTGTCGGTCTGTCGTGTGGGTAGTGCGTCAGAAAACGCTCCGCCCGGGTGGAGTCGCGATAGATCAAGACGATCAAGACGAGATAGACGACAACCATGAAGATGGCCAGCCACCAGCGGAATGGGGCGTTTTGTGGCAGCGCTTGACCCAGAAAGATCAGCGGTACTGCGACGAACAACCCTATGATGGAGCGGTTCTGGCGCAAGAGCCCGGCAAGTTGACGCGAGACAGGCAGCATTGATTCGTCGATGGCGGCGCGCCCGCGGATCTGCCGCAGAACTCCCCTCCGCTGCGACCGGCTCAGGACCAGTGACGGCGATCGCCACCCGGCCTTGAACTGACCAGATTTCACCCGGGCCACGATGACAACTAGTTCTAGGAGGAACGCGGCGATTAGCAAGGCCGGCCCGGCGACGGTCCGCCAATGAGCGACGCTCGATCCATCAGATGCCCTACCCCGGTCGCCCAATATCAGACCAATCGCTCCACCAACGAGCAGGGAGCCAAGCACCAACACGATCCGCATGCGGATGGCTCGCGTCTTACCGCGCTGCAGCAACTCCTGAGCCCCAGCGCTATCGCCGCCGCCAGCCAAGTTCAGGGCCGCTACCGCCCGTTCTTGATCCCTTCGGTCTGGACCTGCTCCGCTCATTGGCCCTCGCGTCCTTCTCTAGGCTCAACACCGGCACTGTGCAGCACTATGCGCCAGGACTGCTGTCAAGCCGCACCCGCTGTTGCCTTGACCCGGATGCTACCGATCCGCCCCGGCAACGCTCACCGCATGCCGATCGATGACCGGGGACGGCAAGCGAAGCGAAGTTACTGAGGCTCACGAACCCGGACTATCGCGAGTGGCTGCGTGGGGTGGGCACCGACCAACCGCGGTGGGCGCTCCGCGTGGTTCGACGAGCCAACCACAGCTCATTCTGCTACTGTATTAGTGGAATGGTGGTGATGGGATGATCGGATTCGTGTTGAACCCCCGATCCGGGGTTCCGACGTTCGTGCAGCTGCAGCAGCAGGTCAAACAGGCTATCCGGATGGGCGTGTTGCAGTCCGGCGATCAATTGCCGACGGCAAGGGAGGTCGTTGAGCAACTCGCGATCAATCCGAACACGGTCCTCAAGGCATACCGGGAACTGGAACGAGAGGGCCTGGTGGAGCCGCGCCCAGGATTCGGAACATTCATCACCGGGACCCTGGGCGCTGCGGACCCGGCCGCTATCGGTCGGTTCCGTAGACAGCTGGCCCGGTGGATCCAGGCCGCCGGGCAGGCCGGTTTGGATTCTGAGGACATCCTCGCGCTGTTCGAGGCGGAGATGGCGCTGGCAGCACGGGAGCGGACGGCGTGATTGCCCCGGATCCGCTTGGCGCAGTGCCATCACCTCGGATGAGGGTTGCGCCGGACTTCTCTTCGCCGCCGGTGGTGCGGGCGGTGAACGTGGGGGTCCGATACGGGCCGACCTGGGCCTTGCAAGGATGCTCGGTGACAATCCCCGCGGGGTCGGTGACTGCGCTGGTCGGACCGAACGGGGCCGGCAAGACCACGCTGCTGGGTTTGCTGGCCGGCCTGCGGCGAGCGTCGGCGGGCGAGTTGTCCGTGCTGGGAGAACCGGTGATCGCCGGGCGGCCTTCACCGACGCAGCTGGCCGGGGTGTCCTTTCTGGCGCAGGACAAGCCGCTGTACGGGCATCTGAGTGTGGCGGACATGATGCGTTTCGGGGCGGTGATGAACCCGGGGTGGGACGCCGAGTACGCCGATGCCCGCGTTGCCCGCCACCGCCTGCCCGCCAAACGCAAGGTGTCCACGCTATCGGGCGGACAACGAACCCAGCTGGCACTGACCTTGGCGTTGGCCAAGCGACCGCGGCTGCTGGCCTTGGATGAGCCACTGGCCGAGCTCGACCCGCTGGCGCGCAAGGAAGTCCTCGGCGAGCTGATGGCAGAGGTGGCCGACCGGGGCACCACGGTGCTGCTGTCCTCGCACATCCTCGGCGAGTTGGCCCAGGTGTGCGACCGGCTGATCCTGCTGCGAGAAGGCGAGGTCAGCGTGTGCGGCGCGGTCGATGAGATCATCGAAGCGCACACGCTGTTGGCCGGACCGCCGGATCTTCTGCCTGGCCTGTCGACCTTCGGCGACGTAGTGGACTGCGACGTCTCACCGCATCAGGTCATCGCGTTGCTCCGGCGACATTCCGACACGACCTTCCTGGACCCACGCTGGCAACTGCGCCCCGTCGGACTCGAAGCGATCCTGTTGGGGTATCTGCGGGCTGATACCCCAACGCCGGTCAACGGTTCGACCGTCGGGAAGGTCCGGCGATGATTCGGTTGATCCTGCGCCAGTACCGCTCGCTGATCCTGACCACACTCGTTGCGGTGGTCGCGCTGGAACTGGTGCTGCTCTGGCACGGGATGAAGACCGCCGATCTCACCGCTGCGGCGACCGCGGCCGGATGCCCGACCGGCCCGCGCTGCAGTGAGGTCAACTTCCAGGTCCTGGACCGCTACAAGCAACTCGGACTTCCCCTCGAATTCTTCATCGTCGTGCCCGTCCTGATCGGCGCATTCTGGGGCGCACCGCTGCTGGCACGGGAGTTCGAGCAGCACACCGCCTGCCTGGCCTGGACACAGAGCATCTCCCGGCGGCGTTGGCTGGCCACTCGGTGGCTGGTACTTGGCGCCACCGTCACCGCCTGCGGCGCTGCCGCCTCCGCCGGAATCACCTGGTGGTCGGAAAGGTATCGGAATCTGCTCACGCTCACCGGGGGGCACCCGCAAGCCCTACTCGCGCAAAGCCGTGGGCTCGGGCCGCCGATCTGGTGGCTGACCGCCTTTCTCATCGGCGCTGCGTGTGGCATTTTGACCAGACGCACGCTGCCCGGCATGGCGCTCGCCGGGGGACTCCTGCTTGCCTGACCATCGGCATGTCCACCACTCCCAACGCGGTTCACGCGTCGCTGACCGGCTGGGGAGCGGATCTGGCCGCAGCCCAGGCCGTCGATGCCGGTCTGCTGCTCGGGCTTGCTGCAGTCGCGGTGGTGGCCTGCCTCTGGCTGCTCGACCGGGCCGCTGTCTGAGAACAAAAGCCACAGGATCCACCAACTGGTTGCCTAACAGAGGAGTGCACCGTGAACGTTCAACTGGATCTCGACGAACGCGACGTTGACCTGCTCGATCAACTGATCACGGACCACCACTTCACATCCAGGTCGGCGGTGACTCGGTACGCGATTGGCCTCATACGCTCCGAGATCAACGCCAACGGCTACGTCTTCATGAAGTCCGACGACGACTCTGACACCTGAGAGCAATCTCAGGCAGCTGTACCCCGTTCCCGTAGGAGGAACCTCCTACGGCGACGGTTTCGGCTTCTGGCGACCAAGATCGTTCCCCGTCCCGGTCGGGGATCGGCGACTGGGACGTCGCCAGAGGGGTCCAATTTGTTGCGCAGTGCGGCGCTGGGGATGCCGTGCACTGACCGATTCTGGCGAAAGGAAGGGTTTAGTGCCGAGCCGGACCGGCGGATTCGCGCTCGACCAGGTGTGTCGGGACCACGAAGGCCTTCCCTGCTTTCGGTTGCGCTCCCTTGATGACGGCCAGCAGGTTGTGCACGGCGATTTCGCCCATCTGTCGGAGCGGCGCCGCCACGGTGGTGAGCGCGGGGGTGATCAGCCGGGAGGCGAAGATGTCGTCGAACCCGATCACGCTGACGTCGCCGGGCACGTCGAGGCCGGCCGCGATCAGCGTGCGGATCAATCCGATCGCGATCTGGTCGTTGTAGGCAAGCACCGCGGTGGGTGGGTGCCCTCTATGTTTCTCGACAGTGAGCTTTTCGGCGGCGAGCTGACCCCCTTTGATGTTCGGTGGGAAGGGACCGATTCGCTTGGTGGTGAGGTGCATTTCTGCCGCCACCGTACGCAGTGCGCTCCATCGGGCGCCATCTGCCCATGATGCCTCCGGTCCGGCGACGTAGGTGATGGACCGATGGCCGTGCCGGTGCAGATACCCGGCCACTTGGCGGGCACCGGACAGGTTGTCGGTGACCAGACTGGGCACCTCCGGAATGGAGCGATTGAGTACCACCATGGGCTTCTGCTTCGCCGTCATCTTGAGCGCGGCGTCCGACATCCGACTGCTGGCCAGGATCAGGCCCTCGACGATTGGAATGGACCGCTCGAGCGCCTCCCGCTCGAGCAGTTCCGATTCCTGGCCGTCGGCCAGCATCATGGTGAAGTCGGACTCGGCGGCGGCGGCTTGGGCGCCGCGGATGATCTCGGTGAAGAACGGGTTGCTGACGTCGGAGATGGTCAAGGCGATGATCGACGTCTTGCCTGTGGGCAGGGCCCTGGCCAGTGGATTTGCGCGGTAGCCGAGATGCTGCGCCGCCAGTCGGATCCGCTGGGCCGTCACCGCATTGACCCGACCGGGCCGGGCGAAGGCGCGGGAGACGGTGGAGGCGACCACGCCGGCCTCGCGGGCCACGTCGTAGATCGTGACGCGGCGCGTGTCGTCGCGCTTCTGCGCCATGTCACCTCGTCGATCAACCTGGAGCTGTGGTGACCGTCACTCTAGAATCCCAGGGAGGGGATTGGCAACCGGTTGCCCAACGGTAGGACCGGGATCAGCCCAGGGCGGTTGATTGCGCGTAGACATCGGTGATGATCCGCAGGGTCTTTAAGGCCTCCGTGGGGTCGATCCAGAATGGCCGGCGAGTCCGGACGTGCCGGTAGAAATCATCGGTCAGTAGCCCGTGCGATGCACCCCAGTAGGCCTTTTCGCCGGAGCCGAGCTGCGCTGCAACTGTCACCTCGGTGCTGCCGTCGGCGTAGGTCACGGTGAGATCGGTGTCAATCCGGGCCGTTCCGCCCTCGGCCACCAGCTCCAGCGACACCGGCGCGTTGTCCACGTAGCCGTTGCTGGCGTAGAAGATCGACCGGGCGCCACCGGTATGCCGCAGCTGTAGCGCAGCGGTGTCCTCCACCTGCACCGGATCCGGGAGGGACAAACGGTGGGCGTGACCACGGACTTCCTCCACATCGCCGAGGTACCACTGCAACAGATCCAGGGTGTGGATCGCCTGGTTGATCAGCACTCCGCCACCGCCCAGCGCCCAGGTGCCGCGCCAGGGGCGACGGAGGTAGTAGGACTCGTCCCGGAACCAGGTCACCGAAGCTCGCCCACCCAAAACCCGACCCAGCGCGGCGCCGTCGACCAGTTTCCGCAGTGCCTCCGACGTGTCGTTGTACCGGTTCTGGAAGCACACCCCGATGGACGCCTGGCTCGACCCGGCAGCCCGCACGACCGCCTCACCGTCTGAAACTGTGGTGGCCAGGGGTTTTTCCAGCAGCACGTGCACATCGGCGGCCAACGCGGTGATAGCCATCGGTGCATGCAGGTAGTGCGGTGTGCAGATGTGCACCACGTCCGGCCGGGTGGACGCCAGCATCACCGCGAGTTCTGTGTGGGCGGTACACCCATACCGCGCCGCCGTCTGTGCCGCCAACTCTGCATCGATGTCGCACACGGCCACCAACTCCGCGTCGCGATTGGCCAGGATGGCGTCGAAGTGTACAGAGGAGATGTCGCCGCAACCGATCACCGCCACACGCAGCGGAGCCACTGTCATTCCTGCCCGCTGCCCGCGCCCAGCGGAAGATGCGCCAACGCCCAGTCGTAGGCAATCTGGTGACACTCGCGCAGCGGCACCGACGGGATGTCCACCTCGATCATGTAGTCGCCGGTGAAACCCGATGCCAGGACCTGCAGGCAGGCCAACAGGTCCACCTGCCCGGTGCCGGGCTCGGCCCAGATACGGCCGGGTAGGGTGGCCTCGCGATAGTTGAGGTCCTCTGCCTTGGCGCGTTGGATGCCGGCGGCGAAGGTGTCCTTGAGGTGGACACCGACGATGCGGTCCGCGTAGTCGACCATCATCGCTGCGACATCCATTCCAGCCCATGACATATGGCCAGTGTCCGGACCGAAGGCCAGCAGCTCCGGCCCGACACCGTCGAGCACCGCGCGGACCTCGGCCTCGGTCTCCACCCAGCCGCCGACGTGCGGGTGTAGAGCCGCCTGCACGCCCACGGATTGCATCGCCCGGCACGATGCGGCGATACCGTCCACGAGGGTGCTCAGCCGGTCCGGGTCGAAGTCGATCCCGACCGCGGGGTGTTCCATGCGCGACGAGCCGGGCGGTTCGGTGGTCGAGATCATGCACACCCGCTGACCCAGCCCGGCTTGCACGGTAGCAAATGCCCCCGCCGCGTCGGCCATCTGGCCGTGGTTATCCGGGTCGGTGAAAGAGCCGGAGTACAGGCTCAACGCCGGGGCCAGCCCGAACCCCTGCAGCCAGGGCAGGTACGCATCGGCGGCCATGTCGTAGGGAACGTCGGCCTTCACCGCCTGGTAGCCGATCTCGGCCAACTCGGTGAACGCCCGGCCGAGTGTCGCGGTGGATCGGTCAGGTGTCCCGCCCGCCAACCAATAGGCGATCGGGTTGACTGCCAACCGAGCCAGGGACGGTCCGCTCACAGGGTGACCGGCTTCCCGGTGGCTGCGGACTGGTAGAGCCCGAGGATGACTGCGAGGGAGGTGCGGGCGTCCGTCGGTCGTACCCGGGGTTGCCCGTCTGTCCGGATCGCCGTGACGAAGTCGGTCAGCTGCCGCTGATGCGCGTTCCCGAGCGAGGTATCGTCGGGATCCAGCTGGTAGTCGTCGGTGACCTGGTTGACCCCGGTTCCCGCGGAAAGCTTGATCTCTGGTGCGGCACCTGCGTTCTCGTGGATGAAGGTCAGTTCGTCGTTGGAGATGACCGCCGAGCCTTTGGAGCCGAAGATGCGGAGATTGGCATCCAGCCCCGGGTAGGCGGCGGTGGTGCCGTGGATCATGCCCAAGGCGCCGGAGGCGAACTTCACCACAGCGACGGCCGTGTCTTCGACCTCGATCCGCTCGTGTGCCAGGCATGCGGTGTAGGCGAACACTTCCACCGGGGTGCCGACTATGGTGACCAGCAGGTTGATGGTGTGCACCGTCTGGTTCATGATGGCCCCGCCGCCGTCCAGCGCCCAGGTTCCGCGCCAATCACCTGAGTCGTAGTAGCTCTGTCCGCGCCACCAGGCGTGCGATGCAATGGCCGAGGTGATGGTGCCCAGGCTTCCGGAACGGATCGAGTCGAGCACCTTCTCGGTGGACTTGTCGAACCGGTGTTGGGAGATGACCGCGACCTTCTTGCCGGACCGCCGCTCGGCCTCGATGATGCGATCTGCTGCGGCGAGGGTGATGTCGATCGGTTTCTCGACGACGACGTGCTTGCCGGCGTCGAGCGCGGCCACCGCCACGTCGGCGTGGAGGCCGCTCGGCGTGCAGATGGTGACCGCGTCGATGTCGTCCCGGCCCAGGAGAGCGGGGATGTCGTCGGTGTTCTCGGAGACACCGTACTTGGCCGCCATGGCTGCAGCTTTGTCCGGATTGCTGTCGGCGATGGCCACCAGCTCGGCGGTGTCGGACATCGCGGTGAGGGCGTGGGAGTGCACATCGCCGATCACGCCGGCGCCGATGACGGCGAACCTGACCCGCTGTTGTGTGTACGTCATGCGTAGATGATCCCTTCACTGTCCAGGATGCCGGTGAAAGCTCTGGTGGCGCGGATGAAATGGTCCGCCCCGGAGAAACCGCCCAGTGGGTTGGTCGACCCGAGATGCGGCTCCATGGAGAAGAACCCGTCGTAGCCGTCGGCGAGCAGCGCTCTGACCGTCTCCGGTACCTGCCCGTCTCCTTCACCGGCCGGCACCACCTCACCGGTGGCGAGGATGGCGTCTTTTATCTGGATGTAGACGGTGTACGGCTTAAGTAGTTCGTAGGCGGCGGTGAACGGGGTGACACCGACCTGGACGTAGTTGGCGGCGTCCCAGGCGAGCCGAAGGCTCGGCATGTTCACCGATTCCACGATGTCCAGCACCCGCTCGGGCACGTCGCCGAAGATCTCTTTCTCGTTCTCGTGCAACAGCACCACGCCGGCCTGATCAGCGCGTTCGGCCATCACCCGCATGCGGCGGATCACCTCGTCGCGGTAGTCTGCCGGCGACTGATCGGGCCGGAGGAAGAAGGAGAAGATCCGGATGTACGGGGCGCGCAAGCGTGCTGCGACCTCCAGGGCCCGGTCGAACCGGATGAGGTGGGCGTCGAAATCGTCGTCGATGTTCACCTTGCCGATGGGTGAGCCGATCGACGAGACGGACAACGAGTGCGCGGCCAGGACTCTCTCCGCCTGGTCCAGCTGCTCGTCGCTCAGGTCAAGGACGTTGACGTCCCAGGCGGAACGGAACTCCAGGTAGGTGATGCCCAGATCGTTCAGCAACCGGCACTGCGTTTCCAGGTCTGGATCGATCTCATCGGCAAATCCCGACAGTGTCCACATGGTCGATACTCCTTGCGTTGGTGTGTCTTGAAAAAGTTGAGTCAGATAATGTGCTGTCCGGCGGCGAGGTCGCGGCAGGCCTGCGTGACGGCGTCGGCCAGAGGATGGTCGGAGGCCAGCGCTGGGTCGAGGAAGCCGATGATCCGGACGGCGGCCTCCTTGAGCGGTCCCGCCGCAAGTTGGACCACCTGATCGCCTGCGTCTTTGACCGGCGCGCCGGCGCCGCGTAGGTGGTTGATCCAGGCGGCCACCATCCGGATGGCCCCTGCCGGGAGTCGTCCCGCGTTGAGTTCGCGGCGCAGGACGGGGATCACCCGGATCGGGATCTTATGGGAGCCGTCTGCGGCGATCTGGGCCAGCAGGTGCCGGATGCGCGGGTTGGTGAATCGCTCGACGAGGGCGGCGCGGTAGTCGGCGATGTCAGCAGCCGGCAGCGTCAGGTGCGCTGCGGCCTCGTCCCACCATTGCTCGAGCCAGTCCCGGCAGGTCGGATCGTCCATGGCCTGCGCGATGGTGGTGTGGCCGCGGGCGCTGGCCGCGTAGGCGAGCAGGCTGTGGCCGCCGTTAAGCAGCCACAGCTTTCGTTCCTCGAACGGGGCGATGTCGGCGACGAAGCGGGCCCCTGCGGTCTCCCAGGTCGGCCGCCCGCCGGGGAAATCGCCGCTGAGTACCCATTCGCTGAACGGCTCGGTGACTACCGGGGCGGCGTCTGCGAGGCCGTTCAGTTCGGCAGCGGCGTCGATGTCGCTGTCGGTCGTCGCCGGGGTGATGCGGTCGACCATGGTGGTCACGAACCGCACGTTCTGTTCGATCCAGGGGCTCAGCGTCCGGTCCACCAACGCCGTAAAGTCTCCGACGACAGTTGCTGCGACGCGGCCGTTCTCGGGCACGTTGTCGCAGGGCACGATGGCCAGTGGGCCGCCGCCGGTGGCTCGCCGGGCCAGTAGTCCGGCGACCAATCGGCCGGGAGTCGATCGCAACGCCGAGTCATCGCCCCGACGGACGGCATCCGCGTCGGCCAGCACGTCGGGTGCCTGGCGGTTGAGCCCTCCGTCGGGTCCGCGCAGGTATCCCGCTTCGGTGACAGTCAGGGTGATGACCTTGACCGCAGGATCGGCGAGATAACTGACGAGCAGGGTGGTCGCGGAGCCTGGGTGGGTGCGGCTGAGGGTCGGGATGATAGCCACGGAGTCACCGTCGGCAGCGCGGGTGATGAGCGTGTAGAGCCCATCCTGCGCGGTCAGTTTCTCGGCGAGCTCGGTGGAGTGCCCGGTGAAGGCGGCGGTACCCCAGTCCGCCGCATCCGTCGCACCCGCGGTGTACCAGGCCTGGTGGGCTCGAAAGAAGTTGCCCAGGCCCAGATGCACCATCCGCACCGGGGCTGCGGGCCCGAGATCTGCGGATTGCCTCGTCAATCGCTGCGGAGCGGTCATAGTTTGAACACCCGCCGCGGCTGGGCGTCGACCATCGCTATCAGGCTGTCCTGGGCCTCGTCCAGATCGAGCCGATGTTCGGCGACCAGTCCGGCCAGGAATCCGGCGTCCAACCGTCTGGACATGTCGTGGCGCGCGGGAATGGAACAGAATGCGCGGGTGTCGTCAATAAATCCGGAAAGCTTTGACAGTCCGGCGGTTTCGGTCACTGACTGCTGGAAGTGCCGGATCTCGGTGGGATTGTCGAGGAACCACCACGGGGCACCGACGAAGAGGGACGGGTAGAAGCCGGCCAGCGGGGCGATTTCCCGGCTGAAGGTGTCGGCGTCGACGGTGAAGAGCACCAGGTGCAGGTTGGGGTGCGTGCCGAAGCGTTCGAGGAGCGGCTGCAGCGCTCTGGTGTATTCGACGGCGATCGGGATGTCGTGCCCGGTGTCCGCGCCGAACGTCGCTGCTGTCGGGCCGTGGTGGTTGCGTTGGACGCCCGGGTGAACGGTCATCACAAGGCCGTCGTCACAGGACATCCGGGCCATCTCCAGCAGCATGTGCCGCCGGAAGGCAGTCATCTCCGTTGCGGTGGCGCGGCCGTTCCGCGCTTCCCGGTAGATTCGCTCCGCGTCCGCCCGATCCAGCGGAGTGGTGTCCAGATCCAGGTGACTGTGGTCGGCGGAGACGGCCCCGTTGGCGATGAAGTACCGGCGGCGATCTTCCAGCGCCGCAATGTACCCGGCGTACCCATCGATCTCCACCCCGGCCGCCGCGCCGAGTCGGTCGACGTTCCCGACCCAGCCCGGCGTCGCCGGTTCGAGGTAGCGGTCCGGTCGAAACGTCGGGATCACCCTGGTCGGGAAGTCCCGATCGTCGGCGATGGCCCGATGCGCCGCCAGGTCGTCGGCGGGATCGTCGGTGGTGGCCATCACTTGGATACCGAACTGCCGCAGCAGGTTGCGCGGCCGGAAGTCGGGTTCGGCGAGCCGTTCGGCGATCTGGTTGTAGATCTGGTCGGCGTTGCCCTGGTTGGGCCGCTCGGTCACGCCGAAGATGCCGCCCAGTTCGGAGTCGAACCAGTACCGCACCGGTGTTCCCCGGAAGACGGACCAGTGGGTGCACAGTAGTTTCCAGGCGTTGCGGGCCTCGCACTCGGGCAGCGGGCCGCGACCGACCCCCAGGTCCCCCAAGGACACCCCGTTGGCGTGCAGCAGCCTGGTCACGTAGTGGTCGGGCTGGATCAGCAGGCTGGTGGGATCGGTGAAAGGCTCATTGTCCAGCAGCACTTTCGGGTCGACATGGCCGTGCGGCGAGATGATCGGATGGTCACTGACCGACGCGTAGAGCTCCCGGGCGATGGCCCGGACGGCCGGATCGACGGGCAGCAATCGGTCGGTGTGAAGTGCCAGCGGAGCGGCCGTGCTCTGCGTTTTGGTCATCGAAGGTCCTTCTGCCAGGGGCGGATGTGCTGGGCTCACGCAGCCGTGTGGAGGCTGCTGGGGTATCAGCCCTTCTCCCCGCCGGCGGTCAGGCCGCCGACCAGCTGCCGCTGGAAAATCATGTACAGGATGACCACCGGCGCGGCCGAGATCAGCGACGCGGCCATCAGTTGACCGTAGAGCGGTAGCGAGCCGTTCTCGGTAGTGACCGCGAACGTCTGCAACTTGATCGCCACGGTTTGGGTGTTGGGTGCGGTCAGCACGCTGGCGAACAGCACGTCATTCCAACCGACGAGCAGCGAGAAGACAAGCGTCACGACCATCCCGGGAATCATCAAAGGAAAGATGATCTTGCGCAGCGCGCCGAACCGGGTGAGGCCGTCGATCATCGCTGCCTCCTCGAACGCGATCGGAATCTGCCGGAGGTTGGTGACCAGCAGCCACGTCGCGAACGGAATCGCGAAGGTCAGGTAGGTGACGATGAGGGCCGGCCGGGTCCCGATGATCGGAATGCCGATCGCCGAGCCGAAAGACGAGAACACCACGAACAGCGGCAGGATGATCATGACACCGGGGATCGACTGCAGCCCCACCAGTGAGGTCAGGAACGTGCCACGTCCACGGAAATTGAAGCGCGCCAGGCAGTACGCCGCGCCCAGCCCGAGGAAGGTAGCGATGAGGGCTGCTCCGAGCGACGCGACCAGGCTGTTCCACAAGCCCTGGGCCAGGGCGACGGTGGACCAAATGTTCACGTAGTTGGCGAACACGAAATGGCTTGGCCAGAGTTTGCCAGCGGCCGCGTCGAAGTCCGGAGTGACGGAGATCAGCAACATGTACAGCACGGGCAACAACGACAGCAGCAGCAACGTCACGATCAGGATGGACAGCCAGCGGGGCAGCAACTGCTGAGGGTTGCGGGGACGGGTCTGCCGACCGCGGACGGCTTGCGCTGCGGGTATTTCCGATACGAGTTCGGTCATGTCACTCAGCCCCCGCCGCGGCGGTCAACTTCGAGGCCCGCAGGTAGAAGACGACGGGAATCATCAACAGGATGAGCGACAGGACGGACATCGCCGCCCCCAACCCGAATCTGAAGGTCTGGAAGGACGTTTGATAGATGTTGACCGGCAAGGTGAGTACCGGATTCGGAGCCGGCGAGCCGAACAGCACGAACGGCAACGTGAAGTTGTTAAAGTGCGCCAAAGTGGACAGCAGCAGGCCCAGAGCCAGCTGGTTCCGGATCTGCGGGATCACCACGTAGCGGATCTTCTTGGCCCAGGTGACGCCGTCCATGTCCGCAGCCTCGTAAAGCTCGTTCGGGATGCTCTGCATACCGGCGATCGTCATCATGTAAACGAAGGGCCACGACGCCCAGATGTCCACGATCACCAGCGCCCAAAAGGTGTTGTTGCCGATCAACCACTGCTCGCCGTGGATACCGAACACGCCGAGGAACTGGTCGAAGGCGCCGTTGGGCTTGAGGATGAACCGCCACACCGTTGCGGTCACGAAGGACGGCAGAACATACGGGATCAGAAACGCCGAACGGACCAGGAAGCGACCGCGGAACGACGCGTTGACCGCGAGCGCAGCGATGAGGCCGATCGGAGCGCAGACCACGGTGGTGGCCACCGAGAAGGCGATGCTGATCCAAAGTGAGTGCAGCAGACCGGATGTTGCGAACGCCTCGCGGTAATTGTCGAACCCGATGAACGGGGCACTGGTCCATGACCTGAGCGAGTACTGATCCAGCTCCAGAAAGCTCATCACCACGGCGAGCAGGAACGGGATGACGATGACCAGCGACAGCAGAGTCAGTGTCGGCGACATCAGCCACAGCGGTCGGCCACCTGGGGTCCGCTCTTTTCGTGCCTTCTCGGGTTTACCGCTCCCCGCCGCCGTGTCCGTGCCCGACGACGGGTTCGCGGCTACTGGTGCCGAGGTCACTTGCTGGCTCGGTCCAGACTGGACTGGGCCGCCGTATTGGCGGTGGCCAGCAGCGCCTGAACGGCGCTCACGCTATAACTGCCCTTCGCCAGCGAAGGAAGCGACTGAACGACCGTGTTGGTCACACCGTTCTGGAAGTCGGACCAGGCGCCGGTGAAAGCCGTCGGCGTCGAACCCTTCTGAGCCACCGCGAACGGCGCGAGCATGGGATTCTTGGCGGCCAACTGGGCGAAGGCCCCGACGTTGGTCGGCAGGTTGCCGAAGTCGTTGTACTGCTCCACCTGCATGTCGGTGCTGGTAACGATGTTCACATAGGCCAGCGCGAGGTCCTTGTTCTTCGAGTACGACGCGATGGCCAGGTTGTCACCGGACACGATGCTCTGGGCGGCTGGCGCACCCGCCGGACGGGCGGTCATCCCCAGCGGGACCGATGGCAGCGGAGCGAAGGCATACTTGCCCTTCATCGGCGATGAATCGAGACTCGGAATGTTTCCGGGGCCGGAGAGCGGCAGGATGGCCGCCTTGCCCTGCCCGAAGGCCGCGATGGCATCGGCGTTCTTCCAGCCAGCGCTGGCCGTGTCGGCCAGCTTGTACTTGGTCAGGAAGTCGAAGTACTGCGTGGTCGCCTTGAGTACCTGCGGCGAGTTGAGCAGCGCCGTCTTGAGATCGGCGGAGACGAACGGGGCGCCGGCCTGCTCGCTCAATGACCAGATGTACTTCCACGGGTCGTATCCGTCCGCGTAGTCCATGGCCAGACCGTAGACGCCGCCCTTGGTCAGCTTCTTTGCGTCTTCCACCAAGCCGTCCCAGGTGGTCGGCGGGCTTGTGATGCCGGCGGCCTTGAACATCTCGGTGTTGTAGACCATGGCATACGGCCGGCTGGCGAGCGGGATGCCGATCTGGGTCGTCGAGTTGGGACCGGACATCGCCAGTGTCTGCGGGTTGTAGCGAGCGCGTCCGCCGATCTTGTTCCAGTCAGCGTCGGTCAACGTCACAAAGCCCTTGGTGGCGTACGCGACCGGCGTGAAGGTGGTGCCGAGTTGGTAGACGTCGGGGCCGGTTCCGCTGACGATGGACGCCTGGATCTTGGTCGTCTCCTCGGAGCCGCTGGCGTAGGTCTCGATCGTGAGGTCCGCGCCGGCGGCCGCCTTAAATTTGGCGGTCACATCCTTGGACCACTGTGCGAACTGCGTGGGGTAGTTGGGCTGAGCGCCGACGAAAACATCAAGGCTGCCCCCGCCGCCCGACCCAGAATTGCTGCTGCTGCTGCTGCTGCCACTGCTACTGCACGCTGACAGGGCCAGCGCGGCAGTGGCCACAACCGCCACCGCCGACGCAATCCGACGCAATCGACGCATGGTCAACTCCTTCCGGCGGACCCGACCACGTCGGCGGATCCCTTGTGCCGGCGACTGTAAAGCGGGGCCTACGGAGCCGGAAAGCGGTTGCCATGAGTTGCCACGGTCTGAACTGGAGTCGGTCGACGAACCGGAAGCTGTGTGAAACAAGACAAATCGACAATCGATACGACGCCCGGTGATCCATTACCTTGCATCGCGTCATTGAACCGCTCATCGCCATCCAGTGCCCGGCCCATAACCACCACCAGAGCACAACGGCCGTGATCACATCGTCGGCGCTGACCGAACGTCCTACGGCGACCGGAACCACCCTCCGGAGCTACCACGGACCAAGATCATGATCGCGCCGATTGGGGATGCTCAGTCGAGACGCGCGGCTGGTCGTCCGTTCCCTGACGTGAACGCCAGGACGATCCACTCCGGGGACACGTCAGTGACGGGACTGCCCTCCCAATCGCCCCAGGTGTCTACAAGTTGGAAGTTCTCTGCTTGCAGCCCGTCCGTAACGCACTGCCAGGAAGGGAATCGCAACGTCTCGGACGTGACCAAGCGCTTGCCGTCGAGCAGGTATTCATCGACATGGGTCACTAGATCGTCGGTCTGGTGGACAGCTTGCCGAATAGTGCCTCGCGAGATGGGGCGGGGTTCGGAGGTTGACCACTGACCCCAGCCTTCCATGGCCTGGTTACGTACCTCGAAGGCGAGGTGGCCGCCCGGGCGTAGGGCACGCCGAATAGCGGCCAGGAGGTCTCGCCACGCTGTGTCGTCGAGGAAGTATTGAGCGACGTGCCCGGTCATGAAGACGAGGTCGGCGCGCCGGGGCGAGAGATTCGCAGCACTTCCAGGTGACCTGGTTGGCGTGTGGCTGCCGGGCCGCAATCTTCAGCATGGTCGTCTGTGGTTCCACGGCGATGACGTCGAAGCCGGCCTCGGCAAGCATGCTGGCCAGAAGGCCTGTTCCGGATCCGATATCGACGATGGTGTGTGGACTCAATCGGCGCGCGAGCGCCAAGTAGAAGTCCAGGTCTCGGCGTCCGGCGCAGTCGTCATCGTAGGTAGCGGCGAGATCGGCTGTTTCGTAGTAGTTCTGCGCAGACTGTCGCTCAGACATCCCTTGATTCTCCCGAACCTGGTCAAGCTCATTCGGGTCGTCCCACTTGAGGAACGTCCTACGGTGACTGGAACCGCGCTCCGAGGCAGCCGACGACCAAGATCACGATCGCGTCGATTGGGGATCGGTTTGCGGAACGTCAATGCGATATTCAAACGTCAAATGTCTGTGCCCAGATACCCTAGATCAGTGTTCATACGGATCTGAGGGTTGGCTGATGGGGCTCATCGATGTCAGGTCGGCGGTGGGTACGTAGTCGTTGTGGTCGCTGGCGGTGCCCTTGTTGGCGCTGACCACTGCGGTCACCCAGGTGTTGACCGGGTATTCTGCGGTGCCGGTGAGATGAATCTGCATCGGGGTAGCATCCGCGGCGCAGCAGCTGATCGTCATCCGGGCGAGTGTGTAGCCGCCGGTGTAGCCATCGCCCGGCGGTGCGATGAAGCCGATGACGGTGATGTCGTTGTCGCTGGCCGAGTCCTGGCCGTCATAGAGCGCGCGCATGATAAAATTCTTCAGCGTCAGCACTGGGTCTTTACCGGGCGGCAGAGCCGGGAATTGCATGGTCGGGCGCTGCTTTGCGAAAGCATCCGTGCCGATGGCATGTCCCTTGCCGTCGTTGAATGCGATCTCACCGCCATCACCTCCGCCGGCGACGTCCGCACCGGGGTCGGAGGGGGCCGCGACACCGCTCAACCCGGCTAATGCCTGCGACCCGGCGTTACGACCCACCGCGTCTGCACCCAACGCCGGCGGTGCCAGCACCAACAACACCAGAACCGGAGCCAGGATCAGCCAGGGCGCCTTGGATCGGTCGTGGGAGTGCCCGCCCCCTTTTTCCTGGCCGCTGTCGGGTTCCGCGTCCTGCGGCTGGGCCTGGGCTGCGCCAGCGACACCGTCAGCGGCGGCAGTGCCCTGGGCTGCGCCAGCGACACCGTCAGCGGCGGCAGTGCGTTGGCGGGATCGGCGCTGCGATCGGCCGGGCCTGGGGGTTGGGCGCCATCTTGCTGGTGATGGGGCTTGCACTGCTGGCCGCAGAGTTTCGGACCCATCGCAGGCATGTTTTCGTTCCGCTGGAGGGCGGCCCTGACGTCACGCTCGAGCGCATCAAGGCGCAGGGTCTGCAGAACTTCCTGTTGGGGGCCGGCCGTCCGTTGCCTGATCCGCCGCCCCGTCAAACCGGCGGCGATGCCGGAAACGAAAGACTTTGATCCTCCCGCGATGATGATCACTCGTAGTTTCGGCACATGTGCTGGTTTGCATCCACCGCTCGCACCTGCGTATCCCCGACCAGACCGCACAGCTTTCGGCTTCGACGTAGACGAACCCAAGACCGGGCATCGGATGAGGCTTCGAATGCTCGTCGCATCGTTGGCGACCGCGGGCGCGTTGGTCAGTTGCACGGCCAGTCCTCCGCCGCCGACGCTGTCCTCATCCGCGACAACGACCCAACCGGTGTCCGCCCCACCGGCGACGCCTTCGTCCGCACCACCGACCGAACGGGCGTCCACGACACCCGCGATGCTCACTTCGTCGGCGCCGACAAGCTCAACATCGACGGCGCCGACGATGTCCGCGACCGCGCGGAAGTACTTGAACACGGCGCTGGACCTGATCGAGCTTCACGCGGTCAACCGCGGCAAGTTGAATTGGCCGGCCATTCGGCAACAGGCGCTGCGTTCGGCCTCCGCCGCGGTGACTCCCAGCGACACCTACTCGGCGATCGCGGTGGTCCTCGGGCAGCTCGGCGTCAACGGCCACTCCCGCTTGATTCCCCTGGAACAGAAGACCGCGCTGCTACTCCCTCTCAGCCCCTCGCAGCTACCCTCGGGCAGGCTGCTGCCCGGACGAATCGGGTATGTCGCCCTGCCCGGCATCGACGAGGCTTTCGCCGATCCATATCTGGCCGCCGGCACTGCCGCGATGCGCCGCCTACTCGCCGGAAAACCCGGCGGATGGATCATCGACCTGCGCAGCAACGACGGTGGCGACGTCTGGCCCATGCTCGGTGCAGTCCAGCCGCTGCTGGGTTCCGGCACCATTGGCTCGTTTGTTGCACCCCCTGCACCGGCCAGCGTGGTCCGGGTGAGCCCAACAGAAATCACCCAGGGCAGCCAGGTGTCGCTCCGCATGTCCGCGGCACCCCAGCAGGGCGCAAGCACAGACCCAGTCGTGGTCCTGACCGGACCGACCACCGGCAGCTCCGGAGAGTTCGCCGCCATCGTATTTCGGGGACGCCCATGCACCACCTCCATGGGATCAGCGACCGTCGGCGTCCCCACCGGCAACACGGACTATCGGCTCAGTGATGGCGCCGATCTGAGACTCACCACCGCCTTTGAGGCGGACCGTACCGGCCACGTCTACCCGGACGAGCCCATCCAACCCAACGTCCAGGTCGGCACGGCAAACTACTTCGCGATCTGGCGCCCCACCGACCCCGCGATTCAAGCAGCCAGCCAATGGCTGACCCTTCATCGTTCCTGTGGCTCCTGAAATCCGTACCTCCGACGGGAACCCAGGACGGCCGTTTATGTTCTGGCTCGGTTCAAGACGATTCGTTAGACGAAGGTCCTACGGCGACCGGAACCATCCTCCGAGACGACCGGGGAACCAAGATCGTCGTTGCGTTGTTCGGGGATCGATCCCTCTACGGCGATCTCGTGACCTCGGTTCTGGCGGTGATAGCGGCGTTCTGGGCGTGGACGTAGGCGTTTGTTATCCGGCCTCAGGTCCGCCACCGGGGCTGTGTCGGTCAGCTCGGGTGCCCAGGAAGGGGAGGAAGGCCCGATGTTCGATCCTGATTTCCAAGTTGAGCGGCACGATGGAGAAGGAACCACAGCAACTCCCGAGCCATCAGCTCGGAACGCTGGATACGTTCGGCCGGCCCTGGAGCGTCCTGGGCGGTCACATCGATCCGAACCACCGGGGGCTCACCGTCCATAGATACTTGTTCCGTGGCATAACCGCTCAAGAGCCACCGCCCGCCGCCGGCGTCGTCCAGTTTCCAGACGGCCGGAAAAATTGCTGACGAACCACTGCTATCCACCATCTGAGGCCCCAGTCCTCTCGTCACCGATTGTCGGCACAGTCGCGCTCTAGGTGGCTTACCAACCCGAGAGGTCCTTGGCAACTCAGGAACCGACGATGGGATGGTTTCAGACCGCACGTCCCACGGCGACGGCCCCCGGAGGTAGCCACCCACCAAGATCACGAACGTACCGTTACGGGAACGGTGATCGGTTTTCGGCAAGTGAGCTTCCTGGCCCCGACCGTGACCGGTAGACGTTCGATGTTCACGGAGACTGCACCGATCATGCTCGGCGACGGCCCGCGGCGTCCGCTCTCACTGTTGGTTGTTGGTTGCCGGGCAGCTCGGTGAGGGTGCCGTCGTGGATCTGCCAGTGTCGGGTGGCGTGATCGGTCATCGGCAGGTGGTGGGTGGAGACGATTGCGGCCATGTGGTGTTCGGCGACCAGGTCGGCGATGAGGTTGATGATGCCGGTGGCGGTGCCGCTGTCGAGTTGGGCGGTGGGTTCGTCCGCGAGCAGGATCCGT
>JAABUM010001902.1_pt1 | contig 29672 bp, 35 predicted proteins | sample 5559161 | NCBI WGS metagenome assembly JAABUM01 (sample SAMN10711868, study PRJNA513369) | rock metagenome | isolation source: Antarctica rocks | place: Antarctica: Victoria Land, Siegfried Peak nord
AACGCCGCCTCGTCGGTGAGGAACACGTTCTGCGCCAGGAAGGCGCCCTTGAACTCGGCGAGGTTGCTGCGCAGCTTCGCCTCGCCGTAGGTCATCTCGAAATGCGAGGTCATCGCGTCCACGCCGAGCAGGTTGGCGAGCCCCACCATCCCGGCGCCCTGGGTGCTGTGCGCCGTCCACGAGCCCTGCCAGGTGTCGCCGCCGTCCAGCAGCAGGGTGTTGCCGGGTCCGGCCTCCGTCCGCAGCCGGGCGATCAGTGCGGCCAAATGCGCATAGCCGCCCATCTTGCCGTAGCGGTGCGCGGCCTCGGTGAAGTCGAGGTAGGTCAACGCGTGGGCCTGCGCCGTGCCGGCCGCCACGCCGAAATGCGCGAGGAACGCGTCGCCGACCAGATGCGGCGGCCGGCGCTCTCGCCCATGCCGATGTTCACGCTGGGCTCGCGAAAATGCAGCGGCAGGAGTTGCCCGTGCGTGTCGGTCATGTGCAGCAGCCGGACGTTGCCGGTGCGGCCGATGTCATACAGGTCGGACTTGGCCTGAGCACGCGACGGACGCGGCAGCACGCCCGCGGCGGCGCTGGCGGCGAACAAGCCGAGGAGGTCGCGCCGGGACCGCATCACCGGATCACCGCGTCGCGCCAGGCCGCTTCCTGCTCGTGCGACTGCTCAATGGCCCGCAGCGCCAGGGCGTGCGCCTTGGCCGCCTCCTCCATCGACTTGTCCCAGCTCCGTGCGGCCAACGCGGCCCGAGCCGCCTTAAGCGCCGCCTCTGCCGGGAGCCAGCGGTTGCCCAGTTGCGCGGCCGTCGCCTCGGCCTGGCCTGCGCTGGCAAGAACCGCCTCGGCCTCTGCCTGGCTGGCCGCATGGGCGGCGGCCGGCATCGAAAGCAGCAGCATGACCGCCAGCGCCCTCATGGCCGGGTGCCCGGGCCGGAGATCGGCACGCCGTTGCCCATGTAGGACAGGAAATACTCGAGGTTGCGATACGCCACGTCCTGCGGCGGCAACGGCTCGGAGCGCATCTGCGCGCTGCAACTGGTAAAACGGCGGTCGATGGTGCCCATGCTGCCCCAGTCCGACCGGTAGATCGGGAAGGCCGCTAGGATGCCCAGGGCCGGGGCGAGGATGTCGCCGCGCAGCCGCTGCCCGGCGGCGCCGGCGTGGCAACTGGCGCAGGAGAAATTCAGCTGGCCGCGGCGCGTATAGAAATACTGCTTGCCGTCCTCATACGCCGCCACGGCGCGCGGGTCGTCCGGGATCTTGATGTCGAACGGCTTGCCGCGCGAGGTCTCGGCCATGTAGGCGGTGATCGACGCCATCAGCCCGGTCTGATACGGCAGCGGCTTCTCGCCGTTGGCCACGCGGCAACGGTTGATGGCGAGGTCGAGAGTGACCACCTCGCCTTTGGCCGCGTCGAAGTACGGGAAGTCTTGCCGCACGCCGACGCCTCCGTTGGCGAAGCAGCCGGCGTACGATTTGCCGTTGGCGAACGGCGTCTCGAACGCGGTCTTGCCCTCGTCCAGCGCGAAGTCATACGGAGGGAACTGCATGATCTCCTCCCATTGCTTGCGCATCGCCGCGTTGACCGCGTAGGGACCGTTGGCGAAATCGGCCATCGGGACCTCGGGGAAACGGCTGCGGAAATACGCCTGGAAGGCTTTCTGGTCGGCCTCTGCGGTTGTCGGCACGGGCGCCGCGCCGGCGAGCAGGCAAGCCGCCAAGCCCAATGCCGCGGCGCGCGCGGCGTTCACGCGATCTTCGCCGCGACCGTGTCGGTTTTGCCCAGGTTGTCGACCCAGGTCACCGTCAGCGTATCGCCTTTGGCGCCGCCCTTGAACGAGAACTTGATGTAGGGGTCCTTCGACACCGCCGGCCCCCAGTTTGCGGTCAGCACGGTCTTGCCGCCCGCCTCGAAGGTGACGGTCTCGATATGGTGCGGCGGGATCAGCACCCCGGCACTGTCCTTGACGAAGCCGCTGTCCATCGGATGCTGGATCAGCGCCTGCACGTCGGTGTTGCCGCCAGCGGATTGGGCGCGGACGCGAATGGTCGATGGCATGGTTCGGTCTCCTTGTCCCTGATTTTAGCCGCCGCAGCCGCCGAGCGTGACCTTCACTTCCTTCGACGTGGAATAGAGCTTGCCGTCGGCCTCGACGATGGCGATCACGTTGCTGGTCTTGGCCATTTTCAGCCGGCAGCCGACCGAGGGCAAAGTCCCGTCGGCGAAGGTGTAGGTCGCCGTCAGTGCGAAGGGATTCTCCGGCACCAGGATGCTGATCGCGGTGACGCCGGGCAGCGACGTGCTGACCGAGACCGGGACGACCGCGCCGTTCTCGGCGATCTCCGGCGCCTCCAGCGTCACCTTGTCCGAAGCCTCGAACGGCTTGCCGTACAGCAGCCGGACGGCGTCGGCCTCGGCTTTCTGGTGGAACGCTTCTTCCGGCCATCCCGGCGCCGCGGCGCGGGCGGACCCGGCCATGCCGGCGACGCCGAGCAGGGTCAGCAACCGCAACGTCGTGCGTCGCGTAAGGTCGGCCGGGGCGGGATGGATGGCGGCTTGCATGGTTGCGCTCCTTTTCGGCTACAGCGTGTAGAGAAAATCGATGATCTGCTCGATCTCATGCGCATCCAGGATCTGATTGCGCCCAAACGGCGGCATGATCGTCTGCGGGTTGCGCGCCTCCTCGTTGGTCAGGATGGCCACCAGCTCGGCGCGGTCTGGAAAGCGGGCTTTCATGTCCACGAGCTCCGGCCCGACATTGCTGGCCACGTCGCCGCCGCGCATGGTGTGGCAAGCGAGGCAGTTGCCCTTGGCGCGGTCGAACGCGACCACCTGGCCCGGCGGCGGCGTGGATTGCGCGCGGACAACCAGCGGCGCCGTGAGCATGATAGCGACTACGGCCGTCGCGACGCGGAGATGCAACCGGCTCATTGCGGCATCGCCGTGTCGAGCGGGCCGGTCGTCCGCGGCGTGAGCGGCTTGCCCTCGGCAGTCGAGACCACGCGCACGTCGGCCGCGGCGCGGCACCCGGTCATGCAGGCCTTGTCGTGCGTGTCGGGCCGCGGGTCCTTCCAAACAAAGCCGTTCCGGTTCGGCATCTGCACCGCCGGCAGGCTTTTCTGGTCCGCCACGAAATCGTCGCCAACTAGCCCGTTCAGGTTCAGCACATAGGCGGTGACCGCATACACCTGGTCCGGTGGCAGCATGTGCGGCGACGGGAACGGCATGGCGCGGTTGATGTAGTCGAACAGCGTGGTGGCATACGGCCAATAGGTGGCCACGGTCTGCTCCGGCCGCTCGCCGGTCAGCTTGCCCTCACCCGCGATGCGCGGATAGCGCCCGGCGCCCTCGCCGAACGTGCCGTGGCAAGAGGCGCAGGCGCTCGCATACAGCTCGTCGCCATCTTTCACCGAGCCGCTTCCAGCCGGCAGGCCCTGGCCGTCGGGGCGCACGGCGATGGCCCAACCCTCGATCTGCGCCGGGGTCGGGGTGGTACCCAAACCATAACGCGGCTCCCCGGCCCAGGCCGCATGGGCAGAGATCGCAGCGCCTACCGCAAGCATTGCGAGGCGGCTATGCCAGTTGGACATTGAACACGCTCCCATCGGGCTTCACCTGCCAGGTCTGGATCGAGTTGTTGTTGTAGACGGCGCTGGTGCCGCGCACCCGGCGCAGCTCGGCCAGCGTCGGCTGCACGAAGCCGGTCTCGTCCACCGCGCGGGACTGCAGCATCGCCGGCCGCCCGTCCCAGCGCCATTCGAAAGTGAACTTGGTCAGGGCCTTGGGCAGCACCGGCCCGTGCAGCCGCGCATGGGCCCAATTGACGCCGCCATCGAGGCTCACGTCCACCTGGGCGACCTTGCCCAGCCCGGACCAGGCGAGGCCGCGGATCTCGTAGATGCCGGGACCCTTGGCCGGCATCTCGGGGCAGGGAAAGGTGATGACTGACTTGGCGTAGATCGGCCAGGTGAAGCCGCGCGCGGTGCCGTCCGCCATGAGCTCGGTGTATTTCGAGGTCTCCTCCCGGGTGAACCAGGGGGCGTCGCCCAGCTCCAGCCGGCGGATCCACTTGATGTTGACGTTGCCCTGCCAGCCCGGCACCACCAGGCGGAGCGGGTAGCCCTGCTCCGGCCGCAGCGCCTCGCCGTTCTGCGCATAGACCAGCAGGACGTCGTCGAGGCATTTGTCGAGCGGGATGGACCGGGCCATGTGCGCGCCGTCCGCACCCTCGGCCAAGACCCAGCTCGCCTTGGTCTTGATCCCGGCCTCCTGCAGGACCGTGGACAGCTTGACCCCGGTCCACTCCGCGCAGCCGATCATGCCGTGGGTGTATTGCAGCGAGTTCAACTGCGCCGCCCGCCACTCCATGCCGCCATTGGCTGGGCACTCGATGAAGTGGATGCGCGACTCGCTGGGAAAGCGCTGGATGTCCGCCATGGTCAGCAACAGGGGGCGGTCGACCAGGCCGTGGATCATCAGCCGGTGCTGCGCCGGGTCCACCGTGGGGCGCCCGGCGTGGTAGCGCTCAAAGAATACGCCGCTCGGGGTGATGATCCCGTGTTGATACTGCAGCGGGGTGAAGCTGATGGACGACTCCGCGTTGGCGGTCAGCCATGGGACGTTGCGGCGGATGACGTCGGCCTCAAAATGCGAGGGATGGCCATAGACGCGGTCGCCAATGCCCGGTCCGAGCGACTGCGACCATTCGGGGTCGCCCGGCGGGAACGCCTCTTCTGAACGCGCGGGGATCGCTCGACTGGTCATGAACGCCGCGGCTCCGACACTAAGGCTGGCCCGCAGCACGGACCGGCGGCCGGAGGGGCTGCGTGCTGCCCCTAAGCGCTCGATCGGCTGTTCTGCCATGTCTTTGCTCCGCCCCGGATCGTCTTTTGTGCAGCGCAACATTTCGTTGGCGCCATGATCAATGGTTGCTTCAGGGCCGATGTGCTGCAATTAAATTCGATGACAGGGGTACTCGCCCAGCGGCGGCTCCGTCGCAGGGTAGGAACACATGACAACGATCCTCGTCATCGAGGACAACCTGGATACAGCGGCTGAGATCAGCGCCGAGCTGACACGGCGCGGCTTCACCGTGGACTGTGCCGCCGATGGCTGCGAAGGGATGGCGAGGGCCGTCGCCGAGCGATGGGATGCGATCGTCGTGGACCGGATGCTGCCGGGCCTGGACGGGCTCACCCTTATCCGCACCCTGCGCAACCAGGGCGTCACCACGCCGGCGCTGGTGCTGAGCGCCCTCGATCAGGTGGAGGACCGCATCACCGGCCTGCGCGCCGGCGGAGACGACTACCTGGTCAAGCCCTTCGCGCTCGGCGAGCTCTCGGCCCGGCTGGAAGCGCTGATCCGCAGACCGGCAGGCGGCACGCAGACATTGCTGCATGTCGGGCCGCTCGAGCTGGATTTGGTCGCACGCCGGGCCAGCCGTGGGGGAAGAACCCTCGAACTCCTGGCCCGAGAGTTCCAGATGCTGGAGTACCTCATGCGCCGCGAGGGCCAGGTCGTCACGCGCCGCATGCTGCTTGAGTCTGTGTTCGGTTACCGTTTTGAGGTGAAGACGAACCTGATCGACGTCCATATGGGACGGTTGCGCCGCAAGCTCGATCAGGCCGGCGAGACGCCGTTGCTCACCACAATTCGCGGCCTAGGGTTCATCCTGCATGCGCCCGATTGATCTCGGTCATGCGGGTCTGCGTCCTGTCGGGATATGGCGCAGCCGCGGCCTGCGCTGGGGACTGGCCGTAGCGGTCATGCTCGGCGGTAGCCTCATGGCGATGTTCGGGCTGATGTATTGGCGCAGCACGGCGCTGATGCTCGACACGGTAGACCGGTCCGTGGTCGAGCAGCTCGAGCTGCTGAGCGCCCGCCCGCCGGACATGCTGCCCTTCATGATCGCGTCGCGCATGAACCGCCACCCGGCCGTAGTCACACTGGTGGGCCTGTTCGAACCGGGCGGTCAGCCGATCGTCGGCGATGTCGCGCTCATGACGGAAAGCATCGTCCTGGACGGCCGGGTTCAGGCTGTGACAGCGCCGTGCCTGCCGTCAGAGCATTGGCGTGCAGCAGGCCGGACGCTCCCCAATGGACGGGTTCTGGTCGTGGCCCGCAGCGCCGACGAGATCCTGGAAATCCGTGCAGGCCTCCTCCGCAATGCCATTGCTGGCATCGTGCCAGCAGTCCTCCTGTGCCTTGGGTGCGGGACGCTGGTCGGCGTCGCCACGGAACGACGGATGCGGGGCTTCAATGCCGTCGCCGAACGCATCATCGCCGGGGACATGCGCGAACGGTTGCCCGAACGCGGGGCTGGCGATGAACTCGATCGGCTCTGCACGATCGTCAACCGTGTGCTTGGGCAACTGGAGAGAGGTGTCGAGGCCAGGGGCTACGCATGAGATCGCCCAGGTAGCTCAATCTGGTCTGGCGAGTTTGCTGTGGTTGATAAAACGCGCACATGCGGAGCACGGATGATCGCCTACCGGCTAACATCGCACGGTCTGGCTCAACTCAAAGCTTCTCATGCGTGACCCCTGGTGTCGAGGCGCTCAAGGGGGTCGGCGAGAACATCGCACACGACCTTCGCACTCCGCTCACCGTGATGCGGGCGCGTCTGGAGCACTCACAAACCTTAGCCGGACCGGACACGCCACTCGGGTGCTCAATCGGGCAATCCATCGAGGGTGTCGACCAAGCTTTGTCTATTGTCACGGCGTTGCTGCGTATCTCCGAGATCCAGCACGTCCTGCGTGCAGCAAGCTTCGAAGCATTCGACCTCGGGCGGATTGTGCAAGAGACTGCCGACAGCTATCAGCCGGTGGCGGAGGAGAAAGGCGTCGACCTGACGATCTCCATTGCGAATACGAGCACAATCGTCGGTGACCGGCAGCTCATGATCGAAGCCCTCGTGAACCTCGTCGATAACGCGGTGAAGTTCACTCCGAAAGCTGGGCAGGTCAGTCTGGTTCTCGCCGGTACGCCTGCTCGGCCGGTCATCATTGTCTCCGATACCGGCCCTGGTATCCCGATTGCAGCCCGATCCGCGGTGTTCCAGCGGTTCTACCGCGCCGATGCCAGTCGGACGACGCACGGCAACGGACTAGGCCTTAGCCTTGTCGCTGCGGTGGTTGATCTACATCGGTTCAGCATTAGGCTGGGAGAGAACAATCCTGGATGCCGCGTCGAGCTGCTGTGTTGGGACGACGACCTCCAGCGACGCCACTTGACAAGCTCGGAAGCCATGAGCCTGCAAAGCTATACTCCGTCCACGTGAGAACCCGAAAACTTCGCATCCCCGGAACGCCGCTCATATAAGGATCGACTCGCCAGCCGATTTTCGGGTTCTCACGTGGACAGAGTATAGTATCCACTATCACTGGTGCGCAGATCACATCTCGCCCCTGATTGTGGAGCTTTGTGCGGCTTGAGCCGGCAATATGCCACGTGTCGCCCTTCAGTGATTTTGAATACTAGGCCCGCCCACGCTTCCCGTTGCTTCCCGAAAGCTGGTGAAGCGCTTCAGCCCGTGCGCAGATGCCGGCAAGGGTGCAAACGCAGGGGCAACGCATGAAACTATATTGGCCGTCTATTGCTTTGTCTTCGTGCTGGAGCGCGTTCTCCAGATCGTAACTCTTTTCAGCACTGCAGCCGGATCACGTATTAGCTGGTGAAAGGTGAAGGTGCTGGAGGCACTACCATCCGCTGGACGAGGATGGTTGCTGTAATTCGGACCGGCGTCCTAACCGGGGCCTCATCTGCGATGGGACAGTATATTGAAAAGGCACAATGTTCAGGAGAGCGGACCCTCTACGCACCAGCAAAGGATTTCATGCGTAGCCCCTGGGTGCAAACGAGAACGGCAATTGCCAGGCTGCGCGACGGTGTTCGCCTCAAAGCCTAGGCCGGAACACAAGGAGAGCCGCATCCGATCCCAGCAGCCCAGCGCGGGCAGCGACGAACAGCCGGCCCAACTCGGTGCGAACAGCGAAGTGCGCGCGCCGGAGTGGACCATGGCGACGATCTGCGCCGAATCCTCATACAGAGGCCGCCATGGGAGCCGTTGCGCTTCGGCGTGACGCTGGGGGGCCGAGTTGGAAGCGCAAACGGCAGCGGTGCGGGCGGAGTGCTGAGGTCGAGCACGTAGCTGCCGAAGCGGTTGAGGTGCTCGTTGAGGTAATACCAAGCCTCGTTAATCAGAACCTGTGCACGCGTCGGCCTTGATCGAGGAGATTGACCTCTGTTGAGCACTGACCAGGGTTGGACAGGTCACGATTAGAGGGGCTTGGTATAAGTTCGCCACCGGAACGCCGACCCACCGTGGATGAAAGCACCCTGACTTCTGAGACGAATCTCTTATTTTGCGCCACTTTCTGTTTAGGGCTCGTGCCGGCGAGGGCCTTGGGCGTGATCGCTGCGCTATGTCCATCCGCGGCGAGGCTGTCGAGCGCTCGGGTCATGCCGACGACGGTGTGGGCGATGAGCAGGTTGGCGACGAGGTGGGTGTATTTGACCATCTTGCGCTGCTCGTCCCGCTCGGCGGCCGTGGCCAGGCCGCCGTTGCCGAACGAAACCCAATGGGCGTAGCGGTTTAAATGCTCGCTCTTGTTGGTCGCGGCTCCAATCGCGCGTCGCAACTCGATCAATCTAAGATAACGATGCAGGAAATCCGTCCGGCATAAAGGCTACCAGATGGTGAAGGAAGCCGTTGAGGCACTTTTGCGCACAATCCTTGAGGAGCGGATGGTCCCACAAGACAGGGACCATCCCAGCGCCAAACAAGATCAGTCGTCATCGCCTCCCCAGCCTGCCTCAGTCGGCCGCTGCTCATAGTATTGGGGCCGCGGCGGCGCATAAACCCTCTGCTGCACATAGTAGCCCGGTGGCGCATAAGCCATGACGGGAGGCTGCACGTAAACAACGCGAGGCGGAGGCGCATAATAAACGGGGGGAGGAGCGGTATAGGCCGGGACGTAACCATACTGTGGCGGTGCGTAGCTGGGCTGAGCGTAAGCCGGCTCGTATTCGTTGGACTGGCCTGCGAAGGCACCTCCAGCGACAGCGCCGAGCCCAAGGCCGATCAGGCCTGCGATAAGCGCCCCACCACCATCATGCCGGCGATGTGCCTCGGCCGGTACAAATGGAATGGCCACAGTCGCGAGTACTAGTACGACCAATACGAGAAAGCGAAGCGAGCGCATCGAAAGCCTCCTTGTCCAGTCCTGTATTCTGGTCGCGCTATGAGGCGGAAACGTGACCACGATGGGGCATCTGCATGGCTGGTTTCGGGTCGGCACGGCGTCACAGTGCCGAGTGAATAGCGAACCCCACCTCAAGCAAGGCCTCCAGCGTGACCGGGCAGGCGGTGGGCACTAGCAAGGGTAGCTGACCGTCCATGGTCTCTGGCATGGGGTCCAATGGCCGACGATAGAGGTGACCACCTCCATCCGTCGTCGCAGGAACGGAATGAAGGCCTGCGACGCGTCGCCGTTCGGTAGTTCCTGGCGGGCGTGACACCTGCGCGCAGCGCTCGCGAGCACGCCTTTTCAGTCTAAAAAACAGCACAGTGTCGTCGCGATCCGGCCGCAATCGGATCGTTGAATGTGCGTGGTAGAACTCACAAGGAGGAAGACGTGAAGTCATTTCTAATCGGGTCTGCTGCATCAGTGCTTGTGGTCGGTTTTGCATTGGCTCAAACGGCGCTCAATCGCCCCGCAGCCACCGGGACGGCAACACCTCCTGCAACGTCGGGGGTTGCTGCACAACCCTTGCCGCCCACTGGAGGTGTGGCCACACCCGGCACGTCGGTCGGCGCACCAAGCAGTACCACGCCCGGAAATCTGCACAACGATGGTGGCAAAGCTGCCGCATCCGGCAACACGAACCAGGCGGTCGCCACCACGAACGCCAATGCTAATCAGCCGGCAAAAGGCGCGAACAGCTTTACTGAAGCAGAAGCACGTCGGCGGATCGAGGCGAACGGCTTCAGCAACGTGACGGGGCTGGCCAAGGATGCTGACGGTGTATGGCGGGGGAAGGCGCAACAGAAGGGTGGCGGGTCAGCGGAGGTATGGCTCGACTACAAAGGGAATGCTGGACTGAAAATGTAAGGCACCGTTTGCAGAGCTGACCCAAGCCGAAGGTTAGCAGGAGCCGGGCCTGTCTATAACTGGACAGGCCCGTTTCCAGATCAGCACTTTCGGCACGGTGGTTACGACAAGGCCAAGAACACCGCCTATCTTGCGGCGCATACCGGCAACGTGCTCGCGCTTGACCTCTCGCCGGCCATGCTGGCACGTGCGCGCGAGCGGGTGCCGAATAGCCACGCCCGCTTTATCGAGCATGATATTACTCGCCTGTGGCCCGCCACCGACGAACGGGCCGACATCGTGTTTGGCAATTTGGTGCTGGAGCATGTCGCCGACCGACGCCCCGTGCTGGCCGAGGCGCACCGGGTGCTGCGGCCAGGCGGCCTGCTGTTCCTGTGCGAACTCCTCCTCTACCGCCAACCGCGTGGGGCTCAGGCGTGGTCGAGGCCTACCCGCACGGGACATCGAACTATGTAAGTGCAGCGCTGGAAGAAGGCTTCGATATCGTGCGCCTCCGCGAATGGCGGGATGCCCATGCTGCTTCCGAGCACGTGACTGCTGCCTTGCCCAGGCTGCCGTCCATACAGTTCCGCCGCCGTCAGACTGCCGCCACTTGAAGGAGGCACCGGCACCATCAACGCGGTAGACAACCGCAAGGCCGGAGCGGCGGCGAGTTTAGTTCTTGTTTTGTTCGATTCGTATGATTACGATTCGCCTATGACAAGCCAGCCTGTCCGCCCGACAACCCGCGACGAGCTTCGCGACACCCTCGACCACGCGCTCCGGTATGGCCGCTCAGGCCATCCACGCCGTTACGCGAGCGATGCCATAGCGCGGATTGCGGCTGACGCCTTGGTCGATCATCTCGAACGGGCAGGGATCGTGGCGCTCAACAAGCCGCCCGTCCCGCTTCGTTGCATAACGACCCTCTTCCAGAAGGAACGAAACGATGGCCCGCAAGCCGACGGCCCCGGTGCCCGTTGAGCGTTCTCCTGTGCTGTCCGCGATCGAGCAGCTGGGCCGGCTGATCCAGACCGGCACGCCTGCTGCGCGCATGACCAGGGCGGCCCGGGGCATTGCGTGCCGCTGGCGTGCGACGGCCGACGCGAACGCGGCCCGGGAATGGATTACCACGCTCCATGCGGATCTGGTGTCCGGAGCGGTCGAGGCCGAGGAGCAGGTCGGCAACGTCGACCGCAGCGACGCCGGCGAGGCGCGCCAAGCCGATGCCACGCTGGCGGCGATCCACGCTGCCCGGGACACGCTGGCAGCCGAGCTGGTGCGGCCATGAGGGACACGGCCATGCAGTCGCTTGCCAACCGGCTGCACAGGCTGGTCGGGCGTCTAAGCCAGGCGGGCGGCTTCATCGTCGCCCAGGCTGACGTCGCGGAGGCTGTGGCGCGGATCGTGCAGCTTGAGCGCGCCCTGGGCGCCGTGCTCGATCATATCGACCACGTCGACTATCGCGACGGCGGTGGTTGCCGACTGGGCGATGCGACGCCAGTCGTCAGCGGCGCCAGGATCGTACTGGGCGAGGTGCTGCCGTCCACATAGCGTTGCCGCATGAACGACCGCAACGTCTATCGTCCTTTTCCAAAGTCACCTTTAGCGTCCGCCTTTGAAACACAAAGAATTTTGCGTGCCCATTTTACAGGTGTTTCGCTGCTGCCTCCATGCGGATGAAGCTGGCTCGGACGGCATCGACCTGGTTGGGCGACAATCCCACTTTGTCGCGGAGTTCGAGGACGTGCGCCGGGCCGGGATAGTGGTTCAGCTCGCCCGCACGAGCCAGTCCCATGCCGCGGCCGGCCAGCAGGTCGGCCTGCTGCGCCGAGAGCGCCTTGATCTCGCGAGTTTGCTGGCCGGCGTAGCCATTGGGTAAATGAGCCATAACGGGCTCCGTGAGCAGCACAGTGATCGACAGAGACAACAAAGGAGATGCGCATGCGCATCTCCTCTGGGATGATGCGGAACCTTATCGAGCGTCCAGCTCGCGGGCGACAGGAACCCATGCCGTGTTCCGGACCTTGCAATATGGCCAGATGCATTTGCTGGGCAGAGCAACAACGGTCAATTTGGAGCAAAGGCGTGCTGGCGCGGCAAGCGCGTTGCCTTGGCTCTGCCCAGGCATGATGCTGCCGTATGTCAAAGTGCAAACCGCCGACGCTGCCAAAGGATTACGCCGCGCCTTCGGTCTTCCGGCCGGAGCATCTTCTGCGCGAGGCAAGGCGCCAGAAAGCGTTGCCGGACCACAACGTGCCCGAGGTGTGCGTGCTGGACCCGGATGGCGACCTGATGCGCCACTTGCGCGTCACCGGCCAGTCGCGGCCGAGCCTGGGCTGGGCCTGCTATCACACCGAGCTGGTAGAGTTCACACTTGCCAACGGCACGGTGGCCGGCGTCGTCGGGTGCGCGGTGGGCGCGCCGTTCGCGGTGCTGGTGGCGGAGCAGCTCTTCGCGTCGGGCTGCCGGCTTCTGGTCAGCATCACCTCCGCCGGGCGGATCGCCGACCTTGGGGAACCGCCCTACGTCGTCCTGATCGAACGGGCCCTGCGCGACGAGGGCACGAGCGTGCATTACGTGCCGCCCGGCGACAGCCCGTTCATGCACGCACCGGACACAGCGTTGCTGGACCGTGTGGAAGCCGCGATACGGTCTGCCTCCGCTCCGCAAGACGGCATTGTTCTGCACCGAGGTGCGACGTGGACGACCGATGCGCCGTATCGCGAAACCGAGGCGGCGATTGCACACGCCGGCAGCCTCGGCGTCCTCGCGGTCGAGATGGAAGCCGCGGCCCTATATGCGCTGGCCGCGGCGCGGGAGGTTCCGATTATCTGCTTCGCCCACGTCACCAACACCATGGGGCAGCAGCCCGGCGACGACTTCGAGAAGGGTGAGGCGGGCGGATCGGAGACGGCGCTTTGTGTCATCGAGGCCGCTTCGCACGCGTTCCGGCAGGAGATTGGATCATGAAGACCGATCCATTCAGCGACTCTTGGGCCTTCCTGCTCGGCAATACGCCCGACCATGAGTCCCTGGGCGCCTTGCGATACGTGTTCGTCGCCCTGTTTGCGGTGTTGCTGGTCACGAGCATCCTGATTGCCTGGGCAGCCTGGCGCAGGGATCCGGCGCAGCACACGGCCGCCGATCTCTGGACCTGGCTGTTCCGCGTGCTGATGGGCAGCATGTGGTTCCAGGGCGCCATCTGGAAGCTGCCGCTGCCGGTTTCGAGCGGTCTGCAATACTGGACCGGGCAGATGGCGGACAACGCGGCCTTCCCATTCTATGCCGACCTGGTGCGGGGTTTGATCCTGCCCAACATGGCGATCTTCGACCCGGTTGCGCTGGCGGCAGAGTTGGGTCTTGCGGTCAGCTTCATGCTCGGGATCGCGGTGCGGCCGGTCGCCGTGCTGGGCGTGCTCTATGTGCTCGGCCTCTGGATCGGCCTGTACAGGCACCCTGCCGAGTGGCCGTGGGAGTACGTCTTCATCGCCATCGTGCAGGGGCAGTTCGCGGTCAATAACGCCGGCCGGAGCCTCGGCCTCGACGCATTGCGCCGGCCTGTCCCGAGCTGGGCATGAGCGGCTTGCCCGACGATTTCTGGGAAAGCCGGTTCCAGGAAGGCCGGACTCCATGGGAGCGTGGCGAGCTCAACCCTGCGTTCCTGGCCTGGCGCGCCTCCGGGACGCTCGCGCCGTGCCGCATCCTGGTGCCGGGCGCGGGAAAGAGCCCCGAGCCAGCCTCCCTCCTCGCGGCTGGCTTCGACGTGGTGGCGCTCGACTTGGCTGAAAGCGCCGTGAGGGAGCAGCAGGCACGTTTTGGCGCGGCCCGCGCGGTCATGGGCGATGTCACGTCATGGCAGCCCGACGCGGCGTTCGACGCCATCTATGACCAGACCTGCTTGTGCGCCCTGCCCCCGGCGCTCTGGCCCGCCTACGAGGCGCAGCTCCGCCGTTGGCTGCGGCCAGGCGGACGACTGTTCATCCTTTTCATGCTGACGGGTCGCGACGGCGGGCCACCCTTCGATTGCCCGCTGCCGGCGATGCGCTCGCTATTCTCGGCCTGGACCTGGCCGGACGGGCTGCCGGCTCCGCTGCCGCATGGGCTGGGCACGATGGAACAACCCGCTGTCCTGACGATGGCGGGTTAGGACAGGGCGAGCGTGGGGACGATCTGGGCCGTCCAGTTCCAACGGGGATCAGATTGCAGGCCACCGCGCGTGTGCGCCATCGATGATGAAGGCATGGACATGGCGGAACCCGCCCGGCACCGCCTTAGCGCCCTCCAGATGAGGATCACCCGGCAACAAGTCCCTATGCACGTGCGGCACCGTCTCGGGATCATCGGTTGGCCAGAGACGTGCCGCAAGGACAGCGGAGGCCGCTGCGACGAAGGCGAGCACTGCAAAGCTGACGCCCAACCCAGCCTTGGGGCCGAGCCAGCCGGCGACGGGATAGGCAGTCAGCCAGCAGGCGTGACTCAGGGCGAACTGGGCCGCGAACGGCGCGGGCCGGTCCTCTGGATGGGCGGAGCGGCGCAGCAAGCGGCCCGTCGGCGTCTGCACGGCCAAATAGCCGAGGCCCAGCACCAGCCACAGCGGCCCCAACGCGGCAAAACCCGGCCCGGCCAGCCCGGTCAGCAGCCCCACAACCAACACGCAGGCGCCCACTGAGCTGTGCAGTCCACAAACATCGTTGCAGTGCTTGACCTTCCCTCATGGGAAGCTCGTAGAAACGGCTATGCGTGGTTTACGGGTCTTGTGCGCCGCCTTATTGTTCCTTGCGTTCACACTTGGAGTTCCGCTCCATGCCGCGACTGCGCACGGGACGTTGCCCGTCGGCGCGCCGAACGCTCATGTGACGCATGTTCACGAGAACGGCGCCAAGAAGTGCTGCCATGACCGTCACGGCAAGGCCGGATCGGGCGCGCTCTGCCAAATGGCTTGCGCCGCGGCGATCGCGGTCCTCGACACGCTGCCTCAGCACTTGGGAACACAGCTGGCCTACGCCGTGCAGTTCGCGTCCGGTCCGCCCATGGCGGGCAACGGCGTGACGCTCACGCTCGATCCGTTCCCACCCAGACCTTCCCCCATCGCCTAGAGCCATCCGGCCTGTAAGGGCCAGGACGCATCCCGAATTCGTATGCGGCCGACAAGCGGGCAGGTTCTTGCCGTCAGCAAGCGGCGCGGAATGTCGGGATTGGCGGCCATCCGAACTGGACGACTGCACTCAGGCGAGTTCCCGCGCACCCCAGCCAGCAGTGCATCGTCCGGGCCGCGCCGATCGGCAGTAACCCGGTCACCAGGGAAGGTTCCAGCTATGTCCTACATCAAGATTCCACGCCGCCGCCTCGTGCAGGGCGTGGCCGCCGCGGGAGCGCTCGCAGGTCTTGGCCTGCCGCGCCGCGCCGCGCACGCTGCCAGCTTCGGCCATCCCGAGCTGGGCGGCAGCACGTTCGACCTCACGATCGGCAGCGCGCCGGTCAATGTGACCGGAAACCGGGCATCGGCGACCTTGGTCAACCAGCTCTTTCCCGGCCCCGTGCTGCATTGGCGCCAGGGCGACACGGTGACGCTGCGGGTCCGCAACACGCTCGCCGTGCCGACCTCGATCCATTGGCACGGCATCCGCTCACCGGCGGACATGGACGGGGTGCCGGCGCTCTCCTTCAAGGGCATCGAGCCCGGCGAAACCTTCATCTATCGCATCCCGCTTCCCGAGCATCAGACCGGCACCTACTGGTATCATAGCCACTCGGCCTTTCAGGAGCAGACCGGCCTTTACGGTGCGATCGTGGTCGAGCCGCGGGGCGGCTACCGGGAGCGCTTCGAGCGCGACTACGTGGTGGTGCTGTCGGACTGGACGGACCAGGACCCGGAGCAGGTCGTCAGCAACCTGAAGTTCCAGAGCGACTACTACAACTTCCACCAGCGCACGGTCGGCACCTTCATCGGCGACGCGCGCCGGGAGGGGTTGGGCAAGACGATCGCCGACCGCCTGGAATGGGGCCGGATGCGCATGAGCCCGACCGATATCGCAGATGTGACGGGGGCGACCTACACCTATCTGCTAAACGGCGCGGCGCCGGGCGGGGACTGGACCGGCCTATTCCACCCCGGCGAGCGGGTACGGCTGCGCTTCATCAACGCCTCGTCGATGACATTCTTCGACGTGCGCGTTCCCGGGCTGACCATGAGCGTCGTCCAGGCGGACGGCAATGACGTGGAGCCGGTGCCGGTGGACGAGTTCCGCATCGGCGTCGCCGAGACCTACGACGTGATCGTGCAGCCGACGGAGAACGCCGCCTATACCATCTTCGCGCAAAGCGAGGACCGGACCGGCTTCGCCCGTGGCACGCTGGCGCCGCGCCAAGGGATGGCCGGGCCGATCCCACCTATGGACAAGCGCCCGATGCGCACCATGGCCGACATGGGCATGGGCAACATGGACATGGCCGGCATGAGCCACGGCAGCTCGGGCAGCACGGCCGGGATGGACCACGGCTCTATGGCCGGGATGAACATGAGCGGCCAAAACGGGCCGGGAATGACCGGCAAGGAGGGTGATCCGGCCGGCGCCAAGATGGACGGCCAGGTCGGCGTCGACAACGTGGCCATGATGCCGGTCAACCGCTTGGGCGACCCCGGCGATGGGCTGGAGCACAACGGCCGCCGCGTCCTGACCTACGCCATGCTGCGCGCCCGTGAGCCGGGCGCCGATCCCCGGCCGCCATCGCGAGAGATCACGCTCCATCTCACGGGCAACATGCAGCGCTACATGTGGGGCTTCGACGGCAAGAAGTTCTCCCAGGCGGAGCCGATCCGCCTCAAGCGCGGCGAGCGGGTGCGCTTCACCCTCGTCAACGACACGATGATGGAGCATCCGATCCACCTGCACGGGCTGTGGAGCGAGCTGGAGAATGGGCAGGGCGAGCACCGGCCCTACAAGCACACCGTCATCGTCAAGCCCGGCGAGAAGCTGAGCTACCTCGTTACCGCCGATACGCCCGGCGCGTGGGCGTATCACTGCCACCTGCTCTACCACATGGAAATGGGCATGTTCCGCACTGTGGTGGTGGCGTGAGCTGCTGCCACAGCCGCGCCCTGGCGCTTGCGGCTGGCGTGTTCGTCGGCGGTCCCGCGGCCTTGGCGCAGACGGCGCCCTCGGGCGTGAGCGACCAAACGCGCGTTGCCCCATTCGAGTACGTGGGCGGGATGCAGCCGGTGATGGACAACACCGTCTTCACCCACGTGCTGCTGGAGCAGGCCGAGGACCGCTGGAACGGGCGCGACCACTCGTTCCGCTACGACGGCCAGGGCTGGACCGGCACCGACTACAACAAGCTTTGGCTCAAGTCCGAAGGCACCGTCACAAATCGGGGCCGCTTCACCGATGGCCAGCACGAGGTGCTGTACGACCGCGCGGTCAGCACCTTCTTTGACGTGCAGGCCGGCGCTCGGGTGGATCTCGACAGCGAGAGGACCCGGACCTGGGCCAGGACACGCCGGCGCCGGTCGATGCCGGCCAGAACGCCAGCAGCGGCGGTCCGCGGCAGTGAAGCCGAGGGTTGCCTTGCAAACAGCAGCAACGGCAGGAATCGTCCTAGCCGCGTCAGCATGGACACCCGTCCACGCCGCAGAGCGTTGCACCAACCCAGCCAATGTAACGGTCCAAATATCGATGCAAGCCGCAGCACTTCCTGTGCGTACGGACTTCAGCGCCGCCGAGCTTCGGGCGATGGCGCCGGGCAATCATCGGCACGACCCCCTCGGCTTCTACCGTAATGCCGTGGGCTATCGGCTGGCGGTGAATGTCCGCAAGGCTCATGGAGGTGGATGCCCGACCGCCGTAGTGGACGCGCAGATCGTCGAAACTCAGCGTGACATTCAGATCGCGAGCGATTTGCTCAACGATCCCTGCCTGATGCGTATCGCTGTCCAGCATTACCGGCGCCATGCCGAGGCTGCTGATCAAGCTCTCCAAAATATGTCGCAAGACTTGCTGCTCACGCTCCGCGACAACGCCTTAGGGATCATGCGAGTGAAGGACGGCAGTGCTCCCCTCCAAGCGCGTATCAAGGCGGAACTGGGCAGCGTTTTGGGAGCGGCCGTCGCCGCATTTTCAAGCAGCGTGCCGGCAATTCGGGACGCAGTTGATGCCCAGTCGGATTTCAAGAAGCTGATAACAGGGTGCGGCAGCGTTTAGGCCACGCGTCCGCCGCCCGCTTCCAAGTCGCGCAGGATGGGGCAGTCAGGCCTGTGGTCCCCATGACAGGCGTCGACAAGTTCATCAAGCGTCGCGCACATCGCCGTCAGCTGGGAAATCTTGGCGCGCAACTCCGTCACGTGCTCCAAGGCAATGCGCTTCACGTCCCGGCTCGGTCTCTGGCGATCATGCCAAAGACCCACCAGGAGCTTGATGCGCTCGATCGATAGGCCCAAGTCCCGCGCCCGCCGAATGAAGCGGAGGGTTTCGACCTCGCGAGCGCCATAAACCCGGTAGCCTGCTTCGGTCCGGCCAGCGGTCGGTATCAAGCCGATTTTCTCGTAGTACCTGAGCATCTTGGCGTTGACGCCTGACGCCTTCGCAGCCTCACCGATGACCATGCCCGCCTCCTATCACCATGTAATGGGGGTTCCCTCTGTGGGAAGGTCAAGGATCACCTATTCGGCTGGCGAAGCCCTTGACCTTCCCATCATGGTAATCCCCATGTTGCGTGTTGTGCCGGACGTTCCGGCCCGGGAGAGCGTCATGAGCGAACACGAGGCTGGCCACCATCACGAGCATTCCGGACAAGGTGGTTGCGGCTGCGGGGCCCGCGCGGCGGCGGCGGGCAACTCCGGAACGTTGGAAATCGACCCTGTCTGCGGCATGAAGGTCAACGCCGAGAATTCAAAGCACCGATACGAGCACCAGGGAACCACCTACTACTTTTGCTGCGGTGGTTGCCGGTCGAAGTTTGCGGCTGACCCGGACACGTATCTGTCGCTACCTCCGAGGGCATCTGCCGACCCGCAGACGGTGGTGGACCCGGTTTGTGGAATGCGTGTGGATCCTACGACGTCCAAGCACCGCTTCGACCATGGGGGCAAGATCTTCCATTTCTGCTCGGCTGGCTGTCGGACCAAGTTCATGGCTGCCCCTGAAGCCTACCTCCAGCCCAAGGCGGTGACGCCGGAGCCTGCCAAGCCCGGTGCCATCTACACCTGTCCGATGCACCCGCAAATTCGCCAGGTCGGCCCCGGCAGTTGCCCCATCTGCGGCATGGCGCTCGAACCCGTGGAGGTGTCCGCGGAGGCGGCACCGAACCACGAGCTCGCCGACATGGCCCGGCGCTTTTGGGTCGGCCTCGCGCTGACCCTGCCCGTGTTCATTCTGGAGATGGGCAGCCACATTCCCGGACTCGGCCTGCACGACCTCGTATCGTCCGTCACGTCCAACTGGGTCCAGTTCGTGCTGGCAACGCCCGTGGTGCTCTGGGCGGGATCGCCCTTCTTCCAGCGTGGGTGGTCATCGGTCCGCTCCGGCCACCTCAACATGTTCACCCTTATCGCGCTCGGGACGGGCGCGGCCTACCTTTACAGCCTCGCTGCAACCTTCGCCCCGGGACTGTTTCCGGCAGGCTTTCGGGGCATGGGCGGCACGGTCGCGGTGTACTACGAGGCGGCAGCCGTCATCACAGTACTGGTCCTGCTCGGCCAGGTGCTGGAACTGCGGGCGCGCGACCAGACCGGCGGCGCCATCCGTGCGCTGCTCAACCTTGCGCCCAAGACCGCTCGACGGCTGCGCGACGACGCTGACGACGAGGAGATCCCGCTCGGCGACGTTCAGGTCGGTGACCGGCTTCGGGTGCGTCCTGGCGACGGCATCCCGGTGGACGGCGTGGTGCTGGACGGTAAGAGCGCGGTGGACGAGGCGATGGTCACGGGCGAGTCCATGCCGTCGCCGAAGGGACCTGGCGACAAGCTCATCGGCGGCACCGTGAACGGCACCGGCTCGCTCGTCATGCGTGCGGACACGGTTGGCGCGGGCACCGTGCTGTCGCGCATCGTCGCCATGGTGGCAGAGGCGCAGCGCAGCCGCGCACCCATCCAGCGTCTGGCCGACACCGTCTCCGGCTACTTCGTGCCCGTGGTGCTCGCGATCGCCGTCGCTGCCTTCGTCGGCTGGGCGGTATGGGGTCCGCCTCCCGCGCTCGCTTATGCGCTCATTGCTGCCGTTTCCGTCGTTATCATCGCCTGCCCGTGCGCGCTCGGCTTGGCCACGCCAATGTCGATTATGGTGGCGGTCGGCAAGGGCGCCGGCGCCGGCGTGCTCATCAAGTCCGCCGAATCTTTGGAACGGATGGAAAAGGTCGACACTCTGGTCGTCGACAAGACCGGCACGCTGACCGAGGGCAAACCCCGTGTCATCGCCGTCATCCCGACACCGGGAAAAACGGAAGACGACTTGCTACGGTTGGCGGCAAGCCTGGAGCGGTCGAGTGAGCACCCGCTCGCGGCTGCAATCGTGTCCGCCGCTCGGGAGAAGGGCATCGACGCGGAGGAGCCGTCCAGCTTCGGTTCCGTCACTGGGATGGGCGTGACCGGAGCGGTGGGCGCACGGACGGTTGCCCTGGGAAATGCCAAGCTGATGGCCGACCAGGGCATCGACCTGGGCGATCTTACCGGCAGGGCGGACGCACTTCGCGGCTCCGGCGCCACCGCCCTGTTCATCGGCGTGGATGGAAAGCCCGGCGGGATCATCGCGATCGCGGACCCGATCAAGGCAACCACCCGGGCGGCGCTCGATAGCCTGCGGGCGAACGGAATCCATGTCGTCATGCTGACCGGCGACAACCGGACCACGGCCGAGGCGGTCGCCCATCAACTCGGCATCGAGGACGTCGAGGCGGATGTTCTGCCCGAGGACAAGAACCGCATCGTCCGCAAGCTGCGCGCCGCGGGTAAGATTGTGGCTATGGCCGGCGATGGCGTGAACGATGCCCCCGCGCTGGCCGAGGCCGACGTGGGCATCGCGATGGGCACGGGTACGGAGGTCGCGATCCAGAGCGCCGGGGTGACGCTGGTTAAAGGCGACCTGGCGGGCATCGCACGCGCCCGGGCGCTCAGCCGGATGACCATGCGCAACATCAGGCAGAACTTGGTGTTCGCCTTCGCCTACAATGCCATTGGCATCCCGGTGGCCGCCGGCGTGCTCTACCCGGTGTTCGGCATCCTGCTCAGCCCGGTCGTCGCGGCGCTGGCCATGTCGCTCAGCTCCGTGTCGGTCATCGGCAATGCGCTGCGCCTGCGGGGAGCCCGGCTGTGATCTGGACGCGGGCCTTGCTGTCACGCCAAACGGGTCCAACGGGTTCAGCAAATCCTGTTCGCCAGCGCCGAGTGGCCGTGTTGCGCTCCTACGTTGCCACGGTTGCGATCGGCAATTTTGTATGGAAGGTGGCGCATCTTCCCCTCTACACAATCTGGCACACCGGCACGGTCGGCCAGAATGCGTTTGCGGTCGTTCACTGCACTGTCGGCGACGTCGTGCTCGCATCGGGCACGCTCGCGGTCGCGTTGCTCGTCGCGGGCAACCGCGACTGGCCGGTCCGCAATTTCTGGCTCGTAACCGTCCTCACGGTCCTGCTCGGTGTCGGCTCCACCATGCTGCTCGAATGGCTCAACGTCGTGATCTGGAAGTCGTGGGCCTACTCCAGCCTCATGCCCGTCGTGCCGGTTCTGGGGTTCAGTGTTGGCCTTTCGCCGCTCTTACAATGGATTGTCGTTCCTCTGCTCGCGCTTTGGCACGTTGGTCGGCATAGGTGTGCCGAACCAAGTTAATCGGCGCTTCAGTGTGAGATTATCGCCGGTTCACGCCCAAAACTCTTGGGGCTGACTGCGTTGGCGTTACAATTTGGGGCAGGCCCCACAAGAGGGAGATGCCTTTGAGGTACGCCAAGTCGTCCCCTGAGGCGAGCGTCTCCAGAGTGTTGGGCTGCTTGGGCGAGAGTGTCGGGACTCACTTCTTTTCCACACACTCTGGATCGAAATCAAATCGATATGAAAAATCCAGCTTTGGCATGAGCGAAAAAGCTGTCGGATTGGGAGCATGTACGGAAATCCCGGCTAAGAGGTTTTCCGACAGCCCACGGGCGTGCCTCCTGCACCATGTAGTCGCGGACGATCGGCACCGCGTCCACCTTGGCCGACAGCAGCAGCTGGAACACCATGTTCGACCCGTTCTGGAACCCCACATCCACGGCGGCGAGATACCATTCCCACATCCGGCAGAAGCGCTCGTCGTAGAGCTCCGCGGCACGCACGCGGTTGGCGGCGAAGCGTCGGCGCCAGTGCCGCAGGGTGTGGTGGTAGTGCAGGCGCAGCACCTCCATGTCGGCCACCCACAGCGCCGTGCGCTCGGTAGAAGCAAACACCTCGGACAGCGACGGCACGTAGGCGCCCGGGAAGATGTACTTGCGGATGAACGGGCCGGTGCTGCCCGGCGGCAGCATCCGTCCGATGCAGTGCACCAGGGCGAAGCCGTCTTCGGCCAGCAGGCCCTTGATCTTGCCGAAATACGCATCGAAATGCCCGATGCCGACGTGCTCCATCATGCCCACCGACACGACGCGGTCGAAGCGCCCTTCCAGCGCGCGGTAGTCGAGTTCGCGGAACTCCACCAGCTCCGCTACCCCGGCCTCGGTGGCGCGCCCGCGGGCGACGCTCAGCTGCTCCGGCGAGACGTTGATCGCCACCACCCGCGCGCCGGTCGTTCGCGCGATGTGGATCGCCATCGAGCCCCAGCCGGAGCCGATCTCCGCCACCGCCATGCCCGGCTTCAGAGCCAGCTTGGCGGTGATGCGCGCGAGCTTGGCCTGCTGCGCCTGTTCCAGCGTGTCGGTCTCGGGATGCTCGAAGAAGGCGCAGGAGTAGTTCAGCCCCTCGTCGAGGAACAGCCGGTAGAGATCGGTCGAGAGGTCGTAGTGATGCCGCGCGTTGGCCGCCGCCTTGCCGAGCGGATTGGCCTGGTGCCACCGCTTGAGGCCTCGCCACATCCGCCGCAGCACGCGCTGCGACGCGGCGCCGGCCAGCCCGCCCCGGTTGAGCGAGAACAGGTGCATGAAGTCGCCGACGTCCGAACCATCCTCGAAGGTCAGCGTGCCGCCCATGTAGGCTTCGCCGGCGTACAGCTCCGGATTTAGCGCGAGCTTCGTGTGCAGCGATCGGTCCGCCAACCGGATCGTCACCCGCGGCCCCGGCCCCTGGCCGCCGAACTCGTGCACAATGCCATCGGCGTCGATCAGCCGCATCACGCCGTTGCGGATGAAGCGGGTCAGCAGGTTCGACAAAAGCTGCATCGGTGAGGCGTTCCCGGCTTTGCGTCGACCGGTTTTAAGCCGCGCTCGCCGTGGTATACTCCGTCCACGTGAGAACCCGAAAACTTCGCATCCCCGGAACGCCGCTCATATAAGGATCGACTCGCCAGCCGATTTTCGGGTTCTCACGTGGACAGAGTATAGTAAACAAGCAAGAAAGCATTTAAAATCGTGGGGGGTGATCACGCCGCGGCTGTCGTTGCCGTGTGGTCATCGTTGGCGGGCCGGAAGCCGGGGTGGCGATGGCGGAAGGCGTCCTCGAGCGTGTCGTTCAGCACGGCCGTCCGCACGTTGGGATTGACCCGGTTCGGATGCTGTTGGCGAAGTCGGAGTTGGCTGTTTGTTCATGGGATACCTAGCCCCGGCAAGCCCGCCCTCGCCCAGCTTGCAGGCCACTTGCCCGGCGCTTGAATCAGAGACGGAGCGGGGCGGCCGACTTCGCCAACAGGGTCTGGATTGGGGAGCTCTCAGCGTCGGCTCGGGCCCGGGCCCGCTCAACTCATGCGCGTCTTTCGACGTGGCACCGCGTCAGTGCCAACAGGACCACTCCCGCGATAGCGGGTTCGTTCACCGGCCAAAATCCACCATGCTTTCACGTTCAATCCCGTCGGCGCTGTCCCGCGGCCGGAGAGATCGTCATGGGCCTATGAGACCGTTTGCTCCAACGCCCGCCAGCGGGGCCGTGGTGCCCTGGAACAAAGGCGCCTTTGTCGGACCCAAGCCGCCACTCAAAACTATGGCGGATTTTCTCGACACAATCGGCCAACCCCGCGCAGGTGAACGTGTGCTGGTGGTGCAGGCCTAGAGCCAGTCCAAGATCGAGGGGAGAAGCTGCTCCAGATCCCAGGCGGAGGGGTCACTGACGGCAATGAAGGCCATTTGCAACGCAAGCAGCGTGGCGTGGCCTAACAGGAAAGCCGCGCCGCCGGCGATCGTCGTTATCAGCGCGATCTCCACCATATGAGCGCGACGATGGCCGCGTCGCCAGCGATGGAGCAGGGCGCTCAAGACGAGGAAAAACAAGACCGCGTTCGCAACGCCGACGACGACCATCGCGTGGGTCCAGCCGAGCAGCGAAAGATAGCCGAGCGTCTGACCGATGATCAAGAAACCGAGGACGCTGAGGCAGGCGACGTCGAAGGCGACGAGTAGCGCAGCGATTATCGCGAGCAGCGCGCGCGCCGCGCGCCCGCGTCTTGGCGCGAGACTTTGATCCTGGGTCTGCCGTGCGGACATCGTGTGCTCCCCTGAGCGCGAAGAGGGAATTCATGCCCTGCCAAGCGTAGATCTGAGTTCTGCACTACTTGAACGCAAACCCCTATCCACTTCGCCCGTTTTGATCACCGCCGCGCTCCGCTTTGCCCGCCGAACAGGAAAGCCCGGCGTCGACACCTTTACCTGTCGCTGTGGTGAGCGCGAGCATCATCGAAGTCTCGCCATCGACGATCGACCAACGACTGGCGTTCCTGACGCCGAGCCGGTCCTGACCGGGGGGAGTGGGTGCGCGTCTCTGCCGCAACAGGTGCGGCAGTAGACCATGATGCCGGTCAGATATGTCCGCTTCCTGCGTTCATCCTCTCCTAAGCCGACAGTCCGCTCTCGGCCAGCCTTGCTGGCGAGGCTACGTGCGAAGCTTTGCTCGTTTCGGCCAACGGTGGCCAGAGGAGGCAAGGAGATGGGACATTCAGAGCATGATCCAGGCGCGAAGGGCCGGCGACCGTGGAACGCTGGCCGTCTGGTCGGAGTCAAGCGAGCGCTCAAGGCGCAGCAGGTTTGGGCGGTTCGCTTCTGGCTCAAACGCGAAGGCCGCCTTCGGGATAGCGCGATGTTCGACCTCGCGATCGACAGCAAGCTACGCGGCTGTGACGTCGTAAAGGTCAAGATCGGCGACCTGGTCAGCGGAGGGCGCATCCGGTCACGCGCCGTGGTCGTCCAGGAGAAGACCGGCAGGCCGGTCCAGTTCGAGCTTCTCGAGTCCGCGCGCGGCAGCATGCTGGCGTGGCTCGAGTGCCGGGGCGGCTCGGTGGATGAGTTCGTGTTTCCAAGTCGCCTTGATGCCACCGCCCACATCAGCACGCGGCAGTATGCACGGCTCGTCGACGAATGGGTTACCGGGATCGAGTTGCGAGCGGAGGATTATGGAACTCACTCCCTTCGACGGACGAAAGCGTCGATCATCTACAAGCAGACCGGCAATCTTCGGGCCGTGCAGATCCTGCTCGGCCACACAAAGATCGAGAGCACGGTCCGCTACCTGGGCGTGGATGTCGAGGATGCGCTGGCCCTTGCAGAAAAGACTGAGGTCTGACCATGGTGAGTTTCCCGGCGGGGAGCCGGGAAGCTTCCGTCGGCTTGCAGCCCGAATACGCCCTTTTCCGCCATTCAGACAGCCTAGCCGGCGTTACGAAAGCGGACAGGCAGCTTTGGAGCGAGGACCTACAAAAAGCAGACATCCGCTTCAGGCATCAGCGTATCTGTCGCCCGCCGAGATCTTGATCAGACCTACCGGCGCCCCGGCAGTCTACGCCGCTGCCGTGAGCTCTCCTTCATCAACGTCGGCTTCTTCCTCGGCGCTCACGCCTTCCTCCAGCCTCACCTCATCCGCCGCAAGGGCGCTCGCGTCCTGGTCGGTAATACCGAAGTGCGCGGCCACGTCAGGTGCGTATCTCAGCAGGTCGGGACGAAGCCGCAAGAGACTCAGGTCCTTGGACTTGCCCTCCATCATGACGTCGAAGACCAGCCCCTGTGCCGTCCGCATGAAGGTCGCGAACTCGAACGGGTTGGTGAAATCGGCATGCCCTGTCCAGATCGGCGGCCGGAGCACCGTCTTGATGCGGGCCGTCGCCTTGACCGGCGCTTTCAGCAACTCGCCCTTTTTTCCTTTCGCCATTCCGGCTTGGGCGGCGGCCCGCTGCTTTGGCGTGATCTTCTGCTTTATCTCGCGCAACTCGGTGCGTGGCGAAGAGAAATGGATCTTGGGTCGAACGCCATCCGGCCAAGAGGCAAGGAACCGCTCCAACGTGTCGCGCATGTCGAGCCGTTCCGGGTTGAGGCACCAAAAATGCTGATAGTCGAAGATGAGCCGGACGCCCGTGTGCTCGTGGATCCATAGAACGTCGGCCGCCGAGAAGCGGATGTCGTCGTTCTCCAACACCAATCGCCGCCGAACATGGTCGGGGCACTGCTGCCAGCCCTCGATCCAGCGAGCACGGCTCGCCAGAGGGTCGTCGTAAACCCCGCCAACATGCGTGATCATCACAGCCTCGTCGTCCAGCCCCATCCGGTCGAGCATCTCCGCCTGGCTCGAAAGGTCCCAGATGCTCTTGCGTGTCAGCTCCGGATTGGGAGCGTTCAGCAGGACATACTGCGATGGATGGAACGATAGCCGGATTCCATAGTCACGGGCCTTCGCCCCGAAGGCACGCAGTTCGGCGTCACTTTCCGCCACCATGCCATGGAACTGCGGCATGTCCGGATGGGTCGCATAGGGCGCAAGGTCTGAGGACAGCCGGTACATGTCCAATCGCTCGGCCTTCAGGTAATCGAGGATCTTGTCAACCAGCTCGAGCGAGCATTTGAGATGCGGCTCTTTCTGCCAGCGCCGGGTGTCCTGCGATTTCAGATCGGCTCGGCCCATCACCTTAACCGGGAACCCGAGCCGCAGGGGACGATCGGTGCTGGTCATGGTTCTACCTGTGCTTGGGGGAGGCCGAGACCCACGATGAAGCCGTTCCAGTCGGCAACTGCCAGGGCTCCGCCTGTCGCTTGTGCGTGGCCGTTGCCGTAGCGACCGTCGGCATTGGCAGGGCGGTGGTCGGCTAGAAAGGCGATGAGATCGCGACCGCTCGCGGTCCGGGCCGCGAAATGGACCCAGCCGGGCCGGTAGCCGCTATTGGCCGCTATCACGACCTTGTCGCGTAGCCTGGTGCGCCATTGCTGGGCTATCAGGGGATGGACCTGGCAGGGCGTGTGGAGCGGGATCAGCGCAACGTCGCCCACGATGATAGGCGGGACGCGCTTGGCCTGGTCCATGGCCGCACGCACCTCCGCTTTCGCCCCATGCAGCGCCAACGCATCGGCGTCGCAGCCTTTGGTGATCTCCTTCGGTCCATCGGCGCGCAGCAGGAGCCGCAGCGCAGGCCCTGCATCGGCCGCCGCAGTCCGGCGGGGCGCATTGACCAGGGATGTCGCGTCGCGCAACGCGGTCTTGCCCCAGCGCGCCTGCGCCAGTTCAAGTTCCGGAAAGCCGCGTTCGTCCGCCATGTCGCCAATCAGCCCTACGGCGGCAAGCCAGAGCAGGCCGGTCTGATCGCCAAGGGCGCCGGCGGCCCACCAGGCCAGCAACGCCGTCGTGGGTTCGGGATCGAGACCGTTGCCGCTGATGGTTATCGCTTCCGCGGGCTCACCGGTCGGCACGTGATGATCGATCACCAGGGTCGGACACCCGGTCATGACGGCATCCGGCCGCGTTCCCAGATCGGCCAGTATCAGCCCTGCGGGATCCAGCGCGGCGATGCGCTGTCCGACGTCGCGATCCCAGGGCGACTCCACCTTGCCAATCACGAGGGACCTGACCGACCTATCCGTTGCTTGCAACGCCCGGACGAGGATAGCGGCCGCCGAAAGGCCGTCCGCGTCGAAGTGACTGACGACGACGACCGGGCCAGTGTCGCGGAACGCTGCAACAGCGTCAGCCATCGCACCACGTGCTGCAGCGCGGACATCATCAACCCGAGAAAGTCTTCCAATCATGCCCGCAACAACGATGGACAAACCTATAAGCTTCATCACATAGGTGATGGATCGCAGACTAAGAATAGCAGCTACCGCCACGTTCACCGCGCTGTCTGGCCGATGAACGAACCCGCTATCGCGGGAGTGGTCCTGTTGGCACTGACGCGGTGCCACGTCGAAAGACGCGCATGAGTTGAGCAGGCCCGGGCCCGGGCCCGAGCCGACGCTGAGAGCTCCCCAATCCAGAGGAGCTCTCCATGACCCATCTCCCTCCTGCAACATCCGGCGGCACCCTGCGTGAGCGCTTCATCGCCGACATGACCGTGCGCGGGTTTACCGACAAGACCCGCAAGGACTACCTCCGCACCGTTGCCGGCTTCGCCGCTTTCCTCGCCCGCTCGCCCAGCACGGCGACGGCAGAGGACATCCGCCGGTTCCAGATCCAGCAGTCCGAGCGCGGCATGAATGCGCCGGCCATGAACAGCACCGTGGCCGCACTGCGCTTCTTCACATACACGGTCGACCGGCCAGACCTGTCCCGCAAGCTGATCCGCTTGCGGTATTCGCGCAAACTCCCGGTCGTGCTCAGCGCCGACGAGGCCGCGCGCCTGATCGCGGCGACGACCTGCCTCAAGCACCGGGCCACCCTCTCGGTCGCCTACGGGGCCGGGCTGCGCGTGGCTGAAGTGGCGTCGCTCAAGGTCGGCGACATCGACAGCCAGCGCATGCTCATCGTTGTCGAGCGCGGCAAGGGGGGCCGGTATCGGCATGCTTTGCTCTCACCCAGCCTGCTGGGCCTGCTCCGGGCCTGGTGGCAGGAAGGACGGCGGCAGGGCGTCATGCGACCCGGCGGATGGCTGTTCCCCGGCCAGGACCCGGTCAGACCGATCTCCACCCGCCAGCTCAGCCGCGTCGTCGAGGCCGCCGCTGAGGCGGCCGGGCTGAGCAAGAACGTCAGCCCGCACACGCTGCGGCACAGCTTCGCCACCCACCTGCTCGAGGACGGCACCGACATCCGCGTCATCCAGGTCCTGCTCGGCCACGCCAAGCTCGACAACACCGCCCTCTACGCCCGGGTCGCGACCAAGACGGTCCGCGCCGTGACCAGCCCGCTCGACAAGATCATGGGCCAGATCGGCGGTCGGACCGGCGAGGGAGGCAGTCCCGGCGGCTGACTGCGGTGCGAGCCGCGCTCGAGGTCGCCGACATCTTCCGCCGGCACGGACCCGCCTATCGGGCGGCCCATGCCGGCTACCTCAGCCTCGGCCAGCTCAAGGTCATGGCGGCCATCGAAGCCTGCCGCACTGCCGCCCTCGGCGGCCACATCGAGGGCTGCCAGGACTGCGGCCACCGACGCATCGCCTACAACAGCTGCCTTATGGGCAAATTCAGTAATGGGGAGTCAGCGGCGGTTCTCCCCATTTCGATGTTGCTCGTGGCCAGTTCTGCTCTCCATTACCGCGGTATCCCGGAGCAAGGCGATCAGCTTG
>JAABUM010001903.1_pt1 | contig 29661 bp, 23 predicted proteins | sample 5559161 | NCBI WGS metagenome assembly JAABUM01 (sample SAMN10711868, study PRJNA513369) | rock metagenome | isolation source: Antarctica rocks | place: Antarctica: Victoria Land, Siegfried Peak nord
GAGTCGTCCCACATGAGCGCCGGCCGGTACGCGGCGGCGATGGCCACTCGGAGGAGGATCCCGAGCGCCAGCACGAGGGTGAGCGCCGGATGCGCCCGCAGCAGGCGCGGAACCGCGGCGAGCGCCGCTGCTGCGCGCTGCGGGAACGTATGTACCGGGCCCGTTTCGGTCGCAGAGGCCCCCGCCACGACGAGCAAGGCTACAACGCCATGGCGCGACGCCGGGCGGTCGACTCGGCGCTGCGCTCGGGAATGCGACTCGTTACGAAGAAACACAATCCCCGGGGCCGGAGCGTGAGCTATTCGGTAGGTTGCCCCGATGGCTTCGCGGTCGGGCCGTAAGCACGTAGGAGGGCCCGCGCGAGGCGTGGGACCCGGGCGCTTGCCGCTCGCGGCGCTGCTCGTCGCAGGGCTTCTCACCATGGGCGTGCTCGGCTGGGGAACGGGCGGCGAAGGAGGCGAGACCTCGGTCCAGCGGTTCCCGCACGGATCGTTCGTCTCCTCCGTTCCGGGCCGTCGGGCGGCGATCTGGGCGGTGGGCGACGGAGCCGACGGCGGCGCTGACGCTCGGCAGGTGAGCGCGCTCATCGCCGCGGGGCATCCCGCCCGATTCCTCTACCTCGGCGACGTGTACGAGACCGGGAGCCGGAGCGACTTCACGAACCACTACGCATCGACCTACGGTCGTCTGGCCGGTCTCGCGGCGCCGACCCCGGGGAATCACGACTGGCCGAAGCACCTCCAGGGCTATGACCCCTATTGGGCGGGGACCATCGGCCGGCCGGCGCCCGGCTTTTACGCGTTCCGCGTCGGCGGATGGGAGATCTTGAGCCTGAACTCGGAGGGTCCGCACGCCCATGGCACGCCGCAGGACCGGTGGCTGCGGGCTCAGGTCCGCGCGCCGGGGACGTGCCGGCTGGCCTTCTGGCACCGTCCGCGCTACAGCGGCGGGGTCGAGCATGGCGACGAGGCCGACGTCCAGCCCTTTTGGGACGCCCTGCGCGGCCACGCCACCCTGGTCGTCAACGGTCACGAGCACGATATGCAGCGGTTCAAGTCGATCGGTGGCTTGACCGAGCTCGTGGCGGGCGCCGGCGGACACAGCCACTACCACGTCCTGCCGAATCCCGGGCTCGAGTTCTCCAACGCGAGCGACGACGGGGCGCTCCGGCTCGAGCTCAGCCCCGGCTCGGCGCGGTGGGCGTTCGTGGCGGTCGGAGGGCGGGTGCTCGACAGCGGATCGGTCGGCTGCCGAGCGGGCTGAACGACCGACGGCTCGCGACACTCATCACCAGGAGCTCGTGCGCGGAGACAGCGACAAGGACGTAGACGCCCAACCGCGTCCGGCCGTCGAGGAGCCGCAGGAGGTCATCGACGACCACTTTCGGCAGGTCTCCTCCTACTGGGAGGATGTCTACGCGGATGAGGGCGTGGAGGGCCTCGTCTACCAGGAGCGCCTTCGGCGCGCTCTGGGTTGGATTGCGGCGCTGGGCCTGCCGGCCGGCGCTCGCGCTTTGGAGCTCGGCTGCGGAGCGGGATCGATGACCGTGGCCATGGCCCGCCTGGGGCTCCGCGTGCACGCCACGGACACGGTCGACGCCATGCTCGACCGTGCCCGGGAGGCCGTCACCGACGCCGGTCAGGCCGACCGCGTCACCTTCGGCCTGGCCGACGCCCACGCGCTTGACCTGGAAAGCGGGGCGTTTCATCTCGTGGTCGCCGTGGGGGTGATCCCGTGGCTGCACTCGCCGTCCGAAGCAATCGCAGAGATGGGTCGCGTGCTCGTACCGGGCGGGCGCCTGCTCATCACCTCCGACAACCGGCTGCGCTTGACCTACGCGCTGGACCCTCGCTTGAACCGAGGGCTTCGTCCGCTACGGCGCGCGGTGAAGCGCTCCATCGGTTCCTCGGGCAACCTGACGAACTTCGCCGCTGGCGCCATCGATCCGGCGCTGTTCCGTCCGGCCACCATCCGCCGGTTCCTCCTCGACGCCGGCCTGAACGTCGAGCGGGAGGAGACCTTGGGGTTCGGCCCACTGACGTTCCTGGGGCGGGAGGTGCTGCCCGGTGCCCGCGGTAAAAGGATGCACACGCGCCTGCAGGCGCTCGCCGACCGGCGGGTTCCTGCCCTACGTTTGATGGGATCGCATCATCTTGTCCTCGCTCATGAGGCTCCGAACGCTCGCTGAGCGCTCGAGGCCGGTGACCACCCGCGCCACCTGCTGGTGCGATAGCGCTGCAGCGCGCGCCGAGCGGTGACCGCCATCGGCAGCGGGTCATCGAGCGCGAACCATCCCGTCTCCTGGACGCCGCGCAGGGACCCCAGCCATTCACGGAGGGTCAGTTCGCCGCGCCGGTAGGAGACGAGCGCGGAGGCCAGATCGAAGTCCTCGACGAGCCACCTGCGGCCGCTCACCGCCCGCGAGGCGGGAATCGGCTGACCGGTGAGATCGAGGTAGAGCGCGCGCACCACGTCGAGAGCCGGCTCATGTGCGAAGAGGCGAAACGTCGAGCCCAGGCGAGGGTTCACGTCGAGTAGCTTGTAGCGACCGTCGCGACGGTCGTAGCGATAGCCGAGGTCGAGCACGCCGCGGTAGCCGAGTTGCTTCATGAAGCGTCGGGTCATGGCCTCCACCTCGACGTTGGGAGTGCAGATGCCGAGGCTCGTCATGCCGGTGTCTACCGGAAACTGGCGCAGCTTCTGGCCCGTGGCGACCACATGACCGACCGAGTCACTGTCGAAGTAGCCGTCCAACATCCACACGGACTCCGGGCCGCCGGGGATGTACTCCTGGGCCATCAGATTCGGCTCCGCGGGATCCTCCATCGCGTCGTAGAGTCGGAGCAGCTCGTAGACGTTCGCGGCGATCGCCATCCGCAGGCCGACGCGTTCATGCAACTGATAGGCGTCGATGCCCTTCAGCACGACCGGGAACTTCAGCGTCTCGGCCGCATCCAGCAACTCGACGCGTGAGGTCGGGAAGCGTGCCTCCGGCGTCGGGACGCCGTAGCGGCGGCAGAGGCCGTCGAGCTCCTTCTTGCTCGACAGCGCGCGGGCCAAGCCGGGCGGCTGGTCGGGGAAGCGGAACACGGTCGCGAGCGCCTCGGCGTGGTCGGCGAGGAAGTCGCCGGTGCGGTCATCGGGGGCGAGGAGCACGGGGCGACCGCCGATACGGCGACCGAACTCGAGGAACGCCTCGACGGAATCGGCCTCCGGGTTCCGGTCCAGGCTCCACGGGAGGATCTCGCGCACGTAGCGTGAGCGCGCCGCCGGCGAGCCGAGGTCGTCGTGTACGGCGTAGACCGGCACTCCCAACCGGCCGAGTGTCCGGACGGCACCCACCTCGCAATGGTGGTTGAGCCGCAGGAGGACGACGGCTACCGAAGTGTCGATACCGGGCACGTCACTCGGGTGAGCTCGCCGGTCACCATGGCATAGACGTCGTCGAGATCGTCGACGTGAGCGAGCACGAAGTCGACGTCGCGGCGCTGGCCGGTCCTCAGAAGGTATCGGCTGCTGCGGTGACCGACGAAGGCGTCGTCGGGCGCAGTCGCCCAGCGCTCGACCAGCTCCTCCGTCAACGTCGTCTCGCACCGGTAGCCGGCGTCGAGCAGCCGGAGGGCGATGCGCGCGCAGCAGAGCTGGTCCTCCTCGCGGAACTCGCCGCGGCTGTCGGCGCCAACGAGACGTACGCGCTCGTGCCGATCGATCAGATGCTCGGCCTGAGCGGTGACGTTGCGCAAGCACGCCGCATACGCCGGTCCCTCGTCGGCCGCGCGGCACAGGAGGGGAGTGCCGGAGGTCGACAGGAGGATCACCGACCGCCCGGCGGCCACCGACGCCATCGCCGCCGGACTGTTCTGGGCCTCGAAGCCATCGGGCTGCTCACCGCTCAGCTCGCCCGCGAGCAGGGGATCGCTCAGCCGCCGGGCCAGTGCACGAGCCTCCTCGAGCGAGCGGACGGGGCGGCACCGCAGGCCGCCAGCGACCGCCGTGATGGCCGTCGTCGTGGCCCGGAGCACGTCGACGGCCACGGTGGCGTAGTCGCCGTCCGCCTCTGCGAAGCCGCCATCGAAGCAACTGATCGTCACGGTACCGGCCACCCGTCTTCAGTCCGGATCCGCGGCACCCGGCGCCCGCCGTGGACGCAGCGGCTCCTGCCCGAAGGCGTCCGAGTGCAGCCCGCGGCGATAGATCTCCACGCGCAGGAGTTCCTCGAGCCGGACGTTGGCGAGCTCTACCGCGGGCCCGAAGTGGCTGAGAAAGGCGAACTGGCTGCGCTTGGTGGGCGCCTCGAACACCACGGCGCTCAGACCGAAGACCTCGGCGAAGCGGTCCGCCAGCGTCTCGTGGAGCTGCCCCTGCGCGTCGAACAGCCCGACCCCCGCACCGCTCTCGCGCGCTTCGATGACGAGGCTGTTCGCGCCCGCGCCCAGCCACGCCTTGCCCTGTTCGATTAGCACCTCGACCCCCGCGCTCGTCATGGGACCGTCGTGCTTGTGACCGAGCTCGAACTGCACCTCGAGCCCTCGCTCCCGCGCCAAGCGCACGATCTGCGCAGGTGCGAGCGGCAGCGTGGTAAAGCCCTCCCCGCACTCGATGCGCGAGAACCCGATGTCGGCGCACAGGTCCAGGTAGTCGGGAAGCCGGCCCTGAGCCGTGGCGATCTCGAACGGACCGCCGCCGGCCGTTGTCGGCACACCGGCCCGGCAGGCGGCGGCGATCTTGCGACGAGTCTGCGCCTCGTCCGCGATGAGCCAGCACGCCATGGAGATCTTGAGATCGGCCATGAGATGCGCGCTCTGGGCGAGGTGGCTCTCGGTCGTGAGGACGTCGTAGCCCGGATCGAAGGGCGCCGTCGCGGGCGCGAGCACCGGCACGCCGATGAGATCGAGGAACTGCTGCGTCGAGGGGGGCGCGGCGCTTCGTGACGTGTCGGATCGGACGAGATCGACTCGATTCGAGCGAGGAGGCAGCTCGCCGTGGAGGCGCTCGGTTTCCATTTGTCGGCTATGAGGCGCCAAGACGTCTCGAACCTGTGCTCGTCCGTGCTCCATCGACCAATCAACGGCCGACGGCACCTATCCTGTCACGGGCATGGTCATCCGCCTCCTACCGACCCGATGATACCCGCGCCCGCGCTGGGTTCACGGGGCCGGCGACGCGTCGTCTCGCTCGTCGTGACCGTCCTCGTCGTGCTCGGAGGAGGGTCCCGGGCGGCCGCGAGCCCCATGACCGCCGCGGGGCCCTACCGCGCCGGGCAGGTGCTCGTCGGCTTTGACCCGGACGTGCCGGCTCAGGAGCGGCGGGCGATCGTCCGAGCCGTGGGAGCGCGCCGCGCTCCCGGCGATCCGCGCCTGGGTACGGCGCGGAGGACGCCCTCGAGCAAAGCCGAGCGTCTCGTCGCCGCGTCCGAGACCCTTGACGTGGCCGCGGCGCGCGTCTCCGCCGTCGTCGCCCTCCTCCGCCGACAGCGTGGCGTGCGCTACGCGGAGCCCGATTACCTTCTCCACGAGTCGGCGAGTCCGAACGACCCGGGCTTCGCGATGCAGTGGGGATTCTTCAACACCGGCCAGGTGGCGAACGGCACGGCGGGCTCTCCGGGAAGCGACGAGCACGTCACGCCCGCCTGGAGCCTCACGACCGGCTCTCGGTCGGTGGTGGTGGCCGAGGTCGACAGCGGCGTCGACTACAACCATCCGGATCTGGCCGCCAACGTGTGGACCAACGACGGAAAGGTCGGTGGCTGCCCGGCGGGGACCCACGGCTACAACGTCGTGGCCTCGACGTGCGACCCCATGGACGACGAGACGCCCTACCGGGGCCACGGAACCCATGTCGCGGGCATCCTCGGGGCGGTCGGGAACAACGGCGTGGGGGTCGCCGGCGTCAACTGGGCCACGACGATCCTGCCGGTCAAGTGGACCAACTCCGCGGGGGACGGGAGCACGAGCCAGCTCCTCACGGCGCTGGACTGGGTTGTCAAGGCCAAACAAGCAGGAGTGAACGTCCGCGTCGTCAACGACTCCGTCACCTACAAGGGGACCGCTTCCTCGCAGGCACTCTCCGACAGGATCGACCTGCTCGCCGCCAACGACATCCTCTTCGTCACGGCCGCGGGCAACACCGGAGAGAACAACGACGATCCCACCGTCGGTCGTTATCCGTGCCGCTACGGGCGAGCGAACGAGATCTGCGTCACGGCATCCGATCAGCAGGACCGCCTTCCGAGCTTGGCCAACTACGGGCCGGGCACCGTCGACCTCGCCGCGCCGGGCGAGCAGATCTACTCGACGCTGCGGGGCGGCGCGTACGGGTACATCAGCGGCGGCTCGATGGCATCCCCGCAGGTGGCCGGTGCGGCGGCGCTGATCCTCTCGCGCGGGTACCGGTCGGCGACGGCGCTGAAGGCCGACATCCTCGACCACGTGGATCCGATCCCGGCCTTGGCCGGGCGGGTGCGCACCGGGGGACGGCTGGACATCTGCAGGGCGATGGGGGGATGTCCGGACAGCACGGCCCCGTCGGTCGCGATCGGCGCACCGCAGCCGGGACAGCACTTCTCGCACGGCCAGGCGGTCGCCTCGCAGTTCGCCTGCACCGACGAGGAGGGCGGCTCGGGCACTTCGGAGTGCGTCGGGCCGGCGAGCGTCGACACCTCCACCGTCGGCACGAGGACTTTCACGGTAAGCACGAGCGACCGAGCTGGCAACTCGAGCACGGTGAGCGTCACCTATGTCGTCGATCCGCCCCCGAGTGGCGATACCACGGCCGGGGCCCAGCCGCCGCCCGGCACCGAAACGGGGCCGACGCCCACCGGTGCGGGAGCCGGCCCGCCGAGCGGCGCGACTTCCCCGCCCGCAAGCGCTCCGCCCGGCAGCAGCGGTGCGCCGGTGAGCTCGGATGCCGTTGCCGCGGCGCGGAGCCTGCTGTGGCAAGCGGGGCGCGCCCGGAGCGTGCTCGATATCGCCGGGAGGCTCCTGCGCTTCGGGCGCCTGTCCAACCCCTCCGGCTCCGTCCAGCGCACCATCGAGCGGGTCATCTTGGTCGTACCCGGCAGGACCCGCGGCTCCCGACCCCGAAGGATCGACCTCGGGCGGGGCACGCTGGTCCTGGGGCCGCACGCCTCGGGTCGAGTCGTGCTCAGGGTCTCCCGGAGGGTGCTTCGGTTGGTCGCCGGGAACAAGCGCCTTCGAGCGCGCGTCGACATCACCGTCGTTCCGTCGATCGGTGCGCCGCAGCGGCAGGCTCGGACGGTCTTCATTCCCGTGAGGAGCGGGGCGAGACGGTAGGACCGATCGCCCACGATCTCTCGTCCGGGCTGTCTACTGGGCGGGCGCGGAGCGGCGACGCGGAAGTCGGCGCGTGACCGTGGAGATCGCGAAGTCGAGGTCGCCCGGGCTCACCACCCGCTCAAGCGCCGCGTAGGCCACCAAGTAGACGAGACCTGCCGCGGCGACCGCGGGGACCAGCGGGCCGCCCACCATCACGATCACCGCGGCCATGGCGAACCCTGCTCCGACCGGCGCGGTGAACACCGAGAACCAGTCGACGCCTCCGACGGCGCGGACGCAGAGGACGAAGGTGAAGCCGACGAAGACGGCAGCGGAGACGAGCATCGCCAACGCAGCCCCGATTGCACCGAGCGGCGGGATCAGGGCCAGGTTCAGTACCAGGTTGACCACCGCGACGCCGGCCACTCCGATGAGCAGTCCGCGCGGGTTGAGGCGGGACGAGATCAGACCCGTGGTCAGGGAGACGACGCCGAGCATCACCACCACCGGCGCGAGCAGTCGCAGCGGCGCGGCAGCGGACGTCAGCGCGTTTCCGAAGAGCGTGCGGCACAGCGGCTCGGCGAGCATGCCGAACGTGACCGCGATCGGCACGAGGGCCAGCAGGCACAGCTTGATCGAGCGCTCGAACACCGACCGGATCGTCGGGACCGTGTCCTCGCCCAAGTAGGTGTACATGGCGGTGAAGGCCGAGAAGAGCGAGATCCCGATGAACCCCGGGGCCTCGAGCATCCTGTACGCGGCGCCGTACACGCCGACCACCGTCGTCGTCGCGAGTGCCGAGAGGAGCAGCACGTCGGCGCGCGCGATCACGAGCCCGAACAGATCTTGCGCCGTGAAAGGCAGGCTGCGGGAGCGGAGCTCGCGCCGCGGCCCGCGCGGCAGGGCACGCGCGGGCGACCGGATCCGGCGCTCGAGCAGGCGCATCGAGAAGGCGAAGCGCACCAGCGCACCGACGAGGTAGGCGAAAGAGACCGCGACGACCCCGTACCCTGCGGCCAGCGCGGCGACGCCCAACGCGGCGGCGCTGAAGCGCTGGACGACCACGGTCGCGGCCAGAAGATCGCCGCGTTCGAAGGCGTTGAATGTGCTCGCCGGCGTGCGTGCGAGCGTCTCGGCGAACATCCCCGCCGTCAACAGGCATACGGCCGCCTGACGCTCTCCGTCGAACCCCAGCACGAACACCACTCCGACCGAGAGCACAACTATGGGAACGCCCCGCGCGACCTTCAACGCCAGGGCATTGAAGAAGAAGCCGTCGAGGGTCGAGTGATCCGCGGCGACGCGGCGCAGGAGGTAGCGGTCGATGCCGAGCCCCACGGGCACCATCGACACCTCGCCCCAGACCAGCGCGAAGACGTAGGTGCCGAGGTGGACGGCACCGAGCTTGCGCGCGAGCAGGGCGAAGACGGCGAGCGAGGCGAGCTTGCCGATGATCTCGCCGAGCGACCGGATGATCGTCGTCTTGAGCGCTCGCTCGCCGGCCTGCCGGGCCGTGCTCAGTGGAGCGGTCCGCTCGGCGTCTGGGCGGGGGTCGGCACTCAGGGGGTGGCCTCGGCTCAGCGAAGGAGACGCCCTACCGGCGGCCAAGTGTAGTCCCGCGCGCTCCCGGGCCGCGAGCGCGCGACGTGTAGCGTGCCAGCCGGATGGCGCTCGCCGGAAGGATCCTCACCACCGTCGAGGAGCTCGAGCCGTACATTCCCGAGTGGGACGCGCTTGCGGTCTCGCGGCGGCTCGTCTTCTGTGCGCCCGGGTGGGTCTTGCCCTGGTGGCACCACGTGGCGCCCGCGGACGCTCAGCTCCGCGTGGTCGTTGTCCTCGACGGCGAGCGGCTCATCGCGATCGCACCCTTCTACGCGCGCGCGGAGGTCGGCGGCGTCGCCGGCTACCGGATGGTCGGCGGCGCGGTGACCCACAGGATCGAGCCTCTCGCGCCTGTCGATGCGATCGAGGAGACGGCTGCGGTCATCGCCGGGACGCTGGCCGCCGCACGGCCCGTGCCCGCGCGTCTGCGCTTCGACGGCATCCCCGACGACTCGCGGTGGCCGCGGCTGCTCGGCCGGGCGTGGCCGGGACGCGGACGGCCGTTCATCCACCGCGAGCCGGGCATCCCTGCTCCGACGGTCTCCCTGGAGCACGAGAGCTTCGACGCGTGGATGGCCGCCAAGAGCAGCAACTTCCGGCAACAGATGCGCCGCGCGCGGCGAAAGCTCGAGGGCCGCGGCGCCGTCTTTCGCACCGCCGCGACACCCGACGAGATCGCTGCGGGTCTCCCGGACTTCGAGCGCCTGCACCACGCGCGCTGGGAGCCCCGGGGAGGCTCGCGCACGCTCACTCCGGCGGTGGTCGAGATGCTCCGCGACGCCGGTCGCAACCTCGTCGACGATGGCCGCTACCGGCTGGAGTCGATCGAGCTCGAGGGGCAGGTGATCTCCTCCCACCTCTTCATCTCCGCGGGAGACGAGACGTCGTACTGGCTGGGGGGCTTCGACGACCGCTACGCCGCGCAGTGGCCGTCGCTGCTCTCCCTCGTCGGCGCCGTCCAAGAGGGTTTCGACCGTGGCGACCGGCGCCTCGACCTCGGCCAGGGCGCCCAGCCCTACAAGTACCGGCTCGCGGACGGGGAGGACTGCCTGAACTGGTTGACCCTCGTCCCGCCGGGGCCCCACTACGGCCGCGCGATGGTCCTGCTCGCCCCGCGACGGCTGCGCTTCGCGATCACCACACGGCTCTCACCCGAGACGAAGGCGCAGCTGCGCCGCCTCCTGGGCCTCAACCCGCGCGGGTGGTAGGACTCAGCTCCTACGCCCCAACGGCAGCCGCCGACCGATCCGCTGACGCGCCGCGTCCCCGGCGAGGAGCGCCGAAGGCACCGGGTCGTCGGGCGCCCACATCGCGCCCACCCGCGGGCGGGGAGCCCGGCTGAGCAGGACCTTCGCCGCCCCGTTGTACGCCGCGGTGATGTCGGCGTCGAGCCACCGGTAGGTCACCCCGATGCGATAGGGGCCAGGCCGTGGCTGCTCGGCCCCGATGGCGACGGCATGCCACGCCGCGGGCAGGTTCACCCCGGCGGCCAAGGCGAGCGAGAGCGACCCATAGAAGCGAGGGTTCACGTCGATGAGCATGGGTCGTCTCCGGCCCTGCAGGAACTGGAGCTGCGCGAGCCCCCAGTAGCCCGCGCCGGCCAGGAGCGCGGAGGCGCGCGAGACGAGGTCGTCGTCGAGCTCGACACTGCGCGCCAGGCTGCTGGTCCCGGCCTGTGTCGGCCACGTCCGTAGGGCCGTCTGCTGGAACCGGGCGACGAGCCGGCCGTCACGGTCGACGACGAGGGCGAGCGCGCCGAGCGGACCGGGCACGTACTCCTGGACAAGCAACGGCTCCTCGTCCGGGAGCACATCGAGGAGCGAGAAGAGCTCGGCTTGCGAGGACACCACGCGGGCGGAGATGAGCTGTCCCCGGGATCCCACGGGCTTGAGGACGCATTGATCCGGCAGGCCGGCGTCGCGGAGCTCGGCGGCCGTGCCCGTGGCCAGGGTCGCCGGCGCCCCCAGCCCCACGTCGTCGGCCAGGGCGGCGAGCCGGCGCTTGTCACGGAGCCGGCGCAGAGCGGCCTCGCCGGAGTAGGGCAGGAGCGCCTCGACCGGAAGTGCGGCTCGGTCTGGGAGCAGCGCATCGATCGAGAGCTCCTCGCACGGGTATACGACGAGGGGTCCGCGCCGGCGAGCGATCTCGCCGACCTTCGCTCGGAAGGCGGCGGGAGCGTCAACCGAGTCTGGTCCGACCTCCCGCGCGGCTGCGTAGCGCGACCACAGTCCCGCCGCGCCCCGGCTCTTGCCGAGCGCCACGACATCGAGCCGACCCGCAGCCAGCGCCCGCAGCCCGGTGACCGCGTAGCGGAGGTGCGCGTCGGTGATGAGGGCGTCCATGCCTGCCGGCCAAGGCTACCGAGCGAGCATGACGAACCTCTCCGACACGCGAGACTCATCGCGTCTAGCCTTCGGTGAGTTGCCGGCACGCCCACCAACCCCCGCCCGCCTCGCCCCGAGTAGGGACGAAATCACCCTCGGCCGGCGATGATCGGCGGCCTGGACGAGTTCCTCAGGGCACGAGAGGACTGGGACCGACTGGCGTCCCGAGCCGGATCTCCCTTTCTGACGCACGATTGGCTTCTGGCCTGGTGGCGCGCCTTCGGTGAAGGGGAGGCGGCCTGTGTGCTCATCCGCGACCCGAGTGGAGAGCTGCGCGCCTCCGGCTTCTGCCGGAGGACGAGGGGCGTTCTCGCCTCTCCCACCAACGACGAGAGCGGCGACTGGGACGTGGTCGCACTTGACGAGGCTGCTCGGCGGCGGGCCTGGGCCGAGCTCGCCGCCGTCGGTGCGCTCCGACTTCGTCTGGAACGAGTTCCTCCGGGCGCGGTGGCGCCCGTAACCTCCGTCCTGCGCGCTGCCGGCTACCACGTGAGCGCTTCGCCCGGTCCCTTCAGCCCGTGGCGTCCCCTTCCGTCGAGCTGGGAGGGGCTGACGGGCTCTCTGAGTCGAAACGCACGCTCGCAGTTCGGACGGCGCCGTCGCGCGCTCGAGCGGGAGGGACAGCTGACGCTCCGCGTCGACACCTCGGGGAGTGACCTCGACGCCGTGCTCGCCCTCGAAGCGTCGGGCTGGAAGAGCCGCGAGTCCACCGCCATCACGAGCGACGGCCGGAGCGAGAGGCTGTATCGCGAGTTCGCCGCCGCGGCGGCCGCGAGGGGATGGCTCAGGCTGTACCTGCTCGAGTTGGACGGCGTGCCGATCGCGGCGGACTACGGTTGCGCCTTCGGGAACGCCGGCTTCCTGCTGAAGACGGGCTTCGACGAGCGCTACGGCCGGTTGTCTCCCGGTTTCGTCCTGCGAGGAGAGGTCCTGCGGGCCTCGATCGAGGAAGGGCTGGCCCGGTACGACTTCCTCGGCGGGCCCGATACCTACAAGCTTCGCTGGGGCGCGGGGGTGCTTCCACGCGCGACGGTATGGGGGTACCGCGGCGTCGCGGCGCCCGGGCACCTCTGGCGCTCCCGCCTTCGTAGCCGCGTCAAGCGCCTCCGCGACCGAGGCGCCCTGCTCGGAGGTGAGCCACGCTCCGTCGAGGAGCGGCAACCCGAGTCTCAACGTAGGTAGCTTGCGGTGCCGCGATGCGGCTCCAGGGCACCCTCCTCATCCGTCTCGCGGACCTCTCACGCTACCGCGTCGAGTGGGACGCGCTGGCCGTGTCGAGCAATCGACCGTACTGCGCTCCCGCGTGGATGCTGGCGTGGTGGCGGTGCGTAGCCGCGGAGGGCGCCCGGCTGCGCGCGGTGGCGGTGACCGACGAGGCCGGTGCGCTCGCGGGGCTGGCGCCGTTCTGGGTGGCCGGGGGACGATCGATCATGCCGTCCTACCGGTTGCTCGGCTCCGGGCTCGCCGCGCCCATCGAACCGCTCGCACGACCGGGCGAGGAGCGGGAGGTCGCCCGGATCGTGGCGTTCACCCTTGCGCGGGCGCGGCCCCGCCCGGCCGTCCTCGCGCTCGACGGCGTCCCCTCCGGCTCCGCGTGGCCCGCGCTTCTCGCCGCATCGTGGCCGGATCGGCGACGGCCCCGCGTCCGGCGTGACGCGTCGCTTCCGATCCCGACGGTCGATCTCTCCGGGGAGAGCTACGAGGCCTGGTTCGCCGCTCGGCGCTCGCACTTTCGCCAGCAGATGCGGCGCTACCGACGCCGCATCGAGGAGCAGGGAGGACGATTCCTCGTGCCGGACACGCTTGAAGAGGCACAGCCGCGACTCGAGGCCTTCGGGCGCCTGCACGAAACGCGGTGGTCGGACCGGGGCGGCTCGGCCGCGTTGAACGCCCGCGTCGAGAGGATGCTCGTCGAGGTCGCTAGCGACCTCGTCGCCGACGGCCGGTTCCGGCTCTGGTGCATCGATGCCGACGGCCGCACGGTGTCCGCTCACCTCTTCGTCGCCGCCGGCTCTCGGGCGTCGTACTGGCTGGGCGGGTTCGCCCGGGATTGGAAGACCCACAGCCCGGCGATCCAGACCGTGCTCGCGGCGATCGAGGACGGGTTCTCCCGCGGGGAGCGGCTGATCGACCTGGGCGCGGGCGGGCAGGAGTACAAGTATCGGTTGTCCGACGGGGAGGAGCGCCTCGACTGGGTGAGCCTCGTGCCGATCCGCTCGAGTTACCCCGTGGCGATGGCGAGGTTCGTGGCGAGCGACCTCGCTCGGGCGGGAGCGGGTCGCCTGCCCGAGCCGGCGCGCGAGCGCTTGAAGCGCTGGATTCGTCGCGCCTGATCACCGGGCGCACCGCCGTTTGCGGGTTCTTCCTTAGCCGGCTCCACCGGTCAGGCGTCGCCACACACGCTCCGCGATCTGGGCGCAGACCTCTTCCACGGGAGCTTGGCCGTCGATGCGCACCGTCGCGAAGGCGGCGTGCTGTTCGCGGTAGAGGCGCGCGTGGGCGCTGAGGCCCTCGGAGGTCCAGCGGTCCTGCTTGCGCGCCAGCGCGGTCTCCGGCGCCACGTCGAGGAACGCGGAGAAGAGGGGCGGTGGGGAGAGGAGCCGGATGAGGCGGTTCTGCCAGCGGAACGGGCGCGACTCGCCGTACATGACCCGCAGGCGCACGGCGGAGTCGAGGACGTAGCGATCGAAGATGATCACCCGGCCGGAGCCGGAGTGCGACAGCACGGCGCGCGCGTGCGAGAGCCCGTTGGCGAGGGCGAGAAGGCCGGTCCACGCCTCCGTGGCCAGGTTGCTGCGCTCGCGCAGCATGGTTCCCGGTCCCGCCATCGTCTCTCGCTCCAGCTCCGGATCGCGCAGCGTCTCGTCGGGGGCGAGTGAGGGGATGCGGAGGAGCAAGTGCCGGATCCCGGCCGCAAGCCGGTCGGTCCAGGCGTTCTGGGCGATCGGGGTCCATACGATCTCCGCCTCGTACCCGAGCTGCTCCAGCGCGTGCTTGAGGGCGCGAGCCTGGGAGCTCTTGCCCGCCCCGTCGATACCCGAGAGCGAGACCAGGCGGGGACGGTGAGGCCGGCGGGCGGTGAGCGATCGCGGGGAGGAGGGGGCCCGGTCCTGCCGGAGTGCCTGCTCGAGTCGGGCAAGGGCGGCCTCGGCGCTCCAGGCGAGCGCCCCGCGACGCGCCTCGGCCCATGCGCCGGGATTCCTCTGAGCGGCCTGCTCGGCGCGCCGACGCCGCTTGGGAGTGAGCAACCCGCCACCGTCGAGCTTGCGGGCCAGGATGAGGAGCTGATGGTGGGCGGCGGGCTCGACGAGGTGCAAGAAGCCGGGGAGGGGGACGGCCTCGGCGAAGAGCGCCTCGAGCTCGTCGTCGGGGAGGTTCCAGTCCGCGGCCGGGACGACCTCCACCATCATGGCGGAGCAGTGTCCGAAGCGCACCCAGCCGCCCGGCCCCGCGAGAAAGCCACCGGCGTCGAGCGCTCGGCGTGCGGCCTCGGCCTCGGGGACTCGAGCGAGAAGGTCCACGTCTCTACCCGCGGGCGGTAAGGACCCGAAGACGAGCACGCGCCGTGAGACGACGGAGTCGATGAGGGCGGTGGCGTCTTCGGCGAGGGACATGAGCACGAGGCGGCGCAGGCGGCGGCCGCAAGCCTACGGGCCCTTCGCCGGGGCGAGCCCGGAGTCCGCCTACCGCGGGCGGCCGGCCACGGAAAAGGCCAGGTCGGCGAACCGTTGCCCCACCGTCTCCCACGTGAAGTGCCGAGCCTGCTCCCGCCCCCGGACGCCGAGGGTCCGGCGCAGCTCGACGTCGCCGGCGAGCTCGCACAGCTCCTCGCGCCACCGGTGCGGGTTCAACGGCTCGACCACGTACCGGGCCGCGTCTCCGCCCACCTCGCGAAAGGCGGGCAGGTCGCTCACGATCGCGGGCGCTCCGGCGGCCATCGCTTCGAGCAGCGGCAGGCCGAAGCCCTCCTGGAGGCTCGGAGAGACCACCGCGACGGCGTCCGCGTAGAGCCGGCCCAGCTCCTCGGTCGAGACGAGCCCGCGGTGGACGATGCGGTCGCCCAGCCCGAGCTCCTCGCGCAGCCGGTGGAGCTCGCCGAGCTCGCGATCGCTCGCCGGCCCGACCATCACCAGGCGCGCCGGGATGGCTGGGTCGGTGAGGGCGAAGGCCCGCAGGAGCGTGGGAAGGTTCTTGTGTCGCAGCAGCGTCCCGGCGTAGAGAAAGAACGGCTCCGTCTCGAGGGATCCCTCGTCGTGGTCGGTCCCGAGGAGGAGCTGCGGCCCCTCGGGGATGACCACGCATCGAGTCGGATCGACGCCGACCGTCGAGTGCAGCATCGCGAGCGTGGCGTGGCTCACGCAGACGACGGCCGACGCCGCCGAGGTCGCGCGCGGCAGGTCGAGCGTGGCGCGCAGCCACCGCAGCCGCCCCATCAGCGCCGGAGCCAGGATCTGGGTGACGTCGTGGACCACGATGATCGCCGGCACGCGCAGTCGCCGGAACGGGAGCTCGGGCACCGGCGCGAGGACGATGTCGGCGCGCGTGCGGGAGACGAGGCCGTCGAGGGAGCGCTCACGCCAGACGGCCCGCCGGCGGAAGTCCTGCACACCGGACGGCAGCGTCACCACCTCGAGCTCACCCGCTCCCTCGAGATCCTCCGGTCGACTGGTCGCCACGACCACCTCGACGTCGGCCTGGCGTGCGAGGCCCGAGAGCATCCCGACGATGTAGGTGCGGATGCCCATGAGGTCAGGCTTCAGGATCGCCGCGTCGACCAGGACGCGCAGGGGCCGTGACGAGGGTGCGTTCGGCGTCACGCGACCGGTGCCGCGGCCACGTCGGCGTAGTGACCGCGCATCGTGGCCACGAGCGCGCTCAGCGCGAAGCGCTCCGCGACCCGTGCGCGACCGCAGGAGGCCAGGCGATCGCGGAGAGGCCGATCCTCGAGGAGGCGGACAAGGGCGCGACCCAGCTCGGTGCGGTCGCCGGGCGCCGGCAGCAGGCCACAGGGACCGAGCACCTCGGGCACGCCTCCGTCGGCGTAGCCGACCACCGGCGTACCTACCGCCATCGCCTCCAGGGCGACGAGGCCGAAGCCCTCCCGACCCATGCCGCGCTCGTCCGGTCCGCTGGGGACGATCGCCGCGTCGCAGCCACTCAGGATCTCCAGGAGGTCTGCCCGGTAGCCGGTGAAGCGCACCGTGTCCCGGAGCCCGAGCTCGGCCACGCGAGCGTGCAGCTCGGCGGCATAGCTCGGCGTGTAGCGATCCTCGTCGCCGACGAGCAGCCAGCGCAGCCGTGGGCGCTCGGAGCGCAGCTCGGCAGCCAGCTCGACGGCCTCGTGCTGTCCCTTGGCGCGGTGCAGGCGACCGGCGAGGACCACCACCTCGGCGTCGCTCGCCCCGGCGAGCTCGAGGGCCAGCGCACGTCCGGCAGCGCGGTCGACCGCCACGGGGGGAAGGGCATTGGGAACGACTGCGAGACGATCGCCCAGGCGGCCGCCAAAGGTCAGCCCCGCCGCCGAGCTCACCGAGATCACCCGTCGGCACCGAGCCGCCACGATCTTCGCCAGCCGCCCGTCCCAGTACAGGTCGTGTTTCACCCAGACCACGGGGATGCCCGTTCCGACGAGCGCGTGTCCGGCGAGCAGGGCGGCCTTGATGCCGTTGGCGTGTACGACGTCGGGAGGGTCGGCGAGCATCGCGCGCCGCAGGCGCCAGGCGACCGGGATCATCCCGAGTCGCGCCGGGGTCTCGAGAATGTCGACCGCGTGTCCGGCCGAGCGCAGGCGCGCGACGAACGGCCCATCCGTGAGCGCAAGGATCCGGTGCACCCAGTCCTCACCCAGGTGATCGAGAAGGAGCTCCAAGTATCGCTCGGAGCCGCCGAGCTGGGCGTGTGAGGAGAGGAAGGCAACGCGCGCCGGCCCGGGAGAGGGTGCCTCGGCCTCCTCGGAGCGGCTCAGCACTCGTTCGTCTCAGGCGCGGACAGAGCCGATCGCACGGCGGCGATGAGCCGGCGCCGAAACGGACGCTTGTCCCACTGCAGCGCGTGCGCCCGGATCGCGGACGAGTCGTACGCAGCCGCGTCGAAGCTTCGGACCGCCTCCACGACCGCTTCCGGAGTCTGTGTCGGGAAGAGCGCGCCGGTGACGCCCGGGCGCACGGTCTGGAGCGCGCCGCCACCCGCGTAGGCGAGCACGGGCCGTCCACATGCCATGACCTCGACGGGCGTCAGCCCGAAGTCGTCCCGGCTCGGAAAGATGGCAGCGCGGCAACGCTGCATCAGCTCCACGAGCTCCTTGTCCTGGACAGACCCGAGGAACTCGACGTTCGGCGGGGCGCAGGCCCGCAGCTCCGCTGCGGCTGGCCCGTCGCCGGCGATGAGGACGCGGCCGCCGAGGCGTTTGAACGCCGAGAGCACGATTGAGACTCGCTTGTACGGCTCGATGAGGCGCCCCGCCACGAGGAAGAAGTCGTCCGGCGGCGTATTCGACGGCCGAAACAGGTCACAGTCGACCGGCGCTCCGATCACCTCGGCCTCGCGACCGTAGAAGCGCCGGATCTGCTCCGCAGTGAAGGAGGATTGGGTGAGGTAGCGCGTGACTCTGCCGGCCGCGCGTCGGTCGCTGTGCCGGATGGCCCCCCTCAGGAGCTCGAAGGCGTACGACGATCCGCGGCCGCGGGCCCACCGGTCACGGTAGCTCTCCCCCATCGACCAGGCGAAACGCAGAGGGCTGTGGCAATAGCAGACGTGGGCAGCGCCGTTGCGGCTACGCACATGGTGCGCGAACGCGTAGCTCGAGCTGAGCACGCCCTCGGCTTCGGGCAGGCGGATGCGGGCGAGCACAGACGGGAGCACCGGGGTGAGCAGACGGTAGTCGCGCAGCAGGCGCTCGCGCGCCGGAAGCAACGAGCGCCAGCGGCCCTCGAGCCCCATCCGGCGGGCGACCGACTCGCGGCCGAGGATGGCGAGCACCTCGGCGTTCGGAAAGGCGAGCGCCATCTCCTGGGTGACGCGCTCGGCGCCCCCGTAGGTTTCCATGAAGTCGTGGGTGATGAGGATTCGGGCGCTGCTGGTTTCCGGAGCTCCCGGGTCGTCGCCGGCCACGCGTGAGATGCTACGCGCCGGACCGGGGTAGACTCGGCACGAGCTGAGGACCGGCCAATGGGAAAGAACGACCATTCATCCGCTCCCGGCGAGCCGCCGGCGAATCGAGCGCCGGAGCTAGGGTTACCCGACGGCGTCGAGGATTCCGCGAGCCGCTATCTCCAGGAGTGGAGAGGGCGCGTCAACGAACTCGCCGCTGCGCGTCTGCGTGAGCTCGCCGACGTCAGCGAGAATCTCCTCGACTGGGTGCAGGAGACCAACCGGCAGCTTGACCGCCTGGCGGCGGAACTCGGCGAGCGGGCCGCGCCTGCGGCCGCCGGGTCTGAGCCGGAGTTCGTCGGCGCGTCCGCCGGAGAAACCTCGGCCGCCGACGCCGCTCATCTCGTCGCCATGCAAATGGCCGTGCGCGGCGCGAGCCGCGATGAGGTCGATGAATACCTACGTGAGGTCTTCGAGATGAAGGACACCGCAGGCATCCTCGACCGCGCCTTCGTTCGGTAGCAGCGAGCGCGGCCGCGCGGGCCGCCTCGACCGAACGTCCAGTAGTCCTGCGCCGAAGTGCAGCGGACGCGGTGGCGCGCCGAAGGGAGGGCGAACCCGAAAACAAACGCCCCTCCCGAAGGGCAAACCCGTCGTAAGGCGGGGACGCAAAGCCAACGGGACCTCCTTCGTGAGGTCGGCCGGGTTACCGAAGGAGCAGCACGGGATGGGCGGCACCGAACTCCGGAGCCCTCCGCATGCCTCGCCTTCCCCGCGTTCTTTCCCTGCTGTGCACCTTGACCACCACGCTCGTGGCCACCCTGGCCGTCGGCGTCGGCTCAGCCTCCGCGACCGACTACCGCGGGGTGCAGCTTCACTCCCTGTGGGGCGACTCATCCAACGCGGACATGGATCGCCAGCTCGACATGACCCGGGCCATGGGAGCCAACGTCGTCCGCGTCGACGTGGGCTGGCAGACCCTCGAGCAGGGCGGCAAGGGCGTCTACTCCCAGTGGTACGTGGACAAGCTCGACCGCTTCATGGCCGGCGCCTCCGCGCGCGGGCTCAAGGTGATCGCCACCATCATGCTCACGCCGTGCTGGGCCTCCTCGGCCCCGGAGAGCCTCAAGCAGGGCTGCTCGGACGGGTGGTGGGACCGTGGCGTCGGCCAGTACCCGCCGAGCAACTCGGCTGATTTCGGCGACATCGCACGCTGGATGACCGCCCGGTACGCGGGCCAGCTCGCCGCCCTCGAGCTGTGGAACGAGCCGAACCTCTCCGGGTTCTTCACGGCCAGCGACCCGGCTGCCGCTTACGCCGAGTTGGTCAAGGCTGGTTACGTCGGCGCCAAGCAGGGCAACGCGACCGTCCCGGTGCTCGCCGGCGCGCTCGCGCAGGCCGATGCCCCCTTCCTGAGTCGGCTCTACGACCACGGGATCCAGGGTTTCTACGACGGCATCTCGATCCACCCCTACAACGAGCAGCGCGATCCGGCCACGACAATCGAGGCGCGGTACTCGCGCTACACCTTCCTGGCTGGCCTGCAGCTCGTGCGACAGACGCAGCTCGCGCATGGCGACTCCTCGCCCATCTGGGCCACCGAGTTCGGCTGGTCGACGTGCGCCGGCGGTTCCACCTGGTGCGTCGGCGAGGCGCAGCAGGCGGCCTACACCCCGAAGGCGTTCGAGATGCTCACCCACATGCCCTACGTGAAGGCGGGCATCGTCTACAACCTGCGCGACAAGGGCACCGATCCGGTGGGCATCGAGCCGAACTACGGGCTCGTCAAGCGCGACTACACGCCGAAGCCCGCCTACAACGCCCTCAAGGCCATGTTCACCTCAGCGGCGAGCTCGGTCGCCTCGACGCCCGCGGCCGCCCGGCCTGTCCCTCCGCGGTCGTCGGGCCGAAGCGCCGCGGGGAGGCGTCGGACGAGGAAGAGCGCCTTCGCCCTCGGTGCGAGCGTCCGTGTCCGGACCTTCCGCGTCCGTGGGCGCGGATGGGTGGTCGGCCGGGCTCCTGCGCATGCGCTCCTGCGCATCACCTTCTCGGGGGTCCGGTGGAGCCACGGAGCCGAGACCCGATTCCGGCGTCACCTGCACGCCCGCGCGAACGCAACCGGGCGCTTCCTCCGGCGGCTCGGTCGCCTCAGCCGGTCGGCGCGGTACTCGGTCGCCGCGGTGTTGGTGGGGTGAGCTCGAGCAAGACGCCCGCGCCACCGGCGTCCGGAAAGTCGTCGTCGGCCCTGTTCAGGCGCGCGTAGGCGACGAGCGCCCCCGCCTCGAGCATGATCAGGGCCATCACCACGTTGGCCCGCAGGGGATAGTCGGTCATTCCGGTCGCGAGCAACCCGGTCAGGGCGGCTACGAGGCCCAGGGCGAGCGGAAAGTCGGCGGCGGCCCGGCGGCCAAGAGTCGACAGTGCGGTGCGCGCTACGGCGACGAGGAACCAGAGGAACGCGGCGAGTCCCGTCAGCCCGGTCTCCGCGGCAAAAGTCAGGAACAGGTTGTGCGCGTGCTCGTAGGGCGATCCGTCCGAGGCCACGAGCCCGTAGCGGGGTGCGACGACGGGATAGTTGCCCACGCCGACTCCGAGGACGAAGTGGTCCGCGACGATGCTCGGAGTCTTCTTCCAGATCCCGATGCGCGGGTTCGTGGTGGTCTCCTGACCACCGACGATCGTGGCCAGCCGCTGCTGGACCACGCTCACTTCGGTCGACTTCGCAAGAGGATTGGCGTTGAGGGCGGCGAAGATCACGAGCAGGACGAGCAACCCCACGAACACCCGGCGGAAGGTGGTCCAGAGCAGCAGCACGACCAGCGCGACCGCCGTCCCGATGATCCCCCCCCGGGAGAGCGTGAGCAGCAGCCCGGCGAAGGCCAGGCCGGTGGCGAGGAGCAACGGCAATCGGAGCGGAGGCGGCCCGCGCATCCCGGCGACCAGGGCGACCGGCAGCGCGAGGACGAGGAAGAAGGCGAGCAAGTTCGGCTGGCCGAACCCGGCCTGAGCGCGATTGGTCACGACGCTTCCGCCGGCGACGAGCTCCTGCGATCCGCCGTGCAGGACGGCGATGAGTCCCACGATGCCTCCGACCGCCCCGATCACCGCAAGCAGCGTTCGAAGCTCACGCCGATCGGCCGAGGCGACCCAGACCGAGAGGGCGAGGAGCATCGACCACATGGCGACCGACTTGACCACCGTGGAGGGCTTCTCGGCGAACACGACCCCCGCCGCGACCACGATAAGCAGAACCCCGAAAGCGACATGAGGGGCGCCTAGCCAGCGCCTCTCGGCGGAGAGGAGCATGTGCCCCAGCGCCGAGGCTCCGCTCAGCAGCAGGACGATCTCCGCCGGGCTCAAGTTCGCCGCCCCTCCCGCGCGGAAGCGGACGAACTCGAGCGGAACGGCAAGGAGGGACAAGTAGATCCCGAGCGTGGGATTCCAGAGGATCGCGGCGACGGCCGCCAGCCCGAACGGCAGGGCGAGGGCGACGAGCGGCGAGAATCGGTAGGCGATCAGCGTGTAGGCTGCCGCGCCGAGTACGACCGCGGCGAGGGCTGCCGCTCCCGGCAGCCAGCCGGCACGAAGCGAGCGGGCCATCACGAGGAAGAACTCTACGCGCGCGGCGGACCTACCTCCCCTGGCGCTCACCTATCACGGCGTGGCCGACGTGCCGGTGCGCCGCGACCGGCACGGCCTCTTCGTCCGCCCTCAGGACTTCCGTCGCCAGGTTGACCGTCTCCGGGCGTGGGGCTATGAGCTGCTGGCGTTCGGGCCCTTCGTGGATCGACTCTCCGCGGGACAGGGGGTCGCCGCCGCCGCGCTGACCTTCGACGACGGCCTGGTCGACAACCTCGACACGCTCGTGCCGCTTCTGGGCGAGCTCGCGGCGCCCGCCACCGTGTTCCCCGTCTCGGGCTGGCTCGGTCAGCGCCATCCCGACGCGCCGTGGACCCGCGTCATGACCGAGGGGGAGCTGTGCGAGCTCCACCGGGCCGGCGTGGAGATCGGAGCGCATACCGTGACCCATCCCGACCTGACGGCCCTCCCGCCGGACCGGGCGGTGGCTGAGCTCCGCGAGGGTCGCGCGCACCTCGAGACGCTTCTGGGGACCACCGTCGACCTCCTGGCGTACCCCTACGGCGAGGCCAACCCCGCGGTGGTGGCGGCGGCGGGCGCCGCGGGCTTCCGGGCGGCGTGCCGGACCCAGGGCCGCGGATCGTGGTCTCGCCCCCTCGACCTTCCCCGGCAGGACATGTACAACGGCGCGAACATGCTCGAGCTGCGCCTCAAGCGCGATGACCGGTACGAGGCGATCATGGGCCACCGCTCGGCCCGTGCCGTCCGGCGGCTCGTGCGCATGGCCCGCGCCACCGTTCGCTGAGCGCCACGGCGCCTCTGCACGCTTGAGCCGCCTCGCCCGAGCGCCGATCTAGACTGACGAGATGCGCGACGAGACGCCTCTGACCCGGATCTGGCGCCGGCGCTGGATCGTCCTGGCCACCGTGCTCGTGTTCGCGGCCGTCGCGGGCGCCCTCTCCACTCAGCTTCCGAAGGTCTACACCGCCTCCTCCACCCTGCTCGTGGTGCAGACCGCCGACCGGCAGTCATTCGACGCCGCCCAGGCGGCCCAGGTCACCGCCCGTACCTACGCCGACATCATGTCGGGGGAGAACTTCGCCGCCCTGGTGGCACCCCAGGTCGGCGGCGGGCTCAGCGTCGCGAAGATCCGCAGCAGCGTCTCCTTCGAGCCGGTCGCCCAGACGCAGCTCCTCAAGGTCACCGCCGAGGCCAGCTCCCCCGCGCTCGCGCAGAAGCTGGCGGGCGCGTACGCGACCGTCTTTGAGGACTATGCGCGCACGCGACTGGCCTCGACCACCAAGGCGGGGGTCACCGTGGCCGATGCGGCCGCGCTGCCGCGGGTGCCCACACGCCCGCGTCCGCTGCTCTACACCGTCCTCGCGGCGCTCATCGGCCTCGCCGCCGGCGTCGGCCTCGCCCTCCTGCGCGACCGGCTAGACGCGCGTCTGCGCTCACCCGAGGAGGCCGAGGAGCGGCTGGGGGTGCCGGTGCTCGCGCGCGTCCCGCGCCGCGCCCAGGACCCGGCGTCGGCCCTGGCCTTCGACGAGGGCTTCCGCCTGCTGCGCACCTCGGTCCGCTACGCGACCGGTGACGCGCGCCTGCGCTCCCTCGCGGTGACGAGCTCCTCGGAGGGCGAGGGCAAGACCACCACGGCGTTCAACCTGGCGATGGCCACCGTGGAGACCGGGCTTAACGTGCTCGTGGTGGAGGCCGACGTGCACCGCCCCGCGCTGCGCGAGCAGCTCGGCGAGCTCGACGGCGTCGACGGGGACCGACGCGGTCTGACGAGCTACCTGGCGGGCGCGGTCAGCCTCGCCGACATCATCCGCCCCACCCGCTCGCCCAACGTCCGCATCATCGCCGCGGGCCCGCGGCCCCCGAGCCTGTCGGGGATGCTCGAGTCGAGCCGCGGGCGCGAACTCATCGACGCGCTTCACGGCTACGCCGACCTCGTCATCCTCGACTGTCCTCCGCTCGACGTGGGCGCCGACGCGGCCGTCCTCGCCGCCCGCGTCGATGGCGTGATCCTCGTGGCCGATCTCAAGATCTCGACCGACCACCGGTTGCGCCAGGCCCGTCGCCAACTCGAGTCGATGGGGGCGCGGCTCCTCGGCGCGGTCATCAACCGCGACGCGACCTTCCGCGCCTCGGACTACGTCTATGGGCGCGAGGAAGAGGCTCCCACGACGCCCCGAGCCGGTCGTGGACTCAAGGGTCGGCGGGCGGCTCTCGGCGCCTCGCCCCGCGCTTCCGCCGATCAGTAGGCGCCGCGACCCGAGAGCACGGCCGGGATGGTGGAGAGCAGGATCTCCACGTCCCGCGACAGGGACCAGCCCGCCACGTACTGGTAGTCGAGTCGCAGCATGTCCTCGAAGGGGATGTTCGAGCGGCCGTAGACCTGCCACGGACCGGTCATTCCCGGGCGCAGGTCGAGCCGTCGGGCGTGCCAGGGCTCGTCCAGGGCGGCGTTCTCGGGGAGCACGAGCGGGCGGGGTCCCACGAGGCTCATGTGCCCGCGCAGGACGTTCCAGAGCTGGGGGAGCTCATCGAGCGAAGAGCGGCGCAGCAAGCGCCCCAGGCGCGTGAAGCGCGGGTCGTCGCGGATCTTGAACATGACGCCGTCCTCGACGTCGTTGAGCGAGGAGAGCTCGGCCTTGAGGCGGTCGGCCCCCGTGTGCATCGAGCGGAACTTGAAGAGGGTGAACGGCTCGCCGTCGCGGCCGGCGCGGATCTGGCCGAAGAGCACCGGCCCACGGGAGTCGATCTTGATCGCCAGCGCGAGCAGCAGCGCGAAGGGAGCGAGCAGGACGAGCGCCGATCCGGCGACCGCGACGTCGAGCAGGCGCTTGGCTCCGCGGGCCGGGCGACCCAGGTTCGGGGTGTCGATCGAGAGGACGGGGATGCCTCCGAGCCGATCGATCCGCCGTGCCCCATCGAGGAGCTCGAAGAGCCGGGGGATCACGTCGATCGCCACGCCCTTGTCCCAGCACACCCGCATGCAGGAGAGAAGCTGCGCATGCGTGGCCCGCGAGAAGGCGACGATCACCCGGTCGACTTCGTTGTGGCTCAGGATCTCGGCGAGGTCCTCGCGACGGCCGAGGTGGGGAAGGCCCGACGCGACCTCGGGATGCGGGTCGTCGTCCACCACCCCGACCGGGTGCAGGCCGAGCTCAGGCTGGTTCTGGAGCTTCTTGATGACCTGACTCGCGACGTGCCCGGTGCCCAGGATCAGCGTCCGCTGGCGCAGCGGGGTCATCCGGTTGGCCGCGGAGCGCGCCGCCCCGCGTGTGCTCGCGCTGAGGACCGCGAAGAAGGCGATGGCCGCGAGCGCCCCGGCCGCGGGGTGTCCCGCCCCGAGCGCCTTCGCGAGCCCCCAGAGCGGCCAGGAGAGGAGCACGGCGACGATGACGATGCGCTTGGCCTCGGGCACCCCGCTCGTCCAGGAGGGAGGATCGTCCGTGGCGTAGAGGCCGAAGAGGAACGCGAACAGCGGCCAGCCCAACCCCACGACGACGGTGAAGATCAGCAGCTGGATCAGCGAGAGCCCGGCGATCGAGCCGGCGAGCACGCCGGTCGTGGTGGCGGCGGCGGCGTCCGCGGTGGCCAGCATGCGCCGCAGCGAGGTGCGACCACGCTTGCCGCGGGCATCGTCTCGCTTGCCATACGCGTCGAGCGCCCCGGCGGTGAGGAGGCTCGTCTCCGGGGCGCCGCCCGCTACGTCGGCTCGTCGGCGCTCCGAATGGTGCAACGGCGCTGAGTGTCGTCCTGACATGAGATCTCTTCCGTACCTTGAGTCGATTGCCGGCCGGCCACCGAAGGGACTTGAGTGCATCTGCCCCACGGAACGTACCGGCAACACGATTCCTGATGCGCCCATACTGAACGGTTTGGCGCCTCGCCGGCGCCGGTTCGTGCGGCAGCCGTCCCTTCAACGGCAACGCCCAGCGCTCACGGCCGCGGCGACGGGCCCCTCACCGACCACCACACCCCGAACTATCGCGCCGTCGGCGCCTTCCCGTGTTGGGCGCGGGCGAGTGGCACCCCGCCCTCAAGGAACGGTCGGCCGGCACGGTCACCGTCGCCGTAGTCGCCCGCCCGCAGGCGCCCGTCGGGCGAGGCGTCAGGCGAGCGGCCGCGAGAGGCGCCGCACGCCCATCCCGACACCGACGAGCGCCGCGCCGCCGATGGCGAGGAGCATGACGTCGAAGCCGGTGAACGGCAGGCTCCCCTTGCCCGAAGACGACGCGGAGCTGCTCGACGGGGAGCTGTTGCTGTTGCTGTTTGGATCGTGGGGACGAGAAAGGGTGCTGATGGAGGCAGCCGGGCCACCGCTCTCGTCCTTGAGGGAGTTCTGCCCGTAGGCCGGGGCGGCCGCCATGAGGGCCACAACCAGCGCAAACATGATGAGTCGCTTCATGGAATCCTTCCTTCGTTCCCCTGGTACCGGGTTGGGAGAGTTGATGGACGTTACCGAGCCGGTCGCCGGATCGCAAGCTTGTAGAGGTCGTACAGCAAGAACTACCCATCCAACGCGGCCCGGCGCCGAAACTGCTCACCGGTGATGCGGCGAGACGAGGCGAGTACGCGCTCGACCCGTGTTCTCGGCCGCAAGCACCATAGCTTTAGGGCCCGAAGCGCTTGGCGCGGCGATCGAACTCGGCCGCAACCTGGGCAAGGGTCAGCGGGCGCCCACGTCGCAGCGCCGCGAGCGCCTCGACGGCCAGCGGCTCCCGCGGGTTCAGCGCGTGCGCGCGGCGAAACTGCTCCGCGGCCGCGCGCCGGTCGTGGCGAGCGCCGAGCAGGCCGAGGTAGAGCGCGGCGAGCCAGCTACGGGGGTTGCGCTCGGCGACTTGGGCGAACTGCTCGCGCGCCAGCTCGCGGCGGCCGAGCCCGAGGGCGATCGCGCCCGCGACGGTGGCGGGCTGGGCGTTGAGCGGCTCGAGGTGCGCGGCGCGGCGGAGGGCCGCGAAGGCGGCGCGCGGATCGTCCTGCCAGACCGTCAGGGCGCGCGCGACGTCGCGCTGGCCGACATACGGCAACCCGAGCACGGCGAGCCCGGCCAGCGTGGCCAACACGGCCGCGGCGGGTGCCAGAACGCGCTGGAGCGCTCGGCGCGGGCGGGGCCTCGGGGCAGGCGGTACGGGTCCGGCGGGGCGCGCGAGCGCGACGCCGATCCCGGCCAGCGCCAGGGCCATCCCGCTCAAGACGGGGTACTCCCACAGCCAGTCGACCGACCCGTGCAAGACCCAGACGGCAAGCGGGATCAGCGCGATCCCCGCCGCTGCGCGCCCCTGCGGGCCGCGGCGAGCCCGCGTCCGGGTGGCCGCGGCGACCACGAAGGCGAGAAACGCGAGGAAGAGCGCAGCGCCGATCACTCCGGTGTGGGTGAGGAGCCTGACCGCCAGGGAGTGAGGCCAGCGAGGCTCCTCGGCGGTGCGGCGGCGGGCGACGTAGGCCTCCTGGTAGTTGTCCTGGCCGATCCCGCCCAGCGGGTGGCGGGCGAAGATCTCGAGCCCGACCTTCCAGAGGTCGTAGCGGGCCGAGCCGAGCTGGGTGAAGCGCGTGGCGGTGCTGCCCTCGCGGCCGGTGTTCTGAAACTCGCGCCAAGCCCGGTCGATCCGCTGCCCGACGTGCCCGTGGACCGCGGCCACGCCGGCGCCGGCGCCGACCAGCACAGCGAGCACGAGGACCCCTGCCGCTCCGCGCGTCGCCCAGCGCCCCGCGCGCGGAGGCACCTTCACCCGCGAGTCGGCCCACGCGGCGAGCAGCGCGAGCACGAGCAGCACGCTGTCGGCAACCAGCATGGCGTGCGCCGCCGTGGGGCCCTTGTCGGCCAGGGTTCGGTCGACGAGAGCAGAGGCGAGCGGCGTCCCGTGGTAGCCCGCCGTGCGAAAGACGTCGAGCAGCGGGTGGAGGACCACGACGGTCGCGAGCACCGGACCAGCGGCGAAGAGCGCCAGGCGAAGGCGATCGGGAACGGCGAGGAGAACGGCCAGGACCACGAGCGGCAGCGTGAAGAGCCAACCGCGGCTCTGGGAGAGCACGGTGAGCTGAAGCGCGAGGGCGCCGACGGCGAGCGCTCCTCCCCGGAGGGGCCAGGGCACCTCACGGCGGGCGCCGAGCGCGAGGGCGAGAAGCGCCGTCATGTTGAACAGGGCGGCGTTCGCGTTCTGGTAGGCCAGCGGCGTCGCCAGTCGCGCGTCGTTGTAGAGGCCCAGCGGGTGAGCCGCCGTGCCGATCCTCACCGCCTGGACCACGGCGATCGTGCCCATGGCCGCGACGAGCAGGATCAAGGCGAGCCGGGCGCCCCGCGGCGTCCAGGGCAGGATCGCGAACAGGGCGAGCAGGGCGAAGTACACGAGCGTCCGGTTCGCGCCGTCCCAGGCCGCGCCCGGGTACTCGGCCCAGAGGATGGAGGCGTAGGAGAAGGCGACGTAGAGACCGAGGGCGGCGAGGGCGCCGGCGCCCGCCCGGCTCAAGTGGATCCGCCGGCCGAGGGCGAGCAGCGCCGCTGCGAGCAGTCCGACGGAGGCCAGGGCGCCCAGGTACCACGGGTTGGGGTCGTAGCTCGGATACGTGCCGGCGAGCACCTCGTAGCCCCCGCCCACCGCCGCCCAGTAGACCAGGATCGCCAGGCCGAGCAGCCCCGGCACGAGCGCGATGCCGTCCGTCCTGAGCCGTGCGCGCACCGGGGAAGAGTACGTCGTGGGTCGGACCCGGCCGCCCGCTCGGCGCGCCGGGCGCGTCACTAGACTCGGATCCTCCGTGCCGTCCGGTCTCTCGCTCTACCGTCGCCACCGTCCTCGGAGCTTCGCCGACGTGGTCGGGCAGGAGCACGTGGTGCGCACGCTCTCCAATGCCGTGGAGCGCGGAAAGGTGCACCACGCCTACCTCTTCGTCGGCTCCCGCGGCACGGGCAAGACGAGCATGGCCAAGATCCTCGCCGCGTGCCTGAACTGCGAGGCCGGCCCGACGATCGAGCCCTGCGGGGAGTGCGAGTCGTGCGTGTCGATCGCCTCGGCCACGTCGCTCGACGTGATCGAGATGGACGCCGCCTCCAACAACTCCGTCGACGATATCCGCGATCTGCGCGAGAAGGTCGGCTACGCGCCGGTGGCCGGGCGCTACAAGGTCTACATCCTCGACGAGGCGCACATGCTCTCCTCGCAGGCGTGGAACGCGTTCCTGAAGACCCTGGAGGAGCCGCCGCCGCACACGATCTTCGTGCTCGCCACCACGGAGGCGCAGAAGGTGCTCCCCACGGTGGTCGACCGCTGCCATCGCTTCGACTTCGGGCGCCCGTCGGTGGAGCAGATCGGGCGCGTGCTGCGCCGCGTGGCCGAGGAGGAGGCGATCGACGTGCCCGACGCGGCGCTCGCCCTGCTGGCTCGCGCGGCGACCGGGTCCTTCCGGGACGCGCTCGGGACGCTCGAGCAGCTCGTGACCTACTCCGGAGCGGACGCGGGCGGCGGCGCTCCGCGCATCGCCCTCGACGACGTGCTCGCGGTGCTCGGGATCGCGAGTGCCGACCTCCTGTTCGAGACCGTCGACGCGGTCGCCACCCACGACGCCCGGGCGGCGCTGCTCGCCGGCGCGCGGCTCGTGGAGTCCGGCCGGGACCCGGGGCAGTTCCTGCGCGACCTCGAGTCCCACGCGCGCGAGCTGCTCGTCGTGCAGACCCTCGGCGAGGTGCCCTCCGAGCTGCGGTTGACCGCGGAGCGCGACGAGCG
>JAABUM010001904.1_pt1 | contig 29649 bp, 30 predicted proteins | sample 5559161 | NCBI WGS metagenome assembly JAABUM01 (sample SAMN10711868, study PRJNA513369) | rock metagenome | isolation source: Antarctica rocks | place: Antarctica: Victoria Land, Siegfried Peak nord
GCGCCGTGGTCGAACTGCGCGCGCGCCGCTGCCGTCCCGGTCGCCGTGATCGGCGTCTGGCCGCGTAAGCCCCGGTCCACGGGGAGGGGGAAGTACATCCTGCCTCCTATTCTGAAGATGAACTAGTGCGAGAATACGCGCGTGAGCGGCTGGTGGAGAGCGACGAAAGTGAGATGATGGTAGAGCGCCACGCCCAGTACTATCTGAGGCTGGCGGACACCATCACCCCCGATGTGGATACTCCCGGTCCTATAGGCGCGGCGGCGCTGGCGCGGCTGGAGCACGAGCACGACAATCTGCGCGCTACCTTGCGCTGGACCCTCACAACCGGAGACGCCACGAGCGGCTTGCGCCTCGCAGCCTCCCTCTCTCGCTTCTGGGCAATCAACGGATACTACACTGAAGGCATACGCTGGCTGGAAGAAACGCTCGCGGCGGCCGCAAGGTACCCGGACGCCCCCGTTGCCATGGATCTGGATGAGGACCACCAAAGCAAAGCGTCCATACGCGAAAGAGTACCGGCAGCCGTGCGGGCACGGGCGCTCGTCGCGGCGAGTGAACTGGTTCTCGAGCAAGGCGACCCAGGGCGCGCGGGAGTGTTGTGCGCTCACAGCCTCGACCGGGCCCGCGCCGCGGGCGACCGGACGGCGGAAGCCCTCTCGCTCGTCGTGCTTGGCTCTATCGCGGGCTCTGACGGCGACGACATCCAACAACGTGCCCTCCATGAGGAAGGGTTAGCGATCCTGCGGACATTGGACGATCCGCGGCTACAACATCGCATACTGCTCACAATCGCTGGAACGGCACGTACGCAGGCAGCATTCGACCGTGCCGCCTCTCTATACAACGAATTACTAGGCGTGTACGAGTCTCTGCATGAAGATGCAGGCCGCGCCATGGTATTGTATTGGTTGGGTTATCTCGCGCGCCTACAAGGACGATATGAGGACGCGTGGTCCTGCTACGACAAAAGCTTAACGCTGGCGCGGAACGATGGAAACGTGCGTGGGGAAGCCTGGACACTGCTAGGGTGTGGCGATCTCGCGCGCGACTGTGGGGACTCAGCCACGGTGGAAGCGCGCTCGGGGGAAGCCCTGCGCTTGTTCCAGCGGCTCGGGGATAATCCGGGCGTGGCTTATGCGACCCACAACATTGGCGTGGCGTTTGGTCAACGTGGCGATATCGTAGAAGCGCGCACCCTCTGCACGGAAGCCCTGGTCCTGTTCAAGGACGCGGGCGACCGGGGTGGCGCGAGCGAGGCGCTGGCCAGCCTGGGGACGGTGGAGCGTGCGGCAGGCGACGACCTCCGCGCGGAGATGCGATACTCCGAGGCGTTGGAGATAGCGTGGACGCAAGAGCAACGCAGGCATGTCGTGGCCGCCCTAGAGGGACTGGCAAGCATGGCGGCCAGACATCCTACCACACCTCAACTGAGGCGCACGGCGTTCCTCCTTGGAGCCGCGGACGGCCTGAGCATATCGTTAGGGTTGGCTATACGCCCCGTTGACCGCGCCGTCCGAGAGTCGGATATGACGCGCGCACGGGCGGCGCTCGGCGAGGTACTGTTCGCCCGCGCATGGGATGAGGGTCACTCCTTACCACTAGCACGGGTTGTCGCGCAAGCGCTGACGAAAACGGACGCATCTGACACGGAACCCACACTGCTTTAATACAAAGTCTATTGTTGTTTTCAAGGTCAGGTCACACGGAAGCGCCGCTCGCGTTATCATGGTAGAGGGTTTGTCACAGACGCGCGATGAGGCGCGAGGAGGGGACATTGATGACCAGCACGATTGACCAGGCGCGAACCGTCGCGCCGTACGAGGCAAACGGCGTATTGGGGCCGGACGGCGTGGTCCGCCCAGGGGCGCGGATCGCGGAACCGGCGGACCTGTTGCTCGACATGTACCGCTGGATGTTTTTCGGCCGCGCCTATGACGCGCGGCTATTCTCTCTACAAAGGCAAGGGCGCATCACGACCTACGCGCCCGTCGCGGGCCAGGAGGCGGCACAGGTCGGCTGCGGCCTCGCCCTACGGCAGGATGACTGGCTGGTACCCACCTACCGCGATGGTCTCTCCACCGTCGTGCATGGGCTGCCGCCCGAGAACCTGGCCCTGCTGCTCCGCGGGCACCCCAAAGGGGGCATGATCCCGCCCGACGTCAATGTGATTCCGCAGCAAATTGGCATCGCCGAGCAAGTCTCGCACGCCATGGGCATTGCCTGGGGTATGAAGCTGCGCCATGCCGGGACAGCCACGCTTGTCCTATTTGGTGACGGGGCCACCTCAGAAGGCGCTTTCCATGAGGGAGCCAACTTCGCCGGCGTGTTCAAGGCGCCGCTCGTGCTGGTCTGCCAGAACAACGGCTGGGCCATCTCGGTGCCGCGCTCACGCCAAACAGCGGCCGAAACCATCGCGCAAAAAGCGACGGCTTACGGTATGCCCGGCCACTTGGTCGACGGCAACGACGTCATCGCCATGTACCGGGCTACGTGCGCGGCGCTGGACCGCGCGCGCTCCGGTGATGGCCCAACCCTTATTGAGGCGCAGACTTATCGCATCGGCCCACACACGACCGCCGATGACCCGACGCGTTACCGCGAGGCCGGCGAACTGTCGGAGTGGCAGGACAAGCGCGACCCTCTGACGCGGCTGCGCGTCTACCTGGAACGCGAAGGCTTGTGGGACGACGGTAAGCAGACGGCGTTGGAGGAGGAGACCCGCGAGCGCGTGGCCCGCGCCGTGACGACCGCCCTCGACGAGCCCGCCCCCCCGCCGGAGGCCATCTTCGACCAACTCTACGCCGAGCGTTCGCCCGCGCTCGAGGCGCAACGCGCCGAGTTGCTAGCGCATCTGGCGAAGAACAACGCTGATAAGAACAGCGGCGCGAACGGCGCCAAGGAGGCGCGACATGGCTAGCCGTACCCTCGTCGAGGCCGTCAACGACGCCCTCGCGCTTGCGCTAGCCGAGGACGACCGCGTCATGGTCATGGGCGAAGATGTCGGACGCAACGGCGGCGTCTTCCGCGCCACGGACGGACTGGCCGGCCGCTTCGGCGACGAGCGCGTCGTGGACACGCCGCTGGCCGAGGCCGGTATCATCGGGACCGCCATCGGCCTCGCCACCTACGGCATGCGCCCGGTCGCCGAGATCCAGTTCCTGGGTTTCACCTACCAGGCCTTCTCACAACTGCTTACGCAGGCCGCCCGCGTGCGCTGGCGCTCGGGCGGCCGCTACACCTGCCCCCTGGTCGTGCGCGCCCCTTTCGGCGTCGGCGTGCGCGCCCCCGAGCTGCACAGCGACGCGCTCGAAGCCCATTTCGTCCATACGCCCGGACTGAAAGTAGTGGCGCCGTCGACGCCCTACGACGCCAAGGGCCTGCTGCTCGCCGCCATCGACGATCCCGATCCCGTTATTGTGCTGGAGCCGCTGCGTGGCTACCGCGCCGGCCGCGCCGAGGTCCCCGAGGAGCGCTACACCGTGCCGCTCGGTCAGGCGGCCATCGTGCGCGAAGGTAAAGATATCACACTGGTGGCCTGGAGCGCCATGGTCGCGGTGGCGTTGGCCGCCGCGGAGACGCTGTCCAAGGAGGGCGTCGAGGCCGAGGTAATCGACCTGCGCACGCTGGCTCCGTTCGACGCCGACACGCTCGTTCGCTCGGTCGAGAAGACCGGCCGCGCCGTGATTGTGCATGAGAGCCCCCGAACGGTTGGTATTGGCGCCGAACTCGTAGCCACGATCAACGACCGCGCGCTGCTCTCGCTGGAAGCGCCCGTCGCGCGCGTCACCGGCTACGACGTGCCCATCCCGCCCGCCATGCTCGAAGACTACTACCCGCCGACCCCCGCGCGCGTTGTCGAGGCCGCGCGCGCCACTCTAAATTTCTAGTGGCGAGTGGCGAGTGGCGAGTGGCGAGTGACTAGTTCTCGCCACTCGCCACTCGCCACTATCCTGGAGGGATATATATGGCTGTAGAGTTCCATCTGCCCGATCTGGGCGAGGGCATGGTCGAGGCCGAGTTGGTGCGCTGGCTGGTCAAGCCCGGCGACACGGTCACGCTCGATCAGGCTATCGCCGAAGTGCAAACCGACAAAGCCGTCGTCGAGATTCCCTCGCCCGCCGCTGGGGCCATCCTCACGCTCAACGTCGAGGAAGGCCAGACCGTGCCGCTCGACACGCTCCTGCTCACCATTGAAGACGGTCATCAGGATGGGTTGCCGGCGGCGCCCGCCGCATCCACGCCGATTGCCGCCGCTGCCTCCACGGCGCCGGCAGCCGCGCCCACACCTGCCGCATCCACACCCGCGCCTTCGGGCCAAAACGTACAGGCGCGCGAAGAGGAGAGCCAGCTCGTAGCGACGACATCAGCGCGCGCGACGGAGCCGGCCGCGACACCGCCAGGGGCCAATGGCGCGAACGGCCATCACGACGAATCGGGATCGGGGCGTTGGACCGAGGCGTCAATCGCCCCCCAGCGGCGCGCCCTGGCTACCCCAGCGGTGCGCCGTCTGGCGCGCGAGTTGGACATCGACATCGCCGCCGTACGCGGCAGCGGCCCCGCTGGACGCGTGCTGGCCGAGGACCTGCGCGCGGCTGCGCCAGCAATCAGCAATCAGCAGTCAGCAGTCAGCCCTGCGCGGGAGCAAGCGCCAGCTGTGTCTGTCAGCACGGATGAGGACACCTTAACGGCTGGCGGCGTCGCGCCCATGGCGGCCGAAGAGCGTCTGCCGCTACGAGGGCTGCGCAAACGCATCGCCGAAAACATGCTGCTCTCCACCAGCACCATGCCGCAGGTCACCTGCTTCGTCGAGGTTGACGCCTCGGGGCTCGTCGCGCTGCGCCGGGCGGTCAAGCCCGCCGCCGACGCGCAGGGTGTCGCGTTCTCCTACCTGCCCTTCATCATCAAGGCGCTGGTGCAGACGCTGCGCCAATATCCCTACATCAACGGGTCAATCGATGACGCCAGCAAGGAGATCGTACTCAAGCGCCACTACCATATCGGCATCGCCACAGCCACGCCGGACGGGCTGCTGGTGCCGGTGCTGCGCCACGCCGACCGGCTGACCGTGCTGGATATCGCACGGGAGTTGGGACGGCTGGCCGAGGCGGGGCGCGCGCGCAAGCTGGCGATCGACGAACTGCGCGGCAGCACTTTCACCATCAGCAACTTCGGCGCGGTCGGCGGCTACTTCGCTACGCCCCTCATCAACCCCGGTGAAGCGGCCATCCTGGGGCTGGGTCGCATCGTGGAGCGCCCCTGGGTCGTGGAGGGCCGCGTGGAGCCGCGTCCGATCCTGCCGCTCTCCTTCAGCGCCGACCACCGCCTCATCGACGGCGAACTCGCCATGCGCTTCCTGGGGAGCCTCACCCAGGTCCTGGAGAACCCTAACACGCTGATTCTCGAGATGCGCTGATGGCCGCCACCGCGACGATCTTGGACGAGGCTGGCCGCACGCTGTACGAGGATGGCGCGCCGTACACGCGCGTGCTGGTACGACGCCTGTTTGCGTTCATCCTCGACGGCTTCCTGGCCTCGCTCGTCGCGGGCGCCATTGCCCGGCCGCTCACACCACTGCGCCTCGCTATTGGACCACTTGGCCAGTTTGGTTCCGCGTCCAGCTCCGGTTCCATGCTACAGCTTCTGTTCGGCAAGCCGGTGGTGCCCTTCTGGCCGCTCGTCGTCCCCATCGTCGTGGCCTACTTCATCGTATGCGAGGCGGCGTTCGGCCTGACGCCCGGCAAGGGACTGGCAAGGCTGGGCGCCATACGATTTCGCGACACGCTGTCTGGGATCAACGCTACATACAACCGCTATGGGATAGCGCCTGAAGGACGCGTGGGCTATTGATGCAGTACAGCTTGTGCTCCAGCGTGGTCACAGATCGCCGCTTGTCGCAGCATTTATAACGGCATATCGCCAATGCCCTGGATTGTTACCTTCGCCCCGTAGCGTTACCTTCGCCCCGAAGTATAAGGCCATGAGTTGCGACGACGTAGTGAGCTGCGCCGAGTAAGAGTGATTACCGGAGCGGTCTTTGTTTCAATCCGTGGTGGCGATGCGATCGTAGTTAGCTACTGACTCTATTTACGTGGCATAGCCCTTTTTCGCGCGAATCGTTGTAGTGGGCCTTCTAGCGCACGGGCGCGGGCAGCCGTGCGGAGGCTTGCACCCCGACGCGGCGTGCCACCTCGTCCTAGGCGGGCGTCACATCGGCCGAGGGGCGCAGGCCGTCGAGCGCCGTCCGCAGGATCGGCTCGAGGTAGCCGGACTCGCCGTGGATCTGGGCGATGGCGATGACCATGTCGAGGACCTGTTCGAGGGAGAGGTCGTCGCGGACCTCGTGCGCGCGCTGCGCGGCGGCGAGGAGCGGTCGGCCGGCGGCGATCACGCGGGCGCGGTTGTTGTCGAATAGGGGGTTGCCGCGGTCCGTGTGCTCGAGCAGCGCGGAGGCGATGTGGCGCTTGCCGGTGACAAAGACGAAGAACCGGTGCAGCCAGGCCGTGAGCGCCGCGCCGGGCGTCTCGCCGTCGACGGTCGTGGCGGCCGTGCAGACGGCGTTGACCTCGTCGGTGTAGAGGGCCTCAAGGAGCTCGCGGCGTCCGGGGAAGTTGCGGTACAGCGTCGCCATGCCGACGCCCGCGCGTCGCGAGATCTCGGCCATCGACACGTCAGCCTCAGGATCGGCGAACGCGGAACGGGCGGCCGCGAGGATCTTGGCGCGGTTGTGCGCGGCGTCGGCTCGTCTCGTGGCTGATGGCAACTGGTCCGGAAGCATCGGGACTCCAAGTGGACAGGGTATCCGTTATCTGCTACAGTGAAGTGGACAGGGTATTCGCTTGTCGCATCCACTCCTAGTCTACCCGTTGCGCGCCGCTCGCGGCCACACAAGGAGGCTCACCATGGACTACCGACCTCTGGGACGCACCGGCGTCTCTGTCAGCCAGATGTGCCTGGGCGCGATGATGTTCGGCGCCTTCGGCAACCCCGATCACGACGACGCGGTCCGGATTATCCACAAGGCGCTGGACGCGGGGATCAACTTCATCGACACCGCCGATGGCTACTCCGCCGGCGAGTCAGAGCAGATCCTGGGCAAGGCGCTGGCCGGCGGACGGCGCGCGCACGTGGTGCTTGCGGTCAAGTTCGGCGTGCCTTTCGACGGTGACCCCACCCATGGTGGAGCATCGCGACGATGGATCATGGAGGCGGTCGAGGGCTCGCTGCGCCGGCTCCAGACCGACTGGATCGACCTCTACCAAGTGGGCGTTCCCGATCCGCACACCGACATCGACGAAACCCTCAGTGCCCTCTCTGACCTCGTGCATGCCGGCAAGATCCGCTCCTTTGGCGCATCGAAGGTCTCCGCCTCACAGATCGTCGAGGCCCAGTGGACCGCCAATCGTCGCGGCCACGAACGGTTCCGCACCGAACAGCCCCCTTACTCCCTGCTGACGCGGGCGATTGAATACGACGTGCTGCCGACCTGCCAGCGCCACGGCATGGGCGTCCTGACCTACAGCCCCCTGGCCGGCGGCTGGCTGTCGGGCACGTACCGCAAGGGGCAGGAGGTCAGCGGACCTGCCTCGGCCCTTCGCGCGCAGCGTTTCCCCACGGCCTATGACGCCACCAACCCCGCTAACGCGGCAAAGCTCGACGCCGCCGACGCGCTCGGCGCGCTCGCCGACGAGGCCGGGTTGACGCTCATCCAAATGGCTGTCGCGTTCGCCATCCGCCACCCCGCGGTCACCTCCACGATCATCGGTCCGCGCACCATGGAGCACCTGGACAGCTACCTCGCCGCCGACGGGATCGACCTGCCCGGCGATCTGCTGGACCGCATCGACCGGATCGTCCCCCCCGCGGTCACGATCAACGTCGCTGACAACATGTGGAACGTCGGGACGACGACGCTGACCGCCGCATTCCGCCGCCGGTAGCGCACCCTCGGCCGGACCGGCCGCCAGTCGGACCGCACAACAAGGAGCCAAGAAGGAGGAACACCGATGAGTGCGCCATTCACCGAAGCGGCCGGAATTCCGGTCAACGCGTCCGTTCCCGTGTCCACGTTCAGCCCGGTGGCGCTGCCGGTTCCGGGACGGGCCGTCGATCTGCACATCAAGGTCTCCGCGCCCGCGACGGGCGATAATCTGCCCGTGATCCTGCTGTCGCACGGTCACGGACCGTCGAACTTCATCTCATCGCTGCACGGCTACGGCCCCCTGGCCGACTTCTGGGCGGCGCACGGTTTCGTCGTCATCCAGCCCACCCACCTCGATTCGATGACGCTGGGACTGCGCGACGCCGACGACCCGGATGCGCCCCTGTACGGTCAGTCCCGGGTGCGAGACATGCGCCACATCCTCGATCACCTCGACCAGGTCGAGTCCGTCGTACCCGGCCTCGCAGGGCGTATGGACTGCAGCCGCATCGCCGCGGTCGGGCACTCCCTGGGTGGTCAGACGGCGGCCATGCTGATCGGTGAAACGGTGGGGGACCCGGCCGACGGGCCTGAGGTGGACCTGTCCGACGAGCGCGTCACGGTGGCGGTGCTCCTGGCTGCCCCAGGCAGGGGCGAGGATCTCGCCGAGCAGGCGGCCACGCTCTACCCAGCCATGCGCCACGTGAGCTTCGCCAAGATGACGAGGCCGGCGCTGGTCGTCGTCGGCGAGGACGACTGGAACCCCATGTTCTCCGCGCGCAAGGACTGGCGCGCCGATGCCTACGACCTCGGCCCCAGCCCGAAGAGCCTCCTGACATTGTTCGGCGCCAAGCACGCGCTCGGCGGCATCTCCGCATACGACGCCAAGGAGACGACCGACGAGAACCCTGGGCGCGTGGCCGCGCTGCGCGCGCTCGTCTGGGCCTACCTCCGCTCCGCACTCTACCCGGATGACTCAGCCTGGACTGATGCGATCGCTGCCCTGGACAGCATGCCCACCCCCATGGGCAAGGTCGAATCCAAGTAGACCCTCGCCGGCGCCGAGGTCAGGCTCGACGACGCCCTGCTCGACCGCATCGACGCGATCGTGCCGCCCGGCGCCGATGTCGGCACGCTCGACATGGCCTACCTGCCCCCGGCCCTCCATCGCTCCAGCCTCCGCCACCGACCCGTCAATGAACGCGCCGCCTGACCGCATCCCCTTGCCGCTCTCGCACGGCAGGCGCGACAGGATAGCTCCAGATCCCAGGTAGTCCTCGATCGCGACCCTCAACTCTCCGTCATCTGCCGGCGCCGGCCAGCGCTCACCGCAGGCGATAACAGTTACCGCCGCCTCGGTCCGCGCTAAGATCGAGGATACGGCCCGACCCACCGCAGCGGCATTCACCAGCGCTCCGACGAACAGATATGGCGCGTCGCGACCATAGCGGCTACACACCGCCCCGTTGGGCGAGGGCAACACGATGCGCGTACCTGCGGGCGCCTCGTCGTAGCTCAGAGGCGACAGCGAGTAGGGATGGGCGCCGAGCCCGAGCATATCCTGGCGATAGGCCGCCACCACGGCCCTGACGTGGCGGGCGAGAGCCTCGGGGTCGTCGGTGGGGTCGCAGGGGTAGATGATCGCGCCGTGGTGGACGGCCGTGACGACAGCCGTCGAAAAGCGCAACGTGTCGACGATCACCAGGATGTCGCGCCGGGCCGATGCGCGGCGCGCGCCGTCGCGGCCCCACTCTAACCGGCAGCGATAGGGCTGTTGCGACAGCACATCAGGCGTTATGTCCATGTGCGCGCAGTATACCGCCGCCGTGGCATAATCTTATGGTGCCATGTGCGCGGAGAAGAAGGCCAGGACGCGCTGCCAGGCGTCGCGCGCCGCCTCGGGGTCGTAATTGCCACCATGATCGTCGAAAAAGGAGTGCCCGGTGTCCGGATACTCCTTGATGTCGGACGGCACGCCGTGGCGCTCCAACGCGCGCGCCAGAGCGCGCCCCTGCCACGCCGTGAAGTCGCGCCCTGGGTACGAGCCGACAACCGGGCAGGAGCGGGCGACGGCGTCCAGCGGGCGCGGATTGGTCCCGTAGAACAGGGCGATTGCGCGGAGACGATTGTCCCGGCAGGCCCAGGCGATGGCGAACCCGCCGCCCATGCAGAAGCCGATGGCGCCCAGGCGGCCCGCGTCGACCTCGGGGCGCGCGGCCAGGTAGGTCAGGGCCGCCCGCAGGTCGTGGATGGAGCCGTGGTCGAGCGGACGTACGGTCGCGCCGACCACGATCCGCAGGATGCAGAGGGCGTGGGGGCGGCGCGCGTACAGGTTGACGGCAAGGGCGACGTAGCCTTCCGCGGCGAAGCGGCGCGCGGTCGCGCGGATGCTCTCGGTGAGGCCGCCGACCTCGTGGATGACCACCACCGCGGGAAAGAGCCCCACGCCATCGGGCCGGGCCAGGTACCCGCTGACCGGCGAGCCCGCGGCGACGTAGGGGACGTGCTCGATGAGGACGTTCATGTCTGAGTGTATCGCAAATCAAAAGGGCGGGGTATGGTTCGCACCCCTACGTGCAGGGCCTGTGAAAAGCCCTGGGACCCGCCGACTTTTTACAGACCCTGAGTTCATTCAGGCCACGATTGGAACAAGCCGGGCGGCGTGGTATCCTACAAGCAGCGGATGCCCCGCTAGTTCGGTGGTGATCTATGGCTTCACTATCCCCTGATAACTACTCGACGGCAACATTCAACGACTCGTTGGGGCAGTTGGCGCGCCGGCGGTCGCACGCGCCGAGGCGGCGCTTCGCCGTGGCCGGCCTCGTCATGGTCGTCGCGATTGGCTACCTTATTTTCTCCAGTTTCAGCGCGGCCGTTACCTCGGTGATCTCGCCGGGGCAGTTGCTTGGGCGTGGCGCCGCTGCCTACGGCCAGACCGTGCGCCTGCAGGGCACGGTCGCCGGCGCGGTCGGTCAAGACCCTTCGACGCTGGCCGCACGCTTCCGAGTCTCCGACGGCCACTCCGCCGTGATGGTCTCCTACGGCAGCGATCTGCCGCAGGGCTTCAAGCAGGGCGCGCAGGTCGAGGCGCAGGGAACCTATAACGGCCACATGTTTACGGCTACGACGCTGACCGCCAAGTGCCCCACCAAGTACCAGGCCGCGTCGTCCGCCGCCTCAGCGTTGTCGCAGGGTTAGCGGGAGTATCCCGTGAACACCTATCTCCGCACGGTCGCGGCCATCGCCTATAAAGACCTCGTGGTCGAGTGGCGCACGCGCGAGACGCTCGTTGCCGGCGCGGTGCTGGCGCTGATCGTCGTCGCCATTTTCGCCTTCGCGCTTGAACTCGCGCCGGCTACCGCGCGCGCCGTCGCACCCGGCCTGCTGTGGGCGACGCTGGCTTTCGCCGGCGTGCTCACCTTCGGGCGGCTGTTCGCCCCCGAGCGTGATCGCGGTTCGCTCGACGGGCTGCTGCTCGTCCCGGCCGATCCCTCGGCACTTTACGTGGGTAAGATGGCGAGCGCGCTGCTGTTTATGCTGCTGGTCTTCGTGGTGACGCTGCCCGCGCTGGCAGTTTTGACCGGCGCCCCGCTGCTGACCGCGTCCGTGCTGCCCGTGGCCGTGCTCGGCTTGCTCGGGCTGGCCGCCGCCGGGACGCTGTTCGCGGCGCTGGCCTTGAGTGGACGCGCGCGCGACGTGCTGCTGCCCATCCTGTTCCTGCCCCTGTCAATCCCCGTGGTGCTGACGGCGGCCGGCGCCACGCGCCTGATTACGGACGGCGCGCCGAGCGGCGGCGCCCTGGGCGTGCTGGCCGCGTGCGACGCGCTGTATATCGCCGCCAGCACGGTGCTGTTTCCATACGTCGTCGAAGAGTAGGATAGTATAGGACAATAGGACAAGAGGTATGCTGAGAACACTATCGCGCGCGCTCGATATCGTCGTGGCACCCGCTATCATCGCCGCGCTGGCCCTGGCTTTCTTCTACGCGCCGCCCGAGAAGACCATGCACGATGTCTATCGTATCTTTTATTTTCATGTGCCGGCGGCGGCGGCCTCGTTCCTGGGCTTTGGCATCGTCTTCGTGTGCAGCGTGCTCTACTTGCGCACGCGTGAGCGCCGTTACGACATCGTCGCGGGGGCCGCGGCCGAGGTGGGCGTGCTGTTCTGCGCGCTGGGCATCGGCATGGGCATGCTATGGGCTAAGCCGGTGTGGGGAGCGTTCTGGATCCCCGGCGACATCCACTTGCTCGCTACCGCCGTGCTGTTCCTGATCTACGTGGCCTACCTCATGATGCGTGGGGCCATCGACGACGACGAGCGCCGCGCGCGCCTCTCCGCCGTGGTGGGGACCTTCGCCATCATCGCCGTGCCGATCGTGTTCTTTTCCATCCGCGTCATCCACGTCGGCGACCACCCCGCGCTAACCGGATCGTCGCTCTCCGACCCGCGTATGACGACCACGCTGATGTTTTGCATGACGGTGATGATGCTGTTCTTCACCTTTATCCTGTTGCGGCGTGTCCGTCTGGAGTTCGCGCGCGCGGCCGTCGAGGACCTGCGCCGCGATGTGCTTGACCTATCCGAGCGCGCCACGACCGGCGCGGCGCGCCCCACGCTGGGCCGCGTCGTCGCGGGCGCGGCTCCAGCCGCGAACCCCGTCCCGCTGGGTGTTCCCGGCGCCGCTTTTACCGCCAACGCCGTGGAGACGCGGCCACGGTCTTAACCTGTGTAACCTTTGGAGCCTATTCTCATGCACATCGACACGTACACCTTTGGGCTGATCATGGCGGGCTTCGGCAACGTCCGCCCCACCGACGCGTTGCAGTACCTGGCGCTGGCCTACACCATCTTCTTTGTCGCGATATTCGCCTACGTCATCAGCCTCTCGCGCCGTCAGGCTCGTGTGCGCGACGATCTGGCCGTGCTGCGCTGCGCCGTGGACGAGGAGAAGGCGCGAACGGAAGCGCGGTAGGATGCCCTCACCCCCAACCCCTCTCCCTGACGCGGGAGAGGGGAGCCGTCCTACGTGTAGTAGGGCGCATGATCGAAGATAGTCGCTTTCCTCTCCTGTGCGCGGGAGAGGAGTCGGAGGGTGAGGAGAAACGGGCGTGACCCGACAGGCGGCTCCCCTCTCCCGCGTCAGGGAGAGGGGTTGGGGGTGAGGGCCGTGCTGGGGCCCCAAGGGGTGAGGGGGAAAAAGGTTCGTGACAGAGACGGATTTCGGGCAGATCGTGGCGCTGCTGGCCTTCGCCAGCGCGCTCTATACGGTGATCTGTGCAGTGCTGGGCGCCGGTTGGCGGGGACGGCCGCGCCGGCCGGAGCTGGCGCGCAGCGCCGCGCGCGGCGTCGCGGCCACGGGCATCCTGATCGCGCTGACCATCGGGGCATTGTTATACGCCCTGTGGATACACGACTTCAACGTCGCGTACGTGACCGACCACAGCAACCTGGAGGAGTCGCACGTCTACGACCTGACCTCACTGTGGGCTGGGCAGTCCGGCTCACTGATGCTGTGGTGCCTCATGCTCAGCATCTTCGCCGGCGTCGTGGTGTGGCGCAACCGCGACTTCCGCCACGGCCGCTACCGCGAGTTGATGCCGTGGGTCATCGCTGTGCTGATGACGTACCAGGTCTTTTTCCTGGGCCTGATCAACTTCGTGGTGGAGTCGCCGTGGACGCGCCTTCCGCTTGACCAGACGCCGCCCGACGGCGTGGGCCTGATGCCGCTGTTGCAGAATCCACTGATGACGATTCACCCGCCCGCGCTCTACACCGGCTACGTGGCGCTCGGCGTGCCGTTCGCCTTCGCGATGGCCGCGCTGATCACCGGCCGCGTAAACGACGAGTGGATCGCGGCGACACGGCGCTGGACGCTGTTCGCCTGGATCTTCCTGGGCTGCGGGCTGCTGCTGGGCGGCAACTGGGCCTACAACGAGCTCGGCTGGGGCGGCTTCTGGGGCTGGGACCCCGTCGAGAACGTGGCCCTGCTGCCGTGGCTGACCGCGACGGCCTTCCTGCACTCGATTCTGATCCAGCAGCGGCGCGGTATGCTCAAGATCTGGAACATGGCCCTGGTCATCACCACGTTCAGCCTGACCCTGTTCGGCACCTTCATGAATCGCAGCGGCATCGAGTCGAGCGTCCACGCCTTCGAGGGCAGCGCGCTGGGGCTGCCCTTCGTGCTCCTGATCGCGGCAACGGTGATCGGCGCGCTGGCGCTGCTATACTGGCGGTTGCCGGCGCTGGGCGTGTCGAACCGCCTCGACTCGTTTCTCTCGCGCGAGAGCGCCTTCCTGATGAACAACCTGCTGCTCGTCGGCATCGCCTTCGCCATCTTCTGGGGCACTATCTTCCCGATCCTGTCCCAGGCCGTGCGCGGCGCCGCCGGCAAGGTCACGGTCAGCGCGCCGTTCTACAATAAGGTGACGGGGCCGCTCTTCCTCGTGCTGTTGCTGCTGATGGCGGCGGGACCGTTGCTGCCGTGGCGGCGCGCCTCGGCCGAGAATATGCGTCGTAACCTGTTGCGCCCCTTTGCGGCCGCGGTCGTCGTCGGCGTCGTGTCGTTCGTGCTGGTGGGGCGGCTCTCCGCGGCGCTCTCGTTCGCGGCCTGCGCCGCCGTGATCTTCACGATGGCCCTGGAGTTCTATCGCGGAGCGCGGGCCAAGCGCCGCGCCACCGGCTACGCGTGGCCGCGCGCGCTGGTCCACCTCGTCGACGGCAACCACGGCCGCTACGGCGGCTACCTGGTGCACGCGGGCATCGCGCTGGTGGCGCTGGGCGTGACCGGCTCAATGCTGCTCAAAACCGACGTGCAGCAGCGGGCGCGCGTGGGGCAAGCCTTCCAGGTGGGCTCCTACCAGGTGACGCCTTTGGCCGTGCGCCAGAGCAACGTGCCCAACGTCGGCCCCGAACAGACGGTGACCTTGCGCGTGGCGCAAAACGGGCATGTTGTCGCGAATCTGCCGGCGCGCGCCGTGGTTTTCGAGCAGAACGCGGTGCAGCTACAGGCGCAGAGTGAGGCCGCGGCGGTGCCGATTGTAACGGTAGACAGCAATCCGCTGCGCGACATCTATGTGACGCTTACCCGCTACGATCCTGGTCAGGGGCCAGGTACGGCGACCGTGGACGTGCATGTGTTGATCAATCCGCTGACGTGGTGGGTGTGGGTCGGCGGGCTCGTCGTTCTCCTGGGCGGCTTGATCTCGTTCACGCCCAACGCGCGTGAACGCCGCGTCACTGTTGCAGCGCCAGTGGGAGCGGCGGCCGCGGCTGCGGCTGCGGGGTACGCCCCATGATGGCGCCACGCGGCCAGACCTTAAAAGGTCATGGCAGACGACGGACCTTGAAAGGTCTGCCTGGGCGTGGCATACGCTCTAGCTTGCCCCACGCGGCGCGCGGCTGTGGCTGCCTGGCTGGTGGCGTGACCTTTTAAGGTCTGGTCCCTACCATGACCTTTTAAGGTCTGGCCCACGACGGGCGCCATCACAATCGCAGCGGTCCCAGTGGGTACGGGGAGGTACAATAGAAGCATGGCACAGGTACAGGAACCCTTAATTATGGGTGAGAACGTCACTAGCGTGGACGCTAGCGAGGCTCCGCCGCGACGGCGGCGCGGGGCGCTGGTTTGGCTGCCCGCAGCCGTAGTCATTGCCCTTGTCGCGCTGCTGGCTGTCGCCGTATTGCGCCCATCGGGTGATAACGCGCTCTCGACGCACAACCAGCCCGCCACGGATTTCTCGATGGCGCTCTATAACGTCTATAACGGCAGTAGTACCATCAATACACGGAGCCTGCGCGGCAAGACGCTGGTCATCAACTTCTGGTGGGCGAATTGCCAGCCCTGCCAGCAGGAGGCGCCGCTGCTGGAACAGGCGTGGCGGCGCTGGAAGGGCCAGAACGTCGTATTTATCGGGGTCGATGGGCAGGATGCGAGTGTACCCACGGATTTCCTGCGTACCTACCACATCACTTACCCGAACGGGAAGGACCCTAACTACGTGAATATCGAATACGGCGCGACGGGGTTCCCTGAAACGGTCTTTATATCGCCGCGCGGCATGTGGACGGACAAGTACGCGCAGCCCTTCCCCGACGCCGCGACTCTCGATACACTGATCAGGAAGGCGCGCGCATGAGCGTGATACCCGTACAAGCGCGGGGCGGGGGGCCGCGCTGGCGTATCCCGCTCGCCGCTCTCGTGGGCGGAGCCGTCATCGTGTTTATCGCGTTGTGGCTGGCCGCTCTCACACATCAGTCCGGCGACAGCGGATCGCTGGACAGCCGGGCGCTGGCCGTCGGCGACACGGTTCGCTGTCCTATTTGCCAGCAAGGCATTCCTCTGAACGATGTCGCTAATCCGCAGGCGGACGCCATGCGCACGAAGATTCACGACGAGTTGCGCCAGGGACTATCGGAGGATCAGGTCAGGCAATATCTGGTGGCTCAGTACGGCCCCTCTATCTTGCTCGCGCCGCCGCAGCAGGGCTTCGACGCGCTGGTGTGGTTCGTCCCGCTGCTCGTCGTCGCTGGTTGCGCGGCTGGCTTGCTCCTCTCTATCCGTCGGTGGTCCACGCCATTGTCGCGCACGACAGCGGCGCCAGGCGCCGAAGGGCCGTGGCGGAGCGCGGGTATGTCTGGCCCTGAAGGACCATGGCAGGGACCGGACCCTGAAGGGCCTGCGAGTGGTGAGGCGCGGCGCTATGAGGACCTGCTCGACCGCGAGTTGCAGCGGCGAGGGTAACCCCGATGATTCTCCTGGCTACGCTGCTTTTGCTCGCCGCCGTGCTCGTATTCGTGGGCTATCCATTGATACACCCAGGCGCGCCCGATGCTGTCGAGCCGGCCGCCCTGCCGCTGTTGGGACAACGTGAGCGGCTGCTGGCCGAGCGTGAGCGCGCACTCACGACGCTGCAAGAGCTTGAGTTCGAGCATAACATCGGCAACCTCTCCGACGAGGATTACGCCGTGCTGCAAGCCCCGCAGCGGCGCAAGGCCGTGGCTATCCTGCGTGAGCTCGATTCAATCGGCGATGACGGCGTGAACGCGCCTGTCTCGCCCCCGCCGTTGGTCGACGATCCGACCCTGGATACGCGGTTGGAAGAGGACATCGCGCGAGCGCGGGCGCGCCTGACCGGGACGCCTGCGACCAGCAGCGCCACCCCGACTGTCCCCATCCCCGAGGACGCGTCCGCCCCGGCCGCTGTGTGTCCCACCTGCCGCGCGCCCCACACGGCGGGGGCGCGCTTCTGCGCCGAGTGTAGGCGCCCCTTGTATGGGGACGAAGTCGGGCAAACGACGCGTACGGCGCGGGGGACGCAGGAAGGATGAGCATGGTGATACAGTTCGCCCCCTCCGGGGGAGCCTGGCCCTCGCTCCTCGCCCCCCCCGCCCCCTCCGGGGGAGCCTGGGGAGATGCCTCCCCCCAGACCCCCGCCAAACAGACACCGTGGTGGATGGTGGGGCAGGGTACTTGTGAGCGAGTCCGCATTATTGGACACTACTGGCCTGACAGACAGACGCGGCAACTGGAGAGTGCGGGGCGGCGAGTAGTTTCCTATCTCCAGACCCGGTGGCTCCCAGGCTGTGCGTATGGCGGGGGTCTGGGGGGAGGCATCTCCCCAGGCTCCCCCGGAGGCGCGCTGGACCGCCGGCCGCAGCCGGGGGGCCAGTCAGCCATGGGCGGGGGGGGCGAGAGAAGGTTCCTTCATGGGAGCGGAAGAGGCGAGAGAAGGTTCCTTCATGGGAGCGGAAGAGGCGAGAGAGGGCGACTTGTCACACACCTTGTATTGATGGCGCTGCTGCTTGTGGCTTGGCTAGGTGTTGTGGGCGACGCGCGCGCCACGGCCGCGTCTACCGTACGCATTACTGGGACCATCGCCAACGGCGCCACCCACAAGCCAGTCGCGAACGAGCCCGTGGCGCTGGACGAAGTGCGCGGCGGCGCCACGGTGACGGTGGCGCGGGCGCGCTCCAACGCGCATGGGAACTTCACATTCAGCGTACCGTCCCTCGTGGGCGATGGCTACGCCGTCGTCGCCACGTATAAAGGCGTGCCCTATGGCGCGCCGGTCGACGCGCGAAGTCCGTCGCACCTGCTTACGGTGTCCGTCTATGACACTGTGTCATCGGACGCCGGGCTCATCGCACCGCTGGCGCAGATCGGCATGGCGCGCACGTCGCAGGGGTTGCAGGTGGCCGAGGAGTGGACGGTCGTCAACCCGACGACCGCGACCGATGTGGGCAGCGACCCCGCGACCGGCCGGGGCGCGGCGTTCTTTCCCGTCCCGCCGGGAGCGTCCAACGTGTCCATCGTAGCCGGTGCCACCACGTTAATCGCGCCGGCCACGGTTGAGCGCGGGGCCGTGGTGATGAATACGGTGATACGGCCCGCGACCGGCCGCAACGCGGCCAGCTTCCACCAGGTGAAGTTCGCCTTTACGCTGCCCTACGGCTCCGATCACCCCACGCTGCGCATCCCAACGCGCTATCTGATCGGCTCGCTGGAAGTCTTCTCTCTGGGCGGGGTCAAGCTCGAGGCACCCGGCTTCACGTCCGCGACCCTCGATGTCGACAATAACCGCATCGCGGGGTGGCGACAGCAGGCCGTCCCGCCCAACACAACGGTGTCGGTCGGCGTGGACGGAGCGCCGGCCCCGTTGACGCTAGTGGGACCGCCGCCTTTCCCGTATGCCAGCGTCCTCATCCTGGTTGGCGGCGGGTTCGTGCTGCTGCTGTTCCTGGCGCTTGGCGGCCGCGCGCCCGTCCCCGCGACGGCAACTGGGACAACCGCCGAAGGAGCGGTCCCGGAAGGGTTGCGGCGGTTACACCGCGAGCGTGAGCGCCTCGTCACGGCGATCGCCGAACTCGACCTACAGTACGCGCGCGGCCGCGTGCCCCCCTCGCGCTATGAGCAGCGGCGCGCCCGAGAGAAAAGCCGCTTGCTCGACGTGGCGCGCAAGCTGGGCGGGTGAGCGGCGCCGTTATTGAGGCGCGCGACGTGTCCAAGCGCTTTGGGCGGCAAGTGGCCCTGCGCGGCGTCGACCTACGCGTGTCGCCCGGCCGCACCCTGGCGATTGTCGGGCCCAACGGAGCGGGCAAGAGCACGCTGCTGCGCATCCTGTCTACGCTGGCGCGGCCGTCGTCCGGCGTGGTGCTGCTCGGCGGCGTCCCCGTCGCGGACGACCCCGTGGCGGCGCGGCGGCGTCTCGGCGTGGTGTTCGGCGCGACCTTCCTCTACGACGAGTTGACCGGGGCGGAGAACCTGGCCTACTATGCGCGGCTCTACGGCGTGCGCGACAGCGCTCCACGCGCGGCGGCGCTGGCGGCGCTGGTGGGCCTGGAAGGACGCCTGCACGACCGCGTCGGCGTCTACTCGCGCGGCATGGCGCAGCGCTTGTCGATCGCCCGCGCGCTGCTGCACCGTCCGGATGTGCTGCTGCTCGATGAGCCGGACGCGGGGCTCGACCCGGCGGCGGTGGCCGACTTGCCGCGTCTGCTGCGCGGGGACGGCGTGCCGGAGCGGGCCATTGTGCTGACTACGCACGATCTCGACCTCGCGCTGACCCTCGCCGACGACGTGGCGATCCTGGCCAGCGGCCGCTTCGTCTTCGCCGCGCCGACCGGCTCGCTCACCCCCGCGACACTCCGTTACGCCTACGACGAAGCCAACGACACATCAGGTAGTCGCTCAGTGGTCATGTGACCAACCGTTGACGCCGATGCCCGCCCGCAACTCCTCTTCATCCCACCCTGGCCGAAATTCTTCCGCCGAACGACCACTGCGTCCGATACCCATGAATGAGATGTGACGAGGCGAACGGTTTGCTTGGAGGTAGGCGCGTAGCGCCTCCTGGATCACCTCAGTAAAGGTCGTCTCACGCTGCTTTGCGAGGTGTTGTGCTTCAAGTAGCAGGTCGTCCTCTACAAATACCGTCGTGCGCTTCATCACATCCCCATATGCCTAACTATAAGAGTCTTTACAGTATTTGTATGTTAGCATACTGTGGTCTTAAGTATGGCTTGAGCGTCGATGCGGCAACCTTTTCGTCCCACCTGTCGTGTAGCTCATGCGCCGGGCGACCGCTTGACCATAACATGCTGTAGCCCTTTTTATTACAAGAATAAACTAATGACAAGCCGGGTCGTTAAGCAGCGGCTGGTACAATGCGTGAAAGAAGAGACCGGGGAGGACATCGTGAGCGCGCCGATCCGCCTTATCGCCACCGATCTCGACGGCACGCTCTTGCGTTCCGACGGGACCGTGTCGGAACGCACCCGTCGGGCTATCGCCCATGCGCGCGAGGCCGGCATCGCTGTCGTGCTTGTTACCGCACGCTCACCGCGCACCCTCCGTCCGTTGGCACAGCAGATCGGCGTGACGGGCCTCGCCATTTGCCTCAACGGCGCCGTCGTCTATGATCTGTCCACCGAAGCGATCGTCGCGCACACGCCGCTGTCGTCAGCTGTAGCCCAACGGCTCGTGTCTGCCTTGCGCGCGACCGTCCCCGACGTCTGCTTCGCGGTCGAGCGCGGCGTGCAGGCCGGGCACGACCCGCGGTATGCCGCCCTCCGTCCTATCGTCGACGATCACCCCTCGCTCATCGCCGACGCGCTTACGCTCTGCGCGGAGGATGTCACCAAGCTACTGGTACACCACCCGGCTATGCCGTTGCCGGACCTGCTGCGCACCACGCGCGAGATCGCCGGCGAAGCCGCGGTCGTGACGCACTCCAGTATCCTGTTCGTGGAGGTCTCCGCCGCTGGCGTGACCAAGGCCACGGCGTTGGAGAGGCTGTGCGCCCATCTAGGTGTCGATGCGGCGGCAGTCGTCGCGTGCGGCGATATGCCGAACGATCTGCCCATGCTTCACTGGGCGGGGCATAGCGTGGCCGTAGCGAACGCCCACCCGGATGTGTTGGCCGCCGTCGCCGAGGTGACGCTCTTCAATGACGAGGATGGGGTGGCGCGCGTGCTGGAGCGCGAAACGGCGCTGGTCGTCGCAGCGCGGCAACGTGACACCGAAGACGGGGGCAGTCCGTGACGGTCTTCTTCGATCTCGATGGTACCTTACTCGATGATGACGCGGCCACGCGCGCCGGCGCCCTCGCTATCCTCCAGCGGCGTCGCGCCGTCTTCGACCTGTCCGACGACGCTTTTATATGGCGATGGAAGGACCTGACCACGAAACATTGGCGACGATATGAGAGGGGAGAAGTGACGTTCGCGGAGCAACGGCGCGCCCGCGTGATCGACTTATTCAGAACGGCCGGGCGCACGTTGTCCGCGGCCGACGCCGATGACCTATTTCAGGTCTATGTGCGCCACTACGAGCAGAACTGGCGCTCGTTCCCCGATGTCCTGCCCTGCCTCGACGCTCTGGACGGCCGATCTCTTGGTGTCATCAGCAATGGTGACCCTATCCAGCAGCGCGAAAAGCTGGAGCGGATCGGCCTGCTCCACCGCTTCACCACGGTGACCATCTCGGGGGCTGTCGGCGTATCCAAGCCCGACCCAGCTATATTTCAAGAAGCCTGTCGTCGCATGAGACGCACCTCCCGAGAGTGCGCGTACGTTGGTGATCGACGTTCAACCGATGCCTGCGCGAGCGCGCGGGCCGGCTTGCACGGGATATGGATCGATCGTTCAGGCGCGAGTATCGCGGGCGCCGGCGGCGGTATCGACACCATTCACACTCTATCGGAACTCCCGTACATCCTCGGCTATCACGCCGGAGCACACCCGTGATTACTATGGCTACCTCACCTGGCTTATCGGGGCGCGGACAAGGATGCGGAACGGGCGCGAGACCAGGCGCACATCCGGGCTTGGGAGCAGATGCGGCAGCTACGAATATCGCCGTGCGTTTCATCACATCCTCCCTGTGCCCAATTATAACTGGAGATCATGAGCGCGTCGCTACGGCAGAAATTGCGCGACTAGTGAACCTGTGACGCGCTCCACTGTCACGGCATAGTGATCCGTGGATAAATCGCTCGCTTCCAAGTGGGGTTGCCGCGCTTTGGTTCGGTAGTGCAGGTGGTCGAAGAACTTGATGTACGCCATCCAGACCTCCCGCCGTTCGCGTACTGTCGGGTCGGGCCGATGAGCCTGATAGGCTTGGAGGTACGCGTCGAGGCGACCTTTGGTCAAGGCGATTTGCCAGGGAGGATTGGCGATGTCCCACCCGAGTTGTGCGACATCGAGGGCTGGGTCCCCGCATGCCATCCACTCCCAGTCGATATAGCGCACTTCGCCTTGGTCGAAGAGGATATTGGGCACACACGGATCACCGTGGACGAGGGAGAAAGCGGGCAGGCCGGTGAAGAGGCTGTTGTGCGCGTCGATGTACGCGTCGAGCCGTGGGACAAGCCGCGTCACGATGTCTATCGCGAAGAGGCGCCGGTATGCTATTTCCCAGTAATCGAGGCTTTCGTGGAACCGCTGTCGCATATCGAACGGCCGCTCTTGCTCCTCTCCGATAGAGCCCCAGTACGGGACCTGATGTTGGTGCACGCACGCCAACGTGGCGGCGTGCGCCCGCAGATCTTCAACCGACCAGTCCGCATGTGGCTCGCCGGGCACGAACGACAGGATGGCACATGGGTAGGGTACCTCTCTCCGCGACGTATCCAGGTAGAGCGGCGTCGGACCAATCCCCAACGGGAGCAGCGCGAGGCGCTCGAACTCGCGCACGAGATGCGCCTCCCCCTCGGCGCGATACGCCAACCTGGCCGTGAAGCTCTAGTGCGCTACACTGCTACTCATGAGCGACGCAGCAGATGCACCAGGGAAACGAATGTTTGCAGCGGATGAATCAGGCGATCCCGGCCTAGACGTTCCTGGTGGAGCATAGCGGTACTTCTCGCTGGTTCTCATTGAGTATGATGAGGAGGAAATACGCCAGCTTCTTCGCGCGCTGCGCAAGCAACAAAAGTTGCCGGAACACTTTGAGTATCACTTCGCACAGGGTACTTCCAGGCGTGACGATGTACGACACAGGTTCATGGAAGCGGTAGCAAGCTCTACCACCATTGGCGTCGGCGTTACTGTGGACAAGCGAGCCCTACCGCAAGCAATGCAAAAACTTGGCGGGCCGGGCATATTAGCGGATCAGCTTTGCTCTTGAAGCTGCCCGATGCGCGACTCAATAACGCTACGATGCTTAATAGATGGGAATAAAAGGGGTTCAAAACGCTTGTGCCAGGCAACAGAGAAGCAGTTTAGGCAGAGGGTACGTACGTCTACAAGAACTTGCTACTTAAAAGGTGTTAAGGCAGCCGAGTCGCACCGTACCGATGGAGTTCAGGTTGCGGATATGATAGTGGGAGCAGCGCAGCACTCTGCTAGTAAGAAAAAGTTTGATTATCTCGTGCCGCTTAGGCACAAAATCCCTATTGAGGGTATAGGTTGGAAATAAATTGCCACCCCTAAGCTTGAACTTATTATCAAGCAACGACCCTACACAGTCTAGGGCGGTGTCCAGAGGTGGCGCTAGGCGCCTGAAAGTCCCGCGAGGAGACTTTCAGCTCTCCTATAAAGCCCTCACAGGAGGGCTCGCCCTTATCATACTACACCTGTCACGGCTTGTCACTATGTTAGCACATCCTGACATTGCTAGGCGTGAGCGACTCAGACGCACTAGGGGCGACCAGCGCCTGGGCCGTCAGGAGATCATAGGCGGTTTTACTCGGATCGAGTCCTCCAGCGCGATGCCGGGCAGATCGACGATGCGGACGCGATTGAGCGAGGCGCTGGGCGTGAGGCGTTCAGGATCGAGTGAGATATTGTATGTCCTGTCGGGATAGGTCAGCCTTGCGGCGCGTCTAGCGCGTCGATCTCGTGGTCGAGGCGGCCGACGTCGAGGTACTCTTCGCGGTGCAGCGCGTAGGCGCGTTCGAGCAACAGCTGGCATAGCCGGCCGCCGCGTTCGCCCTGCTCCTGGGCGGCGGAGATGAGTTGGCCACCGCGATACTTGGCCGGCAGGGTATCGACCAGCGCGCGCATCTCGCCCACGGCTTCGGCGGCGCCGCGCGTGTCGGCGCGTTCAGTCGCCTCGCGCAACGTCCCCGTCAGCTTGGTCAATTCACCCAACCGTTGACCTTCGCCCATGACACTGTAGACCGCCGAGGCGGCGTCGAGTTCGGGGATAAACGCGGCCTCGGGGATGACGATCGTGCCGATGTTGGCCTCGTAGCGGGCGCCGTAGTCATCAGCGGCGTACCCGACCTCCAGCGCCAGGCGCTGTATCTCGTCGTCGAGCACATGGCCGCCATACACGAGATCGTCCCCGCGCGCCTCGGCCAGTTGGCTTAGGTACCCCTGGCTCGGCACCTCCTCAGGGATCGGCGGGAGCGGGACGGGCCGCGTCGCGTCCATAGCCCCCATCATGGGCGCGAACATCGCCGGCATATACTTAGCCAGGTTGAGCGCGATCGGCGGGATGACGAGGTAGGTAGCCAGCACGCGCTCAGGCGCCCCCGTCGTAAAGTACAGCACGGCATGTCCGGCCGGTCGCTCCGGGTCGCCGCGCTCGAAAGTAAGGTTCATGATTTCATTATAGTGGACGCCGCTGGCCTGCGACTAAAGTCGCATGGCAAACGACGGCGACTAAAGTCGCTCTGACGATTGTTGCGGCGCAAGAGACGGTGGCTGTCAGGCAAATCCTCCCATGTCTGGAGACACTTCAGTGTCCGTCTGTTTGCCATGCGATTTCAATCGCAGGTCCTTGTTACAGTTGAAACCGCCGCAGATCATGCGGCGGGGGCGCGGGGAACAGCGTGGGGTGCAACGCGTGCGCCAGGACCTCCAGCGCGTCAACCATGCGTGGGCCCGGCCGCGCGAAGTAGGCTGAGCCGTCGGTCACCCACACGTCACCGCGCTCCACGGCGGGCAACCCTTGCCACTCAGGACGCCCCACCACTAGGCGTAACTCGCGCTCGGCTCGATCAGCGTCGAACCCGCACGGCATCGCCACCACCACGTCGGGCGCGGCGCCGGCGATCTCCGCCCACGTCGCGCGCGTCGACGGCACGCCCTCGTGTCCCAGCGTCTCTTCGCCGCCGGCCAGGCGCGCCAACTCGGGTATCCAGTGCCCGGCGCGGAAGGGCGGGTCAATCCACTCCATGCAATAGACCCGTGGACGGGTCGTGGCCGTGGCCGCTACCTCCGCGACGCGCGCGATACGAGCCTGTAGACCGGCGACCAGCGCGCCGGCCTGCTTCTCATGGGCAGTGAGGCGGCCGACGAGGTTGATGGTGGCGAGGATGTCGTCGAGCGTCAGTGGCTCCAGCGATACGATCGTTGTCTCGCCGGGCAGGATGCGGGCGGCTTCTTGCACGTCAGAGTAGGAGACAGCGCACACGTCGCACAATTCCTGGGTCAGGATGAGGTCGGGGCGCAGCTCGCGCAGCAGGTCTTCGTCGAGGGTGTAGATGGCGCGGTGATCGTGGATGCTGCCGGCCACCAGGCGATTGATCGTAGCGCTGTCACTGGCGTCGTCGAGTGCGGACGCGGTGACCACCGGCTTGGTCCGAGCGACAGGCGGGTAGTCGCACTCATGGGTCACCGCGACGAGGTCGTCGGCGAGCCCAAGCGCGCACACGATCTCGGTGGCGCTGGGCAGTAGTGAGATGATGCGCATGGGCTAAATCCTTAGTCGGAAGTCGGAAGTCGAATGGGCATCGAACAAGTTGCTTAACGCGGGCCACCTACGTCATGCGCCGGCTCACTTCCGACTTCCGACTATCGACTAATGCTTTACGATGCGTTCGCCGCGCAACATGAAGCCATACGGCGTCCAGGCCCACTCCTCGTACGTGCGCGAGGTGGGGCAGCAGCTGTCGAGGCCGGGCGAACCCGGCGTGTCGGTGCGTATTTCCATGCCGGCGCCGTTGGGGAATGCGCGTATCTCGGCGTCGTCGGCTTGCTGTTGGTAGATGAGTTGGCCCCGACTGTACACGAAGATGCGCTGGGCATGGCAGCTGGCGCAACCGCTGCCGCTCACCAGATATATATCATCGAGCACGCCATCGCCGGTCACATCGGCGCGCACATGTGAGAGCACGTCTTGCTGCAGGTAGGCGAAGATGTCCGTGACGTTGGTGGGTGGGACCGCCGATACCGACGTTGTGTGTGTCTCGGTGATCGCGCCGCGTACAAGGCGGCCAAACGTGTCAACATGCCACTGGCCCATGTACGTGCGGGCTACGAGACGGTTGGAGCCGGCGACGCGGTCGACCGCGTGTAGGTCGATGGTGACGTCGTCGACCGCCGTGCCGTTGGGGACGCCGCTGTCGGCGATGACCAAATGGCTGCTGACAGTGCGGCGGTAGCCAGCCAGGAAGGTGGCGTACGGAAGGGCGGCTTGCTCGGACGGGGCAAGACAGCCATAGGCCGCCGCGAAGCGGCGCCGGCCCACGGCCAGGTAGAAGTGTACAACACTGTTGGTCGCTGTGCCCGCTCCAACACAAGCCCCCGCGGGACCAGGCGAGGCGGCGCTGGCCTTACCAGCCTTATCGGTATACAAGGGAAGCGCGGCCAGGAGACCGGCGGCCAGTATTGAGAACAGAGGGCGCGCGAAACGTAGTATCAAGATCTTCCTCATATGACAAGAACGCATGACGAGCAGCTATACATCCAATTGTACGCGATACCCGGCAAGGGCGGGGCGCTCGTCATTTTCAGTGGCGTATCAACGTCATGGCCGCGCTTCGTCGTGTCGTCACGCCGCCAGCGTGGACCGTCACCGTCAGGGTGACGGGCGCCGGTCGCGTGGGCACGTAGGCGTAGCGTAGTGCGACTGACGCGTCGCCGCGCCCGTTGGCGCGCGCGTACAGCGTGAAGCGGTACATGCGTGGACTTTGCTGCCCAAGGTTATGCGGGTCCACCAAACGGATTATTTGCAGCGTCACGACGACAGAGGCGTCGGAGATCGTGTGCAGCCGCAGGGCTTCTCGCCGGTCGAAATGGAGTAGATGGCCACTCGGCCAGAAAACGGCCAGGGGCATGCGCGATGTGTTATGGCGGACCGTCCGCCGCAGCGAGTGGTGGTACGGTTGCACTTTTGGGGGCGTCGTATAGGCGGGATGCGTCCGTGTATGTATGGGATGAGGTGCCGTAACGGGATGGCTCGTGGCGTGAGGAGCGACCTGCGTAGGGCGCCGCTTGATAGGCGTGGAGCGGCGCGCGCGATAGGTGGGGCGAGCAGATTGAGGATTCCGGAGCTTCGGACGGTAGCCGGTGGACGCCGGCGTGCGCGAGGATGTCGACGTTGGCAGGGTCGGTGGTTGACGCGGCAGGGCATACGAGGTATGGGTGACGGATGGCGCGGCGGTTGGCGCTGGCGGCGCGACCCCGTTGTGTCCACCGCTTTGGCCCGTGCTATGGAACACGGCCGCCAGCCGCGCCGCGATGACACTTGGGGGTGGTGTTAGTGCAGCGGATTGAAGACGGGGTATTCCCTGCGGTTGTCCCACGCGTCCGGCGACCTGGCGCGTTACGGCGGCGTCATGGCGCCGCAGCGGTACGGCCATGCTAGCGACGGTGGCCGTCGTCGCGACGGCGGCGATGAGGATTGCTTTGGTCCCGCCCAGCATCGCGGCCTTGGCGCCCAACGCGGTCACCTCTGCTCCCACCCCTGTTGTCACCGTTCCTGCCGCCCCCGTCGATCCCCCAGCGACGGCCGTTGTCGCGCCGCTCCCGGTCGCGCCAGCAACTGTAGATCCCATGGAAGCCGTCGCGGCGGCGCCCGTTCCGGCCACCGAGGTTCCAATGAGCGCGCCAAGGTGGATGATGACGTGTCCCTTGAGCGCCACGGGCAGTGGTAGGAGCGGCAGCAGCGCGCGTGCCCGGTTGTCGCGCCGTAGCGCCGCGATCTCCGCCTGGCAGGCGGCGCAGCCCCTCACATGCACGAGCGCCGCCGCGCGCGCTTTGCCGCCGCTCTCTTCGGCGTCCAGCACAGCGGCGAGTGAGGCGCGCACATCTTTACAGCGCGGCGGCCGCTCGGTTGGCCCGACGCCGGCCCCCGCCGCGACTCTTTCGTATTGTTCACGAAAGCGACGGCGGGCGCGGAAAACGAGCACCTCGACGGCGCCAACGCTCGTACCCAGCGCCGCCGCGATCTCGCCATAGGTCATACCGTGTAGCTCGCGTAGCGTTAGCGCCGCGCGTTGGCTTGGAGCCAACCGGCCAAGAGTTTCCCACACGGCGCGCCGGTCATCGCCAGCGACCGCAGCGGTCTCTGGGGCGCGCCAGCGCGATTCGTCGGGATAGGACGCGATGACGGCCTCGCTCAGTTCGGCTTGGGGGACCCGACGCCGGCGCAGCGCGTCGAGGCAGACGTTCGTCGCCAGCTGGTAGAGCCACGCGGCGAAAGCCTGCGGCTGGCGCAGAGTGCCGAGCGTCCGGAAGGCGCGCAGGAAGATGTCCTGTGTCAGGTCTTCGGCCTCGGTCGCGTTGCCACTGATGCGGTAGGCGATCGTGTAGACCTGGCGCGCGTAGCGGTCGAAGAGGGCCTCGAACGCGTCCTGCCGCCCATTCAGCGCGAGGGCGACGAGTTCGGCGTCGGCGGTACGATCATCGCCACTGTCGTTCCAGCTATGGCTGTTCGTCGCGGGTTGCGCCACCGTTGGTTGTCCTAGCACAGTCCATGCGGCCGGCACGAATCGGAACCGTGCCGGCAAGCAATACTATCAATGATAGCAGGGCCTATGCCATGGCGGCGTCTATTTATATCCCGGCTGTCTGAGCGATCTGTTCTATGAAGGCCGTGACGTGGGCGATGACATCATCGCGTTCGGGACCGGCGAGCAGCATGTGCCCCGAGCGCGTGAGGCGCACGACCTGTTTGTCGCGCGAACCGATCCGCCGGTAAATCTCATCGATACTGGAGAGCGGGATCTGCTCGTCGTGCGTGGCCTGGATCAACAGCGCGGGCACGGTGACGCGCGGTAACACGGCGCGCATGTGGCGCAGCAACACGTCGAGTTGGTACACGGCCCCGACCGAGACTTTGATACTCCGCCGCAGCGCGGTTATCTCGTCGGGCTTGGAGGGGTCGACCTGTAGATCGGGGATGTAGTCCTGCAGGCGCGCGGCGACTTCGGGCTTGGATAGGTCGATGCCACGTAGGCGCAGCGGGTAGATATAGGGCATGACGCGGCGGGCGATCGGCAATAGCACGGTGAGCGGGCTGTTGATGCGAGTGAGCGTGGACATGGTCACGATCCCCGCGATTGGCCGCCCGGTGTGATCCACCTCGTTAGCCGCTAGGTAGAGGGTGATAGCGCCGCCCATGGAGAAGCCGACGAGCACGACGGTCGCGCAACGCGCGCGCAGGGTGTCGAGGGCCTGCCGCGCCGAGCTAACCCAATCCCGCCACGTCACGGCGGCGAGTTCGTCCTGGCTGCCGCCGTGCCCGGCCAGCAGGGGCGCTTCGACGGAGTAGCCCTGCTCCGCCAGCCGTTCGGCCAGCGGGCGTAACTCACCGGGTGTGCCGGAGAAACCATGCACCAGCAGCGCGCCGGTCGGGCCGCCGTGGTGGGAGAACGGCGTCGAGTCGCGCGGGAGGGCCAGTATCGAGTGGGTTATAGTGACAGTCCTCCTACGCTAAGACATGGTTCAAACTTGAGCGACTGAGCTTGACAGTCCAGACGCGTATTGCATAAAACCTCCCTGGCGCGTATGGTCGGTGTACCACCATCGACCAACACACCCAGGGAGGACCTCATGAG
>JAABUM010001905.1_pt1 | contig 29634 bp, 24 predicted proteins | sample 5559161 | NCBI WGS metagenome assembly JAABUM01 (sample SAMN10711868, study PRJNA513369) | rock metagenome | isolation source: Antarctica rocks | place: Antarctica: Victoria Land, Siegfried Peak nord
TCACCGGCCAGGCGCCGCGCGCCAAGATGCACAAGGAGGACTTCCAGGCCGTTGACATCGAGACCATCGCCAAGGCCGTCACCAAGTGGTCGGTCTGCGTGCGCGAACCCGCGCTGGTGCCGATGGTGTTCCAGCAGGCGTTCCACGTCATGCGCTCGGGCCGCCCCGGACCCGTGCTGATAGACCTGCCGATTGACGTGCAGATGGCCGAGATCGAGTTCGACGACGACACCTACGAGCCGCTGCCGGTCTATAAGCCCGCCGCTACCCGCCGCCAGGCGGAGAAGGCCATGGCGATGCTGAACGCCAGCGACCGCCCGCTGCTGATCGCAGGCGGCGGCATCATCAACGCCGACGCCTGCGACGCGCTGGTGGAGTTCGCCGAGCTGACCGGCGTGCCGGTGATCCCGACCCTGATGGGCTGGGGCAGCATCCCCGACGACCACCGGCTGATGGCGGGGATGGTCGGCCTGCAGACCAGCCACCGCTACGGCAACGCCACGTTCTTGGAGAGCGACTTCGCCATGGGCATCGGCAACCGCTGGGCCAACCGGCATACCGGGTCGGTAGACGTCTATACCAAGGGCCGCAAGTTCGTTCACGTTGACATCGAGCCGACGCAGATCGGCCGGGTGTTCGGCCCGGACTTCGGCATCGTGTCCGACGCGGGCGCTGCGCTGAAGACGTTCCTGGAAGTGGCGCGCGAGATGAAGGCAGCCGGCACCCTGCGGGACCGCAGCGAGTGGGCTGCGTCGTGCGAGCACCGCAAGGCCAGCATGTTGCGGAAGTCGCACTTCGACGCCGTGCCGCTGAAGCCGCAGCGCGTCTATCAGGAGATGAACGAGATACTGGATCGCGACACCTGCTACGTCACCACCATCGGGCTATCGCAGATCGCCGGGGCGCAGTTCCTCAAGGTCTATAAGCCGCGCAACTGGATCAACTGCGGCCAGGCGGGGCCGCTGGGCTGGACCCTGCCGGCTGCGCTGGGCGTGCGGGCGGCGGACCCGCACCGCAAGATCGTGGCGCTGTCGGGCGACTACGACTTCCAGTTCATGATCGAGGAGCTGGCGGTGGGGGCGCAGCACAAGCTGCCCTACCTGCATGTCGTGGTGAACAACTCCTACCTCGGGCTGATCCGGCAGGCGCAGCGCGGGTTCCAGATGGATTTCGAAGTGAGCCTGGCGTTCGACAACATCAACTCGCCGCCGGACGGGGACGCGGTGCCGGGCTATGGCGTGGACCACGTAGCGGTGGCCGAAGGGCTGGGCTGCAAGGCGATCCGGGTGAAAAGCCCCAACGAGTTCAAGGACGCCTTCGCCCGCGCCAACGCGCTGATGGAAGAGTTCCAGGTGCCGGTGGTGCTGGAGTTCATCCTGGAGAAGGTGACGAACATCTCGATGGGCACCGAGGTGGACAGCGTGAACGAGTTCGAGGACATCGTGTGCCTGGACCCGTCGCTGTCCATCAAGAAGATGCAAGACATGAGCACCCCGGCACCCAAGGTGCTCGAACCCGCCGGGCGCTAACGTTTCTGCCCCCTCTCCCTCCGGGAGAGGGCCGGGGTGAGGGAAGGGGCAAGCGCCGGCCCCGATCACCCGCGAGACCACCGACCCCGGCGCCGCGCCGCAGGAGCCACGCCATGCCGAAGTTCGCCGCCAACCTGACGATGCTGTTCACCGAGATGCCGTTCCTGGACCGCTTCGCCGCCGCGGCGGAGGGCGGGTTCGAGGCCGTGGAGTTCCTGTTCCCTTACGACTTCACGGTGCGCCAAGTGTCCGACGCGATGGCGGCCAGCGGCTTGCAGGTGGTGCTGCACAACCTGCCGGCGGGCGACTGGGCCGGGGGCGAGCGCGGGGTCGCCTGTCTGCCGGACCGCGTGGCGGAGTTCCGCGCCGGGGTGGCGAAGGCTATCGAGTATGCGACGGCGCTGGGCGCCCCGCAGGTGAACTGCCTGGCCGGGCTGGCGTCCCCGGACGACGGAGCGGCGCACCGGACTCTGGTGGACAACGTGCGCTTCGCCGCCGACGCCCTGGAGCGGGCGGGGATCGGGCTGCTGCTGGAGCCGGTGAACACCCGCGACGTGCCGGGCTTCTTCGTCAGCCGCACCGCGCAGGGGCTGGCGATCCTGGACGAGGCCGGGTCGTCCAACGCGCGGCTGCAATACGACATCTACCACGCCCAGGTGATGGAGGGCGACCTGCTGCCGACCATCGAGCGCAACCTGGCGCGCATCGGCCACCTGCAAGTCGCCGACAACCCTGGCCGGCACGAGCCGGGCACCGGCGAGATCAACTACCCCTACGTGTTCCGCCGGCTGGACGAGTTGGGCTACACCGGCTGGATCGGCTGCGAGTACAAGCCGTCCGCCGCCGGGCTGGGTTGGATGCAGCCCTACCTCGCCGCCTGAAACGTCCCTCGCCTCCTGAACAGGACAGAGCAGCATGAGCAACATCGGTTTCATCGGACTCGGCATCATGGGCCGCCCCATGGCGGGGCACCTGCTGGCGGGCGGGCACAGCCTGTTCGTGCATGACATTGCCCCGGTGCCCCAGGCCATCCTGGACGCCGGCGCCACCGCCTGCGCCAGCGGCGCCGATGTGGCGCGTCACGCCGACATCATCATCACGATGGTGCCGGACACCCCCCACGTCGAGGCCGCCCTGTTCGGCCCCGGCGGCGTCGCGGAAGGGCTGCAGCCCGGCAAGATCGTCGTGGACATGAGCAGCATCTCGCCCATCGCCACCAAGGACATGGCCCGGCGCATCAACGCCCTGGGCTGCGACTACCTGGACGCTCCGGTGTCCGGCGGCGACGTGGGCGCCAAGGCCGCCAGCCTGACCATCATGGTCGGCGGACCCGACGCGGCGTTCGCCAAGGTGGAGCCGGTGTTCAAGCTGATGGGCAAGAACATCACCCTGGTCGGCGGCAACGGCGACGGGCAGACCACCAAGGTCGCCAACCAGATTATCGTGGCGCTGACCATTGAGGCGGTGGGCGAGGCGCTGCTGTTCGCCTCCAAGGCCGGCGCGGACCCGGCGCGGGTGCGCCAGGCGCTGATGGGCGGCTTCGCCAACTCGCGCATCCTGGAGGTGCATGGCGAGCGTATGGTCAAGCGCAACTTCGACCCGGGCTTCCGGATCGAGCTGCACCAAAAGGACCTGAACCTGGCGCTGTCCGGCGCGCGGGCGCTGGGCGTGAGCCTGCCCAACACCGCGACCTGCCAGGAGCTGTTCAACGCCGCCACTGCGGCGGGCGGCGCGGCCTGGGACCACTCCGGCATGGTGCGCGTGCTGGAGAAGCTGGCCTGCCACGAGATCGGCGAGGGCCAGCGCCTAAAAGCTGCGGCGGAGTAGCGCCGGCAGGCAAAGCCTCATCCGGCGTGCGTATGCCGGATGTCGTAGAGCGGAAAAGCGAAGCGCCTTCCGCCGAGGGCCGGCGCTGCGTCATGGCAGGAGGCGCCTTGCTTTTCCGCCCTACAGGCGGAGGGCGCAGAGCGCTCAGGTCGCCCGGCATCAGCCGCCGAACACTGCGCGCCCGTTGCTGACCACCACAACGTCCCGCTCGACCACCCGGGCGCGGACGGCTCCGCCGTGCCAGCCCTCGGTGCGTATGGTCTCGCCGGGGAAGACCGGAGCGGTGAAGCGCAGGTGCATCTCCCGGAACCGCGCCGGGTCGTAGCCGCCCAAGGTGGCCAGCAGGGCGTGGCCGACGACGCCCAGGGTGCAAAGCCCGTGCAGGATCGGCCGGGGGTAGCCGGCGCGGGCCGCGAGCGCCGGGTCGGCGTGCAGCGGATTATCGTCGCCGTTCAGGCGATACAGCAGCGCCTGCTCGGGCCGGGTCGGCAGGTCCATCGTCCAGTCCGGCGGGCCGTCCGGCACGGGATGCGGCGGGCGCACCGGCCCGGCAGGTCCGCCGAAGCCGCCGTCGCCGCGCAGCACCGTCGTGCTGGTCAGGGTCGCCAGTAGCCCCCCCGCATCGTCCAGCAGCAGCTTTTCCGTATAGAGCAGCGCCCCGCGCCCCGGCCCCTTGTCCACCAGGCCGGTGACGCGGGTGCGCCCCACGACCTCGCCCGTCACCGGCAGCGGGCGGTGCAGCACGATGCCCTGCTCCCCATGCACGACCTGCACGGCGTCAATGCCGGTGGCCGGGTCCGCCACCCAGAACCCCGGATGGCCCAGCACGACCACGGCCGTCGGCACCGCCCGCAATGCGCGATGATGGTCCACGAAGTCGAGTTGCCGCGGGTCCTTCGGGTCCTGCCCGAAGCCGACCGACAGCGCATACAGCACCATGTCCCGCGGCGTGACCTGCTGGCGCACGTCCGGCAAACGGTGGTTCATCAGGGCGTCATAGGTGATCGGCATGTCGGCCTCCCGGCAAATCGCGGCGCCGGGCGGCAACCGCCGGGGCTGGCGGCGTTCATACCCCCATGGCCCACGAGTCCAAGACCACGATCTACGCCGCCCTGGCCGGCAACGCCGCCATCGCCGTCACCAAGTTCGCCGCGGCCTGGTGGACCGGCAGCAGCGCCATGCTCAGCGAGGCCATCCACTCCCTGGTGGACACCGGCAACCAGCTCCTGATGCTCTATGGCCTGCGCCGCTCCGCCCGCCCGGCGACGCCGGAGCATCCCTTCGGCTTCGGGCTGGAGCTGTACTTCTGGACCTTCGTCGTCGCCATCCTGATCTTCGGCCTGGGCGCCGGGGTGTCCATCCTGGAGGGCATAGACAAGATGCGGAACCCGCACCCAGTCGAGGCCGCCTGGGTCAACTATGCCGTGCTCGGCGCCTCCATGCTGTTCGAGGGGGCGACCTGGCTGATCGCCCTGCGGGCCTTCCGCCGGCAGGGCGGCCATCCCGACGTGCTGGAGGCGGTGCAGCGCAGCAAGGACCCGACGGTGTTCACCGTGCTGATTGAGGACAGCGCGGCGCTGGTCGGGCTGGGGATCGCCGCCGCCGGGCTGGCGGGCGCGCAGGTGCTGCAACTGCCGGTGCTGGACGGCGTGGCGTCCGTGCTGATCGGCCTTTTGCTGGCCGGCACCGCGACCTTCCTCGCGCGGGAGTGCAAGGGATTGCTGATGGGGGAAGCCGCCGATCCCGCTACGCGCGCCGGGCTGCGCCGCATTGCCAGCGGCAACCCCGGCGTGGTCGGCGTGAACGAAGTGCTGACCATGCATTTCGGCCCGGCGGACGTGCTAGCCGTGCTGAGCCTCGACTTCGAGAACGCGCTGACGGCGGACGACGTGGAAACCGCCGTCAGCGGCATCGAGCGGCGCATCAAGCAGGAGTTCCCGGTGGTCCGCCGCATCTTCGTGGAGGCGCAAAGCCGCGAGGGTCACCTGCGGGCGCAAAGGGAGGTGGTGGCACGGGAGGAGTAGCCGGTGTGCGGGGTCGTTGCGCCGATGGCAGGACGGGGTAGGGTCCGCGCGCCGTCGTGGCCGGGAGGGGAAGCTTGCTGGACCAGGGGCGACGCCCGCCGGGACAGGCGCTTGCGCCCCGCGCAGCCGGCAGGCGGCGCCGAATGACCGCAGGCGGTGCCGTGGTATCGCTCCTGCTCGTGGCAGTCGTGGCCTACTGCGCAATACTTGGCGCATTATACGCCAAGCAGGACTCCTTGATATTCCAGCCCGATGGCATGGCCCCGGATGCAGCCGAGGCCGGGGTTCCCGGCCTGCGACCTATACGGGTGCGGACGGCTGACGGGTTGGACTTGGCGGCATGGTTCCGCTCGCCGCCGCCGGGCCGGCCCACGTTGCTGTACTTCCATGGCAATGGCGGCAGCCTTGGCGACCGGACCGGGCGTGCCCATCGTTTCGCCGGGCTGGGCTGGGGCCTGCTGATGCTGGAATATCGTGGATACGGCGGCAACCCGGGGACACCGAGCCAGGATGGGTTCGCGGCGGACGCGCAGGCGGCGTTGTCCACCTTGGCTGGGCTGAACGTGCCTTCGAACCAGGTGGTGCTATATGGCGAGTCGCTCGGCACCGGCGTTGCCGTCCGGCTGGCGTCGGAGCGCCCCGTGGCGGCGGTCGTGCTGGACTCGCCCTACACCAGCATCGGGGATATCGCGCAACGCCGCTTCCCGTGGCTCCCGGCGCGGCTGCTGGTGCGGAACGGGTTCGCGATCCTGCCCCGGATCGCCGCCATCCATGCGCCCCTCCTGGTGATGCAGGGTGCGCTGGACGGCGTCATCCCACCCGACATGGGAGGGGCGGTGTTCGATGCTGCACAGGAGCCGAAGGAGTTCTGGGTGTCAGCCGTCGGCCGGCATGAGGACGTGCTGAAGTCGGGCGGGGAGGCCGTCATGGCGAAGTTCGTCGCCCGGCACGTTCCCGGCGGCTGATGCGCGGCTAAGCCCCGAACACAACGTCCTGCGCGCCCTTGAGCAGCGTCAGCCGGCCCAGCGGCAGCAGGTCCTCCATCCCTTCCGTGACAGTCAGGAAGTGGTTGCCGGCGAGCTGCCCGACCTTGCTGGCAAAGCGCACGCCGCCATAGGCCAGCAGAATTTCCGTTTCGCTGATCCCGCCGGGATACAGGATCACCTGCCCCGGCGCTGGAAAGCTGGTGTGGTTCTCATACCCCAGCCCTAGATCCAGGTCGCCCAACGGTATCCAGCACGCCTCCCCGCTCCACCGGACATGGATGATGCTCTCCCGGTAGGGCAGCAGGGCGCGGAAGCGGGCGCAGGTCCTGGGCGCCAGCGCGTCCTCGAACCGGGCGCGGAAGGTGTAGGGGCCGGCAGTGATCTTGATGCTGTCCACGTAGGGTCCTTGATGCAGCTACATGCCAAGGTAGGCTTTCCGCATCCCGGCGTCTGCCGCGATGTCCCGCGCCGCGCCTTCCATGACGATGCGCCCGGTCTGCAGGACATAGGCGCGGTCGGCCAGGTCCAGCGCCTCCGCCAGCCGCTGCTCCACCAGCAGCACCGTGGTGCCCAGGTCGCGGATGCGCCCCACAGCGGCCAGGATGTCGTCCACCAGCTTTGGGGCGATGCCCTGGCTCGGCTCGTCCAGCATCAGCAGGCGCGGCTGCGTCATCAGGGCGCGGCCGATGGCGAGCATCTGCTGCTCTCCGCCGGACAGGGTCTCGGCCCGCTGCGGCAGCCGCTCCTGCAAGCGGGGGAACAGGGCGAAAACGAGTTCAAGCGGCTTGAAGCGGGCCGGGTCGCCGCGCCGGGCATAGGCGCCGAGGCGCAGGTTGTCCTCGACCGACAGGCGCGGGAACAGGCGGCGGCCCTCCGGCACCAGGCCGACGCCGCGCCGGGTGATGAGGTGCGGGGCGACGCGCGCCAGGCTGCCGCCGTCGAAGGTGATGGCGCCCTCGGTCGCCACCTGCCCGGCGATGGCGCGCAGCAGCGTGCTCTTGCCCGCGCCGTTCGCGCCGACGACGGCCACGATCTCCCCGGCGGCGACACGCAGACTGACGCCCTGCAACGCCTTCAGGCCGCGGTAGCTGGCCGACACGCCCTCCAGCTCAAGCAGCATACTTGTCCCCCAGGTAGGCGCGTATCACGTCGGGGTGGCGCACGACCTCGGCAGGCGACCCCTGCATCAGCACGCGGCCCAGGTTCAGCACCACGGCGCGGTCCACGAGCGGCAGCACGACCTCCATGACGTGCTCGACCATCACGACCGTCACGCCCTGGTCGCGCACGGCGCGTATCAGCGCGACGCCGCCCGCTGCCTCGGTGGGGGTGAGACCCGTCAGCATCTCGTCCAGCAGCAGCACGCGCGGGCGGGTGGCGAGCGCGCGGGCGATCTCCAGCCGGCGCTTCTCGGGCGGGGTGAGCTGGTGCGCCGGGGCGTCGGCGCGGCCGTCCAGCCCGGCGAACGCCAGCACGTCCTGCGCCGCCCGCATCGCCTCCCGCGGGCGGGACGTGCAGGCGAAGGCGCCGACCATGACGTTCTCCAGCACCGTCATGCTGTCGAAGCTGCGGACCACCTGGAACGTGCGCGCCACCCCGGCGCGGGCGCAGGCGAGCGGTCCGGTGCCGCTGATCCGCCGGCCCTGCAGGTGTATGGTCCCCTGGTCCGGCGTGACCTCGCCGCTGATGGAATTGAACAGGGTGGTCTTGCCGGCGCCGTTGGGACCGATCAGGCCGAGGATTTCGCCCTCCGCCACATCGAAGCTGATGTCCACGTTGGCCGCGACGCCGCCGAAGGTCTTGGTGACGCCGCGCAGTTGCAAAAGCGCCGTCATGCTTCTCCCTCTCCCTCCGGGAGAGGGCCGGGGTGAGGGAAGCCACGCAGCGCCGCCCTTATTGTCTCAAGCACCCCGTCAAGGTTGCCCAGAACCTCCGGGTTGGTGAACCGCAGGACGCGCCAGCCTTGGCTTTCGAGCCATGCGTCACGCTCCGCGTCCCGTGCCGGACCATCGCCCGTGAAGTGGCTCTCGCCATCCACCCCAACAGCCAGCCGCGCCGCCACAGCAGCGTAGTCCAGGATATAGGCCCCGCACGGGAACTGCCGCCTGAACTTCGCCCCGTCCAGGCCGCCGCTCCGCAACGCCGGCCAAAGCTTCTGCTCCGCAGGCGTCGCACTTCGGCGCAGGGCGCGGGCACGCCTCGTCTCAGTGCGGTTCTTGCCGCTTCCCTCACCCCGACCCTCTCCCGGAGGGAGAGGGAGCAGCGAAGCAGCCCTGAGCTGCCCCGCCATCACGCCCCGCCCCGCACGCCGAACAGGCTGACCAGTCCCGCCGGCCGGGCCAGCGCCACCAGGACGATCAGCCCGCCGTAGATCATCAGGTCCACGCCCTGCCCGCTGCCGCCGAGGTAGCTGCGGGACAGCTCGCTCACCGGGATCAGCACGGCCGCCCCCAGCAGCGGCCCCCACAAGGTCCCCACCCCGCCCAGCACCGCCGGCAGCGCGATCAGGATGCTCCAATGCCCGGCCAGCACGCTGTCCGGGTCAATGTAGCCGACGTATTGCGCGTAGATCGCCCCGCCCATCCCGGTCAGGCCGCCGCTGATCGCCGCCGCGGCCATCTTGGACGGGAACACCCGCACCGCCAGCGACCGCGCCGCCGTCACGTCGTCCCGCACCGCGCGCCAGGAGAAGCCCCACCGGCTGCCCTCGATCAGCCACGCCGCCGCCCAGGTCAGCGCCGCAAACGCCAGCACCACGAAGTGGAACGGCAGCTTGCTGGTGCGGAACTGCAGGTTGACGATGCTCTCCGCCCCCAATGGGATGTAGAGGCCGGACGCCGCCCCCACCCACTCCCAGTTCAGGAACAGCAGGTAGCCAATCTCCCCCACCACGACCGTGGCGATGGCGTAGTAGTGGCCGCTCAGCCGGAAGCAGGGCCATCCCACCAGCAGCGCCGCCATCCCCGCCACCCCGGCGGCGGCGAACATCCCGAGCGTCGGCGGCACGCCCGCCTTCACTAGCAGCAAGGTCGAGACATAGGCGCCGATGCCCATATACAGCGCGTGCCCCAGGCTGATCTGCCCGCAGTAGCCGCCCAGGATGTTCCAAGCCTGGCTCAGCCCGGCGAACAGGATCGTCATAATGATGAGGTTCTGCGTGTAAACGTCCCGCACCAGGAACGGCAGCGCGGCCAGCGGCACCAGCAGCCCGGCACCCACCAGCAGCTCCCGCCGCCGCCGCCGCAGGATGGCGTTGTCGGCAGGCGGGGCCGCAGCCGCGGTCAAGACGGTCGTACCCATCACAGCCTCCCGAACAGGCCGCGCGGCCGGACCATCAGCACGGCCAGATAGACGGCGAACATGCCGACCTGCTTCAGCGAAGGCTCCAGCACGAAGGCCGTCAGCGCCTCCACCTCGCCGATGACGATCCCCGCCACCAGCGCCCCCAGGATGCTGCCGAAGCCGCCCAGCGCCACCGTCACGTAGGCGATCAGCGCGAAGTTGGCGCCGACGTTGGGCGACACGTAGTAGAACGAGATCAGCATCACCCCCGCTATCCCCACCGTCGCCGCCCCCAGCCCCCAGCCCAGCGCGAAGATGCGGTCCCGGTCTATGCCGATCAGCGCCACGGCGTCCCGGTCCTCCCGCGTCGCCTCCAGCGCGCGCCCGAACTCGGTGCGCCCGATCAGCAGCAGCCCGGCGAACGCCAGCAGGCACACGACGCTCGCCGCCAACTGCGGCAACGGCACGAACACGCCCAGGACGCTGACCGTCCTGCCGCTGAGCCAGGTGCCCGACACCGACTTGAAATCCCCGCCGAACACGAACTGCGCCGCCCCGCGTATGAAGATCGCCAGGCCGAACGTGGCAAAAATCTGCACCATGCCGCGGTTGAACCGCACCCCCAGCGCCCGTGCGATCACGCCGCGGTAGATGCCCACCCCCAGCGCGAACATCCCCAGGCACACCAGCGGCAGTTGCAGCACCGGGTCCAGCCCCAGCACGCCGAACAGAACGACGGCGGCATACATCGCCAGCATCATCATCTCGCCGTGCGCGAAGTTGACGACATCCATCAGCCCGAAGATCAGCGACAGCCCTGCCGCCACCAGGGCGTAGATCAGGCCCATCAGCAATCCGCTGACCAGCGACTGCGCCAGCAGGTCCAGGGTCATGGCGCCGCCCTCCCGTAGCCGCCGCCGCCCGGCGTCTCGATCACGAACAGGTCGCCGGGCCGCAGCTCGGCGCGGCTGGTGCCGGACAGGTCCTCGTATGCGCCGTCCGCCCGCTCCACCCACTGCCGGCCCACGGCGCCGGGTCCGCCGCCGGCCAGGCCGAAGGGTGCGACCGTGCGCCGCGACGCGACGACGACGACCGTCATGGGTTCCAGGAAGCGGATGCGCCGGATCGCGCCGTCACCGCCCCGCTGCGCCCCGGCGCCGCCGGAGCCGCGCCGGATGCCGAACGCCTCCAGCCGGACGGGGTAGCGCAGCTCCAGCACCTCGGGGTCGGTCATGCGGGTGTTGGTCATGTGGGTCTGGACGGCGGACGCGCCGGGATGGTCCGGACCGGCGCCCATGCCGCCGCAGATGGTCTCGTAGTACTGGCGCGTGGCGTCGCCGAACAGCACGTTGTTCATGGTGGCCTGGCTGCACGCCAGCGTGCCCAGCGCGCCGAACAGGGCGTTGCAGGCGGCCTGGCTGACCTCCGTGTTGCCGGCGACCACGGCGGCGCCGGGCGCGGGCGACAGGAAGGTGCCCGGCGGCAGCACGATCCGCAGCGGCTTCAGGCAGCCGTCGTTCAGCGGGATGTCCTGCCCGACCAGGCAGCGGAACACATACAGCACCACGGCGCGCAGCACCGCGGGCGGCGCGTTGAAGTTGCCGGGCCGCTGCGGGCCGGTGCCGGTGAAGTCCACCGTCGCCGTGCGCGCGCCCCGGTCCACCGTGACCGCCACGCGCAGCGGCGTGCCGTCGTCCATGGCGTAGTCGAACGCGCCGTCGCCGATGCGGGACAGCACGCGGCGCACGCCCTCCTCGGCGTTGTCCATGACGTGCCGCATGTAGTCCTGCACGGTTTGCCAGCCATAGGACCCGACCACCCGCCCCAATTCCTGCACGCCGCGCTCGTTGGCTGCGACCTGCGCCTTGATGTCGGCCACGTTCACGTCCGGGCTGCGCGCCGGGTATCTCGCGCCAAGCAACAGGGCGCGGAACTCGGCTTCCCGGAACGTGCCGCCCTGCACCAGCAGGAAATCGTCAATCACGACGCCCTCCTCTTCCAGGGTCCGCGACCCCGGCGGCGTGCTGCCCGGCGTCGTGCCGCCGATATCGGCATGGTGGCCGCGACTGCCGACGAAGAAGCGTATCGCCTCGCCATCCAGGGCGAACACCGGGGTGATCACCGTGATGTCCGGCAGGTGCGTGCCGCCGTTGAACGGGTTGTTGAGCGCCACGACATCGCCGGGCCGCAGCGTGGCGCCGCGGGACCGCAGGACCGTTTTGACGCTCTCGCCCATCGCGCCCAAGTGGACCGGGACATGCGGCGCGTTCGCCACCAGGTTGCCGGCAGCGTCGAAGATGGCGCAACTGAAGTCCAGCCGCTCCTTGATGTTCACGCTCATGGAGGTGTTCTGCAGCACCGCGCCGGTCTGCTCGGCGACGTTCATGAACAGGTTGTTGAACAATTCGAGCAGCACGGGGTCGGCGCGGTCCGTGCCGGCGGCGACGCGGCTGGGCAGGGGTTCGGTGCGGCGCAGGATCATGTGGTTCCGGGCCGTGACCTCGGCGGCCCAGCCCGGCTCGATGACGGTGGTGGCGTTGGCTTCGCGCACCAGCGCGGGGCCGGGCAGGCGGTCCCCGGCCAGCAGGGCGGTGCGCTCGAACACCGGGGTCGCGTGCTCCGCGCCGCCGGTCCACATGGACACGGTGTCCACCGGGACGGGCGCCGCACCGTCGCGGGCGGGCAGGGCCGGCTCGATGATGGCTTCCCCGGCTGCCGTTGCCTCGACTGCCAGGGCTTCGGCCACCACGGCGCGGCCCGGCGTGGCGAAGCCGAAGCGGGTGCGGTGCGCGGCGGTGAACGCGGCCAGCGTCGCATCGGCATCCCCCAGCGGGACGGGCAGGGCGGCTTCCGTCCCCTCGTAGCGAAGGTGCGCCGTGCGGCGGACGGTGATCGCGGCGGGGTCGGCGCCCTGGCTGGCCAGCTCGTCCGCCGCCGCCGCGGCCAGCCGCATGGCCAGGGCGTCCAGCGCCGGCAGCGCCGCCGCGTCGAAAGTCCGCTCGACCGCCTGTTCCCGCAGCACCGTCTGGTCCGCCAGGCCCATGCCGTATGCGGACAGCACGCCGGCATAGGGGTGTATGAACACCGTCTCCATCCCCAGTTCGTCTGCCACCAGGCAGGCGTGCTGTCCCCCCGCCCCACCGAAGCAGGCCAGGGTGAAGCGGGCGGCGTCGTGGCCCTTGCCGACGCTGACCTGCTTGATGGCGTTGGCCATGTTGGCGACGGCCACGCGGAGGAAGCCCTCCGCCACGGCGCGCGGGTCCTGCCGCGTGCCGGCCGTCGCCGCCATGCTATCTGCTAGCGCCGCGAAGCCGGCCTGGGCCGCCCCGGCATCCAGCCGCTCGTTGCCGTCCGGCCCGAAGATCGGCGGGAAGTGCTCCGGTTGCAGCTTGCCCACGCACACGTTGGCGTCCGTGACCGTCAGCGGCCCGCCGCGGCGGTAGCTGGCCGGGCCGGGGCTGGCCCCGGCGCTGTCGGGGCCGACCCGGATGCGCGCGCCGTCGAAGTGCAGGATGCTGCCGCCGCCGGCCGCCACGGTGTTGATCGCCATCATCGGCGCGCGCATCCGCACGCCCGCGACCTCGGTCTCGAACGTCCGCTCGAACGCGCCGTCGTATAGCGCCACGTCCGTGCTGGTGCCGCCCATGTCGAAGCCGATGATGCGATCCAGCCCGGCCATCCCAGCCGTGCGCGCCGCTCCGACGATGCCGCCCGCCGGTCCCGACAGGATGGCGTCCTTGCCGCCGAAGCGGTCGGCCTGGGCCAGGCCGCCGTTGCTCTGCATGAAGTACAGCCTGACGCCGGCCAACTCGCCCGAAACCTGCTCGACGTAGCGGCGCAGGATCGGGGACAGGTAGGCGTCCACCACGGTCGTGTCCCCGCGCGGCACCAGGCGCAGCAACGGGCTGACCTCGTGGCTGGCGGACACCTGGGTGAACCCGGCGGCGCGGGCCAGATCCGCCAGGTGCCGCTCCATCGCCGGGTGCTGCCAGGCGTGGATCAGGGCGATGGCGCAGGCGCGCAGGCCATCGGCGCGGGCGGCCCGGAACGCGGCGATGGCCACCGCCTCGTCCAGCGCCTCCACCTCGGCGCCGTCCACGCCGACGCGGCCGGGCACCTCCGCCACGCGCTCGTGCAGCAGGGAGGGCAGGCGCACGTCCAGGTCGAACAGGCGGGGCCGCGCCTGGTTGCCGATCCGCAGCAGGTCGCCGAAGCCGCGGTTCACGACCAGCAAGGTGCGCTCGCCCTTGCGCTCCAGCAGGGCGTTGGTTGCGACGGTGGTGCCCATGCGTACTTGGTCCACCAGACCCGGCGGCACCGGCTGGCCCGGCGCCAGGCCCAGCACCATCCTGATCCCGGCCACGGCGGCGTCGCGGTAGCGCCCGGGGTTCTCGCTCAGCAGCTTGTGGGTACTCAGCGTGCCGTCCGGCGCGCGGGCGACCAGGTCGGTGAAGGTGCCGCCGCGGTCCACCCAGAACTGCCAGGCCACCTGCTCAGGCTTCCGTATGCAGAAGGTCGGTGACCAACATGCAGCCCGGCGCATGTGCCAGGAACAGCGGTAGGCGCGCTCCCTCCAACGCGGCTTGGCTGGTGACGCCGCAGGCCCAGAACACCGGGACCTCGCCGGGCAGCACCGCCACGGAGTCGCCGTAGTCCGGTGCGGACAGGTCGGCGATGCCCAGGGCGGCCGGGTCGCCGACATGGACGGGCCGGCCGTGCATGTCCGGGAAGCAGCCGGTGATCTCGGCCGCACGCGCGGCGTCCTCTGCGCGGACCGGGCGCATGGACACCACCAGCGGCCCGCCGAACGGCCCGGCCGGCACGGTCGGCACGCTGGTCCGGTACATCGCCACGTTGCGGCCCTCGGCCACATGGCGCAGCGGAATGCCGCCTGCGATCAGCGCCCGCTCGAAGGTGAAGGAGCAGCCGATGACGAATGTCACGAAGTCGTCTTGCCACAAATCCGTGATGCCCGTCCGCTCCCCGGCCAGCGCACCGTCGCGATAGACGCGATAGCGCGGCAGGTCCGTGCGGATGTCCAGGTCGGCGCCCAGCGCCGGCAAGTGCGGGTCGCCCGGCAGCGACACCGCCAGCAGCGGGCACGCCTGCGAGTTGCGCCGGCAATACAGCTCGAAGTCGGCGGCCTGTGCGCCGGGCACGATGGCGACGTTTCCCTGCACATGGCCGTCCGCCCGTCCGGAGGTGTGCCCCTCGAACGCCCCGGCGCGGATCAGGCGGCGCGTGTCCAGGGCGGCGTTGCGGGGGATAAGAAGGGCGTCGGGCATCGAAGCATCCGTTGCTGCAATGCAGCCATACCCGCACGGCTTGGCCCCTCCCTGCAAATCGTCATTGCTGATGGGGTTTGATAAAGGCTGCTTATCAGCCTTGCCCGGTTGCGGCCTGCCCGGCCACGTCCTGCGCCAGGTGTGCTACCGCAGCGGCCAGGCCGCTGCCGGGCGTATCGGACCAGCACGCCTGGAAAGACAGCGGCTGCAACGGCGGCTCGGCCTGGACCGCCTCCAGCTCGCCCGCCGCCAGTTCGCGCCGGATCGCCGCCGGGGCGATCACGCCGATGCCGATGCCGTCCAGCGCCATGCGCACGATGGACGCGAGCGAGCTGTTGGAGAAGATGCGCGGCGTCGGCAGGCCGGGGCGGCTGAACAGCGCCGTCAGCTCGGCATGGGGCGCGGTGCCGCGGGCATAGGTCAGGATCGGCCAGCCTGCGAGGGCTTGCAGCGTCAGCGGGCGTGGGCCGGGCAGCAGGCCGGGCCGCGCCACCCAGGCCAGCGGGTAGTCGCACAGCGGCAGGCAGCGGACCCTGGGGGACGCGACGGGTCCGAGGAGGAACGCCGCATCAATCTCGCCTGCGAGCAGCGCCGTCCGCAGGTTGGCGGAGATATCCACGGCGATGTCCACGGCCACCTGCGGATGAACCTGGTGCAGGCGTCGGATCAGGGGGGACAACCAGGTATGGACGATGGTTTCCGATACGCCCAGCCGGACGGTGCCCCGCAATCCGTCCGGACCGCCCATCGCCGCCTGCATCTCGCCATGCAGCGCCAGCAGCCGTTCGGCACAGCCCAGCAGCGCGACGCCCCGCGGCGTGACGGACAGCTTGCGGCGCCGGTTGCGGTCCAGCAGCGGCCCGCCCAGCGCCGCCTCCAGCCCGGCGACACGGGACGACACCGCCGGCTGCGTCGTGTTCAGCTTACCGGCCGCGCGCCGGAAGCCGCCGAGCTGCACGACCCAGTAGAACACTTCAAGCGAACGCAGATCTATCATCCGCCTGCAAGCTGCCCCGCTTCGCGGCGGGGCGCCACCTTCCCCCTCTCCCTCCGGGAGAGGACCGGGGTGAGGGAAGCGGCAAGCGCGAGGCTCAGCCTAGAGTGGCACGGCCTGCAGCAGGCTAACAGCAGTGCTGCGTGGCCTCCCTCACCCCGACCCTCTCCCGGAGGGAGAGGGAGAAGACGTCAGCTTGCTATGACGCCTTCGGACCAGTCAGGGACATTGCTGGTGGGATAGCGCGGCGTCGCTTCCAGTTCCTGCCGCGACAGGCCGACCACGTAGCCCCCCAAGCCGGTGTCGTAGGTCAGCATCCGCCAGGGCAGGGGATGGTAGCTCTCGCCCAGCCCCAAGAAGCCGCCGAAGCTCAGCACAGCATAGGCGACCTGGCCGCTGCGCTTGTCCACCATGAAGTTGTGTATCGTGCCCAGCCGGGCGCTGTCCCGGTCGAACACCGCGGTGCCCTCCACCTTGTCGGACGCAATGAGGTCGCGGGTCTCTACGGTTTCGGTGTCGTCTGGCATGGCCGGCCTCCGTTGCGGGTCAGGAAACGGAACGGATGAAGTGCCGCCGGGTTCTGCCGCTCGCCAAACCGATCCAACGGCACCGCACCGTCGAGCAGCCGGAACGCCGTCACGACCCGCCGCCGGTCAGCCCCGGCCGCACCTCGAACCGCTGCCCCGCGTCGTGCCCGGCGTCGAACGCGCCGGGGTCCACGCGCCGTTCCGCCGGGTTGCGGGTACGGAAGCGCAAGCCGAGCTTGGCCACCTCCGCTTCCACCACCCCGGCCTTGGCCAGCACCAGGCTGCGGCCGGACGACGCCTGCACCGCCGCGTCCCGCTCCGCCTGCATCGCCCGCAGCCTGGCCTGCACCCCCTGCGACAGCCCGAGCATGAACGACGTGTGCAGCGCCCGCTGCCGCCCGCCGCGCCCGCGGGTATATTCCGGGCCGGCGCGGTAGCGGTTGGCCTCGGTCTCGAAGGCATGGGCGATCAGGTGCATGAGGTAAACCGCCGCCTGCACGTCGCCCGGCAGGCCGAAGAAGACGTGGCGCAGCCGGCCCTCCGGGTCCGTCTCGAACCAGAAGCGGCAGTCGAAGTAGGCCGCCACCGCCGGGCCGCACTCGTCGTAGGGGCCGATGCGGCTGCGGCCGGTCGCCAGCTCCGCGCGCTCGCAGGGTTGCGCCTGCAACTCCAGCGCGGACAGGGACAGGCAGTGGCGGTCCAGCAGCTCCGCCACCTTGGCGGCGGCGGCCATCGCCTCCTGCTCGGTGCAGCCGCGGTCGGTGGTCTTGGACCGCAGGGCCTGGATGCGGGCCAGCAGGGCGGCGGTGGCCGGCGACGGGGCGGCGCCGTTCATGCCGCCGCCTGCCGGCCGATGGTGGCCGCCGCGACGGATGCAGCGGCGGCAGCGCAGGCCGCCCCGGCATAGGCGACGTGCCGGAATCCCGCGACCGCATCCGCCGCGCCGGTGGCCAGCACGCCCAGCGCCGACACCGCCAGTAGCCCGGCCACCCGCGCGACGGCATTGTTGATGCCCGACGCGACGCCGGCCTGCCCGTCCGGAACCGCCGCCATCACCGCCGCCGTGAGCGGCGCGACCGCCAGCGTCATGCCCGCCGCCAGCGCCAGCATCCCCGGCAGCACGCCCGTCCAGTAGCGCGCGTCCCCGGCCCGCAGCCCCAGCAGCCCGAACCCGGCCGCCGCAAGCAACGGCCCGGCCACCAGCAGCGGGCGCGGCCCCACCCGCTCCGCCAGCCGCCCGGCAGCCCCGGACAGCCCGCCCAGCAGCAGCGAAAGCGGCAGCAGCGCCGCACCGGCTGCCGAGGCGGAGTAGCCGTGCGTCCCGATCAGCAGGAACGGCAACTGGAACAGCACGCCCGTGAGCGCGAAGTACAGCAGCAGCGTCAGCCCGTTCGCGCCGCTGAACCGGGGCGACCGGAACACCGCCAGCGGCACCATCGGCGCGGGCCGCCGCGCCTCTACGGCAACGAACGCCGCCAGCAGCGCCACGCCCCCGGCGAGGCATGGCAGCACCTGCGCGTCCATCCCGCGCGCCGGCACCTCGATGAAGCCGTATGTCAGTGCGCCCAACCCAGCCGCCGCCAGCAACGCGCCGGGCCAGTCCAGCGGGCCTGCCGCCGCCGGACCCCGGCTGTCCGGGATGCCGCGCGCCAGCCACAGCACGGCGGCGGCAAGCGGCAGGTTGATGAGGAAGATCGCCCGCCACGACACCGCATCCACCAGCCAGCCGCCCAGCAGCGGCCCGATCGCCGTCGTCAGCGCCCCGGCGCCGGACCAGGTGCCGATGGCGGCACCGCGCTCTCCGGCCGGTATGGCGGCGCCGATGATCGCCAGGCTCCCCGGCACCAGCAGCGCCGCGCCTACGCCCTGCACCGCCCGTCCCAGCACCAGCCATGCCGCCCCTGGCGCCAGCCCGCACGCGGCCGAGGCGGCGGTGAACAGCACGACGCCCGCCATGAACACGCGCACGCGGCCCAGCCGGTCTCCGAGCGCCCCGCCCAGCAGCACCAGCGCGCCGAGCGGCAGCAGGTAGGCGTCCACCACCCACTGCATCGCCGCCGTCCCGGCCTGCAAGCTGGCCTGGACCGCCGGCAAGGCCACGTTGACGACCGAGCCGTCTATGAACGCCAGGCTGGACCCCAGGATGGTCGCGGCAAGGACCCGGGTGCGGCCCGTCACGGGAATATCACCCATGGAAAGATCACCGGGCAGATGGTCCGAGGCCGGGCAGCATGGGCGCGGAGATTGCGGGGGCGGGCGGCAGGGATGGCCGGCCGTCCTGGCGCGCGGCGCGGCCTACCAGGCGCCGGTGTTGCCCATGCTGGCCCACGGCTCCTGCGGCGGCTTTGCCCCGCCGGATTGCAGCAGCTCGATGGAGATGCCGTCCGGTGACCGCACGAAAGCCATGTAGCCGTCCTTCGGCGGGCGGTTGATGGTGACGCCCGCGTCCATCAGCCGCTGGCACAGGCCGTAGATGTCGTCCACGCTGTAGGCCAGGTGGCCGAAGTTGCGCCCGCCCGAATAGTCCTCCGGGTCCCAGTTGTGGGTCAGCTCCAGCAGCGGCGCACGGGTGTCCTCGGCCGGGCCGGCGTCGGCCGGGGCGGCCAGGAACACCAGCGTGAACCGGCCGCCTGGATTGTCCACCCGGCGGACCTCCTGCAGGCCCAGCTTGCCGCACCAGAACTCCAGCGAGCGGTCCAGGTCGGACACGCGAACCATCGTGTGCAAGTAGCGCATCATCATCCCCAGGCGATGTTGGTGCGGCCCATGAGTCGAGTGCGGGCCGCCGTCCCGGCAAGCTACCGCGGCACCCGCGCCCCGTCGAGGACCGGCACGGTTCCGGCCCGCCCTTGACCGGGCCTTGTAATTAGTCCATGAGCTAATTATTAACAAGAGCAGTATGATGGCCTGCACCTCGACCGCCCGCATGATTGCCGGGCCGGACACGTCCGCCGCGCTGGGCCGGGTCCGCTGGGCGCCGGCCAAGTCGCTGTGGACCGGCGGCATGATGCTGGCCGCGCTGGCGCTGGGGCCGCTGTTCATGACACCCGGCGCCGTCCTGCTGTTCGCGGCGACGGCGCTGGTGACGCTGTGCGCCGGGCACTCCGTCGGGATGCACCGGCTGCTGGTCCACCGCAGCTTCCAGGCGCGGCCTTGGGTGGAGCGGCTGCTGGTCTATCTCGGCACCCTGGTCGGCATGGCCGGGCCGGTGGGGATGGTCGCGCTGCACGACATGCGGGACTGGGCGCAGCGCCAGCCGTCCTGCCACGACATGCACGCCAACCGGCTGCCGATGCTGCGCGACGCCATGATGCAGATGCACATGCGCCTGCACCTCGCCCCTCCCCCGCGCTTCGTGCCCGGTGCCGCGCTGGCCGGCAACAGGTTCCATCAGTGGCTGGAGGCCACCTGGATGCTGCAGCAACTGCCCTGGGCCGGCCTGTTCTATATGGCCGGCGGGATGTCGTGGCTGGTGTGGGGCGTTCCGGTCCGGGTGGCGGCGTCGCTGGCCGGACACTGGCTGGTGGTCCACCTGACGCACCGGGACGGGCCGCAGGGCTGGGTGGTGGACGGCGAATCCGTGCAGGGCCACGACCTTCCGGCTGCCGCCTGGCTCACGTTCGGGGAGGCGTGGCACTCGACCCACCACGCCTGGCCGGACTCGGCCCGGCTGGGGATCGAGCCGGGGCAGGCCGATCCCGGCTGGTGGCTGCTGCTGGGGCTGCGGCGCCTCGGCCTGGTCTGGGACCTGAAGGAGCCGTCGGCGCTGCAAGCGCGGCCCGGGGTGCGGCGGATCGGGGTGCGCCAAGCCGGAGCCTAGCAAGCTGGAACGCGGCAGACCGGGGGACGGCCCGGCGGGCGCAAGCTAGGGCAGCTCCCCCAGCACCATCGCAGCGCACGCCGCCCGGTCCGGCAGGCCGGTGAACATATGCCGCCCCGGCGCGACCCGGTCCGAGCCGCGGCACCACCACACGGACTCGCCCGGACCCACCGCCTCCGCGGCGCGCGGCGGCGGCAGCGCGGCCAGGGCGGCATCCAGCGAATCGGGGTCGAAGCCGTCCTCCAGCGCGCCCAGCGCCAGCGCCTCGACCAGGTCGGTCCATTCGTCCGGCGGCAGGCCGGGGCAGGGGGCGACGATGGTGAAGGGGAACATGCGGCCGACCCGGTCCACGCTGGCCACCAGCACCCCTGCGGCCCCGTCCGGCGGTGCCAGCCCGGCACCCAGGACGAAATGCCACAGCGGCGCCGTCAGCCAGACCTCCGGCCAGGCGTCCCCGGCCCCGTCCCGCACCGCCGTTGCCAACATGACCAGCCATTCGTCCCAAGCGTCGGCCATGCCGGCAGGCAGGCGGCGGCGGAGGAAGTCGCCGCGGGCCGGCACCTTGCCGTAATAGCCCGGCGGCCCGGCGCTCATACGCCAATGCCCCGGACAGGGCGGACCCCAGCCGGATACAGGCCGCAAGGCGGCGCACGGTGCCGGCGCACGGGATCGAGCCAACCGCTCACGGACCGCCTGCTCATGGGACCGTGTAGCCCGGCGCTGCTGTGTACGGAAGTGACCCTGGCGGCGGGCCGGCTGGATGCGGTAGGCTTCCCGAAAGCAAGGAGGCCGCATGATTCCGATGTGTGACCGCCCCCAGGCTGCGCCACCGCCCGGCTGCGTCCTTGGCGCCTGATCCCGACGACACCGTTATACTGTCCCGGGCGCCGCGCCGGCACCGCCCGTGGGCGGTTGCGGCCGTGGCCGCCGCGGCAGCGATGGGCTGCGGCGCCGGCCTTGCAGTCTGGATGCCGGGAACGACCGCGTTCCCTTCCGTCACCAGCGCCGGTCAAGGGACGGTGCCGGCGCTGCAGGCGCTGCCGTCCGCCGCGCCCGCGCGGTCGCTGCCGCCGCCGCAGGCCGTTGCTGTCCCTTTGCCGTCCCTGCTGGCGCAGCCCTCTCCTGAGGCGCCTTCCCCACCGCTGCCGGTTTCGGCGTCGCTTTCGTTGCCGCCGCCTGTCGCTGCCATCGCGCGCCCGTCGCTCCCGCCGCTGGCGGCCGAGTCCGACATCCTGGCCCGTGCGCCCCGTGCGCCCGAGGCCCTGCGGTTCGCTGCCGCGCCCGAGATCATGGTGCTGCAATTCGCAAGCCTCGCCGACCAGGCCGACACCCTCAACCGCGCCGCGGCCCTGCTGGAGCGGGCCGGCTATCCCCGGGATCGCGTGCTGGACCCGGCCGAGATGGGCCGCCGCATACGCGCCGCCGGGGACACGCCGGAGCGCGTCTATCTCGGCCACGACTACCGCGCGGCGGACCTGCTGCGCTTCTTCGCGGTGGCCGACCGGACCGGGACGCCGCTGACTCCAGGGGAGCAGCGGCTGCGCCGGCTGGTCGCCGAGTGGGGCTGGACGCCGGGCACCACCGCGGCGCTGATCACCCTGGTTCGGGACGACCGCGCCGCCGGGCTGGACCCGGCCGCACGGGCGACCATACTGCGCCATGAGCTGTCGCACGGCCTGTACTTCACCAGCCCCGCTTATGCGCGCTTCGCCCGCCTCTTCTGGGCCGAACGGCTGACGGAGGCGGAGCGCGGGCGCTTCCGCACCTTCCTCGCATCGGAGGGATACGACACCGGCGACGACGACCTCGTGGTGAACGAGACCCAAGCCTACCTGATGCACACAGCCGACGCCCGCTTCTTCAACACGGCCGTGGTCGGCATACCCGCCCGGCGCCTTGACGCGCTGCGCGTCCTGTTCCTATCCGGGATGCCGCCGGGCTGGCTGCGCGACTGCACCGCCGCTCCCGTGGCCGCTCCCACTGCCGCTCCGGGGCCGCCGCGTTGACCGGCACGCCGGCCTTACGGCTTCGGCGTGGTCCGCACCATCATCACGGCCGCCGATAAGCGGCTGCGGTTGCGCGCCGCCGTCTCCAGGGCCTTGCGGAGGTCGCGCAGGTAGCCTTCCTTCGGTTCCGACAGCGGCCGGGGAACTTGGAACAGCGGCGTGGCACTGGCGATGGCGACGATCAGGTCGGTGCCGAACGGATCGGACACGGTCCAGCCCGGAAACGCCGGTTTCTGGAACGCCGCCGGCCGTGGCTCGCCCAGGGTGCGTACGACGGCATTGGCTGGATAAGGTGCGCCGGCGCCGAGGGCGTCGGTCATGTGGGTCACGCTGCCGTCGCTGGCAAAGTAGTCAACCTGCAGGCGGGCGGTGAAGTCCGGCATGGCGACGACCGGCAGCATCAGCTCGCCCTCCACCAAATCCGTCCGGCCGTCCTTGAGGGTCAGGCCGACCAGGCGGCCCCCCCGTCGTAGGAGCCGACATGCGGCCGGACCAGGTCCAGGACGGCGCAATAGGGGCCGCTCGCCGCCGACACGCCCCAGTCCATCGTCCGCTCCGGCGCCGCCGCCGCCAGCGCGTCGCGCAGGGCGGCCAAGGCGGCGTCCTCACCCGCGACTCCGCGCAGGACCGCCGTGCCAGGAGGCCGCTCCTCGCCGGTAACAGCCGTGCACGGGACAAGGCGCAAGGCGTTGGCTATGGCCGCGCGGATGACCACGGCCGGGCGCGGCGCCACCTCTGGGACCAGGTGCGGGTCCGGCACTGTCACCGGGTCGCGAACCGGAGGCAACGGAGACAGCAGCGTCTCTGTCGTGTTCGTGGCGACCGTTGTCGTGGCAGGTGGTGCCGTGCCGGCCCGCTCCGGCGTCGGCCCGGTGGAACTGGAGGGCGTGCCGTCCTGGGGCGTGCCGTTCTGGGGCGTGATGGTCTGCGCGTCCGCTTCCGGCTTGCCGCTGGACAATGCGCTGGCGGCAGTTGATCCGGTGCCGCCCAACCGCGTTCCCGGGTCGGCCTGCCCGTTCGAGGCATCGTCGCCAGGGCGCACCGGGGGCGTGATGGCCGCGGTGTCCCTACGCACGAGTTCGACAGGCTTGGCGGCCTGTTCCCGCATCACCCAGAACGCGCCGCCGGCTGCCAGCAGCAATCCCGCGGCTCCCGCCAGCGCCACGGGCAGCCGGGACCGGCGCCGCGGCGCGGCGCGGGCCGGCGCGGCGGGCGCAGCCGGACGAACCTGCGGGGCCGCTGTCCTGTTGGACAGCGCCACCACCGTGGCGTCCCCGTCCGCGAGGTCGCCCAGGCCGCCCGGCAGGCTCGGCGTGCGCAGGGCGCGCTGCAGCGCCGCGTTGAACGCGCCGGCTGTCGGGTAGCGCTCCCCTGGGGCGCGGGCCATCGCGCGGGCCACGACCTGGTCCACCGCAGGGGGCACCCGGGCCGACAAGGCGGAGGGCAGCGGCGCCTCGCTGGTCAGCACGGCGTGCATGATGGTGGCCATGCCGCCCTCGAACGGGCGCTTGCCCGTCAGCAACTGGAACAGCACGACCCCGGCCGAGTAGATGTCCGTCCGGGTGTCAATCGCCCCGCCCTGGAACTGCTCCGGCGACATGTAGGCCGGGGTGCCCATGATGGTCCCGGCCTGGGTCATGGTGCTGCTGCCGATCCGCGCGATGCCGAAGTCGGCGATCTTGAGGGCGCCCGTGTCGGTGACGATCACGTTGGCCGGCTTGATGTCGCGGTGGATCACCTGATGGGCGTGGCTGTACTCCAGCCCGGACAGCAGCCCGTCCATCAGCGGCCCGACCTCGGCCAGCGCCGGCGGCACGCCTCCTTCCAGCATCGCCTTGAGCGTGCGCCCGGCGGCGAACTCCATGACGATGTAGGCCAGCTCGCCCGTCTCGGCGTAGTCGAACACGCCGACGATGTTGGGATGGTGCAGCCGCCCGGCCGCCTGCGCCTCCTTCCGGAACCGGTCGAGCTGCTCATGTTCCTCGCTGTCGGCCTCGTCGGGCATCCGTACGGTCTTGATGGCGACGCGGCGGGCGATCACCGGGTCCCAGCCCTCATAAACCGTGCCCATGGCGCCGCGGCCGAGCACAGCGCGGATTTCATACTTGCCCAGCCTGTCCATGCCGCCCACGCCCCAAACCGCCCGGCAGAATACGCGCCCGGGGCCGCACGGGTCGCGCGGCGCATGGCCCGGCCGTAACGGCCCACAGGAGCCGGAGCAGCGGCAAAGACACTACAACGCCTGAGCGCCGCGGCCTAGCGCCTTGCCTGTCCGGAACAGCTAGCCTGTGGCATCGCTGTACGAGCGCCAGGAACGTCAACCGGGCGCGATTGATACCCGCGGACGGGATACTGCACCGTCGCGCCAAACGAACGAACGCCAACAGGTCCCAAATCCTTATGTTCCTATGCCGTCCAGCATACCTGGGTTTGCTGCTGCTTGTCCCGACGCTCCTGCCGCTGCCGGCGGCCAGGCAAGAGTCCGTGACGCAAGCCCCGGTCCCGCAAAGCATCCCGCCCGGGGGCGCGGCGCCGCTGCCGCCTGCGCTGGCGGTGCCGCAAGGCTCCCCGCTGGAGCGGGAGCGGCCGTCCGTTCCGCTGCGCACGGCGCCGGGCCTGCCGCCGCCGCCGCCCGCTGCCGCTTCGTTCGCGCCGGGGCAAACGGCCCGGATCGGCACGGTGGCGGTCAACGGCTCCAGCGTGTTCCCGCCGGGCGAGCTGTCGGCGCTGACGGAGGGGCTGACTGGCCCGGCCGTCCCGTTCTCCCGCGTCGAGCAGGCGCGTCAGGAGCTGCTGGCCCGCTACCGCCGGGCCGGATACCTGCTGACGACGGTGTCCACCGTGCTGGACGCCGGCGGCAACCTGCGGGTCAACGTCGTCGAGGGCTACATCGCTGACGTGAAGCTGGACGGCGACATCGGCCCGGCGGGCACCCAGGTGCTGCGCTTCCTGCGCCGCCTGCTGGACGAACGGCCGATCCGCATCGCCACGCTGGAGCGCTATCTGCTGCTGGCGACCGACGTGCCGGGCGTCACGCTGCGCTCCGTGCTGCGCCCCTCCGCCGACGACCCGGCGGCGGTGACGCTGGTGGCCCAGGTCAGCCGCAAGGCGTTCGACGGGCTGCTGGTCGCCGACAACCGGGCGCTCCGGCAGACCGGGCCGGAGCAGCTCCTGTCCATCGGCAGCTTCAACAGCTTCACGCAGTTCGGCGAGCGGACGGAGCTGAGCATCCTGCACAGCTTCAACAACACCCAGACCTTCGGCCAGGCCGCGACGGAGTTCTTCGTCGGCGGATCGGGCGTCAAGGTGCGGCTGTATGGCGGCGTCGGCGGCACCAACCCGGCCGGCGACCTGCGTATCATCGGCTATGACGGTCGCACCCGGGTGTTCGGTACGCAGGTGAGCTATCCCATCATACGCAGCCGGGAGCAGACGCTGATCGGCGTGCTGGCGCTGGACGCGGTCGAGAGCGACATACGCACCGACACCGGCCCCAACGGTCGGTCGGCCCGCTCCAGCTTTGACAGCCTGCGCATCCTGCGCGGCGGCTTCGACTATGCGCTGCAGGACCTGCTGTTCGGCGGCGACCGCACGGGCGTGAACAACGTGACGGTGCGGCTGTCCCAGGGCTTGAGCAGCCTTGGCGCCACGCGCACCGGAGACGCGCAGGCGGGCCGGGTCGGCAGCCGGACCGACTTCTTCAAGACCACCGCCGAGGTCAGCCGGACCCAGACTCTGTTCCGTCCGTTCGAGGGGGCGAGCGTGACCCTGTTCGGCCTGGTCGCCGGGCAGGTCAGCGGCAGCGTGATCCCGCCGGCGGAGAAGTTCTACCTGGGCGGCCTGCGCTACAACCGCGGCTTCTATGCCGGGGAGGTGACGGGCGACAACGCGATCACCACGACGCTGGAATTGCAGCTCAACACCAGCTTCACCCAGACCCTGTTCGGGGCGGAGCGGAGCATCGGCGCGCAATTCTATGTTTTCCACGATTACGGCCAGACCTGGGAGAACCAGGCCAGCGACCGCAACCGCGAGTTGCGCTCGCTGGGAGGCGGCGTTCGGATGCAGATCACCTCCAACTTGGCGTTGGAGGTGGAGGGCGTGTCCCGTGCAACCCGGCGGCCCCAGGGCGGTCAAGCCCAGGTTAGCCCCTTGAAGGCCGAGGCGGTTTACTGGCGGGTCCTGACCCGGTTTTGATTCGGAGACGTTCTATTTCCACCCTATGCGCCCTCGATAAACCAAGTAGTATGGCACCAGCCCGTGCTGACCGGCCAGGTATAGCCGGCCCTTCTCGGCGCGTGGTGGAGCGGATGCCTGCATGGAACAGCTTGATGCGCCGTCTGCGGTAGGGCTGCCCCGGCAGCGGGGCCGGGCGGCGCGCAAGCCCGTGCCGGCGGCGCAGCCCGTGGGCCGCCGCCTGCGCCAGCGCCGCGACCTGCTGGCCAGCACGGCGCTCGGCGCATCAACGGTTCTGCTGCTGGCGTTCCCGGCCGCGGCGCAGCCAGCGCCGACGGCCCGGCCGCAAGGCGGCGCGGTCGTGGCGGGATCGGCCAGCATCAGCCAAACCGCGTCGCGCACGGCCGTGACGCAGACCAGCCAGCGCGCCGCGGTGGACTGGCGCAGCTTCGACGTGGGCCGCGACCATGCCGTGGCCTTCCAGCAGCCGAACGCGGCCAGTGTGACCCTGAACCGGGTGACGGGTCCGGACCCGTCGCAGATCGCCGGGCGCATCCAGGCCAACGGCCAGGTAGTGATCGTGAACGGCAGCGGCGTGGTGTTCCATGCCGGCAGCCAGGTGGACGCGCAGAGCCTGGTGGTATCGGCCGCCAACGTCACCAACCAGAACTTCATGGCCGGCCGGATGGTGTTCGACCGGCCGGGCCGCCCGGACGCGCGGATCAGCAACGCCGGCGCCATCACCGTGGGCGCCACGGGCCTGGCGGCGCTGGTGGCGCCGCAGGTCGCCAACTCCGGCACCATCACCGCGCGTATGGGCCGCGTCGTGCTGGCGGGCGCCGAGGCGCATACCGTGGACCTGTACGGCGACGGGCTGATGAGCGTGGACGTGACGCGCGAGGTCCGGCGCGCGCCGGGCGGCGGCACGGCGCTGGTGACGAACACCGGCCTGATCCAGGCCGACGGCGGCACCATAGAGCTGACCGCCAAGGCGGCGGACGGCATCGTGCAGAACCTGGTCAGCGCCGGCGGCCGATTGCAGGCCAACACCGCGGGCGGACGCCCCGGCACCATCGTCGTGTCCGGCATCGGCGGCAGCATCATGGTGGAGGGCCCGGTGCGCGCCGACGGCCGCGCGCCGGGCGCCACGGGCGGGACGGTCGTGCTCGCCGCCACGGATACCGTCGCAATCGGCCTGGCGGCGCGCGTGACGGCCAACGGGCGAGGCGGTGGCGGCACGGTTGCGGTCGGCACCACCGCCGCACGGGCGCGGATGCAGGGCGGCGGCGTGCCGGACGACGCCTCGCGCGCCGTGCTGGTGGCCGCGGGCGCACGGATCGGCGCGGACGGGCGCGGCACCGGCAGCGGCGGGCAGGTGGCGTTGCTGTCCACGCAGCGCACCGTCATGGCGGGCCGCCTGACGGCACGCGGCGGGCAGCGCGGCGGCGATGGCGGCGGGGTGGAGATCAGCGGCGCGCATGGCTTGCGGATCACCGGGACCGTGGACACCACGGCCCCGGCCGGACGGAGCGGGACGCTGACCATCGATCCCACGACGCTGACCATCGGCGGCACGGGCGTGGACGACCCCATAGTCCCGCTCAACCCCCTCACCAACTCAAACGTTGACCCGTTGGTTTACGACAACCTCACGACGCAGAACATCTCGGCTGCGACGTTCAACGGCTTCAAAGGCAATGTGGTCTTGACTGCGGCCACGCAGATCAGCGTCGTCGGCGGCGGCGCCCCGCTCAAGCTGGCCAGCACGGACTCCGTGACCTTGTCCTCCCCGGGCGGCGCGATAACCGTGTCCGCGCCGCTGACGGCGGGCAACATCACGGTAGACGGCAAGACGGTCAGCGTCGGCGCCCAGCTTACGGCGAGCACGAACCTGAAGCTCACGGCGTCCACCGCAGCCGGCGGGCTGCTCGACCTGAGCGGCGGCGCGAGCGGTGCGGCGGTGTCGCTGTCCGGCGCGGCGATCAGCATCGCCGGCCCCGTCGTTGCCAGCGGCACGCTCACACTCAGCGGCGGCACCGTCACCCAGTCGGGTCCCGGCGTGGTGACGGTCGGGACGCTGACCGGCACGACGGCGGGCGCAGTGCTGCTGGCGGGTCCCAACCACATCGCGAACCTTGGCGACTTCACCACCGGCGGCCAGGCATTGACGCTCGGCAACGCCGGCAGCCTGAACCTGAGCGGGACAGTCAGCGCGGGGCCGGCCGGCACCGTAAAGATCACGGCGACGGCCGGCGGCGGGGGGATCGGCGACGTCACGCAATCCGCAGGCACCTTGACCGCCGGCACGCTGCTGGGCAGCGCGGCTGGCAGCGTGAGCCTTGCAAGCGCCGGCAACGCCGTGTCGAACGTGGGCGATTTCAGCACTGGCGGCTCGTTCACCCTGAACACCGGCGGCCCGCTGGCCCTGTCGGGCATCCTGACGGCTGGCCAGACCGTCAACCTGACCGCTTCGGGTCCATTGACGCAAACGGCCGGGCAGTTGGCTGCGAAGCAGTTGGTCGCTGACATCGCGGGCGGCGTCACGCTGGAGCAGCCCCTCAACGCGGTCACGTCCCTCGGCGTGGCGACGACCTACGGCAACCCGTTCAGCCTGCGGAACAACGCGCCGCTCAGCCTTGACGGCACGCTTACCGCAGCCGGCAGCACCGTCACCCTCAACGTCCGGGGCGTGACGCAGAAAGACGCCGCGCCGATCACGGCGGGCACGCTGAATGTCGTTTCGACCAGTTTTATCTTGTTGACGTCACTGGGCAACGCCATTGACCAGCTCGGAACGGTCAGTGCGGCCAGCAGCAGCGCAGCCGTAACAAACGGGGGCGCACTGCGCCTGGCCGGCAACATAGACGTCGGAGGGAACGGGCTGAACCTCGTGGTGCGCGCCGGCGACCTGACGCAGGACGCCGCCGCCGGGATCACTGCCGGGACCTTGCAGGGCAGTGTTCCATTCGGCCAGGCTGCGCTCGGGTCCAGCCAGAACCGGATCGCGTCGCTCGGCGCATTCGACACGGCAACAGGCTTCTCGCTCGCTAACGGCGCCGTGAGCCTGCGTGTGACCGGCCCCGTCACCGCCGCCGCAGGCTCGGTCGCGTTGCGGAACGGCACTTCGTTCCCGCAGACGACGGACAGCATCCGGGTCTCCGGGGCCATCAGCGCGCCC
>JAABUM010001908.1_pt1 | contig 29612 bp, 51 predicted proteins | sample 5559161 | NCBI WGS metagenome assembly JAABUM01 (sample SAMN10711868, study PRJNA513369) | rock metagenome | isolation source: Antarctica rocks | place: Antarctica: Victoria Land, Siegfried Peak nord
TATAAATAGTTGAGAGCAGGAGAGAACGCACGCTGCAGTTGGGGTCGGTCAGCAGGCTCTGCACCGATGTCAGCAGCGTGCTCACGCTCTGGACCGGGCTCCACTGGTCCTGCGGGAGTGACAAAATGTGTGACCACCGACGGACATCACATGACGCTCGATCACATGTTGCATGGCAACAGCAGCAGGAGGGAACGGGCGGTGCGAGTCGATTGCACGGCGCGTCCCGGCTCAACACCGCCACATGCCATGGTCAGCGCAGGGTTTTGAAAACATGCAGGATGGCGGCCGTACCTGGATGGTATCGAGGCACAGTGTGCCATCCTGGTACACATTCGGGTGGAACATCGGACCCGTGAAACGGACTTTTGGCGGACGATTGGGGTATTGCTGCACGAACGCGAAAATGACATGCAGTCAGGACAGCAGTCCACATTGCTTCCGCCATGGTGTGGTCAAGCCTTGCCCTGCAGCTGCAGGTGCAGGAGCACACGAGCAGGAAACATGATAGAAAAGGTGCACAAAAGTGCACAGAGAAGTGCATACAGAAGCGCATACAGAAGTGCATACAGAAGACTGCTTACCTCGTTGAAGGTCAGCCGCAGGCTGAACACGCCGCCCTCCTGTGGCACGCAGGCTCGGCCGCTCAGGCAGCGCATGATGCAGTGCGATAACTCGAATGCATCATGCTCATGTGTCAAGTCATGTGTAAAGTCATGATGCAATGCGACAACTCAAGCACACTTCCATGTGACACCAGCAGCAGTCGCAGGGCCAGAAGCGGCTGCGCCGCACGGCGCATGCAAACCGGGCGCGGTGCATCGCAGTATCGTGTTGCCTCTCAGTGGGCCAGGAGCTGCAGCACGCGCACCCACGGCGAGTCCGATGGGCCAAAGACGCTGGCGGTCCAGACAAACAGGTCCGACTCGTTGGGCGACGCCGAGCAACCGTCTGCAGAGGGCATGTGAGCGTGATTGTGTGATGTGTCATTCGATAGCCATGCGAACCTTTTCCGACCCCTGCACGCTGCCTCATAGGCGTGGAGCGACACATGAAGCAGGACATGATTCGTGTCAATGAGTTGTCATTCACAACACGCTCACCGGGAGGGTCTGTTGAGATTGCGCGTAGGTCTGACTGAAGGCGGAGCATGGCGCTCGCGCCTCGCACCGCCATCCCTCCCTGCGCCCTGCTGCTGCGGCTGTGACGATGCTCGGCCTGCAGACTGACAGAGTTCGAGTCGGCCGATGTTGAGTGGACAAAGCAGCTTTGAACCCTGCAGACGTGAGATTTGCCAGTCATTTTGCACAATCAAAGTTGTCCCACCTGTGGGTGCTGGTGAGGTATGATGGTCTCCGAACCAGTAGACAACGGATGTGCACGCCGTCTTCCGCAAATCAAGCTGGAACGTACATCAAGCTGTGTTCAGAGTATCAACAGCAGCTGGCAGGATGAAAAGGCCAAGTACAGCTTCTTGGCCGGATTGTTTGGTGTCAAGTGGAGCGAGCAACAACGAAAGGCTGTATTGCGCCACGCTCAAGCTCGTAATGATTTTTTCGCAACAATGCAGAAAAGAATTGAGGAGCCGGGAGATTCGAGCTGCAAACGACGAAGAGCTGTGTCATCAGTGTCGTTACTTCCTCATCTTCCTCCTCCTCAGACGTCACCCTCAGACGTCAGCAGGAGTTGTGAAGTCTTCGCATCAGTCTTCATATCTAGGCAACATGTGCAAAGCCGCCAGTCTTTTTGCCGCAGTTGGTATCCTTGAGTGCCAAATGTACCGCTGCAAGAATGCAAGCAGGAATGTCCAGCGCAGCCGTGTGCACTGACGGCCGAGCACATCAGCACTGTCGGCGGCGCGGCAGCATGTGAACAGGGCAGTGTGGTGGTATGGTTGCAGGGCGGCGTGATGAAATGACCAGAGCAAGCACGGACCGTAATCGTTCATGATCCACATTGTGGTGTACTGATAAGGGTAATCATGTTGCAACCATCTTACATTTCAGGCAGTGCTGGCTTTCACCAACGGGGTGCGAACAATCGGTACAAAATCATCACAAAATCGGCACAGCCGTGATTGGAGGTTACAGGCAGATGAATGTTCCCAAGGTGTGCGCAACAATGCAATCCATCGTGGAATAAGTTACAATGCAAACAATAGCGGACAACGGCTTGTCCTGCAGGTGGCGACCAGAAATGGATCCGAGATCCCTACTCGTCCAGCGACTCAATGGGGAACCTGCATGGCCATTGTGACAGCTTGCGTGATAATCGAGCGACACGTCGAGCAGAAACGAATCAACAGTAGCCAACACTCCAGCGGCGCTCGAGCAGGCAAGCAGACAACCAAGCAGCCGAATAGATCAAAGGGCATGCAAGACTCACAAGATGGTGGACGTCAGCACGATGTCGTGGCTGAGCAGAAATTCCTGGAACTTCTTGCCAGCGCAGCTGGTGAAGTACTTCTTCAGCGCCTCCTCATCCTCCCACACCGAGTACCTGCCCAGAGATGCAAGACACTGTCTCATTGCTACACAGGGTTGCAAGATGCGCTGCGGCAGCACTGCCCAGGAGGGAAGCCTTCCTTGAAGGCATGCAGAAAAACAAGGTACTTGCATGCATGCACAGCGCTGCGGAGGAAAGGTTGCGCACGAGTAGAATGTGACGTCATCCTGCAGCCGAGAGACGATGATTCAGCAAAGGAACATTTGATGGCACGAGCGTATTAAAATCACCCCATGCAAAAGCATCGACAGGGATCAAGGCATGGCCAACCACAGCCGCTAGCACCAAACACAGCAAGGGACGTAAGGCTTACAGGACCCAGAGAATTCACCAGCAGCGTCTTGGAGAAGCCGTAAACGAGGGAGCCCTCCTGCTCCGAGACGGCCTTGGTGATGAGCTCGGCCGCCTCCACAAAGTGGAACGCCTCTGATGGCTTCACGAGAAACTTGCCCAGGATGGTGGGCTTGTGCGGGTCGCGGCCAGCGACGGCATGCGAGCCAGCGTCCGAGGGCTGCATCACCAGGCTCTGCAGAGCATGGAGGTGTCTGGAGGTGTCCCGCACATTTCAATGAGGGATCAGCACACCAGCGCGAGGAGAAATTGCCTGTGGCAAGCCTGCGTGAGACTGCATGCCGCATCTTACCCGGCTGTAGTCACCCAGGAGCGCGCTGCGAGCAGGCGCTCCAATGCGGCAGCTTTTGACACTGAAGAGAGCAGCGCACCTGCATGGCGTCGGCGGTGTCCTCCATCATGTCGGCCATGACGCGCATCGGCTGGCTGTTCGTCTGCAAGCACAAACCCTAGGCTTCAGCAACGCAGCGGCCTGGCAGGGGCCTGACACCTCACGAACTCACAACACAGAGGTAGATGGGGCGCACACGGCCTGCACGCGCGATGGCAGACAGGACATGAATCCAATGTATTGCCATGTGCGAGTCGGTCGTCACCTTCAACGCGTGAATCCACTGTATTGCCATGTGTAAATCGTCACCTTGGGGGCATCGTGGAACTGGATCTTGCCGTGGCCGTGGTCGTGGTCGTGGCCGTGGTGGTGCTCCTTGTGGTAGGCAATGGGGATCAGCTGCGTCAGCGTTAGCGGGATGTCCTTCTCCTGCACAGCCGCAGCAGGAAAGCTCCGTGAGAGGCAGCATTGCATAGAGACGCACACCGACGAAACCATGGCCTTGAATATCAGTGCGCGATAAGAGCGTGGTGTGACAGGGCGACAGCGATGTTGTTTGGCTGGTTTGAATGGGAGCCGCACCTCAATGTACTTGGCGAGCTTCTTGACCTCGGAATCGTCGTCGCTCTTGAGCCACTTGAAGAAGTCCACCTTCGACTCCCACTCCTGGTAGCTGCAGAATGACGCACGAAAACGTGTGTGAAATAAGAAACATGTTGGGGCTTACATTGCGTGCTTGAACAAAAAGTGTGGAAAGCTGAGATCAAGGGTACACATGGAATCATGAGCTGAACCATGCCAGCGGGCACACCTGTAGAACAGCAGGTTGTCCGTCAGCGGCTTCGATAGGTTGATGCGGATGTTGCCTTTAGCGCCCTCCGCCTCCTCCTTCACCTGAGGGATGCAAGCGGCCATTTTCGTGTTGCATTGATCATTTGTACGGCATGAACACGGAAGCTGCTTTGCGCAACATGAACGCCGCTGGCTGCATCTTGGCTCTGGCACATGTCGATCGTCATTCACCTTCAGCCACGCGGCGATGAACTCCTTCTGGATGGACGGCCGGATGATGTACTTGACGAGCAGCGTGAACTTGAAGTCCTTGTGCTCGTCGTGGCTGTGCTGCAGGGCATTCACCGTCGACGGCTCCACCGCCAAACGGTCGCCGCTCCACTCCTGCGAGTAGATCACGGGCGTGTCACTTTTCAGCGTTCAGCAGCTGTGGACGACAAACTTTCGATGAAGAAACCTCATAGACGCCAGTATTGGCAGGCATGTATTAGCGGGGACGCGTTCACATGATTCAATGGTGATGCAGGAACAATCGACCTATTGCTGCTGCACCGAGCTTCGATGTGCAAATGCGCCCAGCCTGGACCAACCGCTAGGCGACTGACGGGCCAGGGCTGCCGGATGCATGCTGCACCGGATGCGACACAGTTAGCGCTTCGCAAACGCATGGGACGGTTGTGCGGGCCTTTTGTGGAACAATGTCACATTCCGAAAAGGCTTACATTTAACATGAGACATGTCTGAAACTGACAGCGTCATGACTTTCGGAGTTTTGTGTAGGCTGCACACGCCACGTCGGATGAGGTGCAAAACTCTGCAAGGGTTGCGTTGCTAATCCGCGACGCCACAAAAACAGCTCTAGATAAATGATGAATCGAAGGTTGGGACGTGTCGGCGCACAGTGACGGCATCGTCGAGCTGACAAGCAATCGAAGTGCACGTGCACGTGCCCGAATAAACTTTCCCTGTCGCTGCCGTTTCAGGGGCAGAAGGCCGAAATGAGGCTTTGAAGCTCGATCGTTTACTTTGAGAGCGCCGACGATGTCGTTCGCCCAAGCCCCGACATTGACGGCAGGCCCAGGCCGCGCCGAGACGTTGGCGACCAGCGCCAGCAGCAGCACGCTCAAGACGGTGGCGCGCATGGTGGCAGTCTTGATTGACTAGTATGAAGGGCAGGTTGCTGCGCTGCAAGTCTTGTTTGCAGGCATCTTCGGTATCCATTGAACGTGGCTTGCCGAGCAGCTTCTTGCCGAGTAGGTCTTTGTCCGACTCAGGGTCGGCAATATCAAAACCGCATGGAAAGGGCCAGCATCGACCCCGTTCCGGGTGCCGATGTCTTCGCTCACGGGCGGCGCCTCGGCGTCAAAGTGCAAGACCATCACACACGCAAAGACTTTCTCCGACGCACTAGACACGACTGCCTCCCGCTGCTGCCAGCCCGCAGATCCCGAGCGAGCGCCGCCTGCAGCCTTCAGCACAAGGCATCCTTCTTGCAGCGGGTGAGGGGCCAGCCTGCGAAACCGACATGCTTCGACACGTGCCTCGTCTCAAATTCATGGCGCATGACGCCCCGCACGCATTTGAGCTGCTTGCGAAAGCGGTAAAGCAGCACATGCATCACCAGCCCACCACTATGGAGACGCAGGGCGATTGCATCTGTTCTTTCTCGTGAAGTGCCTTCAATCTAGAACCTTTGGAACCACAAGCCCGATGCTGAGTCGTACTCGGTGATCAGGGTCGGCCAGCCCACTCGTGTGACGGCGGCCGCACCGGAGCCGGCACGCCGCTTGCTGCTAGAGGCAGGCAAGTGCCGGGGCAGCTGCTGCTGCGGGGAATCGCCGGTGTAGCAGCGCCCGCCGGCTGCCGCTGGCGGGCCGCAGGCTCGAGCAGTGGCCACCATGGCGACATATCTACTCTTTGAAGCCGCGCACGGCTATGCGCTCTTTGAGGTGCGCACATTGACTGCTGCCTTAGCCATGCGGTTGCTGCTGCACATAGTGCGACTGCTCCAGGTCCAAGTGCCGTATCATCTGCATGCATGTTCGTGCGCCGTTCCCTCGGCTTGCTCAGCCGATGGCAGCATGTAACGGGCCTTTATCAGGAAGGGTGAAGGCCCCTTTGTCCTTGTCTCGACACCATCTGCCTCGATTGCGCCGCAGGTAAAGCAGGCGGATGAGCTGGCACAGGGCGCCGCGGAGGCGGCGGCGCTGGCCACCGACCTGGCGCGCTTCTCCAAGGCGGTCGCGCTGACGTCCTTCAAGGCGTTTGGCACCGCCGCAGAGGCGCTGGCGGAGGCATCCGCGGTGTCGGAGGGCGGCATGACGGACACGCTCAAGGCGTTCCTGCAGATGAACCTGCCCAAGGTGAGCGTCAAGAACTTCGCATGGCCGAGGCGGCGATTTGCTGGTGGAGTAGAGGTTGATGGTTTGCTGCCGGAGGGACGGCAGAGCAGCGGAACCACCTGCAGGTCCTGCAGCGCCAGCAGGTTCATGGGCAGGCAGCATGGTTAGCACGACAATCCTGCTGTGTTCTCATCCGACAATTGCCGGGTGTTCACCACCCCAGGGGCTCTGAGGGGGTAGTCGATGGGAAACCTGTACCACACAGGTTAAGGAGGGCAAGAAGCCCAAATTCGTGCTGGGCGTCGCGGAGGCAAAGCTGGGCAACGCCATCTCGGACGGCCTGAGCGTCCCCTGCGCCTGCAACGAGTTCACTGGCGAGCTGCTTCGTGGCGTGCGCGCGCATGCCGGCCACCTCACCAAGGTGCACCCTTTTGAAGCTGCCTCAAAGATGTGCCTCCTGTATCTGTTTGACATGGGGGCAATCGACGGAGATTCTGCAGTTCACAGCGCCCATGGGTCTCTGCCCTGTCACACATCTGTTCACGAAAACTCGACGACCTACCGGAGCACTGGTTGTCGCATGCTTGTCCAGACAGTATCGGCTGGATCGCCGACCCTGGGTCCTCCACTGATGACATGCTCGCCTCTTGCCGCTGCAGAACCTGGCGACGGCGGAGGCGTCGAGGGCGCAGCTGGGGCTGGCGCACTCCTATTCCCGCGCCAAGGTCAAGTTCAACGTCAACCGCCAGGACAACATGATCATCCAGGTGCGCCGGCGTTTGCCAATTTTTTCGCCTTGTGTCTTTTTGTGTCTTTCGCCTTGTGTCTTGAAGGCAGACGAGTTGAGGAGCTTGAACAGGCCCAGGCTGGTCCGCGCTGCTTCACACCGGCAATCACACAGGCCAGATCTGGATGGCGAACATGTCTGCGCTTGACCAGAGCAGTCCACAGCCACAAACACATGCTACTGCACGATCTACATGCAGTAGCGTGCCGCGGCTGCCCTGTGCGAGCCCACCACCTCTGCAATGAACAGAGGTGCAGCAACAGCGTTGTGCATCTGTGGACGCATACGCACGAGTCCAAGACTCTGCGCTGCCTGGACACGCTGGGCAACGACGTCCACACCGCAGCAACAACAACTGCGAAAAGGACACTCTCTTGGCGAAGCATACGAACACGTGAAGCTTCGTTCAACTTGCCTGCACAGGCAATCGCGCTGCTGGACACGCTGGACAAGGACGTCAACACCTTTGTCATGCGCGTGCGGGAGTGGTACTCGTGGCACTTTCCAGAGCTCGTCCGCATCGTGCCCGACAACTACACCTACGCGCGTCTCGCGCTGGCCATCCAGGAGAAGGGCTCCCTGTCCGACGACCGCAAGGAGGAGCTGTCCGACATCACCGGTGCGTTGCCTTTCAAAACCCTATGAAATCTCCCCGTTGCGGCCGAATTCTGTCCGGGGCCACGGCAGCTGTGTTGAGCCGTTCAGAGAGCTGGACGACTCTGGGCAGCTGGGCCACAGCATTGGCACGGCATCACGTAAGTCAAACAAGCGGATCCTGGCTGCAAAACTGTGCTTACCAGTTGATCAGCTTTACCAGAGCTGACGAGGCTGTGCTTGAAACTCTGCAGGCGATGAGGACACGGCGCAGGCGATCATCGAGGCGGCAAAGACCAGCATGGGGCAGGACATCTCGCCCATCGACTTGATCAACATCAAGACCTTCGCCGCTCGCGTCATCTCCCTGGCCGAGTACCGCCACAAGTGCGCTTCTGTGCCATGTGCTGGGTGGTTGAAGGCCTGAAAATATGTGCATGAATACATGCGCATTTTCTACAGCTCCAGATAGCCGCAGCAGAGCAGTCAAGCGAGTTTGTCGGTGAGGTCGCCCAGGTCTTCAGCTTCCTGCCCAGGAGAATGCCGGCCTGGGCTTCCTGACCTGCAGATCCGGCCGCTGCCTGCGCTGAAGGCCTGCACCCCCGGGGGGTTCTCCACTCGACTCGCAGCCCAGCGCCAATGATTTGAATCCATTCCACGCCGCAGGCTGCATGCGTACCTGCTGGAGCGCATGCACAACGTGGCTCCCAACCTGAGCGCGCTCATAGGCGAGATCGTCGGCGCGCGGCTCATCAGCCACGCCGGCTCCCTTACCAACCTGGCCAAGTACCCGGTGAGTCCTGCGCATTTCGTAGCCCTTGCCCACTCCCCATTGGAGATGTGTCTGCCTCATGCGGCCCCGCGCAAATGTCGACGGTGCAGATCCTGGGCGCTGAGAAGGGCGCTGTTCCCAAACGTGTATGGTTTGAGGCTTGGTGGGTTTCCAGATGCAACATGTTCCTGTGCCCGCGCAGTCATCGACGGTGCAGATCCTGGGCGCGGAGAAGGCGCTGTTCCGAGCGCTCAAGACCAAGGGCAATACGCCCAAGTACGGCCTCATCTTCCACTCCTCCTTCATTGGGCGGGCTAAGGCGCGCAACAAGGGCCGCATCAGCCGCTACCTGGCCAACAAGGCCTCCATCGCCAGCCGCATCGACTGCTTCATGGAGGTCGCCACCTCCGCCTTCGGCGAGAAGATGAAGGAGCAGGTGCGGCTGGGTTCGCCCTTCGAGCGCTCGAGCGACGCTCGTGCGCGAATCCGCAGCTGAGGCGGGTTGTGCGTGTCCAAATTGACGATGCTATTGGAAAAGCTGTATTTGCAACTGCCGTGCGATGTGCCCCCACCGCCGTCGCGCATCCGAAATGCTTGATTGCATTGCGCTTTACTTCGTTGCAGGTGGAGGAGCGCCTGCGGTTCTACGAGGAGGGCATCGCGCCCACCAAGAACCTGACCGCCATGCAGGTGCGGCTTCTAGGGCTTAGTCTGGTCTGACACCTGTGCACCGGCAGAGGCGGAAGGGCTCCAGGCTCGGTTCCACTATCGCAACCGCGCACAACTATCCCGCATCTTCTGCCTGCGGCACATTGCCCACAAGTTGCCGCAGGCGGAAGATGTCAAAACGCTCTTGCCGTACGCCCTCGCGTGGTGCACTGCGAATCTGTTCAATGCAAACCTCCCTATGAAACGAAGTCCTTCGCTTTCCGCAGGCCGCCATCAAGACGGCCGGCGGCGCAGAGCTGTTGGCCGCGGCGGCCGCGGCGGCGGCGGGCGGTGAGGCGCCCGACACGGAGGGCAAGAAGAAGAAAAAGAAGAAGCGGCCCGCCGCCGAGGTGGCCGCGGACGCAGCCGACGCCGCCGTGGGTGAGCAATAATATCAAAATGCGTGTGTGGTGTGGCGCTGCCATCTGCTCGGTGCTTTCACACCCTTGTGGATTCCAACCATGTTCCTCGAAGTATCCACTTCTAGCACCTTCTTACTAGCAAAATAGGCGGTGGCGGGGGGAGTTGGGATGGTCGCTGATGAAAATCTTGACGCCGAATGGGGGGATGCCCCTTCCTGTGGCAGTTCAACCTCTAAGAAGTCCTGAGACCACCCGAAACTCTACTCAGCTGCCGATGCGACGCCGGTAAGGCCAGCGCTGCATTCCTGTGGGAGGTGGAGGGGACGGGGAATGAAGGGTGTGCATGGCGGCTGTGTGGAGATTTGTGGTCAATGATGAAATCTTTGACGCTGAATGGGGGGATGCCCCTTGCTGTGGCAGTTCAACCTCTAAGAAGTCCTGAGACCACCTTAAAGCTACGAAAATATTGATGTTGATCTGCTGGCAGCGCTCTGACGGATATATGTGTGCCGACTGCAGAGGAGGTGGACGTGCAGGAGGAGGCACCCAAGAAGAAGAAGAAGAAGGCGGCGGCGGCAGAGGTGTGTGCTCTGTTCATCGATATGTTTGCTAGCTGTGGCTGGCTGTAGGTCTTTGGCAGCATGGCCGCTGTTGGCCAACATCACGAGCGGATGCCTGCCCTTAGAGTTTGCCTGCCCTTAGGGCTTGCCTGTCCTTTGGATTTGCCGGCTGTCTGACTCATGCACGCCAATGCTTGACGCTTCGTCTGCTCTACTCCACAGGCAGATGCAGCGCCTGTGACAGCCGAGAAGAAGAAGAAGAAAAAGAAGGCCGCAGAGTGACGTGCGTCGTGCACCAGCTCCTGTCATATGGCTTCAATGCAACATAGCCCGAGGCATAGGTCGTGGCAGGATTGCAGATGTTTTGCTTGGCCCAGTTGTCATCGAACGGCGTGCAGCGTGCCCGCCGATGTTGGCATTTACTAACAGCGAAATCCTTTCCCACGGCTTGAAGATGCCACAACTTACAGACGCTTTGATTCCATGCTCAGGCTAGCTGAGCCCATGCGCATTTCTAAAATGTGATGAGAGTCTCAGGATGCAAGCTTCTACAAGCATCAGCATGCTGCACGGCGAATCTGCGGCGCAACACAGCTGAAAAGCAGAGAGCAGCACACCTTCCGCAAAATTTGCGCCGCTGATTTGAGCTTGTGCGGGCGCGGCAGCCTCCATGCATGTTGCTCTTCTAAGAGCTATACGGCCCTGTCAAGCGGTACCGAGGCGAGGAGAAGTGCTACTTGGCTTGCTAGTTCCTCAAGAATCAGTTTGGCTGAAGAAGAAGAAGAAGAGAGCAGACAGCGCAAAAGGGCTTTGCTGTACCATGGTCAGCTGGGCTGTGAGCCGGCTGCTGTCGACACGATGAAGCAAGTATAACGCCATTGCCTCTCGTCCACACATGAGAAAAGATCGGAATTCGGGAACTCAAATTGCCGCCAATCGTTTGACCGACGGTGGCCCACCAGAGTGCTTCAGCAAGCTGTTAAAATCCTGTTGCAAAGCCTCATTCAACCAAAAAACAATGGAATTATCGTGCAAGTTCTGCAGCAGACCGTCAACCTGCGTCAGCAAAGCAAATTGGAGGTGAGCCAAAAGGCGACATGACACGACTCGCGTGCTTTCACGACGTGTAACGAAAGCCGCACACTTATACTGACAACAGAGACTGTGATCCAATGCAAGGTACCCCGCAGAAGTATGTCCAAGCCCAGGGGCGGTCTCGCCCGGGCCCCACCCTGCCGCCCCAGCCCCGCCGCAGCCCTGCTGCCGGCTGAATGGTACGGGAGACAACTGGTTCTCGCCGCCGGTACCCCTGCTTTGCTCCATCTCATTCCGTTCCGGCCAGCCCTCCGCCGCGCATGATGGTCAGGTGAGACGGCAAGCATAAGCGGCCCCCGTCCCACATCTGCAGACATGATGCTGCTGCCACGCAGTGCGATTCTGGATGCAAGGCACCGGTGCGGTAAATGAGAAACGAGGATGCTCGGGTATTTCACTGGACGGCCGCACTCTGAGGTGCTTGTTTGGTTAGTGCAGTGCAGTCCCTAGATGTTGGTGTTTCGCATGATGTTGTCACACCAGTTTCGTTTCCACATGACGATCATCTGCAGTGAGCATCTGTCTGACCCGATGTGACACATCGCTTCAGTGAAGCTGAATGTGCAACAGCGCTGCAATCCGCTTCTGAACCCACATCAATCCCTGGCCGCCCATGCCAGTCTTCACACTCCGCAAATCAAGGCCCACCCTTCGCTCTCCACGCCTCTCATCTGATCTCCACTGCTCCAGGCCCCGGTGCATCAATCAGCCGCCATTCATTCTGTCTTCGGCCTCCAGGAGACTCCTACTGCCGCCGCTGCAGGGCCCTGCTGCGAAGGCTTGCCCGCCTTGCCGCCGCCGCCAGTCCTGCACAGTGCACATACGCAGTCAGCTGTGGTCAACGACATGGCTGTGTTCAACGATGACAAACTACACGATATGAATCACCACTTGCAGCACAGCAGGCTTGCGCTCAGGCCGACAGTGCACCATTTAAAGACACTTGATGTCTTGCGGCAGTAAGTCCTACACTACCTGGACTTGGCATGCGCATCGTAGTGGTCAACGTAAGCACGCGCCGCCCGCTTGAGCGCGAAGCCCAGCGCCAGCTTGGCCCCAAGCAGCGCCGCCCAGGCAGCGGCGACGCCCGCGGCCGCGCACAGCGTCCACAGCCAGGAGGCGCCCGCCCAGGTCTCGTGCTGCAGAAGCAGTCATCAGGGGTCAACACTACTACTACTAAAGGATACTACAACTGAGTATCCTTTGACGGCAGTCAGTTTGAGTGCTTAAGATGCTGAAACATGTGCATGCGCCAACTTGACGGCCAAGAGTGCCCCTCTGGCAACGCCGCCACGCATAGAGTCCACAACCACGAGGCGTCCGCCTGATTCTCGCGCTGCAGAAGCAGCCATCAGGAGTCAGCTGACTGGCAGCGGAGATTCCTGCAGGAGCCAGCGTGGCCGCAAACACTGTCGCAAAGAACAGTCACGCAGCGATAGGAAACGCCCATCGAAACCTCCAGGCCACTCACCCGGGATGTCCGCAACCGCAAAGGCGGCCGCGATGCGCAGGAGCAGCGCTCTTTTTTTTTTTTTTTTTGGCGCCAGCGGCTTGAAGACAACCATGCGGTGCGCGTTGTGGCTGTGGGCAGCGCTTGGCATTGGACGTTTCCGCTGTGCTGTTCTGTGGGTTCATCAAGATTAGAGGCGTTCGAAGCTTCTGGACCGAATGGCATTCTGAACGCGCTCACCCGCATCGCCGCAACGGCGCCCTAGTGCGCGGGAACAGCGCCGCCGGCGCAAGCGGCTCGAAATGGTGCTGCAAAGCGTCGTTTCGATGGTGCAGAAGGGCGGGAGCCCTCACCCGGATGGCAGAAAATGTGATGGCGATGCGCAGGAATAGTGCCGCCGGCGCGAGCGGCTCGAAGGCCACCACGCGGTGGGCGTTGTGGCTCTGCGCTGCCACCACCTTCTCGGCGACATCCTTCATGAACTCCCGGTACACCCCGGGGCGAATCTCGTTGAACTTGCCCAGCACCGCGTGCTTCGTCACGTCTGTGGCAGCGGGAGAAATTGATTGTGAGGTCGAAACGTGTGCAGATACTACCTGTATCAGCAGCCATATATGTAAAATAGGAGTGCCTGAAGAATCGTGTGTCCCCTAGATGGGAGGGACACATCTTGTAGACGAGCAGGCGAGCACCCCCTTCTGTTGCCTGCGGCTACACACGTCTTCATGCACAGGGCCAGCACTGGCAGTCTGCACATCGAGAGACGCTCGCCATGCTTAACAGCCGCAAGTAGAGCACGGCGTGATGCGATAGCCTCTGCACCGATGACAACCTGGCAGCCGAGAATGTAGGTGCAGGTGCTCAGGATTCCGTCCCGGGATCAAACCGTGATAATTCTGGAGCTTTCAGTTTGAACTCTGGAGCGTTTTAATCGGGATCTCGAGCCAGCAACGCACCGATGACGACTTCGAAGCCGAAGAAGTAGGCGCAGGTGCGCAGCAGCCCCGCGTCGGGCGCCCAGCGCCCGTTGTTCGCCATTTCCTCCACCAGCACGAAGGCCAGCGCCACCACCAGGTGAAACCGCTCCACGATGTCCTGCAGTCATCGAGCTGCATGTGTCATAATCCGCAATAATGCACAAAATCAAGTGCGAAAGTGCACAGCGTCCGTTGTCGGCCATTTGTTCGACCAGCACGAAGGTTCAATCACCAGATGGAAGCGCTCCACGATGGTTTGTAACGAGGGTTGGAAGTCAAGGCTAAATGGAAAAATATAGAAATAATAAAATCCCAAATGAGTCCGGCGCCCATCCGTTGGCCATCTCCTGCATCAGCACGAAGGCCAGCGCAATCACCAGATGAAAGCGCTCCACGATGTCCTGTGCAACTGACGTCATGCACGAATGGTACACCGTGTGAAACAAAAAAGCCAAAAGAGACCACACAGTCAATGAGAAAAGCGCCCATCGTCGGCCATCTCCTCCACCAGCAAGAAAGTCCAGCGCCACGAACAGGTGGCATCGCTCCACAATATCCTGCGCAATGGATCCGTGTGTAAAAGCAGTTCTAGCAATTCTAGAGAAGAATGGACAGATACAAGAGTGAAAAGAGTCATGGGCGGAGGCGCCATTGTGCCGAAGCCGCGGGCGCGGCTGCAGCCGCAGCGCGGCAGCAAATTGCCGTTTGCCGACAGTTCCGGCACGACAATCGTCACAGCGATCCCCAACACAACTAGGTGTTCCGCCAATGCAGATGTCCATCCGCAGTTCCTGGCGAGAAGTGTGCTGCCGACAGAATGCATGCTGCATGACGCCCAATTGCACAATGTCCATAAACTTGACGGTGCGAGACTGTGCACACCTGGAAGGACAGGATGAGCAGGCGGCGCGGGTCAAAGCGCTTCAGTACCACGCCCTTGATCTCCGCAAAGTTGCTGGCGATGAGCAGCGCCACGATTGCATTGGAGCGCTTGCTGTTCATCGCCACGCTGAAGGCCATGCCCTGCAATGAAAACGGAAGGAAATCAAACATTGTTTGAAAGTTGCTGGGAACGAGCAGCGCCACGATCGCGGTGGAGCGCTTGCTGTTCATCGCCACACTGCCGCCGTGCCCCCCATGACAAAACCCTAGAAAGCACAGCTTCCCCAGTGGCGGCCAGCTTCTCAAACCGGAGCGGCCGCACCTGCGTGATGCGCACAGTCAACATGCAGAAGCGGGGGTATCTGCGGTAGCACCGCGCACCTGGCACATGATGATGATGGCGTGCATAACAACCAGCAGCGTCGCCATGAGCGTGTCCGCCAGCAGATGCCGCAGCTGCCCCCTGCGAGCACAGTGGGGAAACGACATGAGGTCTGGGTGGCTTAAAGGTGGTTCCTGGCAGCTTTGGCGAAATCGTGATGACAGGCCACCGCTCGGCCATGCATGCCAGACAGCAGATCCTTTCCATGCGGCGCACGTCCAGCCCAGCCGCGTCCAAAGGAATGATGATTTCCATGCTTTTGAAGCTCGAGTTCATCTGAGACCCAGTGGTGCGCGCACCGCTGCCGGTCGCCAATGGCGTACAGGGTGCACGTCGACGACAGCGCCTCCAGCGTGTCCACCCCGAAGGAGCCCAGGATCTGCGGAGGTAGCAGATGTACCGGATTCAGTTCCGGGTTTTGCAGTCCGTCGCCGATGTGGATGTTACATAAAGGCGACAGCGCCTCCAGCGCGCCCACCCCAAAGGGACCCGAGATCTGCAAAGGCAACGACTCACGACACGGACAGCCGCCTCCGTCCACCACGTGCACAGCTGCACTCCTGCCGCAGAGCAGCACACAAGCAGATGCTGCAGGATGTCGCGACGCCAGCGGCAAAGCAGCGGAAGCTCAGGCTCTGGCTGGGCGAGCACGGCACCAACCGCAAGCGCACCTTGTCGAAGATTTCGACGGACGAGTAGATGATGGACAGCTTGAGGAACTCCTGCGTCAGGTCCTTCATCCAAAAGTACATCGCCCCCGCATCCAGCCGCTGCAGCGCCGCCACCTGCGGTTTGCCAGAAACATAAAATTTCCAGACGATGTGACATGCAGTGCTGTCTGATAACCTGTGGGTCAGGTAATTTATCCAGAACGACATGGCGCCCGCGTCCGGCCGCTGCAGCGCTGCAACGCTGCCACCTGACCCAGCAGTCGCGCTTCTAGAGATCGAGCATTCAGCCTCAAACTCCATATTCTGACACATTCTGGGCTTGACAGCAGACCGCACAGGCGATCAGCACATGCCGCAGGGCCGTCTCAATTTGATGCTCTGAGGGTGCATGCAGAGACTGGGGAGGAGTTCGTGCTCTGAAAAGCACACAGACCACACACCACTTGTCTGCAGTGGAGACACGAAATCGGCGCACCGCCATCAGGAAGATGAAGACGCAGATGACGTCAAACAGCTGGTCGCCCCGCAGCCGGAAGCGCTGCGCCTGGCCCTCTGTCTCCGCCGCCGCCTCGACCATGCACGACCACTCGTCAAAGGGATACGCTTGCTGCCTTCCGCCTTCCGCCGCAGATGCCCGCGCTGATGCGGTCGATGAGGGTCCCGACTGTAAACGATCCTCTGACTGGCCGGTTGGCGGCGGCTGCTGGCCCCGGCTCTGCTGGGCGGAGGCGATGGCCGAGCCGGCTGCCCGCTGCTTCCTGCGCCCCGTGGTGGGCTGCGCGAGCGCTGTTGCAGCAGCGGGCAGGGACGGGCTGGTGCCTTTGGGCGGCCGCAGGCGTCGGCTGAGGCGCCAGTGCCAGCTGCGGGCCACCGTCAAGCAGGCGCCCAGAAACCGCAGCGGCATCGCTGTGAAGACCGCCTGCACATCCAAAGCGGCTTTTGTGTAACTGGAATATCTGGAAATATTTTTATCCAAACTTTTCCACTTATTTGAATTCTTTAATTCAAATTTGAAGAATTTGAACTTGTGATAAGTTGAATTCGAAGCCTTGTGCGCCTGATACTGGCGGTCATGCTGCCAGCCACAATGTATTGATCCACGCTGTACCCGCCCATTGCTCTTGGAATCCTGCAATTCCGGTATGAGCTGCGCACCAGGAAGCTGTCGCAGCAGATGAGGGTACCGAACCACAGCAGTCGCTCCAGCTGGTACGGCACATACACCAGCGCATTGTACCTGCGAGCGCACCCAAGATTGATGACGACATGCTGCAAGTTGATGCGTTGAACGAGCACAGCATCCGGTCGCGCGGCTGTGGCTACGTGCCGCTGAGATCCGCCTTCCCTGTGCTTGACGCACACAAGCAACTGCACCTGATTCTGCTTGCCATCCTCCCTAAACCCTAAACCCTAAGAAAAGGATGCGCACACTCGGTCGCGCTCCGTCTGGCCCCAGACCACATCCGCCATGGGAAACGACGGCCCGGGATTCATCTCCGCCTCGAGGTACTGCCTGAAGCTCTGCCGCGGCGTTTCTGCGACCAACCCAGTCAAGTGTTTTCCACTCCAGGTGGCAACAACTGCCTCCACAAAGTGCGCAAGCTTGATCGGGCAATTTGGCCCGTGAATGCGATTCACAACGGGTGTCACTCATTGTGCAGGGGAGCAGGCGAATTGACTGTCTCACTGCCCGCAATGGGGAGCGGTCCTGGTGTCCCCGGCCGCAAGACTGTGCTGCTACAATGCACAGCCACCGGTCAGAGGCAACAGTCTGCACCTTCGACCGTGGGCGGAAGTGCGAGTGAGCGCGCCGCTGAACCCTTCCCTGTACCTGGGCCAGGCAGAATGCGATTGACGTCACTGAGGCAGTAACTGCAGGTAACACCACTGACACAAACACACCTGCACGGCAAGGGAACGGTCAGCAGGAGTGCACCGAACGGCTCATGGATGTCGTCTCGCTTGCGGAACTGCATGGTGCTCGGCAGCACAAAACAGCACAGCACATGCATGCTGCAGATGACATCAGAAACACAGCATTGCAGATGCGCTAGCGCAGATATGCCAGAAACGCACTCTCGTCAATGTGTGCGGAGCATGAAGCTGACAGCGACCGCGCGTTGCGCACGAGGCGCTCCGCTGACTGCGCCACGAGCGGGGGCCCCTGCGGCCGCCGCGCCGGCGGCGACTCCGGCGGCGTCGCCTGCGGAGGCCCTGACGGCAATCCCGGCGGCGGAATCAGCCCGGGGCCAGGCTGTGGCGCCGCGGCGGCCGGCGCCGCTGCCGCGTCTGGTGGCATAGCCGCTGCGCTGACCGCCACACTGCAAATAGACGATAGGGAGGGCGTTCCCGCGGCTGCCATTGATGTATTAGGTCTGCCGTTGAGCTGCCAGATGTGTTCGATATCACCATCTCAGGGGCCTCCAGCAATAAGGATGCCCCACCTGCTCAGGGCAGCAGCTGCGCCCTCCTGCTGGATCAATCCATTGCGCCAATGCCGAGGGCATCTGCTGAGGGCATCTGCAGTTCGCACACTGTGCAGGCAAGGCGAAGGAGTGCGGATGTCGCGTCATCCCAAGATGCCCCCCACTCACCTGCTGAGTGACTGCGGCAACTGCGCCTGCTGATGACGATGGTTCCTGGCAACTTCAGGGATTGCCTGCTGAAGAGCCACAAGCCATACAGGGCTCAGTGACTCCCAAATCTGTAGTGGATTCTAAACTCACCTGCTCAGGGAGCGTGGCAGCTGCGCCTGCTGGTGGCGGGCGTCTTCAAACACGTCTCCATCTGCCGATGCGTAGCCGGCGGCGGTCGAGGTGTCGGAGTCGGAAACGCCGCCGCCGTCGGAGGCCGCGCCGCGCGGCGGCTGCAGCAGCACCTCCGGGATGCTGGCGGAGCGCAGGTGGCGCGTGCTGCCGCTGGCCTCGATCAGCGACATCTGCACGGCAGCAGGGTTTCGGTTGAGGGTTTGTTGCGCGGCGGGGTGCCAAGCGGCGGCCTGCAGATGAGTGATGCCCGACTTGATTTGCTTTGCAGCGATGCGCAGGGCAGTCATCACCGGGCCTGCTGCAGTGCTGCAGTGCTGATAGAGAGCGACCAGTGCGCTTACCTCATCGTTAGTCAGCTCGCCGGAGCCGCCGACCAGCTCACCATGCTGCAGCTGCGCCGCACTAAGCCGGCTGCCGCCGCCGATTCCGCGACCGTCATTTTGCGCTGTGACGTCTGGCTGCCGCAGCACGGCAGGTTTGGCTGCTGTTCTGACCCCGCCGCTGGTCGTGTCACTGAGCTCGTCCGTCTGGGCTGCCGTTGCGGCGGGATCATTGATCACGACATGCCGAGCCGCCTTCTTCCGCCGTCGCTGCGACTTTCTGGACGTCCCGTTGCTGAGCGCGGTGCCGTTAGCCGATGCAGACGCGCCTGTGGGTGCCAGCTGCTCCTCTGCGAGCAGCTGGAAGCTGTTTGGCTGCCGGTCTGGCGCCATGGCCGCCGTGCCTTGCGCACGCCGCTGCTGGGCGGGCTTTACTGCTCGCTCATCGTGTTTGCTCGTTTTGGTGCGCCATACGGATCAAACAAGCTTTCTAAATGCCATATAATGCCGATCAAATGCCGCTCCGAGTCTGAAGCATGCGGATGCCTGCACCTCGCTGGCACCGCGTGCGGCGCAGCTCACACTGATGCCTCAGACGCGAGCTGATACAAGATATAGCCCCGATCACACCTAATCGCTCAACACGGATCAAGTTCCGATCAGCCTCGCTGGTGATTGCGATTCGAGCTTCGTACACGCATTGCAGGCGAAAACCGCAGCAGGCTTCGCCTTAAGGGGCAAGGTGTAAGTTGCCTGATGCTAGAGATGTGTCTGAAAAGCGATGAATGAGCGTCTGACGAAATTCTGCCGAGCAAATCGCTCGACGCGCATGATGTCGGAAGAGCAGAGTTGCCTTGTCCAGGTCATTGCCTGTGCATCGACCCACAATCACGTTTGCAGCGCATTAGTGTCCCAAGTAAGAGACGAATAGCAGACCTGACTGCAGGTTGCGACACCAATAGACTCGCAGCCCTGTGTGAACAGACTCTGTCGATCATCTGAACCGAGGCATATTTCGTGGCACTTGGCACTTGGCCACAAGGAGAACTTGTCATTGTGAACGCTCGCTAGTCGTGCTGCTGGCTGTGCCTGGCCTGCCGTCTGCTGCGCGCAACACCTCGGCAGGGACAGCCCGGCAGGATGCTGAGTTCGGCCTTCGGAAACGGCCCCAAGAACTATGGCGACGTGGAGTTCTGGCACACGGCGGAGCGCTCCGGCTGGCTCATGAAGCAAGGTGCGACCGTGGGGTGCCTCACCGCGGCTCCACATGAGTTGCATGCATGCCGGGTGGCCGGCGCTGGCCGGCACCCCACCCCACCCGGCAAACTCCGCACCTGGCAAGCAACTGGTTGTCACCGCTTTACTCGATGCCATTTGCAGGCGAGTACATCAAGACGTGGCGGCGCCGGTGGTTCATCCTGAAGCAGGGCCGCATATTCTGGTTCAAGACGGAGTACGTCACCCCGGTGCGATTCCCTTCCACGGCTTCCATTCAAGCAGAATGAAGTGTCGCAATGCGAAGGAGATACTTGCGTTTGATTCTCACGTAACGTTCCACAAGGGCTCCCAGGGAAGGAGCGGCATGCAGCCGTGCGCAGGCCGCCGCTCAGGCGCTGACGCCAGTCCTCTGCGCATCCCGTGCCGCGACTCCGAGCTTCCGACTGCGAGCTTCCGACTCTTGGCTGTCGATTCGGCTTCAAGGGGGTCGTGGTTCCCCCAGGTTCCCCCATCCTCAACACGCTGAACCTGCGCTGCGGCAGGTCTCTGTTTTGCGAGGCATCATCGATGTGGAGAAGTGCCTCAGCTGCACGTCCGCGGAGGACGGGTCGCGCTGGACACTGTCGACTTTTCAATATGTGTCGGACTCCCTTTTTCCAGATACCGAGCTCGCAATCCGTGCAGGACTCCATTCCGCGCGGCATCTTCCAGACGGAGAAGCCTCAGCATCAAGGGCGCGGAAGACGGGTTGCGCCAAATACGATCGATTGACAACTTTGTGCAGGATTTTTTGAAGTGATTTCGCTGCTGCGGCAGGACTCCGTTCCGCGCGGCATCATCGAGGTGGAGAAGTGCCTCAGCATCAAAGGCGCGGAGGACACAGTGAACAAGCCGCACGCCTTTGAGATCTCCACTAACTCGGACTCCATGTTTTACATCGCTGACACCGACAAGGAGAAGGTGACACTTGGTTCTTATGATCTTGATTTCTACTGAACGCACTCTCGCAATACAATGGGAGCTGTTGATGCCTAGCTCAAGGTGGGAGCATCACATCTGTGCCGGCTGTGCAGTCGGTGCCGAGTTCCTCTGCTGAATGCGCGTCGCTGAATGCCCAGCCCAATCGCGTGAAGCTGATGTGTGATCATGCTTACCGCCGCGCAGGAGGACTGGATCAACGCCGTGGGGCGGGCCATCGTGCGGCACTCCAAGAGGTGCCCTCATTCGGTTGATGCATTTATATCACTGCTTCGCCCCAAACGTTGCCGCAGCTGAGCGTGAACAACAGAAGCCGCATCCCATTGGCACGCCCACAGTTTCAAGTGCCTCTTGTCTGTCTGAGTCACGATATGATGTCTCACTTGGAGTTCATTGTGCTGAACCTCCACGGTTCGCCCTGCGCCGCAGCATGCTGGAGCATGAACAGAATGACTACCAAGTGTAGACCGTGGTAGACGGGGAGGCGCTCTGAAAGACCCGAGGGATCAGGGCTGGGCAGCCGTGCACGGATGTGAGCATGCAATGTGTGGGGCGCAAAGCGCCTACCTGATTGCCGCTGCCGCGGGTGGGTGGGGCCCGCCGAAACACAGCCGCCGATTTCTTGCGGAGATTACCGGGGGTGGCGTCTGCCTCCCCCGAAGCACGGCGCGTGTGCAGATGCTGGGACCATTCTTTCAGCTTTTTCTCGTAGATTAGAAAAGACTGTTGGGTTTCGGACGAGCATGCGGCGATCAGGCAGAGGTTCGTTGTCAGACGCGTGTAGTCATCAAGTAACAGAGACTTGCGCAACACAATGCAGCGTCCCACACACGATGCATGCTGCACCGCTGGCACAGCAAGGGGATGCTGCCAGATATGGCGCCCATGGCACATTTGGAAGGTGTGAAGCTTTCACGCTTCAGGACTCAGCCACAGACACAGTACACTATGCTGCCAATCATGGCTGCATAGCCCAGACGAGGACATCAGCACCAGATGGCGCCAGCCCAGCGCCGCGCTAAGCCGTTTGACGGCTGCGTCATGGAAGCTCAAGCTTTCTGTTGCCCCTTCCAGCAGTACGTGGCATGCGCCCGCCGCCGGCACAAGCATGCTCGTGTGTCTGCAGCCGCGTCACGACTGCCCCGGTGGCTGTAATAGACTTTTGGCTGTGCGCTCATGTTGACCCCGCAAGACCCTGCTGGGGATCGCCCACCCAGCCGTCATCCACTTGATGACACGAGAATGCCGGCCTGCCACACCACTTCGTGCCTCGCTACCATGACCCCTGTCCCCTCTTGGATAGCCGTGTTCAAAAACTTTCCCAAGCCCCAAAAGGCGCCGTCATCCGCCCGACGGCACGAGGATGCCGGCCTCCCGCAGCCGGGCCACGATCGCCTCGGGTTTTGCGCCGGCAGCGGCGGCGCCAGCCGCGGAGGAAGCGGGCAGCGAGCTGAGGTCAAGCACCGGAAACGGGCCGGCGCTGCCGTCCGTGACACTGGCAGGATGCAGGATGGCCTCCAGCACCTGCGGCAGCATGTATATGCGCAGTAAGTGTAATTGATTCAAGTAAGGACAGTCCAGCCGCGGCGGCGCCAGCAGTGCCCTAAACCCTATACGCTTGCAGGGTGAAGTACCTCCAGGACCCTGCGGCGGTTGCATGAGCACACAACTATTCTCTGGAAAAGATTTCAGTCCAGGCAGGGTGGCGGGCCAACATAGCCATCTATCACACTGGGAGTACATGCTATGCACCATCTGTTCCAGGTGCATAGCAGCGTGGAACAATCGTTCCAGTTTTTCCGATTGAGCAACGTCATACAAATAACCACACTCAGGCGAAGTGAGCGCAGGCCGCCTTAAAACGACGATGGTCGAGGTGCCAATCACAACTTCTTCCAGCGAGAGGTAACAGCTCTTTGAGCTTCCATCCTGTCTTGAGGGCGTCGAAGGCTGGCAGAGCACAAGGCGGATGGGCTGCCACACAACATTGAGTTGACATCGAGTTGACTGTGTCTCGTGGATGCCGCACCTCTGCAGCCTCCAGCGGGAACTCCAGGCGCCCCGCCATCTCCGTGTATCCGTGCTCGTGGTCGTGATCGCCGCCGCCAGCACCGCTACAGCATCCCGACGGCACCTCCGCATGCAGGAGGCGCGAGTTTGCGGCAGCGTGATGCACAACCGCCGCCGGCGCTCCGTCCGCGCCCTCCTCCACAACAAGGCGTGCGATGTACGGCGCCGCGAGCCGCAGGCCCGGCTGCTGCGGCTGCCGCCCCTTGGATTTCGACGACCTGCCCGCCGTGTCAGCAGGATGATGTCAGAGGGCGCTGCGAGATGCAGCATGCATTTCGTGTGTCATCCGTGCACACAGGTGCGCTGCGCAGCAAAGCGAGCCACCACACGCCTGGCTGCCGCGACTGCTGCTGGCTCTGCGACGTTTTGAGGACGGCAACTTTTCACTCGTACTAGGTACCTGCAATGGGCGCCAGCGGAGAGGTGGATGCAGTGTGATGGCACATGGTTGCGACTGCTGCGATGCTGGGGCAGCGCGTACTCCTACAGGGGGGACTACCATGCCAGCCCCTTGAACTCGGCTGGCGCTCCCAGTACCGCAGCCCGATGCCACAACCTAGTCAGATTGGTGCCAAGCCATCAGGCATGCGCACAGCAGCCGCACCTGCTGCGCTTCTTGCCGCCCTTTGCCGATGCGGCGGCGGGCGCCTCGGCAGCCGCGGCCCCATCCGCCGTCGGCAGCAGGACCGGCGGCAGCCGGCCGTGCAGGAAGTCCGCCGCAAGCTGATCCGCAACCGCATCCAGCGGCAGGTGATCCAACACCAGCTGCAGGAGATATGAAGTGACGCGACCAATAAAATATCAAGGACAGAAGCAGATGTCTAAGAACTCTGCTGGGTTTCAAGGGGGAAGTTTGCCGCCAGCTGATGTGCAACCGCATCCAGCGGCGGGCGATCCAGCGCCAGCTGCAGGGCACCAAGATTGATGTTGTGAATGTAAACAGAGGGTTGTTTCGGGTAGAGGTTTGTACCGCCGCCAGCTGAGCCGCAACCGCATCCCGCGGCAGGTGATCCAGCACCAGCTGCAGCAACAAATCTCCGTGGGCTGACATTTCAACATCTCAATGTTTATCCGGCATGACACAGGGTAGGTATCAGCGACGCTGCAGAGCCCACCTCTGCCATGGACCGGGCCTCCGCCTCGAATGCCGCCCGCCGCTCGGGCTGGCGGTCCGAAAGCGCGACGCCCATGTAGTCGATGAAATCTGGCGGCGTCGCGGTTCGCAGCGCCACGACATCCTGTGCCGCCTCCTCCAGCGCCGCCGGGATGGCTGCGAGTTTTGGAGGGGTAAACCTCAAGATCCAGGTGAGTCCCATGTAGTCGATGAAGCTCCGGCGGCGTCGCGATTTGCAGCGCCACCACATCCTGCGCCGCCTCCTCCAGCGCTGCCGGGATGGCTGCAAGAATTTGACCAAATGTCATATCGAGTTCAAGCTGCTCCCCTGCAGTCGTTGATGTCGGACGGATTCACGATTTGCAGCGCCACAACCTGCGCCGTCTCCTACACCGCTCAGGACGGCTGCGCAATATCAACGAAGGTGTACTTCCAAAATCCATGCATAACAATGTAAAGTCTTAAATTGAGGTATCGCCGTTGTAGCACGACAGCGTCCTGCGCCGCCGCCTCCTGTGCCGCCGCCTGCAGCGCCGCCGCAACAGCTGCATGGACCACGGGAAAGGAGGGTGGTGAATGTCTGCATTACACCAACACCGTCGATGAGAGCGGACGGCGTCACTGTTCGAAGTGCGGCAGCGTCCTGCGCAGCCGGCCCGAAACTCTCCCAGAGCTCTCGGGGGAAGAGGGGTAGTTTTCGTCCGATGGTGTGCATGTGCATGGTGAGGTGCAGACCGGCCAAAACTCCACAGCAGCATGTGCTGCCTTGTGGAGCTTCGCAAATTCAGCACCACACAATGCTAAACAGCCAAGACCTAGCAGGATAACGACATTCCAGGCACTACGCACGTGCTTCAGGCACCACGGCAGCCTAGGCACCAGCCCGAGTCCAGTCCTGGTCGACGAACAGTCTCTTGTTGGCAGATGTGCGATGGCGGCCGCAGCACTCGGCGGGCTTGCGGCCAGGGACGTCAGCCCAGCTGCAAGTTGTGACGGAAATCAAACAACTCCCCTGGGATATACTCGATCAGTGTCGTCACAGTGATAGTGCCAATCTGCGGCGGTTTGATGTTTTCAGGAGGGCGGCTGGCGGCTCGGAATTCGCTCAAGTGCGCTGCCGGTCGGCGGAGATGGTGACGGCTATTCCTGTACTGTGTGAAATGACTTTGTTGCTATCAAAAGCCTCTGAGTTTACGAAGCAGGCTTCTGATTCTTGCCGGCGGCCAGGAAGTCGGCCCAGGTGCGGTGCTGGTTGACGGAGATGGTGACGTGCAGCGAGTGCTCCCCCGGCAGCGCCTGCGCCTGGTGGATCGCGCCCCGCGGCATGTACAGCAGGTCCTGCGGGGGGCGCACATTAGTTTGATTGAGATTAGGCCAGTTTTTACAAGACCGACTGATACAGAGATATTCTGCTCCCCTGGCAGCGCCTGCTCCTGTTGGACTGCGCCCCTCGGCGTGTACAGCAGGTCTTGTGGTGCAACAGAAACTTGGGTGACCATCAGCCGACTGGAAGGAGAATATTTTGCTCAAGCATGGCTGCGCCTGGTGGATTGCCCCCCCTGTGGCATGTACAGCAGGTCCTGCGCAGAGTACAGGAATGCAGGCGAGATTCGGCGATATCCTGCGAGACCCTGCTTGGCACGAAGGCTTTTGCGTTTACAGGGATGCCCCGCCTCCAGCACCGGCCGGTCAAGAAGATATTCAAAACACGAATGCGCAGGATCTTTGGAACTGTTTTCTGTTCTATTCTGTTTTCTATTTGCTTCTGGTTTTAACAATTTCAGGGCGCAGCCCGGGCTGCAGCTCCACCTCCAGCGCCAGCTCCCCATTGTCCTCACCGATGTTCTCCGTCTACTGATCACGTGAGACAACTTATCAACATCTGTTCTCAGCGTGAGATCGAAGATCCCAGAAACCCTACCCCGGGCTGCAGCTCCACCTCCAGCACCGGCTCCCCGATGTCCTCGCGGCTGTAGTCGGGGCTGCTGTCCCGCCGCAGCACCTCCTCCTCGCTGCGGGGCGCATACACCTTCCACCTACAATTGCAGAGAAGAAAGAGCTGAGAAAATGTCTCGTTGGCAAACGCAGTTTGGAAATCTGGGATGTTCAGTGCTGGCCACAGTTGACCGCACAAGTAGTCGGGACTGCTGATCCGCATCAGCAGCTCCTCCTCGCTGTGGGGCGTGTACACCTTCCAGCTGCGTAATTGATGACACAGTCAACTGCGTGCGGTCGATGTCGTCTGAGCGCGGCGCAAAACCCTGCTTCCGCTCAGCAGCTTCGGTGTTTCCGCAACAGAGTAAGATGCAGGGAGCACGGCAAAGCTCATGAAGCGGAAAGAGATCCCACCGCTTGCTGCCCTCCAGCTGCAGGATGAAGGCGTCGATGTCATCCGAGTGTGGCGCAAAGCCCTGCCTCCCCGGCGGCGTTAGGTACGCGTTGCAGCCGACAGCGGTGCGGAAAAAGAGCTCCAACGTGCCCAGCACCTGCAAGGTTAGAGCTCTCAGAGCTTGCTATTGCAATTCGGATTTCTAGGACATAGTGCAGCCAGCGACGGTGTGGAACCTAGCTCCAGCGTGCTCAGCACCTACGCATTAGATTTTCCGGGGATTTTCCGGGTGGTCGGGATGTTTGAGTTTAGTCCTGGCTGGCGGCAGCATGGGAGGACTGCCTCAGTGTGACCCAGCAAAGCGTTTAACAAGAAAGGAAAGGTACTTGGAACGAAACGCCGCACCTTCCAAAGCGGGTCGCACCAGCGCTGCGGGTGCAGCACTCGCACAGAGCAGCCGTCCTTGAACGCCGCCCACACGTGCTCCGCATCCGCCGCCTCCGTCATGTCGCCGCCCCTGCCCGGCAACGTCGACCGCACGCCGTCGACGTATTTGGTGACATCCACGCCGAGTGTGTGCTGCAGCTTGCCGGCCCTGTGCGCAGAGGAGGCACGTCAGGTGTTGGGTAGAGACTACCGAAAAACGATGTACGGATGTGCAAAGCTCAGCGTGCGATTGTGGAGCGCGAGAGCGGAGGGAAACCTCCAGCCACCGTGTCCTGAGGAATAATCTGAGCCTTCGGCTGTCACAGAGAGCAGCCACAGGCTTGGTCCACAAGCCACCGCCCCCGAGGCTGGTGCGATTGTCGACATTCGAGGCCGGAGGAGCAGAAAGTCAGATGCCAGAAAGTCAGATGCCAGCCCATCAGCCCTGTGGACCAAGTATTTAAGACAGCTCCCATGACCAGGGCGACGATGTCGGCGCGGCTGAAACCAGGGGGCGTAACATGCTGGGCTGCCCGGGCGCAACACCAGCCGCGGCCGCTGCTGCCAGCAACAGGAACATTCGTTTGTTATCCAGTCTGTCGAAGAGTTGATCGTTCCTCACTTGAGCAGGGCGTCGATGTCGGCACGGCTGAACCAGGGGGCGTAATACTGGGGGCTGCCAGGGCGCGACACCAGCAGCGGTCGCTGCTGCCAGACGCCGTCCAAGAAGGGCTGCAATGTCGCCGGCGCCAGGATGTGAGACAGCAGCTCCTGCGGGTTTTGGGCAGCCGCCGTATCCGGGTCCAGCGCCTGCGCATTGGGAATGCATTCTGTTCAGGGTTTGAGAGATGGAGAGGTTGTCTTTCATAAGGCTGCCGCTGTGGGTTAGGGTTTAGGGTTTGCCGGTGCCAGAATGACCGACAGCAGCTCCTCTTGCGGGAGGCCAGTGCAGCCGAGTCCAGGGCCTGCGGTTTCATGAGAAACCCTTGGCGGGGAGCCTGGCAGTGCTTGGCAGCTTCGATGCTATGCTCGAGACACCGCAGCCGTCAACAGATGGGAGCAGGCTGCCGGGACAAGACGCGCATGTCTCAGGCTCCTGACGCCACCCTAGAGCAGGCTGACCAAGCCGCTGATCGAGCCGCACAGCAGGGCGACATCCCAGCATTGTCTGTGACGTCTGGCAGCTGCCGCAGGCATTTCTGTGAACGTTCTAACGTCACAACGTGTCACAAGTCGCCCCACCTTGACGCCCTTGCGCTCGTCCTCCACGATCTCCGGCTCGTAGTCAACTTCGTCATCGCCGCTGCTGCCGTTTTCCTCAGCACTGCCTTCCTCACCATCCTCCTCCCCATCCTCCTCACTCCCCGCCTCACCTGCATGTGGTGGTTCATCCAATTGCCTTTGAACCCTAATGACGATGCCCGCCATATTGCACTGTGCGTCTGCAGTACATCGCCGTTCATGAGGCCATGCATAATACAACATGCCGGCGTGCACTTGCGCACCCACACAAGCCCAAGATGCGGGCTGGAGGCTGCCGGCTGCCAACTACATGTGCTGCATGCGTCTTGGGGAGCTGTTGCCGCCTCTCACCAGACGGACCCGCCTCGTCAGCGTCGGCGCGGCTGCGCTTTGCCGGCGGCTCCTGCGATGCAGTTCATTCCTTTATGGTGGAATTCGTCTGCGCAGCCGGTCTCTTTGGGAGCTCCAGAGCTTTGATGGCACAGATGGCACCGGCTCGGCGTGTTCCTTGGACCGCATGCATCCTGTAGATGTTCAGCACCATCTGGCACAGTCTGCAGATTATGCATGGGCTCACCTCAGCCGCCGCAGCGCCTTCCTCGCCTGCCTCCTCCTCCCAGTCTCCTTCATCGTCCACTCCGTCGCCGTGCCGCAGGTGCGCTGCCGTCACCGCCGCCGCCTCGGGATCCGCCGTCAGCGCCGGCCCGTTCCTCCTGTCTCCCTCCGTGCACACGTATCCCAGCCGCGCCAGCAGGTACTCCGCGACTTGCGCCTCGTCCAGCGTGTGCGAGAGGCCAAACTCCATGCGGGCGGCGCTGAGCACCGTGGCCCCCGCCTTGAGTTCAGCCTTTGAGCCCGTGAGGACCATCTTGAGGCAGCCTCGCAGCTGTGGGCACGGTTGGGGAGGTCCTGAGCAGCGAGCACTGGTCTTTTGAAGAAAATGGCAAGTTTCGATACGAAATGCACCGGAATGTGTGTCAAATCTGGCGGCGGTCTCGCGAGGTGGCCGCCCTTCTGTAGCTGTGTGATGCACTTGCAGACCTCAGTTTCGTGGCAAACTATCCACCTCTGGCCGAGATAAGGAAGGAAGGAAGGAAGGATTGACCCCCAGAAGGGGTGGGATATTGGGAGCATCGGGTTTCCCCTAGCCCAGAATTGGCACCAGATTGGCGCCAGATTAGGGGGACCCTAGCCTGGGTCCACAAGGAACCCAGGCATCGCCATGATCGCTGTCCGTCGCTGTGCTCGCCGTACTCGCATCCACTTCAGTGACTTTATGCTTCTTATTTGTGCCTGTGCTTTGTTCCTCACTTCGGGACCGTTTCGCAGCAGGCCTCTCAACGACTTGCCTCGTCTCAACGATTGCGCCATCTGCTAGCACGCACACCATTCTGATAGACGTCTGGCTCAGGAACAGCCTGGGCATTCTTTGAATACTGCTCTCCCCATTGGTCCTTTTGCGTGTTTTGAGTGACCCACACGCAGAGAAATCCGCTGCCCAGATGTGGTATCAGGCGCACCTACCGCCAATGACGCTCCGGCAACATGCCGCCGCTCAGTCAATGTGCTGCAGCGCCGGCGCGATC
>JAABUM010001909.1_pt1 | contig 29610 bp, 34 predicted proteins | sample 5559161 | NCBI WGS metagenome assembly JAABUM01 (sample SAMN10711868, study PRJNA513369) | rock metagenome | isolation source: Antarctica rocks | place: Antarctica: Victoria Land, Siegfried Peak nord
CCCCGGCCCTCTCCCGGAGGGAGAGGGAGCAGGCTTCTCGCTTACTCCCGGTCGCGGTCGCGGTCGCCGCCGGCTTCGGCCAGGGCGGCACCGAACTCTAGCTGGTCGTCCTGCTCGACCTCTTCCTCGCCGGCCATGCCGACCTGCTCGCCGCGGGCCTGCTTCTCGGCCTCCTCGACGCTGCGGGCGACGTTGACGGTGATCGGCAGCGTCACCTCGGGGTGCAGCACCAGGCGCACGCCGACCAGGCCCAGCGACTTGATCGGCTGGTCCAGCACCACCTGGGCGCGGCCGACCGTCAGCCCGCCCGCCGCGCAGCCGTCCGCGATGTCGCGGCTGCTGACCGAGCCGTACAGGCTGCCGCTCTCGCCGGCCTGGCGGATGATGGTCACGGTCAGCCCGGCCATGCGCTCGGACAGCCGCTCGGCCTCCTCGCGGCGCTTGATGTTCTGCGCCTCCAACTGGGCGCGCTGGCCCTCGAACTGGGCCAACGTGTTCTTGTTGGCGCGCAGCGCCTTCTTCTGCGGCAACAGGAAGTTGCGGGCATAGCCCGGCTTCACCTTCACCACGTCGCCCATCTGCCCCAGCTTGTCCACGCGCTGCAGCAGGATCAGCTCAACGACTGCCATGATCCCGGCTCCTCGAAGCGAACCCCATGAGGTTCGCGCAAAAACAAAGACCTGGGCACGCCGGCACGGCCCGGAACGCCTTGCGCGCTCCGGGCCGTGCCGACTTGCTCAGGCGACGACGTAGGGCAGCAGCGCCAGGAAGCGGGCGCGCTTGATGGCGTTGGCCAGCTCGCGCTGCTTCTTGCCGGACACCGCGGTGATGCGGCTCGGCACGATCTTGCCGCGCTCGCTCAGGAAGCGGGACAGCAGGCGCACGTCCTTGTAGTCAATCTTGGGCGCGTTCGGGCCGCTGAACGGGCAGCTCTTGCGGCGGCGGTAGAACGGGCGCCGGGCGCCTGCCGCGGCGCCGCCGGCGCCGTCGGGGCCGCCGCGCTCGCCGCCACGCTCGCCACGGTCCTGGTTACGGTCGGACATCTTGCTTACTCCTCACCCGGCTCGGGGGCACGGAAATTGTCGCCCTCGGGGCGGGCGCGGTATTCCTCGCGGTCGTCGAAACCGCGCTTGCGCCCGCTCTCGAAGCGCCCGGCGGGCTTCGGGCCGCGGAAGCCGCGCTCGCGGTCGTCGGACTTGCGGGACAGGATCGCCGACGGCTCCTCGGTGATCTCCTCGACGCGCAGGGTCATGAAGCGCAGCACGTCCTCGTTCAAGCGCAGCAGGCGCTCCATCTCGAAGATGAAGGCGGGCTTGGCGTCCATGCCGAGCAGCATGTAGTGGCCCTTGCGGTTCTTGTTGACCCGGTAGGCCAGGCTGCGCAGGCCCCAGTATTCGCGCTTCTTGACCTCGCCGCCGTCCGTCGCCAAGGATTCGGCGATGGTGTCGGCCACGGTCTCGACCTGCTGCTGCGTGACGTCGTTGCGTGCGATCAGCACGCATTCATATAGCGGCATGTCAGCCCCTTCGGATGTTGACGCCCGGAACGGGCACAGCCGGGGCGGATGCCACCACCCCGGCAGGGAAGCGGCGGGGTATAGCGGGTGGGGCCGGGATTGCAAGGCCGAGATTGCAAGGCGGGCGTTGCGGGGCAGGGTCGCTTGGCGTTTCAAGGGAGCGGGACATGAGCATCACGATAGGCGGGGCGCGGGTTGCGCCGGATGTGCGGGCCAGGGGCGTGCGGGTCGGGGGCGTGCGGGTCGGGGGGCGGCTGGCGCTGGGAGCGGCGGTCGTTGCGGCGGGTGCGCTGGGGTTCATGGGCGGTGGGGATGGCGGGGCCGGGTCGGACCTGCTGGTGCTGCTGCGGTTCATGGCCGGGGTAAAGGCGGTCATGGCGCTGGGGGCCGTGGCGCTGGTGGCCTGGCGGATGGGGGCGCCGGTGGGCGTGGGGACGGCGGTGGCGTATGTGGCGGCGTCGGCGCTGATGGCGGCCGGGCCGGGGCTGATCTGGGACATGCAGCATGTCGCCCTTGGGGCGATGGCGGTGCATGGCGGGCTGTCGGCGCTGCTGGTGGTGGGGTGGATGGACCGGGCGGGGTGGAGCGGGGTGCTGGGGGAGGCGGTTGCGCGGCGGCGCTTGGCGCGGCGGGTTTAGCGGGCCTTCTCCGGGGGGGCGTCGTCCCTGGCGACGGGCCGCAACAGAATCTCTGCCGGCACGCCCCATTCGCGGTGCAGGCGCGACGCCTGCTCCAGGGTCAGTCTGCGCTTGCGGTGCAGCAGCTCGGACGCGCGGGAGCGCGATCCCAGGAGGCTGGCCAGGTCCGCCTGCTTCAAGCCGCGCCAGGCCATGCAAGCCTGGATCGCGTCCACGGGATCTGGCGCCTCGATGGGCCAATGCCGGGCTTCGTAGTGCTCGATCAGGGCGGCCAGCACGTCGAACCGCGCCGCTTCCGGCGTGCCCGGCGCAGGCTGGTTGTCGAAGTAGGACGCGATCTCGGCCAGCGCCCAATCATAGTCGGCCTCGGTTGCCAGGGGGCGCACGTCCATGTCCATCACACGGTCTCCGGGTTGATCTTGTCATACTCGGCATGGGTGCCGACGAATTTCACCAGCACGCGCCCGAACGGGTAGGCGACGTGCGCGACCAGGCGATACTTGTTGCCGCCGATGTCGAAGATCACGCGGTTGTCCCCCACGAAATCCGCGGAACGGAACTGCGCCTTGACGCTGGCCGGCCCGGTCCAGTCAGCGGCGCTCACGATGGCGAACCAAGCACGGAGCGGCGCCTCGGCCTGGGGGTGCTTGCTCCAAAACAGCCGAAGCGTCCGCTTGGCGATGACTTGCACAGGTTGCTTGTAGCACGTTCCCAATTTGGGAACAAGGTGCGGGCTGCGCCGACGAGTTTGCAAAGCGTCATGGCCGCGCTGGTCCATGCCACGCGCGAACGGGCCGATGCCTTTCAGCGCCGCCCCTTGCCCAAAGCAGGAGGAAGCGGGATGGCCAGCCTGCCCGCCGTCCCTTCCCCGCCCGCCGCGCCCTGCTAAGCTGCCCTGGTGCAGGTCCAGAACTTCATCGCCAAGTGGCAGGCCAACACCCGCACCGAGCGCGCGGCGGCCCAGGAGCACTTCCTGGACCTGTGCGCCGTGCTGGGCGAGCCGACGCCCAACAGCGACCCGACCGGCGCCGACTACGCCTTCGAGAAGGGCGCCGCCAAGGCCAGCGGCGGCGATGGCTGGGCCGACGTGTGGCGCCGCGAGCGGTTCGCCTGGGAATACAAGGGCAAGCACAAGGACCTGCAGGCCGCGCACCGGCAGCTCCTGCAATACGCCGGCGCGCTGGAGAACCCGCCGCTGCTGGTGACGTGCGACATCGAGCGCGTCGTCATACGCACCAACTGGACCAACACCGTCTCGGACCGCATCGAGATCGGCCTGGCCGAGCTGGCCGTGCCGCGCCGGCTGCAGGTGCTCAAGCAGGTGTTCTCCGACCCCGTGCAACTGCTGCCCGGCAAGACGCGCGCCGCCGTGACGGCCGACGCCGCCGGGCGCTTCGCCATGCTGGCCGGGCAGTTGCGCGACCGCGGGCACGACCCGCAGGCGGTGGCGCATTTCGTCAACCGCTTGGTGTTCTGCCTGTTCGCCGACGACGTGGGCCTGCTGCCGCCGGGGCTGCTGACGCAGATGCTCGACGCCTCCCGCCGGATGGTGCAGCCGTTCGAGGCCAACGCCCGGCAGCTCTTTGCCGCCATGGCCCGGCGCGGCGGCATGGTGGGCTTCATCCCGGTCGCCTGGTTCAACGGAGGCCTGTTCGAGGACGACGCCGCGCTGACGCTGACGGTGGCCGACGTGGCGCTGGTGCAGGGCGCGGCGCTGCTGGACTGGGCGGACGTGGACCCCGCCATCTTCGGCACGCTGTTCGAGCGCGGGCTGGACCCCGGCAAGCGCAGCCAGTTGGGCGCGCACTACACCGCGCCGGAGATGATTGAGCGGGTGATCGGCCCGGTGGTCCGCCAGCCGCTGCTGGCCGAGTGGGCCGCGGCGCGGGAGGACATCGTCCGGGCGCTGGACGTTGAGATTCTTGACGCCGGGGAGCGGGACGGCGCCGGGAACGGTGCCGGGGACGGGGCGCGCGCACGGGGGCAAGGTGCTGCTGCGGGCGTTCCTGGCCCGGCTGCGCGCCTTCCGGGTCCTGGACCCGGCCTGCGGGTCGGGCAACTTCCTGTATCTCGCGCTGCAGGCGGTCAAGGACGTGGAGCACCGGGCCATCGTGGAGGCGCAGGCGCTGGGGCTGCCGCACGAGGAGCCGGAGGTGGGGCCGGAGGCGGTGCTGGGGCTGGAGGTGAACCCCTATGCGGCGGAGCTGGCGCGGGTGTCAGTGTGGATCGGGCACATACAATGGGCGCGTCGGCATGGCTATGCCCCGCCGTCCGATCCGGTGCTGCGGACGCTGGACACCATCGCGTGCCGGGACGCGGTGCTGGGGGACGACGGGACCGCGCCGCCCTGGCCGGCGGCGGACGCCATCGTGGGCAACCCGCCGTTCCTGGGCGGCAAGCGGCTGCGGACGGTGCTGGGCGACGACTACTGCGGTCGGCTGTTCCGCGCCTATGACGGGCAGGTGCCGGCGGAGGCGGACCTGGTGTGCTACTGGTTCGCGCGGGCGCAGGCGGCCGTCGCCGCGGGCCGGGCGGCGCGGGCCGGGCTGGTGGCCACCAACAGCATACGTGGCGGGGCGAACCGCCGGGTGCTGGAGCCGCTGGCGCAGGCGGGCGCGATTACCGACGCCTGGGGCGACGAGCCTTGGACGCTGGACGGCGCGGCGGTGCGGGTGTCGCTGGTGTGCTGGGGGCGGGACCGGGCGGCGGCGGCCACGCTGGACGGGGTGGCGGTGCCGGCGGTCCATGCGGACCTGACGGCGGAGGCCGCCGACCTGACGACGGCGCGCAAGCTGCCGGAGAACGCGGGCGTGGCGTTCATGGGCGATACTAAGGGCGGCGCCTTCGACGTGCCGGGCGAGCTGGCCCGGCGGTGGCTGCTGCTGCCCAGCAACCCGAACGGCCGCCCGAACGCGGACGTGCTGCGGCCCTGGGCGAACGGCATGGACGTGACCCGGCGGCCGTCCGACACCTGGATCATTGATTTCGGCTGGACGATGACAGAGGCGGAGGCGGCGTATTTTTCGGCGCCGTATGTTCATGTGGTCGTGAATGTGCAGCCGCAGGCCAAATCAAAGCGCGACGCTTACACCCGGACGTGGTGGCGGCACACCCGACCCCGACCGGAGATGCAACAGGCGCTCAAGGGCCTGTCCCGGTTCATCGTGACGCCAACGGTCGCCAAGCACAGGCTGTTTGCCTGGATGTGCCAGCCAACACTGCCAGACCATCAGCTTATCGTTATTGCCCGCGACGACGACACGACCTTTGGCATCCTGCATAGCCGCCTCCATGAAGTTTGGGCGTTGGGGCTGGGAACCTGGCTCGGTGTCGGAAACGATCCCCGCTACACCCCTTCCACCACGTTCGAGACCTTCCCCTTCCCGCCCGGCCTGACGCCCGACCGCCCCGCCGCGTCCTACGCTGCCGACCCGCACGCGCGGGCCATCGCGCTGGCGGCGCAGGTGCTGGTTGCGGCGCGGGACCGTTGGCTGAACCCGCCGGAGCTGGTGACGCGCACGCCGGAGGTGTCGCCGGGCTACCCCGACTGCCTGCTGCCCCGCGGCGCCACCGCCGCCAAGACGCTGCGCGGACGCACCCTGACCGCGCTCTACAACACCCGCGGCACCCCGGCCGGCGCCTGGCTGGACGGCCTGCACGCAACTCTGGACACCGCGGTCGCCGCCGCCTACGGCTGGCCGACGGACCTGGGGGACGCCGAGGTCCTTAGCCGGCTGCTGGCGCTGAACGGGAGGCGGGTGGTTCGGACTAACCGCCGCTGACGATGCATCGGCAGGCGAGTCTATCTGTATTTGTCGAGAAACTCCTTGAAGGCTGGATCAATCCAGACCTCGCCTCCCGGGGCAGGTTCCGGCCACCGGGACGGGTCGTCGTCAACCTGCAACCGTTCAAGGAAGTCTTCTAAGGAGCTTGCGATCCTATGGAAAGCGTCGTCACCAGGGATTTCATGGTCGGCAAAGTAGATGATGCCGCACTCATCGCCGTCAGTGCCCATGCAGAAACTGTTGCCGCAAGAGTCTCCGGCGATCGGAACTCGGCTGGAGGGATTGAAATCATCCATCAGCCGCTTATGGTAAGGCAGCTCGACGACAGGAAGAAAGTTGGCGACCTCATAGGTTTTTCCATCATCCTTGAAGAAGTTTATCTCCGGGCGTGCGCCATTGAGGAACGCAAGGGCAGCGACGTAGGAAGCGGGCAGCGTCAAGCCAAGCTCGGCCTCCACTCGCCTGATGGTGTCCGTAGAGGGCTGCGGCAGGGCGGCTTCCATCTTGATGGTCATGGGACGGCGCCTCCGCCGCTGATCTTGGCGGAGCCACCCGTATGCCTGACAGCTTGGTGCAAATCTTGCGGAATAAGGAACATGTTCGCTCCATCATGGACATGGTGCCATACGTAGCCGTCTGGAGTCCGACGTATGCCGGCTACATCGTTGGAAAGTTTCGCGTCCGCCTCATACTCGCCGGTCAGCCCCGGAACCTTGACTCTCAAAATCGCATACGGCTCAAAGTCAGGGAAGCCCTCAGAAGTGAACCTGACGCTGTTGGGATACTTGGCCCGAAGCTCGGGCGGCAGCCGCTCAAGCGGATAAACCTGGCCGGCGAGCGCGCTGTTGATCGGCCAGCGCCCGTTCACCTTGCTGACGTCTGGTCCACGCACCGGAGCAGGTGATCTAAGCCTTGGACCTCTGGTGACCCCGCTGCCGCCAAGGGACCCAATCGCAGCCATGGCCCAAACGCTTGGCGGCAAGCTGCGCAGGCCGTCCCGGTGAACCTGCTGGGCAAGGTTGTTCGCAGCCTCCTCGTTGTGGTTGAACAGCGCGGCCAGGCCGGACTCCGTCTGGAACGCTTCTGGCGGAGCATCCCGAAAGGTATAAACCCTGCCATCGGCCCCCATCTTCACATACGGATTGGCATTCGAGTGGATGAAGGTCAGCAGTCTTTGCTCAATGGTCTCGTTAGGATTGAGGGGGAACCCGGCGACTGGCTGTCCATACTGTGAAGCGTCATGGAACCCTTCCACGGAAAGACCTTGCTGGCCCGCGTAATAACTCTCCTGAAACTCCGGATCGGCGGCGATGGCCCCGTTCATCCGCAGCCTGGCGGCGCTCACGCCGTTAGGGTCCGCCTCCTGGCGGCGGGTCAGCACATTCGACTCGACCCCCAAGCGCGCTTCCCAATCCCGGGTGCCCTCGCCTTGACGCCGGGCCAGCGGGTCGCCGTTGCCGGGCTGAGCGGCTGCTCCGCCCGGTCCAGGCGAGGGCGTTGCCGGATCGTTTGGCCCGGTTGCGTCCAGAGCGGCTGGCGGCGCATCCGGCTCCGGCGAAGGAAAGCCAGCAGGTGTCAACAGGCTGCTATGCGCCGCGCCGGGCGCGGGTCCTCCCTGGCCAGCGCCTGTCGTCCCACCTTCCAGCGCACCCACCGGGGGCAGGGCACGGCGAAGCGCCTCAAGCCCGGCCGTTGCCCCTTGGGTGTCGCCCGCCTTGATGCACCCTTGTGCGTCCGCCACGAGCCTCAGCAATGACGGCCTCCTGGCAGGGTCGGCCGCGATTGCTGGCGGAACCCGCTTCGCCAACGCAAGCAGGGCTGTCATAAGTCCGGGCGCACCGGCCCAGCCCGGCGCGGCCGGATCGGTGGACGCACCCGCGCTTCGCTTTCCTGGCGCCATGGCGCCACCGGGAGCAGCAGAGGGCGCTCCGCCTGGTGACGGGACACCCGCGCCCGGAGCAGGCGCCCCGCTGCCATCAGCCGGACGCGGCCCACCATGGGTCATGTCGTCAGCTTCGTCGGCCTCTGTGTCCGTCTCGCTTTCCAGCTTCTCGTCCACGACGATCTCGCACCGCTGGAACCCGGCAGGCCGCACCTGCTCCAGCAGCGCGCGGCGCATCGGGCCGGGGGTGGGCTTGTTGACCGTGAACGTCACCATCGCGCTGTCGCTGGCGCCGTCCACCGAGGCGCGGCCGAAGCGGATCGAGGTCGGGTCCAGCTCCGTGCCGGCTGCCTTGGCCTGTCGCCGCAGCTCCACCAGCAGCTTGCGCGGCTTGGTGCGGCGGTGCAGCAGGATGAGGCCCTGCTTGTCCTTGCCCATCGCGATGGCGCAGTTCAGTGGCTGACGCCGGGCCAGGTGCAGCAACTGCTTCAACTCGGCAACGGACATGATCGGCTCGGCGGCACCGTCAGTCTTCGCCATGTTGCCGATTGCTCCGTCTCTGACGGTGGCATGCTGACGACCGACGCCTCCTTTCGCAAGGCGAGGGCAAGACACAAACCTGTTGATGCAATGCATACAAGTATGCATATAAGGACGCGTGGACAGCCGGACGATCATCAAGCTGATCGAGGCGGACGGGTGGCGACTGGACCGCGTCACTGGCAGCCACCATCAACTCCGCCATCCATCCAAGCCGGGGACCATCGCCGTGCCGCACCCTCGGAAGGACATGCCCATCGGCACCCTCAAGAGCATCCCGCGCCGATCCGGCGTCAAACTGGGAGACTGGCCATGAGCACCGCCTACTATCCGGCCATCATCGAGCGCGGCGCCAGCGGCTACGGCGTGTTCTTCCCCGACCTGCCCGGCTGCACCAGCGCGGGCGACACGATCCAGGACGCGGCCAGAGGCGCCGAGGAAGCGCTGCAAGGCTGGATCGAGGTGTCGGCCGAGCATGGCGACGACATACCGCCGCCGAGCGACCTGGACGCCATCGCGGCCGATCCCGACGTGGTGGAGGCTGCCCGCGTCCTGGTCCGTGCCGACCTGCCGGGCAAGGCCGCCCGCGTCACGATCACCATGCCGGAAAGCCTGCTGGCCGAGGCGGACCTGTATGCCAAGCGGATGGGCTTCACCCGGTCCGGCCTGCTCGCCCAGGCCGTGCGGGAGCGGATGCGCCGGGACCGGGCGGCGTAGGCCCGGCGGAACGCCTACAGCGTGTGCCCATCCGAAAGTGAGGCGATGGCCAAGCGCGTGGACGTTACCGACGAACTGATGGAGTCCCTGCAACAAGCGGCCGACATGGTGGCCGGCAAGCTCGCGCCTGGCCGTGTTTGGTCCGCGCCGGGCGCCGTGGATGTGCGGGCCATCCGCGCACGCACCGGGCTGAGCCAGCCCAACTTCGCCAAGCGGTTCGGTTTCAGCACAAGTGCCGTGCGGGAATGGGAGCAGGGGCGTCGGCAACCGGAGGCCACCGCGCGCGTGCTGCTGCTTGTAATTGCCAGCCGGCCAGAGGTGGTGGACGAGGTATTGGCGGCAGCGTTGTAGTTCTACGGCTGCTATCTGAAACGCCGATTGGCGCTGCCGTGCCATCTGCTGCCGTCGGCGAGGCCCGATGCGGCGCACCAGTTCAAGCCGCCAGCGCCATCCCCCCGTCCGCAACCTCCACCCGCACCTGCTCCCCCGGCGCCGACACCAGCACCCCGCCCCGCGGCATCTCCTGCCAGCGCAGCCGGTCGCCGTCTATCGGCTCGGACACCAGCAGCAGCCCGCCGCCGGGCAACTCCTTGTAGTAGAGCGTCGGCGGCCGGGCGTCGCAGGCCCAGCGGAACGCCCACAGCGTATGCCCGTCCGTCAGCGTCGCGGTGAAGCGCAGCGCCTCCTGCACGCCTGCCGCGCGCATGTGCGCCTTCACCTCCGCCAGCGTGTCCGCCATCGCCCCCACCGGATCGCGCTCCAGACCGCGCCCCAGCGCTGCCAGGAAGATCGCCTCGCTGTCTCCCGTGCCGGCCCGGGCGGGATACAGGGCGTCGGGGATCATCTCCTCCACCCGGCGCCGCACCGCCGCCCAGCCGCCGATCTGGCCGTTGTGCATGAACAGGTACTTGCCGTGCGCGAAAGGGTGGCAGTTGGCCCGGCTGGTCGCCGTCCCCGTCGCCGCCCGCACATGCGCGAAGAACATGCCGCTGCGGATTTGCGCGGCGATGCTCAGCAGGTTCTCGTCCGACCAGGCCGGGCGCACCTCCCGATACAGCCCGGGGTTCGGACGCTCGCCGTACCAGCCGAGTCCGAAGCCGTCGCCGTTGGTCTCCGTCTTGGCCTCGAACGCATGGAGCGACTGGTGGATCAGGCTGTGGCAGGGCGCGGCCACCAGGGTTTCCAGCAGGATCGGCTCGCCCTGGTAGGCGAGGAAGCGGCACATCGGGCGACTCCGGCTCGGTATGACAACGATGTTACAGCCCGGCTCCGGCGCAAAGCAAGGACAGCATAGCTGCCGTGCAGCCCGCCCCCCGGTGATACCCCCGGCGACACCCCCGGCGACACCGGGCACGGCGCCGGGTTTGACACCGCCCCCCGGCGGACGCGACAAGCGCCGCGCCGCCACGCAGGATCATCCCACCCATGCCCGTCCACGCCTTCATCTTCCCCGGCCAGGGCAGCCAGTCCGTCGGCATGGGCCGCGACCTCGCCGCCGCCTTCGCCGCCGCCCGCGAGGTGTTCGGCGAGGTGGACGACGTGCTGAACCAGAAACTGTCCAAGCTGATGTTCGAGGGGCCGGCCGAGGCCCTGACCCTGACCGAGAACACGCAGCCCGCCCTGATGGCCATGTCGCTCGCCGTGCTGCGCGTGCTGGAAACCGAGGGCGGGTTCAGGCTGCCGGACAAGGCGGTGCTGGTGGCCGGGCACAGCTTGGGCGAATACAGTGCGCTGGCTGCCGCCGGTGGCCTGACGCTAGCCGACACCGCGCGCCTGCTGCGCCTGCGCGGCGCGGCGATGCAGGCGGCGGTGCCCGCCGGGGAGGGCGCGATGGCGGCGCTGCTGGGCGTGGAGCTTGAGGCGGCGGTCGCCATCTGCGCCGATGCCGCGGTCCTGATGCACGAGGACGGGCGCGAGGAGCGGCAGGTGGTCGAGGCCGCGAACGACAACGGCGGCGGCCAGGTCGTCATCAGCGGCCATCGCGCGGCGGTCGAGCGCGCGTTGGAGCTGGCCAAGGCCCGCGGCGTGCGCCGGGCCATGCTGCTGCCGGTGTCGGCGCCGTTCCACTGCGCCCTGATGGCTCCGGCTGCGGACGCGATGCGCGATGCGCTGGGGGAGGCCGCGATCCAGGTGCCGCTGGTCCCCGTGGTCGCCAACGTGACGGCGGAGCGCGCGACGGACCCGGACGAGATACGCGACCTGCTGGTGCGGCAGGTGACGGGCACCGTGCGCTGGCGGGAGTGCGTCCTGTCCTGCAACGCGATGGGCGTGGACAGCTTCATGGAGCTGGGCGCGGGCAAGGTGCTGACCGGCCTGATGCGCCGCATCAGCCCCGACAGCGCCGCCCAGTCCGCCGGGACGCCCGCGGAGATCGAAGCCATGCTGAAGGTGCTGTGATGTTCCGCCTGGACGGCAGGACCGCGCTGGTGACCGGCGCGTCGGGCGGCCTGGGCGGCGGCATCGCCCGTGCGCTGCACGCGCAGGGGGCCACGCTCGCGCTGTCCGGCACGCGGCGCGACGCGCTGGAGTCGCTGGCGGCGGAGTTGGGGGAGCGCGCCTATGCCTGCCCGGCCGACCTGCGGGACGCCGGCGCGGCGGACGCGCTGATCGCGGCGGCGGAGGCAGCGTGCGGCCCGCTGCACATCCTGGTCAACAACGCCGGGCTGACGCGGGACATGCTGGCGATGCGGCTGAAGGACGACGACTGGAACACCGTGCTGGACGTGGACCTGTCCGCGCCGTTCCGCCTGGCGCGCGCGGCGCTGCGCGGGATGCTGAAGCGCCGGGCCGGGCGCATCATCGGCATCGGCAGCATCGTCGGCACGACCGGCAACCCCGGCCAGGCCAACTACGCCGCGGCGAAGGCCGGGCTGGTGGGCATGAGCAAGGCGCTGGCGCAGGAGGTCGGCAGCCGCGGCATCACGGTCAACGTGGTGGCGCCGGGCTTCATCGAGACCTTGATGACCGACGCGCTCAGCGCCGACCAGAAAACGCGGCTGACCGCTGCCATACCGCTGGGCCGCATGGGCCGGCCCGGCGATGTCGCGGCGGCGGTCGTTTACCTGGCGTCCGACGAGGCTGCTTGGGTCACAGGCGCCACGCTGCACGTGAACGGCGGCATGGCGATGCTCTAGCGGGCCAGGTTGATCGCTCATGCCACAGCACCGCCTCCTGCTCCCTCTTCCTCCGGGAGAGGGTTGGGGTGAGGGAAGGGGAAGCGCCGCCCTATCCAGCGTAAGAACGGTCCTGCCCATGCTAAGGACAGCGCGTGCGGCGTGCCCCACCCCGACCCTCTCCCGGAGGGAGAGGGAGCCAGGCCAAGGCGGTCTTTGCATTGGCGTCTCTCGGCAAGCCGGTCCCGCCTTGGCGCGGCCCGCGGAACCATGCTAAGCGGCCTGCCACTTCGTTCACGATGGCTGGCTCTGCCGGGTGGCGGCTGATGGCGGGACGAACGGCTTCAACCAGCCCCGCGCAAGCGGGCACAACGGCTCCGCGCAGGCGGGCGGCAGACAGGAACCGAGGACAAGATGAGCGAGATCGCCGACAAGGTTAAGAAGATCGTGGTCGAACACCTGGGCGTCGAGGAGGGCAAGGTCACGCCCGAGGCGTCGTTCATTGACGACCTGGGCGCCGACAGCCTGGACACGGTCGAGCTGGTGATGGCGTTCGAGGAGGCGTTCAGCGTCGAAATCCCCGAGGACGCCGCCGAGAAGATCAGCACCGTCAAGGACGCGATTGACTTCATCGAGAAGCAGAAGGCCGCGTAGGCCGGGTCAGACAGGGGATGGCGGCGATGCGGCGCGTGGTCGTGACGGGCATGGGCATCGTCTGCCCGCTGGGCCTGGGGGTGGAGCGGGTCTGGCAGCGCCTGGTGAACGGCGAAAGCGGCATCGGCGCCATCCAGTCCTTCGACACCAAGGAGCTGACGGCCAAGATCGCCGGGCAGGTGCCCATCGGCACCCGCGCCGGTGGCGCGCTGGACCTGAACGAGTGGATACCCGTCAAGGACCAGAAGAAGATGGACCGCTTCATCCACCTCGCGGTGGTGGCGGCCAGCGAGGCGGTCGAGGACAGCGGCTGGGTTCCGCAAGACGAGGACGCGCGCTGCGCCACCGGCGTGATGATCGGGTCGGGGATCGGCGGCCTCGGCACGATCTACGAGGCGTCCATCCTGGTCTATACCGGCAAGACCCGGCGGCTTTCGCCGTTCTTCATTCCGTCCGCGCTCATCAACCTCGCCTCCGGGCACGTCTCGATCAAGTACGGCTTCAAGGGGCCGAACCACTCCGTCGTAACGGCCTGCGCCACCGGCGTCCATGCCATCGGCGACGCCGCGCGGCTCATCATGCTCGGCGATGCCGACGTGATGGTGGCCGGCGGGGCGGAGGGCGCCGTCAACGAACTCGGCATGGGCGGCTTCTGCGCCAGTCGCGCGCTGTCCACCGGCTTCAACGACCGGCCCGCAGCGGCGTCCCGTCCCTGGGACCGGGACCGCGACGGCTTCGTGATGGGGGAGGGCGCCGGGGTCCTGGTGCTGGAGGAGTTGGAGCACGCTCGTGCCCGCGGCGCCAAAATATACGGGGAGGTCGGCGGCTACGGCATGTCCGGCGACGCCCACCACATCACCGCCCCGGCGGAAGGGCATGAGGGCGCCTTCCGCGCCATGAAGGCCGCGTTCCGCAACGGCGGGATGGGGCCGTCCGAGGTGCAGTACGTGAACGCGCACGGCACCAGCACGCCGCTCGGCGACGACCTGGAGCTTGAGGCGGTCGAGCGGTTCTTCGGCGACGACGCCCACGGGCTGGCGATGTCGTCCACCAAGTCCGCCACCGGGCACCTGCTGGGTGCCGCCGGGGCCATCGAGGCGATCTTCTCCCTGCTGGCGATACGCGACGGCGTGGTGCCGCCGACGCTGAACCTGGAGAACCCGAGCCGGGACAGCGTGATTGACCGCGTGGCCCTGCAGGCGCAGGAGCGCCGGGTGGACGTTGCGCTGTCCAACAGCTTCGGCTTCGGCGGCACCAATGCGAGCATCCTGTTCAAGCGCGCCGCTTAGGGCTGGCCTGCGGGGGGCTGACCTGACGGCCGGCTGCGCTTCGCTTCTCCCTCTCCCTCCGGGAGAGGGTGGGGGTGAGGGAAAAGCCGCACAAACGGACTTCGGACCCATGAAGCCGGACGGTGCTGGGACTGGGCTTGGCAGGCTCTTGCGGCCTTCCTCACCCCGGTCCTCTCCCGGAGGGAGAGGGGGAAGGCATCCTGCCCGTTATCCAGGCAACCCGGCATGATCCGCACCACCCTCGCCGTCCTGCTCGTGCTGATCCTGCTCGCAGGCGGCACCGCGTTCTACGCCTACCGCCTGCTCGACCAGTCCGGCCCGTTGCAGGAGGCCCGCAGCGTCGCCGTACCCCGCGGCGGCATCGGGGAGGTGGCGGACGCCCTGGCGCGCGAGGGCGTGATCGCCGGGCCGCTGCCGTTCCAGGCCGCCGCGCTGGCCACCAGCGGGGACGGCGCGATCCACGCCGGGGAGCTGGAGTTCCCGGCCGGCGCCAGCCTGCGCCAGGTGCTGCACATCCTGCGCACCGCCAAGCCCATCCAGCACCTGGTCACGATTCCCGAGGGCCTGACAGCACAGCAGGTCGCCGCCCTGCTGGACCGCACGCCGTTGCTGGAAGGCGACCCGGCCCAGCCCGCGGAGGGCAGCCTGCTGCCGGAGACCTACGCCTTCGACCGCGGCACCACGCGCGCCGCCCTGGCGGACCGCGCCGCCAAGGCGATGGACCGCGCCCTGGACCGCGCCTGGGCCGCCCGCAGCCCGGCCATGCCGCTGGACCGTCCGCGCGACGTGCTGATCCTGGCCAGCATCGTCGAGCGCGAAACGGCGAAACTCGAGGAGCGCCCGCGCATCGCCGCCGTGTTCCTGAACCGGCTGCGCCAGGGCATGAGGCTGCAATCCGATCCCACCGTGGTGTATGGCGCCAGCGGCGGCGCCGGCACCCTGGACCATGGCTTGACCCGGGCAGAGCTGGACCGGGACGACCCCTACAACACCTACCGCATCCCCGGCCTGCCGCCCGGCCCGATCTCGATGCCCGGCGCCGCCGCCCTGCGCGCCGTGACGCAGCCGGCGCAGTCGGACGACCTGTTCTTTGTCGCCGACGGCACCGGCGGCCACGTCTTCGCCCGCACCCAGGACGAGCATTCGCGGAATGTCGCGCGCTGGCGCGAGATCGAGCGGAGGCGGAGGCAGCCGTGACGCCGCCATCCCCCGGCTTGGCCTCTCCCAGCCTGGCGTTTCCCGGCCTTGCATCTCCTGGTCCCGCATCTCCTGGCCTGGCCTCCATGACAGGGTTCGCGCGCACGGATGGCGCTGCCGCCGGGCTGTCCTGGGCGTGGGAGCTGCGGAGCGTGAACGGCCGCAGCCTGGACGTGCGGCTGCGGCTGCCGCCGGGCTTCGACGCGCTGGAACCGGCGCTGCGGGACGAGGCGGCCCGGACGCTGCGCCGCGGCAACGTCAACGCGGCGCTGACCGTGAGGCGGGAGGAGCGCGCCCGCCTGGCCGTGGATCCGGCGGTGCTGGACGAGGTGCTGCGCCTGGTCTTGGACCTGGCCGCCCGCATCCCCGGCGCCCCGCCGCCGCGGCCGGAGGCGCTGCTGGCGATGCCCGGCGTGCTGCGCGCCGCAGCCGCGGAGGACGGCGTTCCCCCGGCCGGCATCGCCGCGGTGCAGGCCGGGTTCACCGGGGCGCTCGCGGGTTTGCAGGCCGCGCGGCTGGCGGAGGGTGCGCGGCTGCGGGCGGTGCTGGCGTCGCAGTTGGACGAGGCCGCGGCCCTGCACGCGCAGGCGGGGACGCAGGCGGCGGACCAGCCCGCGTTGCAGCGCGCCCGCATGATGGACAGCCTGGCCACCCTGCTGCGCGACCGGCCCGGCCTGCCGGAGGACCGCATCGCCGCCGAGGTCGCGCTGCTCGCCACCCGGTCCGACATGCGGGAGGAGCTGGACCGGCTGGCGTCGCACCTGGCCGCTGCCCACATCCTGCTGCACGATGGCGCGGCGGTGGGCCGGCGGTTCGACTTCCTGGTGCAGGAGTTCGTGCGGGAGGTGAACACGCTGTGCAGCAAGTCGGCGTCGGTGCCGCTGACCGCCACCGGGCTGCGGCTCAAGGCCGTGATCGAGCAGATGCGCGAACAGGTGCAGAATGTGGAGTAGTTTCCTGCTCCCTCTCCCGTAGGGAGAGGGGGAAGGAAGCCGTCCGTTCATGGCCCTGACCCGGCGCGGCGTGTGCCTGGTCGTCGCCGCCCCGTCCGGCGCGGGCAAGAGCACCATCACCCGCACCCTGCTGGCCACCGAGCCGGCGCTGTCCCTGTCCATCAGCGCCACCACCCGCGCGCCGCGGCCCGGCGAGCGGCACGGCGTCCACTACCACTTCCACACCCAGCCCGAGTTCGACGCCATGGCCGCGTCCGGCGCGCTGCTGGAATGGGCGTCGGTGTTCGGCCGCAGCTACGGCACGCCGCGCGCGCCGGTCGAGCAGGCGTTGCAGGCCGGGCAGGACGTGGTGTTCGACATAGATTGGCAGGGCCACCGCCAGTTGCGCCAGGCGCTGCCCGGCGACGTCATCGGCGTGTTCATCCTGCCGCCCTCGCTCACCTCCCTGGAGCAGCGGCTGCGGGGCCGCGCCGGGGACAGCGCGGCGGAGATCGCCCGGCGCATGGCCGCGTCCCGGGACGAGATATCGCACTGGGCCGAGTTCGACCACGCCGTTATCAACGCCGACCTGGACACGGCCATCGCCGAGGTCCGCGCCGTGCTGCACGCCGCCCGCAGCGCCACCGCGCGGCAGCCGGGCATGGCGGCCTTCGTGAGCGGGCTGTCCCGGCCTTGACGGCGCCGTACCGCCCGGCCCGTTGCTGGGGGAGGCGGTGCCGCGTTCCCTCGAACGGTGGCCGCTGTGCGTGGACCGGGCAGCATCCTTCTCCCTCTCCCTTCGGGAGAGGGCCGGGGTGAGGGGGTCTTGGCTGCGGAGCGGGGCGGGGGTGCTGGCTGAACACGGCCCTGGACGCGGCAAGGGCGGTCCTTCAAGACCCCCTCACCCCGACCCTCTCCCGGAGGGAGAGGGGGAAGGAAGCAGGGCTGCCACCCTTTGCATTCGGCCCACGTCGCCGGACCGCCCATAGATGGCGGAGATCGCCGGGATCATCGCGCCGGTGTTCGCCATGATCTTGCTGGGCGCCGGCGCACGGGTGCGCGGCCTGCTCGACTCCGGCGGACTACGCGGGCTGAACGACCTGACCTTCTACCTCGCCATTCCCGCGCTGCTGTTCGGCTCGGTGGTGGAGGCGCCGGAGCTGCACGTCCTGGGCGTGCCGGTGCTGTTCTTCACCGGCTGCCTCACGGTGTTCGCCGTCGCCGTGCTGCTGGCCCGGCGGCTGCTGGGCGCCGGGCTGGCGCAGGCCGCGGTGATCGGGCTAAACGCCTGCTACGGCAACACCGTCATGCTGGGCATTCCCATCGTGTCCGCCGCCTTTGGGGCGGAGGGCCTGGCCATCGTGCTGCCGGTGATCGCGCTGCACTCCATCGTGCTGCTGCCGCTGGCGACGGCGCTGATCGAGGCCGACGGCAGCAAGGGCGCCGGGCTGCGCGGGGCGCTGCGCCAGACCCTGCCGGCGATGCTGCGGAACCCGATCATCGTGGCACTTCTGCTGGCGATGGCGTGGCGCGGCCTGGGCGTGCCGGTGCCGGTGGCGCTGCACCGGCTGCTGGCGATGCTGGGCGGCGCCGGCCCGGCGCTGGCGCTGTTCACCCTGGGCGCCGGGCTGCCGGACTTCGCGGCCCAAGGCTCGTTGCGGGAGGCCGGGCTGGCGACGCTGCTGAAGCTGGTGGCGCAGCCGCTGCTGGTGTGGGGGCTGGCGCACCTGGCGGGGCTGGGGCCGGTGCCGACGGCGGTCGCGGTGCTGACCGCCGGGACGCCGACCGGCGCCAACGCCTTCTTCCTGGCCCGGCGCACCGGGACGCTGGCGGCAGCCTCCGCCGGGACCGTCGTGCTCAGCACGGCGCTGTCGGTGCTGACCCTGTCGGCGATCCTGGCGGTGCTGCGGTAGGACGGGCGGCATCACGGCACCGGTCCTGCCGGCATGGAACTGCCCTTGCGGCGCGGCAGTCCAGGGGCGGTGAAGGCGGTCCGTTCCTGGAGCGTCGCGCCGCAAGCACGGTTTGCCGTAATAGGTGAGAAGCGATCGAAGCAGGAAACGGTCAGCACGCACCAACTGTCGAAAGCTTTGGCCGGTCGGCGCGAAGGCTCGCAAGACGAAGCGGCTGAACGCAGGTCAGGACTTGCGCGCAGGCCGTACGACAACCTCAAGATAGTCGGATGGCACCACCAAACCCGAGCCGCCACCGCGGTCGAACCGGGTCATCAGGTCAAGCAGCCCGCGCTCCAACGTGGCCTGTGCCGGCGGGTCGAGTGCCAGGAAGGCTTTGTGGACCGGCCCATAGAATGTCCGGAACACCTCCATCCAGTGCTTGGCCGACCGGTAGCGGAAATTGAAGGTCCGAGGCGTCGCCTCGATGGTGGCGCGCGGGAAAAGCTCATGCAGCCGTTCCTCTGTGCCCCATAGCGCCGGCGACCGCACGCCGGCCGGGGGCGGCAGGACGCTGCCGATTAGCTTGAAAAGCTGGCCGATGAAGCCGGCGGGCGTCCAGTTGGCCAAGCCGATCCGGCCGCCCGGGCGGCAGACGCGCACCAGCTCCGCCGCGGCCTTGTCCTGGTCCGGGGTGAACATCACGCCGAAAGTGGACAGCACCACGTCGAACGCGGCATCGGCGAAGGGAAGCGCCTCGGCGTCGGCCATCTGGAACTCCATGGCCAGGTGCTCGGCGGCGGCCCGGACACGGCCGCGCTCCAACAATTCAGGCACATAGTCGGTGGATGTGACCACGCCGAAGCGGCGGGCAGCGGCAAGGCTCGCATTGCCGTTGCCGCCTGCAACGTCCAGCACGCGCTCACCACTGCGGAGGTCCACCGCCTCGCACAGGGTCTCCCCCACGATCTGCAGCGTGGTGCCGACAACGGCGTAGTCGCCGGAGGCCCACGCGGCCATCTGACGCGCCTTCAGGGCTGCTAGGTCAGGTACCGTGGTTGCTGCTGCCGCGTTGCTCACTTCAGCCTCCGCCATACGTTCTTCCGTTGCATACCACGAACGTTTTGGCGCGAGCTAGTTAATTGCAAGTTGCCAGCGGCATGAAGCAGCACCCAAGCCCTTCGGCATCCGGCGTCACATGCGTTCGTAGGTGCCGATTATCCGTCCCTGAGCGATCAGGTGCGGGCGGATGGTCCGCATTAGCAGCGACCGGCCGGGCGGATAGGGGAAGGAGGGACGGGCGTCCAGCGCGAACACCTGGAAGGCATAGCGGTGCGGCCCGTGCCCCGGCGGCGGCGTCGGCGCCGTCCATCCCGGGCGTCCCAGCGCGTTGCGCCCGCAGGCGTAGCCGCGCGGTGACCGGCCCACCAGGCGCAGCGGGATCTCGCCCTCGCCCAGCTCCGTCACGTCCGGCGGGATCGAGTGGACGATCAGGTGGACCAGCGGGCGGAAGGACGGGATGTCCGCGTCCTCCACCAGCAGCACGCAGGATCGCGTCTGCGGCGGCAGGCCCTCCCACGCCAGCGGCGGGCACAGGCTGGCGCCGTCCTGGGTGAAGCGGACCGGCATCGGCTTGCCGTCCCCGAACGCCGGGCTGCTGAGGCGCAGCGCGTAGCCGAGGAAGCCTGACAGCTTGCTGGTGGCCAGCAGCATCGGGCCGGGGCGCACCGCGCGCAACGCATGTCCTATGGTCCGCATGATGGAGGTCTGCATGGTGGTCCCCTATGGTGGCGGGGTCCTGACGCGGCTGGCGGCCTGGTGGTTGCCCGGCGCTACCGGATGCGTTGCAGCAGGGCGTGGAGCGTCGGCGCCGCCGTGCCGCCGCGGGCGGCGATCCAGCCCGGCAGGTCGGCTGCCGGCACGACGGCCAGCTCCGCATACTCGCCGTTGCCGCGCGCCCGGTGCGCCGCCAGCACGGCATGGCCGGGCAGGGCGGTCGTGACCTGCATCCCGAGGTCCAGCACGCCTGTCGGGTGCTCGACCAGGCACAGCGGCCGGATTGCCGTCACGGCGTCGGCGGGCAGGCCCAGTTCCTCCTGCAGCTCGGACAGCAGTGCCGCGCGCAGGTCGGCGCCGCCGTCCCGCGCCGAGCCGTGGTCCACGCTGCCGGCAGGCGGCAACTGCCATAGGCCGGGCTGATAGAGCGATCCGGCCTCCCGCCGTCCGGCCACGATCCCGTCCGGGCAGCACAGCGCACCACAGACGGCCAGGGAGCGCACGCCCAGCGACGCCCGCAGCGCCGGGTCGGCCATCTGCGCCACCACGCGGCGATACTCCGTCCAGTGGCCCTCCAAGCCGCTCGGGCCGTAGCGGTCGGCGGAGAACACCCGGCCGTTGAACAGGGCGTGGAGCTTACAGGCGGCCTGCCAATGCCGCTCCACGATGGCGTCGAGCGCCGGGTCCAGCAACGGCATGTCCCGCACGATGCGGGCCTGTACGCCAGGCGGCACGTCCGTCACCGGCCAGGGCGCGGCGGGATCGGCGGATAGGGGTTCGGCGGACGGGGGTTCAGCGGACAGGGGCGAAGTGCTCCGTCACCTCGGCGGCGATGTAGCCGAGCTTGCTCACGGTCGTGCGGTTCAGCATGGAGCCGTCGTCCAGCAAGTACCACCACTGCTCCATGGTGACGTTCTTGAGGGCGTTGCCGGGGCTGAGCGCCAGGGTCCACTGCCAATGGAACGCGCGCCCGCTGGCCTCGCCGGTGGCGGTGCCCACCATGTCGTTGGCGGTCGCCTCGTAACGGCCCGGCGCCACGCGCCTCATGCGCCACTCGCGCGTCACCGGGGCGTCCTGGCCGATCGTGAGGCGCTGGGTCATGCGCAGGCCGTCGGGACCGTCGGCTTGGCCCGTGCAGTCCGTCAGGACGATGCTGGTGGGCTGGCCCGAGCGGTCCTCCAGCACGCCCCAGGAGCGGACATGGCCGGTGAAGAAGCGGACGGGATCGAAGGCCGGGGCGGTGGCGCCGAAACTGCTGACGGGCATGGAAGGACTGCAACCCAAGAGGCTGGCGGCGACGAGGGCGGCGATCCAGCGCATGGGCGTCTCCAATAGGAAAGGGGAGGCCGGAGCCTCCCCTTAAGTGTTTTTACTGCTTCTCCCTCTCCCTCCGGGAGAGGGTTGGGGTGAGGGAGGCGGCCAACCCGAACCTCGCCTGGGGGCAGCACGCCTTCGTGCCACACAATCCGGCTTGGGTCTTTGCCGCCTCCCTCACCCCGGCCCTCTCCCGGAGGGAGAGGGAGCAGGGGCTACTTCCGCGGCGCGTTCATGCCGCTGGTGGTGGCACCGGTGGTCGAGGTCGTGGTTTCGCCGCCCGTGCCCATCGTGCCCTTGGATGCGCCCGTCCCACCCGTCACGCTCGTGCTCTGCGTGGTGGTGGTGCGGGCCGGCTGGACGGTCGCGGCCGTATCCTCGACATCAACCTCGGTCTTACGGACGGTGTCGCGCACGGTCTCAACGCGCTCGGCAGCCTCCTTGTGGATGCCGATCTCCTCGACGACGCGCACGTCCTTCGCCACCACGGCCTCCTCGGAAGTCGCGCGCGCCTCAAGCGTGCGCTCCTGGAATGCAGACGCCGCGTCAGCACCGGTCACGGCCCGGTCAACGGGGCGGCGCTCGATGCTGACCCGCTCCTCGTGCAGGCGGACCTGCTCCTCGACCGGCCGCTCGACGACGTAGCTGCGGACGCGGACGGCGCCGGCGGCAACCTCGCGCTTGCCGACGCGCAGGCGCTCCTCCATCACTTTGACGGTGCTGTCGCTGTCCGCAACGGCGCCCGTGGCCATCGGCGTCTTGGAGGCGCCGGCCATTGCGGTCGTGGCGCTGGCGCCCATCGTAGCCGCAGTGCTGGCCATGCCGGCTGTCGCCGGGATGTTGTCCGTCACCGTCGCCTGGTTCACGGCGTAGTTCGCCGGCGCCGCCGCGGCCCGGTTCACCGTCGTGCTCGCCGTCGCGCTGGTGTTGCCGGTGGCCTGGTAGTCGTAGCCGGACTGGCGCCACTCCTCCAGTTTCGCGTCGAAGTCGAGCGGGTTGGTCCCCTCCAGCGTGTGGATGATAGTCTCGCGGTTGGCGGTGCGGGCCGGGGACACCACGACCATCGCATGGCCGCGGCTGATGGCGTGGTTGTAGCCGTGCGCCTCCTCGTCCGGCACGAACAGGCTCTTGATCGCGCCCCACATGCCCTGGTTGCCGCTCTCGTAGTCCACGCCGCCCGCCATCGTGTCGGACGACTTGTCCATCACCTGGACCGAGCCGCTGTCCACGCCGGCATGGACCAGCATGTCACGGGCCTTGTTGGCCTCCGCCATCGTCTCGTACAGCGCAACGATCTGGTTGTCCTGCGTGTCGGGGTTGTACAGACCCTTGTCGTGCGCCGCGGCGCTGTTCAGCGCGTCGGACCGCGTGTCGTTGTTGATATAGGAACCGCTCATAGTTAGCTCTCCTGCTTGGGATGGTTCTGCGCGGGAACGGTGACGTTCCCGGTCGGCTCGATCAGGACGTTCTCGGTACGCAGCCGCACGACCTCGTGCGCCGTGCGTTCGCTGGTGGTCTTGCGTATGTGCAGCTCCTCTTTGAGGACGAGCCGCTTCTCCGTCACCAGCACCTCCTCCAGGACCGGGATGATCAGGACATCGCCTTCCTGGCGGGAGGCCGGCGCCTCGGTCACGACGCGGCCGACCGGCACGCGCTCGACGGACACGTCGGTCTGCTTCAGCAGCATCTCGACGGCCTCGTCGCGCTCGGACACCGTCTTGTGGACGACGACCCGGCCCGTTTCGACCTCGCGCTTGCTGACCCGGATGGTCTCTTGCAGGACGGGGATGACCTCGGAGTCGGTAAGCGTCTCCACCGAGGCCAAGCGGTCCACCGCCGCCTTGTCCGTCATGGCGGCCGTTGTCGCGCCGGTCTGCATCACGCCCATGCTGCCAGCGATCGTGCTGCCAGTGATCGTGCCCGCGGTTGCCGTGCCGCCGACGGCCGTGCCGGGCACCGCCACCCTTAGCGGGTCCTTGTCAGGGAGGCCCTTGGTGTCCGCTGTCATTGGGATGCTCCGCCGTCCGGGTGTGAGCCACCATGACGGACGAAGCGGCGGGGAGTTCCCCAATATTATGTGAGGGGATGCTACATCTGGGTGGTAATGCGGTCCACCTCGGCCAGCTCATCCGCCGTGAGCGTCCAGCCGCCGGCGGCGGCGTTGGCCGCGACCTGCTCCGGCCGGGTCGCCCCGGCGATCACGCTGGACACCGGCGCCTGCGCCAGCAGCCAACTGAACGCCAGCTCCAGCAGGGTGCGGCCCCGCGCCTGCGCAAAGTCGTGCAGCCGTTCGGACGCGGCCCAGTTGGCGTCCGTCAGGTAGCGGTCGGCCAGGCGCTGCGTCCCGGTCAGCCGCGCGCCCTCCGGCATCGGCTCGTTGCGCCGGTACTTGCCGGTCAGCAGGCCGCTCGCCAGCGGAAAGTAGGGCAGCAGGCCCAGGCCGTGGGCGCGCATGGCCGGCAGCAGCTCCGCCTCGTTGCCGCGCACCAGCAGCGACAGCTCGTCCTGGCAGGACACGAAGCCAGGCATCCCCAGGTGCCGCGCCGTCCAGTCGGCGTCCGCCACCTGCCAGGCCGGCAGGTTGCTGCACCCGGCGTAGCGTATCTTGCCGGCCCGCATCAGGTCCTCCAATGCGCGCAGGGTCTCCTCGATGGGAGTCAGCGGGTCCGGGCGGTGCTGCTGGTAAAGGTCTATCCAGTCCGTCCGCAGCCGGCGCAGGCTGGCGTCCACGGCCTGCATGACGTAGCGGCGGCTAGCGCCTTTGAGCGTCTCCGCATCGTTCATGGGCAGGGCGAACTTGGTCGCCAGCACGATGTCCTGGCGGCGCGGGCCGAGGATCTCGCCCAGGGCCGCCTCCGACCCGCCGCGCTCGCCATAGGCGTCGGCGGTGTCGAACAGGGTGATGCCGGCGTCCAGCGCCGCGTGGACCACGGCCCGGCTCGCCTCCAGGCCGATGCGCCCGCCGAAGTTGTTGCAGCCCAGCCCGATGGCCGACACGCGCAGGCCGGAGCGTCCGAGGTTACGCGACTCCATGCGCCGTCTCGATCAGGTTGGATGCCGGCAGGTCGGCCATCTGCACACCGCGGTCGCGCAGCGGCGGCATGTCCCAATCCAGCAGCGGCCCGGCAGGCACGATGCCGTGCGGGTTCACGGCCGGGTGGCTCATGTAGTAGTGCCGGCGTATGTGGTCGAAGCTGACGGTGCCGTGGATGCCGGGCTGGGCATACAGGTCGCGGGCGTAGGCCCACAGCACGCGGTAGTCCGACAGCCGCCGGATGTTGCACTTGAAATGCCCGACATAGACGGCGTCGAAGCGGACCAGGGTGGTGAACAGGCGCCAGTCGACCTCGGTGACGGCATCGCCGCACAGGAAGCGGCGCCGGGCCAGGTGGGCGTCGAGCCAGTCCAAGGTCTCGAACAGCGGATGCACCGCGGCGTCGTAGGCGGCCTGGGTGGTGGCGAAGCCGGCCTTGTAAACGCCGTTGTTGACGGTGTGGTAGATGCGGCTGTTCAGCGCATCTATCTCGGTCCGCAGTGGTGCCGGGTAGAAGTCGCCGGGCAGGGCGCCGATGCCGTCGAAGGCAGTGTTGAACATGCGTATGATGTCCGCGCTCTCGTTGCTGACGATGGTGCGGGATTGCAGGTCCCACAGCACGGGGACCGTGACCCGCGTGGTGCAGCCCGGCTCCGCCCGAGTATAGACCTCGTGCAGGAACGCCGCGCCGCCGGGGTCGGGGACCACGCCGGGGCCGGGGGCGAAGGACCAGCCGCCGTCGCGCATGAGGGGGTTCGCGACGGACAGGCCGACCATGCTTTCCAGCCCCTTCAGCCGGCGCAGGATCAGCGTGCGGTGCGCCCAGGGGCAGGCGAGGGACACGTAAAGGTGGTAGCGGCCCGGCGCCGCCGCGAATCCGCCGCGCCCGGTCGGCCCCGGCCGCCCGTCCGGCGTCACCCAGTTCCGCCACAGGCTCTCCGAGCGCTGGAACGCGCCACCGCTCTTGGCAGTGTCGTACCAGGCGTCGGACCAGGCGCCGTTGACCAGCGATCCCATTACAGCGGCGCCCTGCCCGCCGGGCCGGGCAGGGCGGCGATCTCGTTGATGAGCTTGCGGGTCATGGCCTCTCCGAACTGCGAGAACTCGCGCACTTCCACCACGAAGGCGCCGGGGCCGCCGATCACGTTCTGACGATACCACTCCGTCAGTCCGCCCGGCGGCTGTATGTGGGCGAAGGTGTAGCTGACGGGATGCTCGTTGATGATCGCCAGGCCGTTGACGGTGACGCCCGCCGCCACGGCGTCGTCGCGGGCGGCCTGCACGTCGCGGCCGGCGTTGTTGGTGCCGTCGCCGGCCACGTCTATCACCTGGCGCTGCGCTTCGAACCGGCTGCCGCTGTCGCGCAGCAGGTGCATGGCGTGGTCTATGCCGGCGCTGATGCTGGTGCGCCCGCGGAAGCTGCGCGGTGCCGACTCCATCTCGTTCGTCAGCGCGCGGGCGCCGGCGGCGTCGCGCACGATGCGCCAGGGCAGGACGGTCTGCACCTCGAACGCGCCGGCGAACTCGACATAGGACACCGCGATGGCGCCGATGGCGCCGCCGCGTATGGCGGCCACCACGCGCGGGTCGTTGAAGGCGGCGGCGTAACCCTCCTTCTGCATGGCGAACTCGGCGTCGTCCACGCTGCGGGACACGTCGGATACCAGGACGAGCAGCATGTCCACGGCCTCCTCCGCGCGGGCGGGGAGGGCGGCGAGCAGCAGGAGTATGAGGGCGAGGGCGCGCATGATGCCATCCCGGCGGTTGCAGGAGCGCATGGTTGCGCGGCCTGGCCACGGGGCCAAGCGGATTCGGAGCGTCCGGGGCGATGCGGGATGCAAAGGCCCGCTTCGCTGCCCTGCTGCTCCCTCTCCCTCCGGGAGCGGGAGAGGGTTGGGGTGAGGGAAGCGACAAGCGCGGTCCTTGCCAAACCGGGGACTGCGCCGGCATGGGCAGGGCCAGTGCTTGCGGCCTCCCTCACCCCGGCCCTCTCCCGGAGGGAGAGAGAGCAGAACCCCCCCTGACCCGGCGGCCTACCCCTCCAGCAGCACTTGCAGCATCGCGTCCCGGGCATCCGGCGCCGCCCCGCGCTCCACCGCGTCGCGCAGGCGGCGCAGGCGGCGGCGGGCGTCATACAACTGGTCCATCAGGCGCAGCACCACCGGCAACGCGTCCTCCTCCAGCCGCAGCTCGTGGCGCAGTTCCTGGATTAGCTGCAGCCGGGCCACGTCTATGTCGCGGAACAGCCAGGCGCCGCCTTCCTGGGCCGGGCGCACCAGGTCCTGCGCGATCCAGCCCTCCACCTCCGCCCGGTCCAGCCCCGCGACTACCACCACCACGGCGTCCAGCGTGATCATGCCACCTTCTCCAACCCCGCCCGCGGGTCCCACTCCGGCGCGTCCGTGCGGTCCCGCAGGAAGGCTGCCAGGCCGGGATCGTCCGGCGCCAGCACGATCCGCAGCATCGCATAGGCGTCCCCGGCCGGCTGCTCCCCCGACACCGGCACGCCGCGCCCGCGCAGCCGCAGGCGCGTCCCCGTGCCGGACCCGGCAGGGACCGCCATGCTCACCGGCCCGTCCACCGTCGGCACCGTCACGCGCCCGCCCAGCACGGCCTCCGCGACCGTCACCGGCAGGTCCAGGTGTATATCGCGCCCCTCCCGCCGGAACAGCGGGTGCGGGCCGACCTCGACCTCGATCAGCGCGTCGCCGGGCGGCGTGCCGGGGCCGCCCTTGCCGCGCAGGCGCAGCACCTGGCCGCTGTCCAGGCCCGCGGGGATGCGCACGTCCAGGCTGCCGCCCTCCGGCAGCGACAGCCGCTGCGTCGTGCCGCACACCGCGTCCAGGAACGGCACCGCGAGCGAGTAGCGCCGGTCCGCCCCGCCGCGCGGCCCGCCGCCTGCCCCGCCGCGCCCACGCGCGCCGAACAGGCCCGAGAGTATGTCGCCCAGGTCGTCGTCCATCCCCGTCCCGGCGCTGTAGCGCGTGCCTGCCGCGCCCTCCGCATGGTCCCGGTAGCGGCGGCTGCCCGGCGGCGGCCCCGGCGGCGGGCGCTGCTGCCCGGCGCCGTCAATCTCGCCCCGGTCGTAGCGGCCCCGCTGCTCCGTATCCTGCAGCAGGTCGTGCGCGGTGTTGACGGCCTTGAACCGCTCCTCCGCCGCGGCGTCGCCGGGGTTCAAGTCCGGGTGCGTCGTCTTGGCCAGCTTGAGGTAAGCCTTGCGTATCTGCTTCTCCGTCGCGTCGCGGGCGACGCCGAGCGTCTTATAGGGGTCGTCGGCCATGGGTGTCCTTGGTCCGTGTTCGCGCGCCCGAGTATGCGCGCCGCCCGGCTTTGGTTCCACCCGGCCATGCCGTAGCCTTCGCGCGCAAGGGGCATAGGAGGCAGGGATGGACCAGGTTGCAATCGTCGGCGCCGGGCTGATCGGGCGGGCGTGGGCGGCGGTGTTCGCCCGCGCGGGCTGGGCGGTGCGGCTGCACGACCCGCACGGCCCGGCGCTGGACGCCGCGCCGGGGCTGGTGCGGGCGGAGCTGGCGATGCTGCGGCAGCATGGCCTGGCGGACGGTGAGCCTGGCGCCGTCACCGCGCATCCGGACCTGGCCGACGCCCTGACCGGCGCCGCCTTCGTGCAGGAGTCCGGCCCGGAGGCGCTGCCGGCCAAGCAGGCGCTGTTCGCCGACCTGGACCGGCTGGCGGCGCCCGGCGCGGTGCTGGCGTCCTCCACCTCCGCCATCCCCGCGTCCGGCTTCACCGAGGCGCTGCCCGGCCGCGGGCGCTGCCTGGTCGGCCATCCCGTGAACCCGCCGCACCTGATCCCGCTGGTCGAGCTGTGCGGCGCACCCTGGACCACGCAGGCCACGCTGGACCGCGCCGCAGCCGTGTATCGCGCCGTGGGCCAGGTGCCGGTGCTGGTCCGGCGGGAGACCGAGGGCTTCGTGCTCAACCGCCTGCAAGGCGCGCTGCTGGCGGAGGCGTTCCGCCTGGTTGCCGACGGCGTGATCTCGCCGGAGGACTTGGACCGCACGGTCTGCGATGGGCTGGGCCTGCGCTGGTCCTTCATGGGGCCGTTCGCCACCATCGAGCTGAACGCGCCCGGCGGCATCGCCGACTACTGCGCCCGCTACACCGGGTTCTATGCGCGGATCGCCGCGGACCCGCCGGGCGCCGCGGCGTTCGGCGCCGAAAGCCAGGCCCGCATCGCAACCGCCTGGCCCTATGCGCCCGACCCGGCCCGGCTGGCCGCCCGCACCGCCTGGCGCAACCGCCGACTGGCGGCGCTCGCGGCGCACAAGCGGGAGCAGGGCGCGGAGCCATGAGCGCCCCGCCCGATCCTTTTCCCGGACATGACGGCGGCGCCTGGGCGCCGGTGCCGTGCCGGGTCGCCGCGTCCTGGCCGGCGGGGCATTTCGCCGAGAACCTGGCGGTGGACGTCGCCGGCGCGGTGTTCGTCAGCCTGCACAGCCACAACCGCGTGGACCGCTACGATCCGGCCACCGGCGCCGTCCAGCCATTCGCCCACCTGCCGGCGCCGGTGACGGGGCTGGCGTTCGACGCGGCCGGGACGCTGTGGGCCACCGGCGGCACGCCGGGCCAGCCGCCCGGCCTGGTCTGGCGCATCGCGGGGGGCGAGGTCACGGATTGGGCGCAGGTCGCCAACGCGCCGCTCCTGAACGGCTGCACGCCCCATCCGGACGGGCGCACCCTGCTGGCGTGCGACAGCACGGCCGGCCGCGTGCTGGGCGTGGACATGCGGGAGCGCGGGGCCTGGTGGACCAGCGTCGCCGACGACCGCCTGCGGCCGGTGGACGCCCGGATGCCGGGCGCGAACGGGATCAAGGTGCGGGACGGCGTGCTGTGGGTGTCCGTGACGGGCCGCAATACTCTGCTGCGGGCGCCATTGCTCGCGGACGGCTCGGCCGCGCTGCTGGAAGTCGCGGCGGCCAACCTGCGGGCGGACGACTTCGCCGTTGCATCCGACGGCGCGCTGCTGATCGCTACGCACCCGGCGCACACCGTGCTGCGCCTGGCGCCGGACGGCACGCGGACGACGCTGGCCGGACCGGAGCAGGGCGCTGCCGGCAGCACCGCCTGCGCCTTCGGCCGGGCGGCTGGGGATGGGGGAACGCTTTACGTCACGACGAACGGCGGCATGACGGCGCCGTGGCGCGGGGTGGTGCAGGAGGCAAAGCTGCTGCGGCTGGAGATGGGATGATACATGCTGCCCCCTCTCCCTCCGGGAGAGGGTCGGGGTGAGGGAAGCCGCAAACGCGGTCCTCGCCGAAGGCAGCGTCGTGCTCTTTATGTCTCAGGACTGTGCCGGCCGCGTGCCGCACC
>JAABUM010001910.1_pt1 | contig 29604 bp, 21 predicted proteins | sample 5559161 | NCBI WGS metagenome assembly JAABUM01 (sample SAMN10711868, study PRJNA513369) | rock metagenome | isolation source: Antarctica rocks | place: Antarctica: Victoria Land, Siegfried Peak nord
GGCGACCTTCACCGCCGATGTGGGCGGCACCCGGACGATCTCGGTCCCCTCTCCGCAGACGCTCAACGGCACGAGCTATATGTTCGGTGCCTGGTCGGACGGCGGCGCGCAGCAGCACAACATCACGATCGGCACCGTCGACGCGACCCTCACCGCGACGATGGCCGCTCCTGCCGTGCCGACGGCCACGGCCACGGCCACGCCGTCCCCGACCGCGACGATGCAGCCTCCGACCGGTACCTCGCCCTACGCGACCGCGGTCCTCGGGACGGGCGGGTTGCAGGATTACTACCGACTCGGGGAGACGAGCGGCACGACCGTCCGTGATAGCAAGGGCACGCGGAACGGGACGATCCAGGGGGGCGTGACGCTCGGGGTGCCCGGTGCCCTCGCCGGTGACGCCGACCCGGCGATGCGCTTCGACGGCACCGGCTACGTCGATGTGCCGGGGGGGGCGGCGGGCCTCGTCGGCGGCGCGATGACGCTGGAGACGTGGGCAATCCTGCCGAATTCGCCGCCCGCCCACGGCGCGCTCGTCGGCATCCGCAACGACGCCGACGCCGACTTCTACATCCTGATGCTGGGCAACAGCAACAAGCTAGAGTGCCGTTTCCGTAACGGCGCGGGCACGAAGTTCGACCTGAACCCGACGATCACCACGGATACCTGGCACCACCTCGTGCTGGTCTACGATGGCAGCGCGACGCTCACCCTCTACGTCGACGGCGCGGTCGCCGCGAGCATGCCAGCAAACGGCACGACCGCCAACGCGACCCCGAGCCTGCGCGTGGGCAAGGACGTGAATAACAATGGGCTCGCCACCACCGTCGACGAGGTCGCCGTCTACAATGTCGCCCTGACCGCGACCCAGATCGTCGGCCATTACAACGTCGGCAAGGGCACCACGTCCACGAATCCGACGGCGACGCCGGTCCTGCCGACGCCGACGCCCGCCGCGCCGCCGGTTGCTACCCCGACGCCGGCCCCGCCGACGCCGACGCCGGTCCCGCCCACACCTATCCCGACGCCGACCAGTGTCCCCATAACGCCGATGCCTGTCCTTGCGGTTGGCCCGACCGCACCGAGCGGGCTGGCGGCGAGTCGCAACGGCTCGGCGGCCAGTCGGCGAATTTCGCTGATCTGGGTCGACAATGCGACCAATGAGGCGAGTTATGTTATCGAGCGCTCGACAGTCGCCAATTTCGCCGGTACCATTGCAAGCTTCCAGGCAGCGGCAAACGCTACCAGCTATGTCGACACGTCGGTGCAGGCGGACTGGGGCTGCGCCACCAGGCACCCACTAGCTGGGGGGACAACGCTCGACCCACCGGGGCCACCATGCTGCGTACCACCCCAGGGCGCGCATCTACCCGTACCGGCACGGCTGCTATCGCGTGGCGACCACGAATCTGGGCAGCGAAGGAAAGGATCATGGGCGACGCGGCGACGAGGAATGGGCGTACGTCCGAGGGCTGGTGGCCAGTCGGGGGGAAGGTCTTCCTTGGCTGGGGCTTGTGGCGGTGGTATCTGGCGTTGGGCCTCGCGGCCATCGGGACCTACCTGCTGGTGCCGGATGGCGCGGCCCGCAACGGGTACTACCTGTGCCTCGGTTGCTCCGCCATCGGGGCGAAGATTGTCGGCGTGCTGCGCTATCACCCGACCCCGGTACGGCCTTGGACCCTCATCATCGGGGGCGGCTTGCTGCTCGCCGCTGGCAGCGGCCTCGAAGCCCTGATCGGCGCGGGATTGTGGCCGGAGGGTCCGCTGTCGGCGGCAGCCCAAATGGTCTATCTGGGTAGCTACTTTCTCCTCGGGGGCGGGCTGGTTCTGCTTGTTCGGCGGCATACATGGGGCGCGGATCGGGCCGGTTTGCTCGATGCTTTGCTGCTCGCCGCGAGCGCGGGCCTGGTCGGCTGGCTGTTACTGAGCCCAGCCGAGGTGTTGCCCCGCCATGTGCTCGGATCGTCGTCGCCCGCGTCGCTCGCCTATCCGCTGCTGGATCTGCTGCTGCTTGCCACGGTCGCTCAACTGGCCTTGTCGCCCGCCGCGCGCACGCCCGCCGCAGCGCTCATCGGCACCGGCCTCTCCCTAGGTCTGCTCGCCGACACCATCTATGCCGCGCTCCAACTCGCCGGGGCCACACGGCCGCCTGCGGCGCTCGACGCTACCTGGCTGCTCGCCTATGTGCTCTGGGGCACCGCCGCCCTCCACCCCTCGATGCGCGAACTCACGGCGGGGGCACCGCCGACCGTCGCCCCACCTCGGTTGACGCGGCGCCGACTGGCCCTCCTGGCCACGGTGCTATTAACCGGTCCGATGGCCCTGGCGATCCAGACGGGACGTGGTGAGCGGGTCGACGTCCCCGCACTCGTCGGTGGCTCGGTGGTGTTGTGGGCCTTGGCGCTCGCGCGACTCGGCGGTCTGGTCGACCTGCTCACCACGGCGCTCGCGCGCAACGAGCGGGTTGCCGCCCGCGAGCGCACCCTACGCCGCACCACCGGGACGTTGCTGGCCGCCACCGATCGAGACGCGATCAAGCACGCGGCCCTGGAGGCGGCACTGGCCCTCCCATCGGATGGGGCGCAGGCGTGCCTGGCGCGGCGAGAAGGGACCATGCTTACCGTGGTAACCGCAGGGGGGGCGGCCACCGCGTGCACCGGGGTCACGCTCGATCTACGTGCGCTCCCCTTATCCGCCCGCGCGGCACTCCAGGGCTGCGCGCCGGTGACACTCGAGCCGACGCTGGGCGAGACCGTTTGGCACGCCTTCGGATTGGCTGCGGTCCACGAGCCGCTATTCCTCGCGCCGCTGCCAGATCGCGAGGGGCGACCGACGGTGTTGCTGGTCCATGGAGTGGGGCTGCGCGATGTCGATCTTACCGCTGGGCTGGCGATCCTGGCGGCCCAGGTCGCGCTGGCCCTGGAGCGCGCCGACCTCGCCGCGGCCCTTCAGGAGCGCCGGAGCGAGGAGCGCTTCCGCGCCTTGGTGCAGCACGCGTCGGACGTGATCGCGGTCGTCGCGACCGATGGGACTATCCGCTACGTCAGCCCGGCGATCGCCCACGTGCTCGGCTACCGCGCGGAGGAGCGGCAGGCCGCCAATGCCTTCGACCTGCTCCATCCGGACGACCACGACAAGGCGCGGGCGCTTCGGGCGACGGCGCTGGCGGGTACCGCGAGCAGCGCGCCGGTCGAGGTGCGTGTGCGCCACCGCGATGGCACCTGGCGGCACCTCGAAATCATCGCCACCGACCTGCAGGCGCACCCGGACGTCGGCGGCATTGTGCTCAACTCGCGCGATGTCACCGAGCGGCGCGCGCTCGAGGAGCGCCTGCGCCACCAGGCGCACCATGACGCCCTCACCGGCTTCGCGAATCGGACCCGGTTCTTGGAAGGTGTCGGGGCGGCATTGGCGCGGGGTCGGGCAGCGGTGCTCTTCCTCGACCTGGACCGCTTCAAGGTGGTGAACGACAGCTTGGGCCACGCCGTCGGCGACCAATTGCTCGTCGCCGTCGCCGCCCGGCTGCGGGATTGCGCGGAGTCCGGCGATCTCCTCGCCCGCCTGGGCGGGGACGAGTTCACCCTCCTGCTGGCCCCGGGGAGCGGCCTGGACGCCGCCCGTCGTCGGGCCGAGCGGGTGCTGGCTGCGCTGGCGGCGCCGCTCCCGATCGATGGTCACGCCGTTGTGGTGACGACGAGCGTCGGGATCGCCTTCGGCGAGGCGGGGTGGCGGGCGACGGACCTCCTGCGCGACGCCGATGTCGCCATGTACCAGGCCAAGCGGGCGGGGAAGGCCCGGTATGTCATCTACGACGGGAGCATGCGCGCGGCGGCGGTCATGCGGCTCGCGCTGGAGAGCGATCTGCGCCGCGCGCTTGAACGCGGCGAGCTCCGGGTGTACTACCAGCCGAAGGTGGCCCTCGCGACCGGGCGCATCGCCGGGGTCGAGGCCCTCGTCCGCTGGCAGCACCCGACGCGCGGGCTGCTCGCGCCCGGCACCTTCATCCCGCTGGCGGAAGAGACGGGGCTGATCCTGCCGCTCGGGCATCAAGTCCTGGAGGCCGCGTGCGCGCAGCTGGTCGTCTGGCGGGCGCGCTACCCCGCGTCCGGGCTGCTGCTCAGCGTGAACGTCTCGGCCCAGCAGTTCCAGCGGGGAGATCTCGCTGCGGAGGTGGCCGGGATCCTCAGGGACAGTGGTCTCGCCCCGGGGGCGCTGAAGCTGGAGCTGACCGAGAGCGTGCTCATGGAGGACGCGGCGGCGACCGGGCGGGCCATCCGCGCGCTGCGCGAGTTGGGCGTCCACCTGATGCTGGACGATTTCGGGACGGGTTACTCGTCGCTGGCCTACCTGAAGCGGCTGCCGCTCGACGCGCTCAAGATCGACCGCTCATTCGTGGCGGGCCTGGGTACCGACCCGGAGGACGCCGTGATCATCCGCGCGGTCGTGTCGCTGGCGCGGGCGCTGGACCTGCTGGTCGTGGCCGAGGGGGTGGAGACGGCGGCGCACGCGGCGACGCTCCGGGCGCTGGGGTGCGACCTCGGCCAGGGCATGCACTTCGCCGCGCCGCTCCCGCCCGACGCATTGGAAGCCCTGCTGGCGCGCGAGGCGACCGAGATCTACGCGATAGGCGATTGAGGTTGCCGCGCTTGCACGGTTGCGTCAGATGTCCGCTGGACATTGGCGTTGCATCGCTTCTTTGTTCCGAAACATGCCGATTTTGCTTCTGGTGACCCTACGCCACGGGGTGCTAGCATGGCACGGGGAATTGGCGCGGTATCCACGCCGCCACTGCACAACGGGCAACAGCGAAGCCAGCATAACGTTTCACGAAGGCACCACCCACGCTACAGAAGCATGGCGCACAGCTGCCGCCACGACGTGCGCGTACGATCACGTCGGCCCGCCAGCGCTGAGCTTGCGCCATCCTCCGGCCCGGTTGTTGGCGATGATCGCCCTGGAGAGGTCGCGTAGGGCCGACTCGTTCAGCGCCTCGCCCTGGCGGATCTGGATCGCGCGGGCAGTCTTGTTGCCCTGCCCCTGGTTGATGAGCTGCTCCGGGTCGGGGGCGATCGGATCGTAGATGAACAGGTTGACGTGGTCTTTCGTCCCGAGTAACGCGCAGATATTGCCGTTGAGCGTGAAGTACGGCTGGCGTGAACGTTTGATCGTCTCGACTACCTCCGGGTCGGCCTCATGCATCAATCCCCGCACCGTGCGGCACACCGCTTGCTGCCAGGCGGGCAATGTTGCGATGTAGTCGTCGATGCGCGGGTCTGTGTGCGGCTCGTGCATACGAATCTCCCCGAATGCGGTTGCGCCCCAAAGCGTATGACTTGCCCAGGGTAAGTATAGTGAACGGACTACGGACCCCCGCTTACCGCCGTTCGCGCTCCAGCTCGTGTAGCTTCTGCTTGATCCATTCCTGCTCTTCGTGGGTGAAGGCGTCGCGGTTGACGATCATGCGGCTGGCGATCTGACCGATGATCAGCGGGCCGATCACGAAGATCATCAGGTGCATCAGGATCACCCCCACGATCCGCCCGCCCCAGGTGTCCGGGTAGGTATCGCCGTAGCCGACGGTCATCGCGGTCACCACCGCCCACCAGAGCGCCTCGGCCAGACTCTCGTGCTCGAAGAAGGCATAGCCGAGCGCGGCGAGGAGGAGCACTCCGCTATAGAGCAGGAAGATATTCCGCATGCTGTTGAAGAAGACGATGATTCGTCCGAAGCGCATAGCTCCCCTTCGCTGACGCCGCCCGAGCGGCACCGGAGCATAACAAGCCCGCTCGCGACCGCGGAGAACGCACAGCGCCGGTCCGCGCGCCGGGCCTGTACGACAATCAACGGCGGGAGGCAGGGCGATGTCACGACCACCACCGCTTCGCCGCGAGCGCCGATATACGAAGGGTGGCCCCGGCGCTCCAGCGCGCCGGGGCCGTATTCCTGCTGCGTCGGCGATCGTGGTGCTGCGATTCAGGCGAGGCGTTCGAGGACGACGACCGGGATCTCCCGCGCGGTAACCTGCTTCCGGTACTCGTCGAAGAAGGGCATCAGCGCGGCCTGCTGATCGAAGAGGCGGGTTCGTTCCGGCTCCTGGGCGGTGTAGGCCCGCGCTCGATACGTCTCCGCGCCGACCTCCACCGTCACCTCGGGATTGGCGACGAGGTTGCGGTACCAGTCGGGGTGGGTGGGTGCGCCGCCGCGTGAGGCGATCACGGCGATCCGGTCGCCATCAAGGCTGTAGTTGAGCGGCGTGATCCGCTCCTCGCCGCTCTTCGCGCCCGTCGTCGTCAGGAGCATCATCGGGCGCCCGGCATAGCGCCCCCCGACAACGCCGGCGTTCGCGCGGAACTCCGCGATCACTGCCACGTTCTGCTGCTTCCAGCGGTTCACATCGACCATCGGTCCTCCCTTCGTATTTCAGCGTCCTGCACGGTGGGAAAACGTTGACGGGGGCGCGGTATTCCCACGCGACCCCCCGCGCCACGCTTCCCCCAGGCCCCACGGCCTCCATCCTGCGATACCCGTACCGACTACCGGCTACCGACTACTGGCTACTGGCTACTTTTTCGAGGTCTCCTATGCGGCGCTACTCACTCACCTTTGTGGTCTCCCTAGCCCTCCTCGCCCTGGCGGCGTGCGGGGTGACGCCAACCCCCACGCCCGCGCCGACCGCCACGCCGCTCCCCACGGCGACGGCGACGGCGACAGCGACCGCGACCCCGCTGCCGACCGCGACGCTTACACCGACCGCCACCCCGTCGCCGACGCCGACGCTGGTGCCGACCGCCACCCCGTCGCCGACGCCGACGCTGGTGCCGACGGCCACCCCATCGCCGACGCCGACGCGCATCCCTACCGCGACCCCTTCCCCGACATCGACGCCGACACCGACCGTAACCCCGACCGCCACACCGACCCCCTATGCGATCCGCGATTCATCGGCGCTCTGCGAGACGACGGTGCCTGGGGCTTTCCGGGACGATGGCGGCATCTGGCGAGTCGGCGACGCGGCGGGCGTGACGATCGTGGGGACGCCGACCGGCGGGTTGCTGAGTTTCGACGCGGTGACGCAGCTCTTCCTCAATAATGTCGGGGCGCAGATCACCGATTTCCACGAGACCGGGCGCACGCGCGAGAGCGATGACCGCCTCCGCATCGCCTATACCGGCAAGGTCTTCGGCGTGCCGGGCGGTGGAACGATCTACCAGCGCCAGTTCGGCCCGACGATGTGCGGGCTGATCCTCTTCGCCGCCGACGGCCAGGGGCCGCGCTACACCGCCGCGTTCGAGGAGATCATCCGCAACCTGCGGGCATTAAGGTGAGTCGTGGGTCGTGAGAAGAGAGTCGGCAGTCGGCAGAGGGAAGTCCGTAGGCCGTAGGAAATAGAGAGGTCGTCCAACTGCGCTGGTGCTATAAAAGTTAGCAACAAGACGACCTCCTTTATTTTCTCATCTCTCTCCTTCCGTTCTCTGTGCCTCTGTGCCTCCTGTTCCGCCCCCTGTTCTCCTCCCCTTAATCTCTCGTCGCTCTGCGTCTCTGCGTCTCTGCGGTGATATCCGTCCCTATACGCCGCTCCCACGCAGCAGGGTGCGCGTGAGCCGGGCGCGGGCGGGGTGGCCGACGAGCCGTGCGACGAGTTCCGCCGCGTCGAGGAGGCGGTCGAGGTCGAGGCCGGTGGCGATCCCCATCTCGGCCAGCATGAACGCGAGATCTTCGGTGGCGACGTTCCCCGAGGCCCCAGGCGCATAGGGGCAGCCACCGAGCCCGCCGATCGAGGCATCGAAGCGGCGGATACCGGCGTCGAGCGCGGCGACCACATTGGCGAGTGCCAGCCCGCGCGTGTCGTGGAAGTGTGCCGCGAACGTGACCGCTGGCAGGGCGGCGCGCGCCTGCATGAAGAGCTCCGCGACCTGACGTGGGTTAGCGACGCCGATCGTGTCGGAGAGGGTGATGTCCGCGATCCCCGCCGCCGCGATCCGCTCGGCCACGCTCAGCACCTGGGCGATCGGCGGGACGCCATCGAACGGGCAGCCGAACGCGGTAGAGATGTTGGCGCGGACTCGTATGTCGTCCGCCAGCCCGCGTGCCGCGATCGGCGCGAAGCTCGCCAGCACCTCCGCGACCGCGCGATTGAGATTGGCGCGGCAATGCCCCTCGGTCGCGGAGACGACGAGTGCCACCTCGCGCGCGCCCGCCGCCAGCGCGCGGTCGTAGCCGCGATTGTTGGGGATCAGCCCACCGTAGATCACGGCGGGGTCGGGGGGCAGCGCGGCCAGCACCGCCTCCGCATCGGCGAGGCGCGGGATCCAACGTGGCGAGACGAACGAGGTCGCCTCGAAGTGGCGCAGCCCCGCCGCGCGCAACGCCGCCAGCAAGGCGACCTTGTCCGGCGTGGCGACGGTCGCGGCCTCGTTCTGCAGGCCATCACGCGGGCCGACCTCCACGATCTCCACCGCATCCGGGAAGTGCATTGGCGTGTCTCCTGAGCGAGTCGTCGGTCGTCGGTTATCAGTCGTCAGTCGTCAGTCGTCAGTCGTCAGTGGGCGAGTGGGCGAGTGGTGTAGCTCAACTAACTGTTCTTCCTCTCTCTTCCGTCCACTGTGTCTTTGTGTCTCCTGTTCCGTCTCTTCTCCTCTCGTCGCCCTGCGTCTCTGCGTCGCTGCGGTGATCCCCCCGCTCAGATCGCCCCCGCTTGCGCCAGCCGCGCGCGCTCCGCCGCATCGAGGCCGAGGAGATCGCCGTAGACCGCGTCGTTATGCGAGCCGGGTGCGCCCCCGTACCAGGCGACCGCGCCGGGGGTAACGGAGAGCTTGGGGACGAGACCGGGCATCTTCACCGGTCCGATGCCGTCGATCTCCGCCTCCAGGATCATCGCGCGCGCGGCGTACTGCGGGTCCGCCACGATGTCCGCGACCGAGTAGATCAGGCCGACCGGCACGTTCGCCGCGTCGAGGAGCGTCAGGCATTCGCGCGCGGTGCGCCCACGGGTCCAATCCTCGATCAGCCCGTCGAGTGCGGCGGCGTGCCCGGCACGATCGGTGTTGGTGCGGTAGCGCGGGTCGTCCGCCAGCGCCGGATGACCGATCGCGATCATCAGGCGGCGGAAGATCGGGTCGCTGTTGCCGCCGATCACCACGTAGCTCTCATCACCGGTGCGGTAGGTGTTGCTGGGGACGATGCCGGGGAGGGCGCTGCCGGTCCGCTCGCGGACGATCCCGGCCACGTCGAACTCCGGCAGCATCGACTCCATCAGGCTGAAGACCGCCTCGTAGAGGGCGACATCCACCACCTGCCCGACGCCGAGGCCGCGCACATCCCGCGCGTAGACCGCCATCAACGCCCCGACGACCGCGTAGAGGGCGGCCAGCGAGTCGCCGAAGCTGATCCCGGCGCGGACCGGCGGGCCGTCCGGCGCGCCGGTGACGTAGCGGATGCCGCCCATCGACTCGCCGATGGTCCCGAAGCCCGGTTTGTCGTGCACGGGGCCGGTCTGCCCGTACCCCGAGACGCGCACCAGGATCAGGCGCGGATTGATCGCGTGCAGCACGTCCCAGCCGAGGCCGAGGCGTTCCAGCAGGCCGGGGCGGAAGTTCTCGACGACGATGTCGCACGCCGCGACCAGGCGCTTGGCGAGCGCGAGGCCATCCGGGTGCTTCAGGTCGAGGGTGATGAGCTGCTTGTTGCGCGCCTGGACTGCCCACCAGAGGGAGGTGCCGGTGCGCGGGTCCACGTAGCGCCAGGAGCGCAGCGGGTCCGGCGCGCCGGGTGCCTCCACCTTGATCACCTCGGCCCCGAACTCGGCCATCAGCCGGGTCGCGAACGGCCCGGCGATCAGGGTGCCGAGTTCGAGGACGCGCAGCCCCGCCAGCGGTTGTGCGCCGCGCGCGAACTCCTGCGGTCCCGGCGGCGTCGCGTCGTCGGCCATCACCCTGCCCGCCCTCCCCACGCTCGCCGTCAGCGCCACGCGGCGGTCGGCTATCGCGCCGTATGGTAGCACCCGCCGCCTCCTCGTGCGGCGGGGCGGCGGGTGCGGCGCGGTGGGGTGAGGCCGGTCGATCGTCCGCGCCCCAGCGCGCCGCCGCTGCCGGGGGGCCGTTCATCGGCGCCGACCAGGGCGATGCGCGGGACAGGATGCAGGCGTGGCCGGGTAACAAGAATTATTGCCGACGCACCGGCGGTTCGAGCAGGGAGCCATGCAGGCCGTCCGCATACGTGGAAGGCCGGGGCGGGGCGGTCCAATATGCCCCGCGCGCGCCATTCCTTAACCCCTGCGCCGCTCAGCGGTAACTCGATCCGCCGTCGACGCGCAGCGTCTGGCCGGTCATGAAATCGCTATCGGGCGAGGCCAGGAAGATCAGTGCGCCGAGGAGATCGTCGAAGGTGGGGCGGTGATCGAGCGCTTGCCCCGAGATCTCCCGCTGCGGTGCCAGGCTCATGTCCGGTACGGGGCCGTGGGCGAGCGCGTTGACGTTCACCCCGAACCCGCCCAGTTCGCTGGCGATGCCGCGCGTCAATCCGACGATGGCCCCCATCGAGGCGACGATGGGCAGGGTATTGGGCTCACCCAGATCGAAGGCGGTCGAGACGATGTTGATGATCTTGCCCGACCGCTGTGCCCGGAGCGTCGCCGCCGCCGCCTTACAACTCAGGAATATGCCACGTACGTTGGCCGCGAGCTGGGCGTCCCACTCCTCCACCGGAACTTCGTCGAAAGGGCGCGGCAGTGGTTGTGGGGGGAGCATAGGCTTATTGACCAGGATGTCGAGTCGCCCATAGCGGACGAGCGTTCCGCGCATCAGTGCCCGGACGCTCGTTTCGTCGGTCATGTCGGTGCTGATACTCGTCGCGTCGCCCCCCGCCGCGCGCACCTCGGCGGCGATCGCATCGCTCTTCGTGTGCTGGGGCTCGGCGATGACCACGCACGCCCCCTCGCGTGCCAGGGCCAGGGCGCAGAGACGCCCCAGCCCGGCGACATCCCCGGTCACGATCGCCACGCGCTCTGCCAGTCGCATGTTGCGCCTTTCCTCGTAAAGGAATTGAACGAATGATGGGGGAAGGTGTGACGCGCAGGATAGTACAGGCTTTCCGCTGCTCCTGCCGCTGCACACCGCATCACCTGGCGCTGCGATCGATGCACCGGTGGGCAGAAATACGGCGCTATCCGGTGGGCGACAGCCGGGAAATCGAGCGAATAGTCTTACCAATCGTAGGACAACACGGCTTTTTCGTAGCATCGCTCTGAGCATAATCCATGCCCCGAGCGGCGACATGCCGAACCGCGTCGCGCGCGACCTGGGTGCCACGCGCGGGACTAATAGATTGTGGCTTGCGAGTATACAATTGTGCCATAATAGTGTCGCTGTACAGGGTGATGCCGCGTACAGCGTGTGACCCCTTTCTCTATGGTGTGGTTATCGCACCGAGCGAGGCATTGCTATGACGAATTCGGAATACCAGCGGGCCGCCGCCTCGTACGGGAGCGAGGGCGGCGGCCCATCTTTTCATCTCGCACGCGCGCACGAACTCCTGGCGGTGGTCACGCTCGATGGGCAGATCGTACGTACCAGCGCGGCGTGGGCCGCGGTGCTCGGTCTCGATGACGCCACGCTGCTGGCGGGGGGGTGGCTCGGCCTCATCCACGCGGATGATAGGGCGGTGCTGCACGAGGCGCGCGCCGCCCTGCGCACGACCGGCACGCTCGATGGGGTGGAGTTGCGGCTCGCTTGCGGGGCGTACGCGTATCGCTGGTTTTCCTTGCGTGCGACCCTCGATCCCGATGGTGTGACCGCCTCGGTCGTCGCGCAGGACATCACCGCGCGTAAATCCGCGGCCGTGTCGCCGCGCGAGCGCCAACTGCTCGACGCGATGTCGGTGGCGGTGATCGTGACCGATTTGCAAGGGACGATCCTCTACTGGAATGCCTACGCGACCAGTCTGTACGGGTGGACGGTGGCGGAGGCGCAGGGGCAGTTAGTCGGTGCGCTGACAGTCCATAGTATCGATCCGGGCCTACGCAAGGAGATCTGGCAGGCTCTGCGCGCGGGGGAGTCGCGGTCCCAACAGTTCCTGGCGCAGCGCAAGGATGGCTCGGTCTTCCTGGCCCAGGTGCATAATAGCCCCCTGCTCGATGATTCCGGGCAGCTGATCGGGATCGTGGGCAGCTCGATCGATATCAGCGAGGGGCACGCGGCACAACTCGCGCTACGCGACAGCGAGCGCGAACACCGGCAACTGCTCGAACAGGCGGCAGACGCTATCTTCATCTTCGATACTACCGGCAAGTTCGACTGGGTCAATACCCGCGCCACGGTGCTGACCGGCTACACCGCCGAAGAGCTGCTCAGGCGGCAGATCGGCGACATCATGCCCGCCGACGAGGCCGAGAAAGTGGCCGCACGGATCGCCTCGCTCAAGGACGGGGCGCGGACGCGCGAGCGCCTGATTAAGCGGCGAGACGGACGCCTCCTCTCTTGCGAGGTGAGTGCCACCCTCCTCTCGGATGGCCGCGTGCAGGTGATCATCCGCGATGTGAGCGAACGCCGCGCGGCGGAGGCGGCGCTGCGCGAGCGCGACGAGCGTTTCCGCCTGATCGCACAGGCCACCAACGATGCGATCTGGGATCTCGATGTCGCGAGCGGGCGTCTCTGGTGGAATGAGGGCGTTCAGACCCTCTTCGGCTATACGCCGACACAGATCGGCCCCGATCTCGATTGGTGGATCGCGCACCTGGACGATCGCGACCGCGACCGCGTGAGCGGCACGTTCCACGCGGCGCTCGCCGGACCCGGGGAGACCTGGACCGAGCAATACCGCTTTCGCCGCGCCGATGGCTCGACCGCAACGGTGCTCGATCGCGGGTTCATCCTGCGCGATGCTCTTGGCCTGGCGGTGCGCGTCCTCGGCTCGATGCAGGACATCACCGCGCGACAGGAGTCGGAAGAGGCGCTGCGCGCCGCCCACGCGCGGGAACAGGCGTTGCGTGCGGAGGCCGAGCAGCGCCTCGCCGAACTCGAGGCGATCATCGACAGCATCCCCGACGCGGTCTACATCGGCGATGCGACCCGGATCACCCGTGCGAACGCCGCCGCGCTGCGGATGCTGGGGCAGCGCAGCGTGGCGGCGTTGAGCGAGAACTATCACCAGATCAATGAACTCTTACAGACACGCTATGTCGACTCTGGTGTGCGCGTTCCGCCGGGCCAGTCGGTGTTCGCCACGGCGCTGACCGGGCGACCGCGCATCCGCGAGGTCGTGATCCGCGATCGGGCGACCGGCGCGGACCGAGTGATCCGGTGCGCGTCGGCCCCGGTGCGCGTCGGCGGGCAGATCATCGGGGCGGTGGCGGTGAATACCGATATCACCATCCATAAGCTGAATGAGCAGGCGTTGTTAGCGAGCCAGGCGCTCCTCTCGGAGGCGCAACGGCTCGCCCACCTGGGGAGCTGGGAGTTCGACCACGATGGCGGCACCCTGCGCTTCTCCGACGAGTTGTACCGGATCATGGGCCACGATCCCCAGTCGTTCACGCCAACCACGGAGAAGATGCTCGCCACGATACACGACGATGATCGCGAGCGGGTGCGGCAGCTCTTCCGCGACAGCGTGGAGGACGCGACCCCGAGCGAGGTCGATTTCCGCGTCGTTCGCCCCGATGGCGAGATTCGGACCATCTACCAGCGCGCGGAGAGCCTGCGCGACGACACCGGGCGGCTGACGAAGCGGGTCGGGATCATGCAGGATGTGACCGAGCAGCGCACGCTGGAGGCGCAACTCCGGCATCAGGCGTTCCACGACCCGCTCACCGGGTTGCCGAACCGCGCGCTGTTCGCCGATCGGCTGGGGCACGCCCTCGCCCGCGCGCGCCGCACACCGGGCGGGTGCGCCGTCTTCTTCCTCGACCTCGATCGCTTCAAGACGGTTAACGACAGCCTCGGTCACGCCGTCGGGGACCAGTTGCTGATCGCGGTGGCGGCCCGTTTGCGAGGCGAGTTGCGCGACGGCGATACGCTGGCGCGGCTCGGTGGCGACGAATTCGCGGTTCTGCTCGCCGAGCGGGCCGATCTGGCGGAGGCGACGCGGATCGCGGCGCGGCTGTGCGACGGGATGCAGGCCCCGATCGTCATCGACGGGCGCGAATTGGAGGTGACAATCAGTGTCGGCATTGCCTTCAGCACGCCAGCGGAGTCGACGCCGACGGATCTCCTCCGCTTCGCCGACATGGCGCTGTACCAGGCGAAGGCGGAGGGCGGGGACGGCTGGCAGGTCTTCTCGCCGGGGTTGAACGAGCAGGCCGTGTCGCGGCTGGAGCTGGAACACGATTTACGGCGGGCACTCGAGCGGGATGAACTCGAAGTCTACTATCAGCCGAAGGTCGAGCTCCTCTCGGGGCGGATCGCGGCGCTGGAAGCGCTACTGCGCTGGCGGCACCCCGTCCGCGGTCTGTTGCTGCCAGGCGAGTTCATCCCGCTCGCCGAGGAGACCGGGCTGATCGTGCCGCTGGGCCGTTTCGTCCTGCGGCATGCCTGCCACCAACTGCGGGATTGGCAACGCCGCTACCCGGAGATCGCCACCCCGCTGGTGGCGGTGAACCTCTCGCCGCGCGAGTTCCGGCAGCCCGATCTGGTGGCGGTGGTCGCGGTCGCCCTCGCCGAGGCGGGGCTTGCGCCGGAACAGCTGACGCTGGAGATCACCGAGACGGTGGCGATGGAGCAGCTGGAGGAGTCGATCGTGACGCTCGGCGCGCTACGCGATCTCGGCGTGCGCCTGGCGATCGATGACTTCGGCACCGGGTACTCCTCCCTGGCCTACCTCCAGCAGTTGCCCGTACAGGTCTTGAAGATCGACCGCGCCTTCGCGCCGGATGGCGAGCGCAACCGGGCGATCGTCCAGGCGATCGCCGCCCTGGCGTATAGCCTGAATCTGGAGGTGACGGCGGAGGGGCTGGAAACGGCCGAACAGACCGCCTGGGCGCGCGCGGTCGGCTGCAACCTGGGGCAGGGCTACTACTTCTCGCCGGCGCTGCGGGCGGTGCAGATCGAGGCCCTCTGGGAACGCGGGCTGCGCTACGACCTGCCGGTCGTGTCCGACGCGGTCACACCCGTTCAACTCGATCGCTCGGTCAGGCCATTGCGGCAGGGCGATGGCCTCGCGAGTCGTTGAGCGCGCGGACAGGGGATGGCACGGGCGCTGACGGCGGAATGTGGGCGGCGGGCGCTGACGGCGGGGGCGGTCGTGCTGGCGTTGCATACGATGGCGATGATGCGCGGGGCGATCGCCCGCTACGCCAGTATGGGCTTCGTGCGCGACCCGGAACACGATTTCAGCCCCGCGCCGGAAATCCTGGTGCGCGCGTATCGCCTCGCGCTCGCTGCGCCCTCGTCCGAGGCGCGAGCGTGATTGTGCCGCGCCGCTCGTTACCCACGCCGAGGTTCCGCCGTATCTTTGATAATCGTGGCGTGCGGGGCTGCCTATGGGCGTCATTGATGCTACGATTACAGTGCTAGACAAGCGCTGGCAGCCCGGCCACCGGGCACCGATATGGCGTGGCTGATCTGGGAAGGATGGAGCGGTCGGCATGGATCCCGAGCAACCGGCGAAACGGATGCCCCGTATCGTTACGGGACGGCAACGAACTGAGGCATCCCCCACCGAACCGTCAGACGACGTCGAGGCCCATACCCCCGCGTCCGCACCGCCCGAGCGGCCCGCCGCGGTGGGCTACCATGCGGGGGCGGAGCTGCCCGCCGGGGATGCCGATGGTGGCGAGCCGGTGTTGGGAGAAGGGGAGGGCCGCTCCTGGGAGCGCCCGCAGTTGCGCGGCAGCCACCCGGGCGACCGCTACGTGCGGGTGATCCACCATGCCCCGGCGAATCGTCCGGGCGTGCGTCGCGCCCCGGTCTGTGGTCCGGCCCTGCCGCCGCGCAGCGCGAGCCCCTTCGTGAACTGGCTCTTGCAGGGGCAGGTCAAGGAGATCGACGCCCCCTACGAGCGCCCGCACGCCGCGCATACGCATCCCTGGTGGAAGGTGATGTGCCTCACCGGGGTCGATTATTTCTCCACGCTCGGCTACCAGCCGGGGATCGCGGCGCTGGCCGCCGGGCCGCTCGCACCGATCGCCACGCTGGTGCTGGTGCTGATCACCCTCTTCGGCGCGCTGCCGATGTACGGGCGCGTGGCGCGCGAGAGCCCGCACGGCGACGGCTCGATCTCGATGCTCGAACGGCTCCTGCCGTGGTGGCAGGGCAAGCTCTTCGTCCTGGCGCTGCTCGGTTTCGTGGCGACCGGCTTCGTGATCACCATCACCCTCTCCGCCGCCGACGCCTCCGCCCACCTGATCGAGAACCCGTACACCCCGTTCCTGTATGGCCTGGAGGTGCCGCTGACCCTGGCGCTGATCGCGCTGCTCGGTGCGGTCTTCCTCAAGGGGTTCAGCGAGGCGATCGGCATCGCGGTTGGGATCGTGGCGGTCTATCTCACGCTCAATCTGGTGGTGATCGGCGCCGGCCTCGCCACGATCGTGCGCGAGCCGCAGCTCCTGGGCGCGTGGCGCACCGGGCTCGCGCACGCCTACAGCAACCCCTTGCTGATGATCGGCGCGGCGCTGCTCCTCTTCCCCAAGTTGGCGCTCGGCCTCTCCGGCTTCGAGACCGGGGTCGTGGTGATGCCGCTGATCAAGGGTGACCCGAGCGACACCGAGGCGGCCCCCGAAGGGCGCATCCGTAATGCGCGCAAGCTGCTCGCCGCCGCCGCCCTGATCATGAGCGTGCTGCTGAGCACCAGCAGCATCGTGACGACCGTGCTGATCCCGGCGGACGCCTTCCTGCCCGGTGGCCCGGCCAATGGCCGGGCGCTGGCTTACTTCGCCCACGAACGGCTCGGCAACCTCTTCGGCACCGTCTATGACCTGAGCACTGTCATGATCCTCTGGTTCGCCGGCGCCTCCGCGATGGCCGGGCTGCTGAACATCGTGCCGCGCTATCTGCCGCGTTACGGGATGGCCCCCGACTGGGCGCGCGCGACGCGCCCGCTGGTCCTGCTGTTCACCGCGATCTGCTTCATCGTCACGATCATCTTCAAGGCCAGCGTGGATGCCCAGGCGGCCGCATACGCGACCGGCGTGCTGGCGCTGATGACCTCGGCGACGATCGCGGTCACCCTCTCGGCGATCCGGCGGCACCGGCTCGGGGCCAGCATCGGCTTCGGGGTCGTCGCGGTGATCTTCGTCTACACCACGGCGGTCGTGCTGCTCGGGCAACCGGTCGGCCTGAAGATCGCCGGGGTCTTCATCGCCGCGATCATCCTCTTCTCGCTGATCTCGCGCGTCTGGCGCACGACCGAGCTGCGGGTGACCCAGATCACCGTGGACGAGACGGCGCGACGCTTCATCGCCCAGGCGGCGGGCGACCAGGATATCCACATCATCGCCAACCACCCGGATGAGCGGAACGCGCGCGAGTATCTGCTGAAGGATCGGGAGCAGCGCGAGGACAACAACATCCCACACGGTGCGACGGTCCTCTTCCTGGAGGTCGCCGTGCGTGATGCCTCCGACTTCGCGCCGATCCTGCACATCCGGGGCGAAGAGATCGGGGGCTATCAGGTGCTGCGCGCCGAGGGGGCGTCGGTGCCGAACGCCATCGCCGCCTTCCTGCTCTGGCTGCGCGATACCACCGGCACGCGCCCGCACGTCTATTTCGGCTGGACCGAGGGGAACCCGTTCAAGTTCCTCGCGCGCTACATCCTCTTCGGCGAGGGGGACATCGCCCCGCTGACCCACGAGGTGCTCCGCAAGGCCGAGCGCGACCGCACACGCCGTCCGGCGGTGCATGTAGGGTAGGTGGGGGAGCCACCGCGGAGACACAGAGGCGCAGGGGGGCGGCACGGCGAACGTGCCGCCCCCCCGCTGTACTTATCGGCGCGCACTTGCGCCAGCGGTGGCCCCTGCGCTGTAGAAGAGGTCGTTGCACAGCCGCATAGCTGCGGGCGGTGGCACCAGTATCCGCTGCACGATCCGGGGCTGTGCAATGACTGCTGAGGTTCCCGCCGTTTCTTCCTGTTCGATGTGGCTTTGCCTGCGGTACGAAGCGGCGCTATCCAGGGCCCGACCATAGCCAGAATGGACGGTGGTATCGGCGTTTTCGCGGGAACATGCTAGCCCGCATGGCTACCGGTACGTACTCCCCTGGTCAGTGGAAGGTGCCGAGTACGCGGTGAGTGTGTCCGGTATTGTCCGTGCAATCAGCACCTTGCAGCGTGGCGATGGATCTGGTCGTCGTTCCGACGCTGTGCGGGACAATTATCCCTGCGCGGGGGCCAGGTGGCCCGCGCATTTCGGGCCGCCGAGGGAGGCCGATTGGCGGGTCGAATCTCCCGCTGCCGGGGTATCGGAATAGGCCGTCTCCGAAGGTACCAACAACCTATGTCGGCTCGATGGGCGAAAAGGTATGCTGTGTGCAGTGAACAGCGAGGCCGAGGAAAGCGATGCACGGTCCTCGCCGCTCGCCGACACACAATTGAACATCAGCGGAAGCGATGACGCCCGTCCCAGTATGTGGACACCTTAGGACGGGTTGAGCTAGTGGTGTAACCGGCCGCACTCCATTTCCTTGCCCCGCTTCAGGGACAGGGGTGGCCCGCTGATGACTTCGGAAAGGAGGCAGCAGTCGGGCTATTCCTCGTGATCCATGCAGTGATTTGAAATTCGGCAAGAGTGGAGAGTACACCAGATGAAGACTGTACAGATGGGCCCCGTGACCACCCTGAAGCAGCGTGCCGCCCGCTTCGGCATCGGCCTCGGCCTCGCCGCGACGCTGGCCCTCGGCGCCGTGATGCCCGCACTGGCCGCCGATCCGGGCCTGACGATCACCGGAACGCCCGTCAGCGCGACCGCCGGTACGCTCTCCTACGTCGTCGATAGCGGGAGTTCCGGCCCCGCCGCCGCGATCACACTCGATGGTAAGGCCCATAGCATCGCGATCGCGGTGCCGGTCCACGCGGTCGATCACTCCGGCGACGATGCGGGCTGGAACACCACCTTCTCGCTCTCCACCTTCAAGACCAGCGGCAATGTGCAGCTGGGCGAAGGTGCCCTGAGCGTCACCGCAGCGACCAGCGCCGCCTGCGATACCACGGCGAGCCAGGTCTGCTCGAACACCGATGCCGCCGTGATCAATGGCGTGGCCCCGACCACCTACACGACCGGCGGCACGCTGAAGGTGTTCTCCTCCGATGCGGGCACCCATGCCTCCGGGATCGGGATGGGCCAGTATGACTACGCCACCACCCTCACCCTCGCCGTGCCATCGACGGCCAGGGCGGGCACCTATGCGAGCACGCTGACCGTCACGGCGGTCACCGCGCCGTAACTCCCGAGTTGGCGCTACCCGGCCCCGGCGCGTATCGGCGCGCCGGGGCCAGGGCTGTCCGGCGCGTCGCCCGTTCGCTGTTCTTGCCGGGTGCCCGTCGCGTTGTAATGAGGAGTCGATATCACCATGCTCCGGTATGTCCGTTATTGCTGCACGCTGGCGCTGGCGCTCCTGCTCTGCGCCTTCTTCGGCGGGAGGGCCACCGCCGCGAGCGCGGACGGCCCCACCTTTTCGCTGCGACCGGCACAGAGCGACCCCGCGCGCCCGGCCACGAAGGGCTATTTCATCCTGGATACGACGCCGGGTCGGGTCATCGATGACAAGGTTGTGGTGATCAACAGCGGGATAACGGCGGGCACGGTGCGCCTCTTCGCGGTCGATGCGGTGACGGGGCAGAACGGCGGGGCCAGCTTCCCCGATGACGCCGCGCCGCGCCGGGACGTGGGGAATTGGATCCGGCTCGATCGCGCGGAGCTGACATTGCAGCCCGGTGAGGAGCAGACGGTCGCCTTCACGGTCATCGTCCCCGCCGATGCGACCGCCGGTCAGCACCTCGGTGGGTTGGTCGCGCTCGATACGATGGTCAAGCCGGGCGCGGCTGGCACCCTGCGGATCGATACGCAGAACCGCATGGTCACGGCGGTGCAGGTCAATCTGCCCGGGCAGGCGGTCGAGCAACTGACGGTAGGCGGCGTGAGCACGGGGGGGCCGGAAGGCAAACAACTCCTCCTGCTCGATCTCCGCAATGCGGGGAATACCATGATCAAGCCCGTCGGCAGCCTTGTGGTCACCGATGCTGGCGGCGCTACCGTGCAGGATCTGCCGCTCAAGCTCGATACCTTCTTGCCGGGTGATGCGATCCAGTATCCGGTCGCCGTGCAGCGGCAGGCGCTTGGCACGGGGCAGTATCACGCGAAGGTCGGCCTCACCTACGGCACGAACGGCGTCACGCGCTATGAAGGCGACTTCAGCATCACCGCAGCGCAGGTCGCGCAGGTCTTCCCGTCATCCGCGCCGCTGGCCCCGCCGCCGGTCGCCGCCAATGGCGCCGCTGCGGTCCCGTCGACGACCATCACCACCACCCCGGCGCAATGGCCGCTCTTTGCGGGTGGTGCGGTGCTCCTGGTGCTCGCCCTGGCGGGCGGCATCGCCCTCGGGCGGCGCGGTCGCCCGACCACTGCGGCGAAGTAGGCTATCGGAGTGGGGGGACGACGCGCCATGCCACGATCGCTGCTGCCTTCGCCGCTGCAATACTGCCTGATCGCGGCGCTGTTCGCGCTCTTGCTGGGAGGGCTGCTCGTGCCCGTCAGCAATGCCCGGGCCGGGGCGCTCGCCGCGCCGCTGGCGGGCACGCCGGTGGCGAAAGGCACGCCGGTGGTGTCGCGCCCGGCCCCGCCCGCACCAGCCGCCCCGCCGCCCGCGAGCGCCCCCGCACCGGCGACGGCACCGGCGACGGCACCGGCGACGACGCCGGTGCGAGCGGGTGGCCCACCGGTCGCCACCCCGGCCACCAGCGGGACCGTGATCGCGGCGACACCGGCCCTCCCACGCCTGCCGGGCACCCGCCTGCCGACCGCGACGCCGACCAGGACGCCGACCGGGAACGTCAGCGCCGCCGTCGCGCGTGATCTGAGCCCGCTGTCCTTCACGCTGAATGGCCGCGAGCAGATCGCGCAGACCACGCTGGTCGTCGCGGTGAGCGACGCCGCCCCGGCGACGTGGCAACCTGGCTGGACCCTATCCCTCTCGGTGGCGCAATTCCGCGTCGCCGAGAATCCGTCGCGATCACTGCCCACCGCTGCGGTCACGCTGCTGGGCGTGACGGTGACGTGTGTCGCCGGTGCCGAGTGCAGCATGCCGGAGAACACCGTCGCCTATCCGCTGGTCATGCCCGCTGGTGTGGGGGTGCCGATCTACGCCGCCGCGCCGGGCAGCGGCAGCGGGCGGTTCACGATCACCCCGACCTTCGCGGTGAAAGTGCCGGGCAACGCCTTCGCCGGGAGTTACACCACGACGATCGCGGTGGACATCGCGCGCTGAGGCAGAGCGGCGGGTCTGGTCCGGTGCCGTGGGCCACGGCGATAGCAGCGTGCATGAATCGGCGGCGGGTCCCACTGGAACGGGGCACGCCGCTGTTTTGCGCGGGTGCCAGGGATGCGGAGGGTGACCCCGGTGGGACTCGAACCCACACTGCCGAAGCAAAGGGATTGAGTGTGCCTTTCACCAGCTTTTGCAACTGGGGCTTAAGTTGGTACTTTACGGGGCCAGAACCTTTGGCTATGCCAACCCAGTTCATGAGCCCGAGTCCCACGAACGTGTCGTCGGGGTGAGGCTCAATCCCATCTACGGGGCGAAAATAGTACCAGTCCCATAGGGACGTTTCGCGGGGCTGGTCGATCTCCTCGCCACCCGCCGTGATAAGCACGACTAGCTGTGATCGAACCGATGGTTGTCTGTGCTGCTCCTTCGCCAATGCGGAGAGAAGGAAGCCCCCGGTCCGGGACACCGCGCCACCCCATCTAATTGTCGCAGCCAGCGCCGGGGTTGACGGACCCGGCTGCTGCCCACCTTTGGCCCCGCGTAGGAGCACGCGCCGGGAAGGTCGCGCGCCGGGGCGCTTGTCCCATACGGGGCCGCATGTTATCCTGCGGGCTTCTGGACAAGGGAGTGCTGACTGTGAGGCGAGGCATGTGGCGCCGGGTCCTGCCTCATCGCGCATGCGTCGGCGCTGTGGCGATCGGAGACCCGGCGAAAGCCTACGTGGGGAGCGTGATGATGCGTGGTGTGGCGATAGTCCGGCAGGGCGGGCGGCGCGGGCTGTTGATGCTCCTGGCGACGATGCTAGTGCTGGCGGGGCTGCTCATCCCCGGTGTGGGGGGCGACCGCGTGGCCCTGGCGGCAGGGTGCGTGGTGACGAACACGAACGACGCGGGGGCGGGGAGCCTGCGTGCGGCACTGGGTAATACCGACGGCTTCGCCAACTGCGACGCCATCACCTTCGGGGCGGGGGTGACCGGCACGATCACCCTGCAGAGCAATCTGCCGGCCGTGACGCGCACTGTGGTCGTGACCGGGCCGGGGGCGGCCAAGCTCACTATCAACCGCGACACCTTTAACGGCACTATCTTCACGGTGGGGGTCGGGGGCGACCTGACGCTGACCGGGCTAACGCTGTTCAAGGCGAATATCGCCGTCGCGCTCGCCAGCGGCGGCCGTGCGACGGTGACGGAGAGCACGTTCGACCAGATTAACAACGCCCTGCGCTTCACCGGCGGCGGCACGGCGACGGTGACGGGCAGCACCATCACCGGGGCCCAATACGGCCTGTACTTCAGCGGCGGCGGCGCGGCGACGGTGACCAGCAGCACCTTCGTCCAGAACGGCCCCGGCCTGTACTTCGCCGGTGGCGGCACGGCAACGGTGGCGAACAGCACGTTCAGCAATCACGAAAGCGGCCTGTATTTCGACCAGGGCGGGACGGCGACGGTGACGGGCAGCACCTTCGTCAACAACGGTCCCGTCCTTGACTTTGCGGGTGGCGGCACGGCGACCGTGGCGAACAGCACGTTTGACAGCAACCGCGTCGGCCTGCGCTTCGCCGACGGCGGCACGGCGACGGTGACGAACAGCACCCTCAGGGGTAACGAAACCGGCCTGGAATTCTCGAACGGCGGCGCGGCGACGCTGGCGAATACCTTGCTGATGAAGGGGGGCAAGCCCAATTGCCCCTCCGGCGGCGTCACCAACGCCACCAGCAACCTGGCGGACGACGCTACCTGCTTCGCCGACGGCAGCGCCGGCGGCACCAGCACGGTCGCCGCCGCCGGCCTCGGCCTCGACCCGGCCGGCCTGGCGGACAACGGCGGGGCGACGCGGACCGTCGCCCTGCTCCCCGGCAGCCCGGCCGTCAACGCCGGGGATGCCGCCGCCTGCGCCGCAGCCCCGGTCGGCGGGGTGGACCAGCGCGGCGTGGCCCGCCCGCAAGGGGCGCGCTGCGACGTTGGGGCCTATGAACTGGCGCCGGTGCCGACCACGCTGGCCGTCGCGCCCACGGGCGGGACTTACGGCGGCGAGACGACGCTGGCCGCCACCCTCGCCCAGCCGGGTCCGGCCTCGGTGGTGACGGGACGTGTCGTCGCCTTCGCCCTCGACGGCGCGCCCGTCTGCGACAACGCCGCCGGGGGTTACCCCGCGCCCTGCCCGGCCACCGACGCGTGGGGGGTGGCGACGCTCGCGGTGACCCTGGGCACCCGCCCCGCAGGCACGTATCCCGGGGTGGTGGGGGCGCGCTTCGCCGGGGACGCCACCTACGCGGCGAGCGGCGCGTCCGGTCCGCTGACGGTGACCCGGGCCACCCAGACCATCGCCTTCCCGTCGCCGCCCGACCACGCCTACGGCGACCCGCCCTTCACTGTCGACGCGACGGCCTCCTCGGGCCTGCCGGTGCGCTTCACCGCCGGGCCGGCGGGCGTCTGCGCCGCCTCGGGCGTGGACGGCGGCACCATCGCCCTTACCGGACCGGGGGCCTGCACCGTCGTCGCCCACCAGGCGGGCGACGCCAACTTCCTGCCCGCCCCCGATGTGGCCCGCACCCTCGGGGTGCCCCTCACCGTGACGGTCCGGGGGCCGGGCGACGTCAGCCCCGCCTCCGGCTTCTATGTCCCCGGCACCCCGGTCACCCTACAGGCCAGCCCGGCGGCAGGGGGCATCTTCCTCGGCTGGGCCGTGGACGGTCGACCGCGCGGCTGGGCCGCCGCCCTCACTGTGACCATGGACGGCCCCCACAGCGTCGTGGCCACGTTCGCCCCCCGCCCGGGCTTCACCGATGTGTCGCCGGGCGACCCGGCGTATGTCGCCGCCACCCAGCTCGCCGCCCGTGGCATCGTCAAGGGCTACGGGGATGGGCGCTACGGCCCGGGCGACCCGGTGCTGCGCGCGCAGTTCGCCGCCATGCTGGTGCGGGCCTTCGACTGGTCGGGTGAGGATCACGGGGCCAGCGCCTTCGCCGACCTGGGCGAGCTGGACCCGGAGCTGCGGCGGGCGGTGGGCACTTTGGCCTTCCACGGGGTGCTGCGGGGTTATGGCGACGGCACCTATCGCCCGACCGAGCCGCTGCTCCACATCCAGGCGGTGCTGGCCGTCAGCCGGGGGCTGGTGGCCGTGGGATTGTGGGCACCGGCGACCGCCGACGACCCGGCCATCTACCCGAACCTGGTGGGGCTGACCCCGGCCGACCGGCTGGACCTGGTGGCCTTCGTGCACAACGCGGGGGCCATCCCGGACCGACCGAGCGGGCAGGCTTGGGCGGACTGGGATCGGCCGGCGACGCGCGGCTGGGCGGCCCGCCTCCTCTGGCAGGCCCTCGACCGCGCCTCCGGCCCGGCGCCCGCCCCGTAGGGGCTGTTCCCATACGACCACGACTCCCTCGCCGCCCTCTCCAATACCGCAGGAGACGAGCGACCGAGCTTGACGCATAACCGTTGCGGCGTGACCTGCGGCAAGATAGGTGCTTTCCTGATCCGCGTCCTGAAGCAGTCGCAGGTCGCGCAGGCGACGTCTACCTTTTACAATTCGATTCCGGCGGGGCGCTCGTCAGACTCGGGGCCACCAGCGGCTGCGGCGATGACGGCCAGGGCCATCGCCGCGACTACCCGACTCGGGGCGTCACCAGGGCTGAGTTGGTGGTGTTCCTCATCTGCACCTACCCCTGATCGCTCGCTCGGGGTAAGGAACGCGATCCGTATCGGCCGATACACGTAACCCACGACGGCCATGCCAACACGGGCATGGCCGTCATGTCATCCCCCCCTTCCCGGCGCTAGTGATACGACGGTCGGGATCCCGAGTCATGCCAGGGAAGTAGCAGGGGAGGAGCCGCCATCGAGATCATGGGGCGACCCCGGTTAGCTGGTCCATTCGTGCGAGTACCAGGCGGACGACAATGCCCTCGCGCCGACGTGGTTGTCGGTTGACCGGTGTGCGCTAACGCGCGTGACTGTTCTTGTTTCCCAATAGGCGAGCGCGCCGAGCGGTGGCACCATCATGAGGAGTAATCCTATGACGATGGCAAGCGCCTATCTCCCGCATACTTTGGCTACAGTGCTAGCCTCGCCCCCTTATCCGCGCATCGGTGATTCCGGTAATTTTCGGCGCTAGTGCTTATGAGATCGAGGGTGACCCCGGTGGGACTCGAACCCACACTGCCGAAGCAAGGGGATTTTAAGTCCCCCGTGTCTGCCAATTCCACCACAGGGCCGTCTGAGGTGAGGGGATTATACCACCGGATAATGGAATGACGACTGGCGAGTGGCGGGTGGTAAATAGAAGAAAGCGGGCGAGTGGGTGAGTGGGTGGGTGGGCGAGAAAAGATGGCGGGAAAGCGACGCGGAGCAGGGACTATGGCCCGTGCTAGCGGCAAGGCATGGGGTGTGCGAGAGGTGGGAATAGGGCCTTGGGCCGGGGTGTTGACGAGGGTGTATTGCGCGAGCGCGCGAGGAGATGATAACGATGACTTCCACGAAATGGCAGACACTGACCCCCGCCGAGGAGCGTGTGATCGTTCATAAGGGGACGGAGTACCCGTTCACAGGCGAGTACGAGGATCACTTCGAGCAGGGTACCTACGTCTGTCGGCGCTGCAACGCGCCGCTCTACACCTCGGAGAGTAAGTTCCAGTCGACCTGCGGCTGGCCGAGCTTCGATGATGAGATTCCGGGTGCGGTGACGCGCGAGACCGATGACGATGGGCGACGCACGGAGATCCTCTGCACCAATTGTGGCGGGCACCTGGGCCACGTCTTCCTCGGCGAGGGCCTCACGCCGAAGAATACGCGCCACTGTGTCAACTCGGTCTCGATGCGGTTCGTGCCGGGGGACGAAGAGTAGTCGTGGGTCGTGAGTCGTGAGTCGTGAGAGAGCGGTTCGCGGGCGCGGTGACGAATATGAGCGAGGGGGCGCTGCCAGTCGGCAGCGCCCCCCCTCTTTGTGTTCATCGTTGGACGTAAATCAGCCTTTGCGCCCGGTGCGGGCGTCGTCGGAGATGATGCAGTCGCGCAGGACGTAGCCGGCGGTCAGTTCGTCCCAGGTCACGGTCGGGGCCTTTTCGAGGCGCAGGCCAGGGAGGGCGAGCAGACGCCGTAGGAAGATGTCCGTCTCCTGGATGGCGATGAACTGACCGGGGCAGCGGTGGTGCCCATCGCCGAAGCTGAGCACGGCGGCGGTCGTCTGCTTGTCGAGGATCAGGCGACCGGGGCAGATCGCCTCCGGTTGCGGCCCCGTCACCGCCTCATCCAGGTTCGCGCCGTGGATGTGCAGGTCGAGCCGCGATCCTGCCGGGATCGTCGTGGTGATCCCGTCGTGCGTCACGCCGACCGGCTCGGCGGTGCGCCGGTAGAGGTGGCCGACGACCGGTTCCAGGCGCAGGATCTCCTCCAGCAGGGCGTGGCGCTCGCGTTCCGGGGCCGCGAGATACCCCTCGCGCAGGGCCGGGTCGGCGAGGAAGTGCCACGCCGCCACGGTGATGAACTCGCGCGTGGTCGCCATCCCCGCCGCGCCGTACGTGACGCACTCGGTCAGGATCTCGGTGTCGTTGTACTCGCGCGCGAGCAGGTGGGAGATCACGTCCTCCTGCGGGTTGCGGCGGCGCGCGCGGATCGACGGCTGCACGTCGAGGAAGAAGAAGGCGAGCATCTTGCTGCGATTCCGCAACTGGGCCAGCCGCGCCCTGATGCCGGTCCTGGCGTCGTCGCGGTGGTCGAAGAAGGCATCCAGCCGTCGATCGAGGCCGGGGATGGTGCTGTTGGTGAGGCCGACGACCTCCGCCGCGACCGCGACCGCGAGCTGCATGCTGATCGCGGTCAGGTCGGCCCGCCCCTCGCGCCGGAAACGGGCGATCAGGTCGTCCACGAGGCGGATCATCAGGTCGCGGTAGCGCCCGCTGACGATCTTGGGCGTGAAGAAGCGCGCGGTCTGCTTGCGCTGCTCCTGATGGACCTTTCCCTCCTGGTAGAGGATCGGCTAGTTGACCGTGCCGGGGACGCGCCCGATCAGGTCCGCGCCGAAACCGGCCTGGGTCGTCTCCTCGTTCCGCAGGATCTGCCGCACGAGCGCGTGACTGCGGATGTGCCAGGTGCCATCGTCGTCGCGCTCGACCGCCGGGGCTCCGGTCGTCGTCTCGGGCGCGCCCTGCCACGCGCCGACGCCGTGATGGACCGGGCAGCCGCCGCGAGCGGCCTCCGGTCGGGTCAGTCCTTCCCTCGCCATCGCTGTTCCTTTCCTGGGTCGCGCCGGATCGTTGCCTCGCGGCGGGGCTTGGCGCGCTCCTCTCTATGATACACTGTGTCTCGCAACGTGGCAATCGGCGAGGAGCGGGACGGATGGGCGGGGCGGCGATCGCGCGGGGTACGGGTGAGGATCGGCGCGTGCGGCGGACGCGGCGCGCGCTCGCTGAGGCGCTGATCGCGCTGACGCAGGAGTGCGACTTCGCGGCGGTGACGATTCGCGCCATCGCCGCGCGCGCCGAGGTCGGCTACGCGACCTTTTTTCGGCATTACCCGGACAAAGAGGCGTTGCTGGCCGAAGTGCTGGATGTGGTGATCGATGAGGTGATCGTGCTGCTCCGCCCCGATCTCGCCGCCACGACCGAGGGGTCCGAGGTCGCGCGCGAGGGAGCGGCGGGCGGGGCGCAACCGGAGGACGTCCTGGACGGCGAGGCGGCGCTCGGGACACGCCTCTTCCGCTACGCGCGCGACCATGCGGCGCTCTGTCGCGTCCTCTTGCGCGGGCCGGGCGCGGATTTGCTGCTGGGGCGGATCGTGGCGCGTGGCACCGCCCTGGCCCTGGCGGAGGGGCGCCGTGGTGGGGGCGTGGTCCCGCCGGAGATCGCGGCACACCATCTGGTCACGGCCACGCTATCACTGCTCGGGTGGTGGCTGGAACACGACATGCCCTATCCCCCCGAACGGATGGGCGCGATCTATCGCGACCTGATCGCCGCCCCGGCGCGTGTAGGCGGGTGGTGAGGGAGGGACGGAACAGGAGGTACAGCGACACAGAGAGGGAACGGGAGAAGACTACGAGAGGAAAAAGATGGGGATACGCGCTTGGTCTGTTCAGACGCGGACCAGGGCGACGGCTTCCGCGAATCGTGCGATCGCTTCACCGCTCTGCAGAGGGAGCCGGTCCATGATATGGCCAACCCCATCGTCGGGCTTCCTCTTCCCTCATTCCCTCTCCCTGCGTCCTCTTTGTCTCTGTGCCTCCTGTTCCATCCCTCTATCGTTCTCCCGTTCTCTGCGTCTCTGCGTCTCTGCGGTGATCGCCCCCTAACCTCCCAGGTCTATATCCGCCAGTGCCGTCGCCGCGCTCGCTGCCTGGGCATACCCCGCCTCGGCGGCGGCGACGCGGCGCGCGGGGTCGAGCGGATTCGGGCCGATCGCGGCGCTGGCGTCGGCATCGGGCCAGAGGGCGACCACGCGGCTCCCCTCGGCCTGGAGCGCCGCGATCTCGGCGTTCAGTGCGCCACGCCCGGCGGCGATCCCCGCCATCGGCGCGAGGATGACCACCAGCGGATACCCCTGCGCCAGATCGGCATTCGTCCCGGAACGGATCCCGCCATCGACGTAGCGGCGTCCCCCGATGGTGGTCGGCGGGTAGACGAGCGGCACCGCGCAACTCGACGCCACCGCCGCGATCAGCGGCACGCCCGCGTCGCGGTCCCAGACGACGAAGCGACCGTCCTCGGCGTCCACGGCGGTGATCCGTAGCGCGCGCTCCGGCCACTCGTGGATCGGCAGGCGGGCACGGAAGGTCGCGAGCCGTTCCTCCTCCGGCGCGGTCGTGGCGACGAGCGCGGCCTGCCCCAGGCGTGCGCGGGTCTCCTGCGGGAGCACCCCGTTGGGGAACGACTGCCCGCCGAGCACGCGCGCGAACTCGCGCAGATCGAGACCGGCGGGGCGCTCGGTCGTCGAGTCGGGCGCGACGAGTTGCCGGGCGTAGAGGGTGGCGGTCTCCCCCACGGTGGCGAGCTGCGCCCCGACGACCGACCCCGCCGACGTGCCGATGATCACTTCGGCCCCGGTGAGGTCGACCCCCCGCTCGTACAAACCGTGCAGCAGCCCGGTCTCCCAGCCGATCCCGGTGATCCCGCCACCGCCCAAGACCAATGCGCAGCGCATGGTGTTCTCCTTGAGAGTCGTGAGTCATGAGTCGTGAGTCGTGAGAGGGTTCGTCAGCGGCG